>Ga0126384_10000435_pt1 | contig 22694 bp, 17 predicted proteins | sample PanSoiMetPlot_36_FD_92543 | JGI IMG/M metagenome (GOLD analysis project Ga0126384, IMG submission 92543) | Tropical forest soil microbial communities from Panama - MetaG Plot_36 | ecosystem: Environmental > Terrestrial > Soil > Tropical forest > Bulk soil | place: Panama | collected 2016-02-17 | reverse complement strand
GCACATCTGGCTCGCGAGCTACGATGGCAAGAGCGATCGTCAGATCACGTTCAGCAACGAAAGCGAAGGCTCGCCGCGCTGGAGTCCAGATGGTAAGTTTCTTTCCTTCACGTCGTCCCGACCGGGCAAACAGGGCGTGAGAGGCAGCCAGGTTTGGTTGCTCGATCGCAGCGGTGGCGAAGCTTATCAGCTCACAGAATTAAAAGGCCGGTTGCAGGGCTACGAGTGGGCGCCGGATTCGAAACGCTTTGCGCTGGTGATCGGCGATCCGGATCCTGATGCTCCCGATCCTACGGCCACACCGGCGCCTGGTACTCCACCGAAACCACCAAAACCAATCGTTATCGATCGCTATCGTTATAAACAGGACGTGCAGGGTTATCTCCTCTCGGGCCGTCATACCTACATCTATCTTTACGACATTGCGACGAAGAAGCTGGATCGACTGACCAGGAGTAAGTGGGACGAGTCTTCACCATCGTGGTCGCCCGACGGGACGCGGATCGCTTTCATGAGCAATCATATCGATGATCCGGACCGCGACCCGGCGGCACAACTTTTTGTCGCTGAGGCTCGGCCGGGGGCAACTGAGAAGCTGCTGACGACGACCGAGAACCGCGCCAGTCGCGCGCGCCCGGAGTGGTCACCGGACGGAAAATGGATCGCTTTCACCGCAGGAGACGAAAAGAAATACGGTGCTTACAACATGGAGCGTTTGGAGTTTGTGCCCGCAGACGGCCGCGCAGCGCCGACGGGGGTTAAAGCCGCCGAGGATCTCGATCGCGGAGTCGGTGGTTTGCGTTTTGCGGGAGATGCTTTAATCGCTACGGTCGCCGATGATCGATCCGTATATCCGATTAGCATTCGCAATAATACGGTCACGCGCCTGCTCGTTCCGCCGGTTGTCGTTTCGAACCTTTCAATCGGTGGGGGACATACGGTTCTGCTGTCCGGCGACGACAATAAGCCGACCGAGATTTACGCGACGGAAGGTAAGACATTGCGGCAGATAACTCACCAGAACGACGCATTAATGAACGAACTGCAGCTTGGTCAGACCGAAGAAGTAGGCTTCAAGAGCAAGGATGGAACTGAGGTGCATGGTCTGCTCACCTATCCTGTCGGTTATGTGAAAGGAACCAAAGCGCCATTGCTTCTTCGCATTCATGGCGGACCAAACGGACAGGATCAGCACTCGTTCAGCATTGAGCGGCAGGTCTTTGCGGCAAACGGTTATGCGGTCCTGGCCGTGAACTATCGCGGCAGCTCCGGGCGCGGTCAGAAATTCTCGCGCTCGATTTTCGCTGACTGGGGGCATTACGAAGTCGAAGACCTCGAAGCCGGCGTGGATCACGTAATCGCGATGGGCGTCGCCGATCCCGATCGCCTGGGTGTCGGTGGATGGAGTTATGGTGGGATTCTGACTGATTACATGATTGCCACTGATACGCGCTTCAAAGGCGCCACCAGCGGCGCCGGTACGGCCTTCACCGTTGCATTCTATGGGACCGATCAATACATCATTCAATACGACTATGAGATCGGGCCGCCCTGGAACCCGAAAGCATGGGAGACCTATGTGAAGATCTCTTATCCATTCCTGCATGCCGATCGCATTAAGACACCGACGTTGTTTCTCGGCGGCGAACGCGACTTCAATGTGCCGGTACAGGGTGGCCAGCAGATGTATCAGGCACTGCGCAGCCTGGGCGTTGATACTCAGTTAGTGATCTATCCGAACGAGTTCCATGGCATCACCCGACCGAGTTATGTGCGTGATCGCTATGAACGATATCTCTCCTGGTATGACAAGTACGTGAAGAATCCCCAGCCACCGAAGAAGAATGTGGCCGAGACTGGAACCCCGTAGCCAACGTTACGGAAACGTTTGCGTTGCAAGCAGGTAGCGCTCGCCGTCTTTCGCTGTCCCATGCAGCAAATGAAATCGCTGACCTCATTCACCGTTGTCGCGCTGTTATTTACGATAAACAGCACCGCCGGCGGTCAAACATCGTCCTTGACAGGCGACTGGATTGGCGAATCGATTTGTGCCGGCGGCAATCCGAGCTGCCATGATGAAAAGGTTGTCTATCACATCTCAGTCGATCCCTCGGATTCCAGGAAGGTGAAGATCTCTACGGAAAAGATCGTTAACGACAGGAATGAATGGATGGGCGATATTACCCTGCAATACGATCCCGCGAAACAGACCCTCACGGGCGAATTGCAGAACTCGCGTTATCGGGGCGTGTGGGAATTCCTGATTAAAGGAGACAGCATCGAAGGCACACTCAGCCTTTTACTTCCCGAGAAAACAATTGGCAGGCGTATCAAACTTCAGAGAAATGCCCCGGCACAAAAGGACGGAATCATGACTCAGCACGGCGCGGGCACATTCGACGTAAAGCTAACACCGCAGGACGATAAGTCTGAAGATAAAGCTCTTGGTCGCATGACGATCGAAAAGCAATGGCACGGTGATCTGGAAGGGACCAGCAAAGGTCAGATGCTCACGGGCGGAGATGTGACTAAGGGCTCAGCTGGATATGTGGCCATCGAAAAGTTCACGGGAACATTGAAAGGCCGTCCGGGTACTTTTATCTTGCAGCACACCGCGACCATGACGCGCGGGCAGGGACAACTGACCATTACCGTAGTGCCGGATTCAGGTACGAATCAGTTGCAGGGACTTAGCGGGAAACTGACGATCAAAATCGATAACGGAAAGCATTCTTATGATTTCGAATACGCATTGCCGTAAAGCCGAAATCCATTCATTCTTTCTTCTCGTTCACCGGCGTAAATTTGTTTTTCCCGCGCAGCAGTTATAACCTTTTCTTCGCCGCAGCTTTCCCCCGCTGCTTTCAACGTGCTTCCGTAGTCAAGGCCTGAGGCTTCATCGCAAGCTGGTATTACGACACACATGAAACGCGCCCGTCCTAGATCACCTTCCCCCCGAGGCTGGCTTCCGTATGCGGTACTTGGCGGTGCGCTGCTGATTACTTTTCTGGCAGCGTTTTATGTTCAGCGAACCACGCTCGCCAAAGACCGATTGCGCTTCGGGCATTTGGTTCAGCAAATGAGCGGAGTCGTCGACGATCGCCTGGACACTTACGAGGCATTGCTAAGAGCTGGAGCCGGCCTCTTCGCGGCGAGTGACAATGTCAACCCCGAGGAGTTTCGCCAGTTTGTCTCTGAGATCGATCTCCCGAGTCATTACAAAGGCATTCAGGGCTTGGGTTTTAGCGCCCGATTGTCACGCGACGAAAAACAAGTGCTGGAGCGAGTTATGCATGAGCGTGGCAACCCTAACTTCAAGGTTTGGCCTGAGGGTGACCGGGCTGAATATTTTCCGGTCGTTTACCTGGAACCTCGCAACCATCTGAATGAGATCGCGCTGGGGTATGACATGTTTACCGAGGCGGTGCGCCGGGCTGCTATTGAGCAGGCTCGCGACACGAATGCGACTGTAGCTACCGGTCGCGTAACCCTGATCCAGGAAAGAGATGCACCGCAGAAGCAATCCGGTTTTTTGATCTACATGCCCGTCTATCGCCACGGTGCAAATATCGATACGGTGCAGGGGCGCCGCGCGGCGCTGATTGGCTTTGTCTACGCGCCGTTCCGTACCGGTGATTTGATGCGAACAATCCTGTCAGATAAGCAGGTAACGGGGATCAACTACAAAGTCTTCGACGGGCCGCAGACAAACCCGGAGAACTTGCTCTACGACTCCGCGGGTGGCGGGCAGCCGCTGCCAGATGAATCACCAGCTTTTCAGACCCGGACGACGATCGGCGTGGCCGCCCGGCCATGGACGCTGGAGTTCAGCAGCACGCCGGAGTTCGAGGCCGTGTCAGCGAGGATGTTCGCGACGATCATTCTGCTGATTGGCGGCTTTCTCAGCTTCGTCTTGTACGCGATCACGCGCTCGCAGACACGCGCCCAGCACACGGCAGAGACCGCCCTGCGTGAGCTGCGGTTCTCAGACAGAACTCTGCGGCAAAGCTTGAAGGAAAGAAAAGAAGCCGAGGCGGCGCTGCTTCGGTCGCGGGAAGAATTGCTGCTGGCCAATTATCGCTTCCGCGTGGCCGAAGAAGCATCAAACAGTTTCAACTACGATTGGAATCTCGAGACAGACACGGTTATCCGCAGTGATAACTTCTCTGATGTGCTGGGTTATGAGGCCGAAGATATCGCCCACACCTGGGAAGCTTGGAAACAGATCGCCCATCCTGATGATTTTCCGATTTCAAAGCAGGAAGCGATCGAGTATCTCGACAAGCTGGATGGCGATTTGCTTGAGGCCGAGTACCGGGTCCGTCACAAGAATGGAACTTATCGGAATCTTTATAACCGCGGGATCATCCTGCGTGACGAAAACGGCAAAGCGCGCCGCGTTATCGGCCAAACCGTTGACATTACCGAACGGAAGCTGGCACAGGCAGAGCTGCTCGCCGCCAACGAACGTTATCGCGAACTCTTCGAGAACGCGAATGACATCGTGTACACGCTCGACCTGAACGGCAATCTAACTTCAATAAACAAAGCGGGCGAGAAGCTTATCGGCTCACGCGCAGATCAGTTAGTCGGTCAAAGCGCCACGAAGTTTCTCAGGCCGGAATCAGTGGCGATCATGCACGAAATGCTCAAACGGAAACTCGACGGCGAAAAGCGAACCGACTATGAGGTCGATATAAAGACACAGAGCGGGAAATTTCGGACCCTGGAGATCAGCAGTCGTCTGGTTTCATCAGGTGACGAGCCTGGCGGCATTCAGGGAATCGCGCGCGATATTACCGAAAGAAAAGTTGCGGAAGAACAACTACGCGTGGCGAATGAACGCGCCATTGTTGAATACGAGCACCTGCTGGAACGTATCGATACATTGGCGCAAGGATTGGGTGCCGCCCGCGAACTCCTGCCCATCTATCGCGCGCTCAAAGAATTTGTAATCGCGTCTGTTCCCTGTAACGGCTTGTTTATTTCGCTCTACGATCCGTCAAACGAAATTCGTACGGCTGTGTATGCATGGGGTGACGGAGTCGAACACGACGTTTCGCAGTTGCCGCCCATGCCGATCACAGGCGAGGGTCTTAATAGTCGCGCCGTACGCACTGGCAAAGTGATAATCACCGATGACTACATGAAGGCCACCACCGGCCATCAGCAAGTCATCGTGGGACCGGAAAACAACCTCCGCCCGCAATCGTCGATGGCGGTACCGATGTCCTTGCAGGGACGGATTGTAGGAACGATTGAAGTGCAGAGTTATGAAGCGCAGGCTTACCGTGAAGCGCAAGCCACGGCAATGCGGATGGCGGCAAATCTGACCGCCGTCGCGATCGAGAATGCGCGTCTCCTGGGGCGCGAAACGGAAGCTCGCGCCGAAGCCGAAGAGTCCAACCGGTTAAAGGACGAGTTTCTGGCAACCGTTTCTCATGAGCTGCGGACCCCCTTGACGGCGATTCTGGGTTGGGCGCGCATGATGGATTCGGAAAATCTGGATCCGGAACAAAGGCAGCGCGCAATTCAAACAATTCAGCGGAATGCGAAAGCACAGGCAGAAATTGTTGACGACATTCTGGATGTCTCACGAATCATTACGGGCAATCTGTACCTGAGTCTGGAGCCGACGGAGTTAATGCCGATTATTGAAGCGGCTATCAACGTGGTCCGGCCGACAGCCGAAGCCAAACGAATCCAGATCGAAATCGACTTTGCTCACGAACCGGCGCTGGTTTCCGCCGATCCTCACCGCATGCAACAGGTTGTCTGGAACATCGTAGCGAACGCCGTTAAATTCACGCCCGCCGGCGGGCACGTGCGAGTACGCACGTTTCAAACTGAAGGTCACGCAAATCTCCAGGTAACTGACACCGGCCAGGGGATCAGTGCGGAATTTCTTCCGCATGTATTCGAGCGGTTTCGCCAGGCCGACAGCAGTACCACACGGTTACACGGAGGATTGGGATTAGGTCTCGCGATCGTACGACATCTGATCGAGATCCATGGCGGTTCCGTCCGGGCTCAAAGTGATGGTGAAGGAAAGGGTGCAACCTTTATCATCACGTTGCCACTGTTGACCGAAAAACAAATTGTTTCTCCCATCACTGCACTCCTTGTAGATCAACTCCCGCCGGCCAGCAAATTGCACGGTGTTCACGTACTTCTTGTCGATGATGATCCGGGAACGCGTGAAGTGATCGCCGCCGCCCTCAACGAGCGGCAGGTCCTGGTTACGGCCGTCGCATCGGCGCGCGAGGCGTTGACGGAAATAAATCGCAAAATACCTGACGTGCTTATTTCTGACATTGCGATGCCGATTGAGGACGGATACCAGCTGCTGGCGCAAGTGCGCGAGTTTTGTCTGGATAAGAATAGACAGATCCCGGCAATCGCAATCACCGCTTACGCGCGCGATGAGGACCGCCGCCGCGCGCTGTCAGCCGGCTACCACAACTATCTGGCGAAGCCGATCGAGCCCGCGGATCTAATCGCCGCGATTGCAGCGTTAATGACTAACGGTGCGGCGGCGGGCATTCTCACCGGCAATTGATCCCTCACTTATCGGCGATGCACATTCAAATTCGCGGAATCAAACTGGCCTACGATGATCGCGGCCGGGGTCATAACCTCATCTTTTTGCATGGTTATCCGTTTAACCGCACGATGTGGTACGACCAAATCGAATTCTTCTCAACGCGTGGTTTTCATTGTATTGCGCCCGACTTGCGTGGCCTGGGTGAATCGTCCGGCAAACCTCAGTTTGCCGAAGGTAGTGAAAGCCCGCCCCGACAAGCTGAAGCTCGCCGGCCGGTGACCTCGATGGAGGAAATGGCTCAGGACGTCGCCGCGCTCATGGACGAATTGAAGATCGTTCGCGGCACGATCTGTGGTCTGTCAATGGGCAGTTATGTTGCTTTGGAATTTATTCGGCAGTTTGGCTCACGAGCAGACGTGCTAATCCTTGCGGGCGCTCGAGCCCAGGCCGCTGACGAAAACGAGAAGCGCACGCGCGAGCAGCAAGCCGGGCAAGTCCTGAAGGATGGGATGGCGCCGGTCGCCAGCGTGATGCTCCCGAAATCATTTGCCAGTCGCACCGTTGCTGAAAACCCCGACCTTGTGGCGCGCGTTCGCGAAATGATCCTGCAGACTGATCCAGGCGGTGCGGCTGCAGCCCAACGGGGCATGGCTTCCCGCCGCGATCATTCATCATTCCTTGCCGCGATCAAAATCCCGACCCTGGTTATCGCCGGCGCAGAAGATTCAATTCGCTCACCAGAGGACGCCGAATTTATTCACCAGCACGCACCTGGCTCGCGTCTGGAAACAATCAAAGAAGCCGGTCACCTGATGAACATGGAACAGCCGAATGTATTTAACAACGTCATGTTAGACTTCATGCGCGCCACAACTGATTGATTCATTGATCCATTGTTTCATTGAATCAATGAACCAATGAGTCAATCGATCAATGGATCAATTTCGAAAGTTCACCATCGAAGAACGGGTGCGCTGGGGCGATGTCGATGCCGCGCGCATCATTTTTTACGGGTCTTACATTCGTTTCTTTGAGATTGCTGAGACCGAGTTGTTTCGCGCGGTAGGCTTACCTTATGCCAAGGTCTTTGATGAACTGAACATCTGGCTGCCGCGAGTACATCTCGAGTGTGACTTTCACCGGGCCGCGCAAATGGATGATCTGTTGGAAGTAAGCGTTTATGTCGGGAGGCTGGGTCGCACCTCTTTGCGGCTGAATTTTGAAGTGCGCCGCAAAACCGCAGAAGGAACAGTCGAAAAGGATCTCATGGCGTCAGCACATTTTGTGTTGGTTTCGACCAGCCGGGCCGATCTCAAACCACTCCCAGTGCCCGAACAAATGCGGCGGGCGCTGACGCCGTACTGTCAATAACTCGCTGAATCGATAAAATGATGGCGCCTGAATCCGCGCTTGCCGTGCTCGTGCCCGAAACAGAAAGTTTAGTTGGCACGTTTCGCAAGCTCCATGATCCGTCTGCCCTCGCCGGCATTCCCGCGCACATCACCGTGCTCTATCCCTTTAAACCGCCGCAGGAAATTACTACTGCCACAATCGAAAACCTCGAAGAGATCTTCGCTGAAATAGACAGCTTTGACGTTTGTTTTGGCGAATGGCGGCTTCTGCGTCACGTTCTTTACCTGGCGCCGCAGCCGGACGAGCCACTCAAGCGCATGACGGAAAGAGTATTCGCTCGGTTTCCGGAAACGCCGCCCTACGGAGGTCAATTCGCCGAAATCATTCCGCACTTGACCGTGGCTCAAAGCGACGACCGAAATCGCTTGCGTGACGTTACGGATGAGTTCGAACGCGCAGCGAAAAGCATTTTGCCGATCCACACCCGAATAACGGATGTTGTGCTGCTGGAGAACGAAACAGGTCAGTGGAGCGTTCGTCGCAGTTTTGTGCTCGGTTGACCAGGCGCTTCCGCTACGGACTTAGGCAGCCCCTCGATCAGATGATCCATTGCCAGCCACAACGCCCAACTGTGGTGATAGAACAAGAGTGGGAATGTCACGCCTACCACAAACAAAATTATAAGGATCGTCTGCTCACCTATACCCGTGAATAACAAACAAGCGAGATAAATGAGCAGAATAATGACCTCGGTTGCCACCACATTTGCCATGATCGCGCCAACAAAGAACCCTTCTTCGCGCTGAAAGATCGCGGCGCACGCGACACATTGCCGGCTGATATGAAAGGGCCGCCGGACGATCGCACCGCGACCGCAGGCGGGACACCGCAGCTGGAGCGCTCGCCAAACCGTGATCCCGATATGGCGCGGATTTCGTGCCATTTGTCTCGAGTATACTGCAGAAACCGTTTGCACTTCGATTCGCCGTGTCCGACGAATCTTGCGTTCACCAGTCGTGAATCGCATGCGCAATTGAATTGTGCACGTCACAATCTTTCACTCAATTCACCAACTTGCGACGAGGCATCGCCATTGCAGTAGTGAGGGCAATGCAAGTTCGTGTCATCAACGGAACCACTTTCTCGGCGCAATCTCTGCGTGCTCTGCGCCCCGGCGGCGAAGTGTCATCAGCTAACGGATTCACCGTAGAGACCCAGAGTGCGCGGAGGTGGCGCCAAGAATTTCTCGATCAATTCATTGAAGGCATCAGACGTCGCTGGCTTCGCGAACGCCGGCGCCGCAAAGTTGGCCGTGCATACGACATGGCGCTGGAGGTCGCGCGTATCATTCCGCGCGGATCGGCGGTCCTCGATGTCGGCTGCGGCAACGGATTTATCGCGCATCATCTCAGCGCGATGCTCGCGACCTCCGTGATTGGCATCGATGTTCGCAACAGATCTGAAGCGGCCATCGATTACCGACAATACGATGGCTCGGTTTTCCCACTACCGGACAATTCGGTTGACGTCGTATTGCTTTGCTACGTGTTACACCACGCACAGGATGTCGCCGCAGTGCTCGGCGAAACGCGCCGGGTGCTGCGCCAGGGCGGGGTTGCGCTGGTTTACGAAGACATACCCGTTACCTGGTGGGATCGGTGGATGTGCTGGTTTCACAATCGGCAGTGGGAAACGCGCACCGGCCCGTGCGCATTTCATGATGACCGGGAATGGATATTCCTGTTCGATCGCTTCGGTTTCGAAATGGTTTTTAGGCGTCGACTATCGCGTTGGCGCAACTCGATACATCCTATTCGTCGGGCCTTCTTTTTCCTTCGCTGGGCAGATTTTGCGGAAGCAAACGGAGCAGATCCTCTGCATACCACGACTCGCACGTTGCCAGATGTTCGCGAAGTACAGCGCTACACCCGTACGAATCAAGAATATAGCTCTTCCAGCGAGGTTGAATCTCTTCGGGTTGGTCACCCATCTGCAGCGCCACCAGCTCTATAAAGCCGCCAACCATCTCTGCTGCGCTTAGCACTTTCAATTTTTCCAGGTCGCTCGCGGCATCAAGCACCTTGTTATCGTAGAAGTACGGTCGCAGCTCCGGGTTCTCGGCGAAAAATTTCAGGATGTCCAGGCTTTGACTATACAGCCGCTCGTTAACATCGCCGCGCATCTGGAGGAGCATCACTTCCACTTGTCGCTTCGTCGCCTTAAGCGCAAAGACACCGCCGATCACGGCTCCGATAACTCCACCGGCAATGCCGGCTCCCGCGGCCATCAGGGTTGGATCCATTGAACGTCGACGAATGCTCCTGCGATGCCCTCTTACACAGCTTTGAAACGCGCGATCTCCCCCGGCTTGCGCAACATCTTGTTGACTTCGCCGAGATGCAGTTCCTCTTCCATGATCAACTTGCGCGCATATTCTTCCAGGAAGATCGAACGGTCGCGTACCAGTTCAAGCAACTTTTTGTAAAGCGCCAGGCCTTCCTTCTCGGCTTCCAGCGACTCGACCAGAATGTCGTTCACCGAGTGCTGTTCCGTTTCCAGTAGCGCGCCGATTTTTAAAGATGGATGTTCGCCGAGATGAGTAACCATCTCGCCGGCTTCATTTGCATGATTGAGACAGACCGTCGCTTCGTTACGCAGCCAACTGACGATCGGGATGCGATTGTGACCAAACACCATCAGAGAATAGTGCGTGTAACGCACCACTCCCGCGAGTTCGGTTTCGAGAATTTGGTTGAGAAGAGCAACGACAGCTTGTTTGTCAAAATTTTGTTCCGCCATGGCCGCAGATCTTAATCGCGACCCCGGAATATTAAAAGCCGCCACGCTGCGTATGATTGTGTGATCTTCATCCCGCGGCGTCGGGAAGCCGGCGGCGATTCAATGTACGACTTCAGTTTCGATGCCGATGATGCCTGAATCAAGCAGCTTCTTAATCATGCGCAAAGTGTCGGCTTCGCGAAAAGGACAAACAGCCAGAATCGATTCGACATCCGATTCACCATTGACACGCGAGAGCAAAAACCCTTCCTGCGGTCCGAGGCGCTCGCTCTCAAGCTGGTCATTCTTCACGATAATACTGGGAATAGCATGGGGTGATAGTCCGCTCTCATAGATTTGCTGAATGAATTTATTTTCCGCTTCGTTGCGCAAGCGATCGGCTTCCACGTTCTTGGCATCCTGCTCCAGTGCGCTGTGAATGATTGCCAGCGCTTTCTCAGCGTTATTCTGGTTGAGTTCTGTGCGCGCGAGTTCCAACAACTCGGGTACGGTCGCCGGCAATTCGAGCTTAGCAGTGTCGGTAGGAATTTCGGGTGGCGCCGGGGCTTCCCCGGCCACTTTAATTACGCCCTTTTGGATTAGATCAAAGAGCAAAGCGCATGCATGGAACAGCGAAGTATGCATGTTGTAGCAGATCTCTGCTGCGGTCATTTGCTTTTCGACATGATAGAGCACCTCGCGGACTTCTTTACTTTCATTGAGTGACTGCGTCCATCCCGGCGAAAGATGGAAAAAGGTGCGCTCTGACGGGATGACCTTCCGGAAACGCGACCATTCATCGGTGCGGTAAATGCCGTCCATGATTACCGAAGTCGCGTCAAGTTTTACCCGCATTAGATCCGCAGGCAACGGCTCGTTATCGAAGAATTCGAACTTAGCTTCGTTCCAGATAAACAGGTCGTAAATAATCTCCAGTGTGCGAGTGCGCAGGACATCCATGACATCTGCTTCGCTTACAAATCCGTGGGAAATGAGAATGGTGCCCAATCTCACCGATGAGTGGCGATGAATCTCCATGGCCGCCTGCAGATTCGGCTCCTCGATCTTTCCGTAATGCAATAGCATCTGACCTATGCGCTCACGAGGATCGTTTGAATGGGATCCGACAATTGTTCCTTGCTCCAGATAAATCTGTTTGATGATGCCCTCACGACCGATGCTGAGCGTACCCGTCTTGCGGCCCGCCGCGAGAAATTGCAGCAAGTCAGAGACACTCATTGTTTTTAGAGTTCCGTGAATTCCCATCGGGCGAATCCTAATTGACAGCTCTTCAAACAGGCCGAGGCGAAGCGTGGAACCCAGAGGTAAGTTAGCTGAGACCAGGCATGTTAGACCTGTGGACAGGTTACATTTTCCAACCGGAAAGATTCAAGAGTTATATTTGGCAGGCACACGGTTTAGCCGCTGAAGTTTTCTCTGTACGAGCCGCTCGCAAAAACCATTACCAATCCTTGCGTGTTCACCTTGATGTATGAATTGTGCCTCACACCGGTCTCACGGCACTGCGGGCGAGTTTCTTCTTCAGATCGAGATACCCCTGATCTCCGGCAACCAATTGTCCCAGGATACGGCGGATTCCGCGATGTCCGCGGGCAAACTCGATCATTCGTTCGGTGAAAGGTGCGCCCCAGAAGTTTCCATAGAATTGACGGCGCATCTGTGAAGCGCGCTTCAATTCTCCGCCAAAATCTGCGCGCCAACGCTGCTCGTAATCCCCGGGTGTGCCATTCGTATATGCATCGGCGAACAATTCCGCCGAGCGCAGCGCATAATAAATTCCTTCACCCGTAACCGGATCTGCAAAACCAGCAGCATCGCCGAGCAGCGCCCAGTTGTCGCCACATGTTTTCCGGAGGTCCCACGTGCGCGGCGAAAGACCCGGAATTCGAGCCGCATAAGGCTCAGCGATTTTCTTCAGCTCGAGTCGTAATGCGCGCCGCCGATCGTTGTCGCGGGAATTGTTAATTTGCGCGTGTTTCGTTTTCCACAGCTGCATGCGCAAGTTGGCAGCCTTCGTTACATCGTAATAACTGATCATAAAGTCCCAGAGTAACGCGTCGAGGGACTGGTGATCGAAGGCATCCTGTGTCGTCGCGATCCCAAAGGAAACATGATCAACGCGTGGAAAGGCCCAGGCATAGCCGGCCCACTTTGGGAGGAACGCGACGACCGTTGCGGCATTGTCAATGTCGGGGTGCGGCGCTCGATAACCGAAGGCAACTTCCATTTCTGCCGGCGGCACCGGACCAGCCAGCCGTTTTGCAATCGCGCTGTTTGCACCGTCGGCGGCCACGAGCCACCGGCCACAAATCTCCCCACCTGCTTGCGTTTGTATGATCCAGTCTTGCTTCGTTGGTTTGCAATTCCGAACCGAAACCTTTTCGTTAAGAATCCCCACGCCTGCGTCGCGCGCACGTTCGCGCAGAAAGGTGTCGAATGCGTTGCGCGAATAGATGGCGAAAGGTTCGTCCAGCTTCAGATGAAGGTGCTTGCCTGACGGCGAATACATGTCGAGTTCGTCAATTGTGCGGCCGACAGCTTCCAATAAGTGCGGCCACGCTTTTAGAGCTTTGGATGTTACGCCTCCGCCACACGCTTTTGGCTCGCCAGGACGCCGGCCATCAAACAATGCGACCCGGACGCCGGCACACGCCAGTCGTTCTGCCGCAAAGGATCCGCCGGGACCAGCCCCCACGATGAGAACATCGAATCGATTCATGCGGTTGCAATGATAGGCCTTCCCCGCATTACGCGGCAAAGCCGCAAATCGGATGATGTTTTGATCCGCCCGCGGTGCTAGAATTTCGCCGTTCACGAATATCCCTCGCGCGCTACATCGGCCAAGTGGAAGTAAAGCCATGGCCAGTAACACTTCATTGGTCTTCGCCGGCATTGCTCCGCATCCACCAATTATGGTTCCCGAGGTGGGACGCGAAGCAATAGATGAGGTGCGTAGTTCGATCAACGCAATGGCCTCGCTAACTGAACGGATTATCCGCAGCGGCGCGGAAACTATCGTACTGATTTCTCCGCATGCGCCGCTGGAGGCGCGCGCCTTCGTGGCTTACGACACACCGAAACTTTACGGTGACTTTGCCATGTTTCGCGCGCCCGCCGCATCCGTGCAAACGGAATTGAATGACGAACTCCTGCAGGCGATTACCTGTGCGGCCGCTGACGAAGGGCTCATCACGCTACGCATCCCGTATGTGGAACTCGATCACGGTACGACAGTCCCGCTTTATTTTCTGCAGCGGAATGGATGGCGCGGCCGGGCCGTTGCGCTTGGGTATAGCTTTGTTTCGAACGAGGACCACATTCGCTTTGGACACCGCATCAGGCGGGCGATCGACAAGATGGCCTATCCCGTCGCCTTTATCGCAAGTGGAGACTTAAGCCATCGTCTGAAACCTGAAGCCCCGGCGGGTTACAACGAGGACGCCCATTTCTTCGATGAAGAAATAGTTACCGCCATTCGGACAGGTTCGCCGCGACGCATCATTGACATTGATCCGGAGTTGCGCCGCAAAGCGGGCGAGTGCGGTTATCGCTCGATACTTGTAGCTTTGGGAGTGGCTGAAGGCGCAAAGTCTTCGTACGAAGTGATTAGTTACGAGGCGCCCTTCGGCGTTGGATACCTCGTGGCCCAACTCGTGGGTTCAGAGTCCGGATATGTCGGGACGGCGGGCGCTCCAGGTGCTCAGCGAGTGCCCGATACTGCGCCCCTACCAACTCTTGCACGTCAGGTAATCGAGACATTCGTCACAGACGGCAAGGTCATTGAAGTCCCAGGAAACTTGTCGGAGCTGCTTGGTACACCCGCTGCTTGCTTTGTTTCGATCAAGACACGGGAGGGAGATTTGCGCGGTTGCATCGGCACGATTCAGCCGACCAGGAACTCGCTCGGAGAAGAGCTAATTGCAAACGCAATTAATGCCGCAACGCGCGATCCGCGCTTTCCACCGGTGCGCTCAGATGAGTTGCCTCATTTAAGATATTCAGTTGATGTGCTTTCACCGCCGGAACCAACGACAATTGATCGACTTGATCCAAAAGTTTACGGCGTAATCGTCGAAGATGACACGGGCCTGCACAGAGGACTTTTGTTGCCCAACCTGGAAGGAATCGAAACAGTTAGCCACCAGATCGAAATCGCTTCACGCAAAGCCGGAATCCGACCGGGAGCAAGTGTGAAACTGTTCCGGTTTCGCGCCGACCGTTATGGGGAAGAGGAACCGAAATAGCCGCAAAGCCATTAGTTAACGATGATGCGCCTGGCAACGGGCGGCGTGACTCTGCCAATCATCGCCGCTTGCGGATAATGGAGACGCAAGTCACGCAACAGTTCGTCGGCCTGCGGGGGCGCAATCGATAGCAACAATCCTCCGGCTGTCTGTGGATCAAACAATAGGCGCACCAGATTCGCATCCACACTCTCGGCTATTTGTACCTGCCCACTCACATAGTCACGATTTGTCTTGTCAGCGCCGGTGAGCATTCCCGCCGCCGCAAGATCCAAAGCGCCTTCGATTAACGGAACGCGCGGCGAATCGATTTCAATCGTCACATTGCTGGCGCATGCCACCTCCCACGCATGACCCAGCAAAGCAAACCCGGTAACGTCCGTCGCACCCTTCACGTCGAATTTTGCAATTGCTTCTGCAGCATACCGGCCAGGCGTCAACATCGTCTTGATTGACTGTTGCACGACTTCGGCGGGAGCTTTGGCTCGCTTAATACCCGTAGAAATTACGCCGGTTCCAATTGGCTTCGTCAAAACAATCACATCGCCCGATTTCGCCCCGGCGTTGGTCGCGACATGATTTGGATCGATTACGCCCGTAACCGAATAGCCGAACATGATCTGCTCGTTATCTACACTGTGGCCGCCAATCAACGCGACCTTATTCTCAGTGAGGACAGACAGACCGCCACGCATGATCTCACGGAGAATGGTGAAGTCGCCTTTTTTTGGAAAGCAGGTAATGGCCATCGCGGTGATCGGAGTGCCGCCCATGGCCCAAACATCGTTAATCGAATTGAGGGCGGCAATGCGTCCATAATCGAAAGGGTCATCGACAATCGGGGTGAAGAAATCCAGCGTCTGCACCAGCGCGAGATCGTCGCGCAGACGATAGACTCCGGCGTCGTCCGCTTTATCGAAACCGACCAGCAGATTCGGATCGTCAGGTTGTTTCTCAAGCCCGCTCAACACCTGAGCGAGGACGGCAGGCGCCAGCTTCGCCGCTCAACCAGAGCACGAAACCATTTCAGTCAGACGCATGGTGGATAACTCCTTTCCGCGAAATTATACATTCAGCCGCGAGGTTAAGTACGAAGGGCGAAAGCGTTTCCGACCCCCAGGCCTCACAAAATCCGCCTCGTTGGAGTTCGTGAGTGACGCGTTCGTACAAACCGCGAAGCGGTTCCGTCCTTCAGCCCAACGTTGCCGCGCAAGCGGCTACGTTGGGTTAAGGAAGCCGTTAATCATATCAACCGCAAGGCGGTTGCGTCAGTCCCAGACGTATCGCTCATCCCATTCCATCTGATGGTGGCGGAAGAGAGATCTTAATTCGCCTTGAAAGTTCACCTTCCGATGATGTTTCTCCTGGTTTGCGATATACCTCTTTACCTGTTCCAAATTCGAATAGCTCACCGAAAAATCAGCGTAACCGCCTTGCCACTCGAAGCCGAGCAGCTGGTATTCATCTTTGAGCCAAAGGTTCGAAACCCGCTTCAACTCTTTGACCCATTCAGCTTGAGTGATGGTGCGACCAAAACGCGCGAGCATGTGAATGTGATCTTCGACGCCGCCGGTCAGGATCGGAGCGCAACCTAGCGTCTTTGATATTCCGCCAAGTTCTGAGTGCAATCTTACGCGCAGATCCGGATCCCGCAAGAATGGTTCTCGATTCTTGGTCGAAAAGACGAGATGAATGTAAACGGCAGAGAGAGACTGGGGCATGGGAGACCTCCAAATGTTTTTGCACAAACCGCTTTGCGGTTGCGATCACGCCTATGAATCTCTCAAAAGAGGGTAGTGACAATAGCATATTACAATGCGACGTTAAATCATTCCGCGCCTGATTATCTCTCGTTGATGTGAAACCTGACATAGAGCCTGGGACTGACGCAACCGCCTTGCGGTTGGTATGATTGGTCGACTCTTCAACCCAACGTAGCCGCTGCGCGGCAACGTTGGGCTGGAGGGCTGAACGGCTTCGCCGTTTCATGAGGACGAAACCGCGTTGCGTTCAATACGGGCAACTGCGTTGTTGGTATTATTGATGGCTTTGCAAACTTTGCCCACATGCGGTGAGTTCACATTCTCGTCGAACACCTGCCAATAACCTGATGAGATTTGCGGTTGCGATAGTCGTCCTGGTCCTGGTCGCGGGCGCCGGCCTGACGTTGTTTCCTCACCCTCGTCCGGCCGCAGATTTGCTTTTGCTCAGCGCGCATGTCGTCACGATGGACGCATCCAAATCGGAAGCGCAGGCTGTCGCGGTCCTGGGCGATCGGATCTTGTGGGTTGGAAGCGATGCGGAAGCCAGGAAACGTTTTGGCAACGCATCAACTACGATCGATCTTCACGGCGCAACCGTGCTGCCAGGAATAATCGATGCTCACGTGCATCTGGTTTCACTGGGCCAGAGTTTGCTTCGTCTCAATCTGAAGGATGTGAGCGACGAAGCCGAAGCCGTTGCTCGTGTCAAGCAGCGAATTGCATCCGCCGCCCCGAACGAATGGATTTTGGGATGGGGGTGGGATGAAGGAAAGTGGGCGTCGCATTATCCGACGAATAAGTCTCTCAACGAGGTCTCGCCTGATAATCCGGTGTTTCTCGTCGGGCTTCACGGATTCGCGGCTTGGGCCAACCAACGAGCGCTTCAACTCGCAGGCATCACCAAAGATACGAAGGATTCTGAGAATGGAAAAATCCTTAGGGATGAAAAGACGGGCGAGCCAACCGGAATCCTGCTTAATCGCGCTCAGGCGTTGGTGGAGCAGCATATTCCGCCGTTGACTCTGGAGCAAACAAAGAAGGCCGTCGAGGTCGCCGCCCGAGAGTGCGTTCGGAACGGATTGACTTCAGTTCATGATGCGCGGGTCTCCCCGCTGATGCTGGAAGCATTTCGTGAGCTGATCCGGGAAGATCGTCTGCCGCTGCGCATTTACGCAATTCTGGATGGGGCAGATTCTGCGCTCGTCAAGGAATGGCTGACGCGAGGCCCGGAGATCGATCCAGATCATCGACTCACTATCCGTTCATTCAAACTCTTCGCCGACGGGGCGCTCGGTTCGCGCGGTGCGGCATTACTTCAACCCTACAGCGACTCGCCGCAATCAAAAGGTGTCGTGACAACTCCGGAAACGGAGATCTACAACCTGACTCGTCGTGCGCTGGAAAAAGGATTTCAAGTTTGCACCCACGCGATCGGCGATGCCGCAAATCGGATGACGCTGGACGCTTATGCGCGGGCACTGTCTGAGTCTCCGCAAGCTCGCGATTCAAGATTGCGCATTGAACACGCCCAGGTGCTCTCGCCGGTCGACATTGCACGCTTTGCGCAGCTTCGCGTCATTCCTTCCATGCAGCCGACGCACGCAACCTCAGACATGGCATGGGCCGAAAAGCGGGTTGGGGCAGCGCGAATCAAAGGCGCATATGCGTGGCGTTCATTGCTCGCGACGGGCGCTCACTTGCCACTCAGCTCAGATTTCCCCGGTGAGACGCTGAATCCATTCTATGGAATCTACGCCGCTCTAGCCCGACAAGATCCGAGCGGCAACCCAGCGGGCGGTTGGTACCCCGAGCAACGCTTGACGCTAAAAGAAGCCCTGCGCGGTTACACCATCGAAGCGGCGTACGCCGAATTTGAAGAGAAGACAAAGGGCTCGATTGAACCAGGCAAGCTCGCTGACTTTACTGTAATCTCGCAAGACATAAACCGCCTGGCTCCAAAAGAGGTCCTGTCCATTCGAGTCCTGAAAACATTTGTGGGTGGAAAGCTTGTCTATGGCGCCGAGGCCGCCAGGTGATCTTTTGCAACCCAAGAGTGGTTACGGCTGTTACTTGTTCGGCTGTTTGACTCCAGCGAATTGGGACCAATGATCATGCGAAAACTTATCTTGCATCCGTTTCTGATTCTTGTCTCTGTATTTTCTGGCTCACTGGCGCTAGCACAAGATGCCGACATGCTGCGCCACTTTGATTACGATCAAAAAGCGCCGCTCAACGTCAAGCAAATCGGTATGCAGCGGCGCACGAACGCGACTATTTACGACGTCACTTACGACAGTCCGAAAGGCGGGGTCGTCCCGGCTTATCTCATCGTCCCAAAGGGCCGCGGTCCCTTCGCGGCAATTATCTGGGGTCACTGGTACTGGCAGAACTCTGCGATGCGCAATCGCAAAGAGTTTCTTGATGAGGCGATCGCGCTGGCACCCGCAGGCGTCGTCTCGCTATTGACGGATGGCCCAATTGCGCGTCCCGGGCACATTGAAAGTAAAGATCCGATCGATGAGCGCGTCGCCCTTGATTTTCTTCAACAGGTAATCGATATGCGGCGTGGGGTTGATCTGTTACTGGCGCGGCGTGATGTCGATGCAAAGCGGATCGCGTACGTTGGCCACAGCTACAATGCAGGCGTAGGCGCGTTGCTCAGCGGTCTTGATCGGCGCTTCAAGGCATTCGTGCTGATGGCCGGCTCGATGTCGGATGAACTTACCCACAACACGAAAGAGTTTCAGGAGTTCAGACAGAAGGTCGGCCCGGAAAGGCTGGATACTTTTATCACAAAGTATTCCTACCTTGATCAGGGGAAGTTCGTCTCGCATGCCGCGCCGGCGGTAGTTTTCCTGCAATTCGCTACGCAGGAAAAATTTCTGACGCCCGAGCGTGCCCGCCAACATGCCGCCGTGGTCAGTGAGCCAAAACAATTCAAGCTCTACGACGCTCCGCATGCGCTTAACGCTGAGGCCCGTAAGGATCGGATTCAATTTCTGATCGAACAGCTGAATTTGAAACCGGTGCCTGACTCGGTGATCAGCGCCCTTCCCAATCTCTACCAGCCTCCCGAGCCGAATTGATCAATAGTATCGGCTGGGTTAGCTTGCAAACGGGAACTGTCGCAAACTAACAGTTTGCGTTACCGCACATGCATGATGTTCTGATTATCGGCGCCGGCGCCGCTGGATTGTCGGCGGCCCGCTGGGGCGACCAGTTAGGGCTCGACACTTTGGTTCTTGAGGAAAATGAAGAACCAGGCGGTCAGCTTCTGTGGGTGCACAATCCGATCAAAAATTATCTCGGTGTCGATGCGGATAACGGGCACGCATTGCGTGATCAGTTTGTCGAACAGACGAAAGACTGTGAGTTCGACATTTGGACCAACGTCGAAATCGAAAGCGTTGATCTAAAAGCGAAGCGAGTCGTCCTGAGAAGCGGCGAAGAAGTCCAGGCGATCGCCATGATTATCGCCACGGGTTTGCGTCGGCGCCGGCTCGGCATTCCGGGCGAGGCTGAATTTGTAGGCCGCGGGATCATTGAATCCGGCGCGAGAGATCGTGATCAGTTCGCGGGCAAAGATGTCTGCGTAATCGGCGGTGGCGATGCTGCCGCCGAGAACGCCTTGCTCCTGGGTGAGATTTGTCCGACCGTCACCCTGGTTCACCGCGGCCGAAAGATGCGCGCCCGCCGCGAATTCACCGAGCAACTGCATACACATCACTGCATTACGGTGTTCCCTGAGTCGAACGTTCTGCGAATCCTGGGGCGCGACCAGGTCGAAGCTGTCGAGATTCATCGCGCCCAGGCGATCAAGCCTTTTCAGATGGCCGTACAGGGCGTGCTGATTAGGATCGGATTCGAGCCCAATACAGATTTCGTTCGCGGACAGTTGGAATTGGACGAGCGCGGTTATGTTATCGTCGGTTCACAACAGGAAACGAGTGTGGCGAACGTCTTCGCGATTGGTGATGTGGCAAACCCCCTGGCGCCCACGATTGCCGGAGCAGTGGGGGCAGGTGCGACAGCAACCAAAGTGATCGCGTCTCGTCTAAGTGCAGTGAACCGCACGCGGTAGCGAGCGGGTAGGAAGCTCCGTCGTTACCTGCGAAACGTCTGCCACTGCTAGTCACAGTCTGGCTAGCGTGGACCATTGACCCGCTTGCTACCGCAAGCGGTTCTGTACCAAATCTGCGGATGATTACTTCCCGCCCAGCCACGCCGCTTTCAACGCCCTTACTTCTGGGGACCCGTTCGGATTCTCTTCGACGCGATAGTCGAAAATCTGCGGTGGACCCAGCGTCACAGCTGTCATGATCGGCCGCTTGTTGCGGAGAAGCGAAACTTGCACACGGTCGCCGGGTTTATAACGCTCAAGCGTCTTGAGGAAATTCGAGGGCGTCAACTTTGTTCCACCGAATGACGCGATTATGTCGCCGGTTTCCAGGCCCCCTTCCGCCGCCGGCGAATCGGGCCGAATCGAAGCGACGACAAAATTCACATTCTCATTCTCGTCGCCGGTGACGCCTAAGGCGACCGGCGCGCGCGGGGTGCGCACCAAACGCAATCCAACCTGGGCAAAGGCTTCTTCATAAGGCGGCGTTTCGACTCCGCGGACATATCGTTTAAAAAAGTCGTTCATGTCAGCTGCGGTAACTTGCGAAACCATTCGTTCGAAGTCCTCGTTCGTGTAGCCCCGCCCGCGAAGGTAGTAGCTTGAATTTGCGCTCTTCAGATAGAACTCTTCGTACATTCGCCGCATAACTTCGTCCAGCGAGGCCTTCCCTTTGGTTTTTCCCCTAATCAGTAAATCCAGCACCAGCCCCAGCAGTTCTCCTTTGGGATAGTAACTGACTGACGAGTTGGCCAAATTCGTTTGCTGCGACTGTGGCGCGTCGTCGATAAACAGGGCAGAAAGCGACGATTGTTCTGCGCTCATCAACTTACTTCCCGCCGCGTTCTCAATTTCCGTGATTTCTCCGGCGAGAGTACTTAAGAATTTTGCATCATCCGATAATCCGGCGCGGCGTAGCATCAGATGACCGTAATAGTTCGTAATACCTTCGGCGATCCAAAGTCCGCGCGTGCTGACTGGGCGGGTAAAATCCCATGGCCCAAGCTCCACTGGCCGCAACCGCTTCACGTTCCATACATGAAAAAATTCATGCGCGATCGCATCAAGCGCCTCCTGATAGGTCGCGGCGTCAACCAATGTGCCGGGCTCGATGATTTGAGTAGAGGTCAAATGTTCCATGCCATCATCTGAATGACCATCCGCAGCGAAGTGAATCAGAAAGGTATAGGAATCGAATTCCGGCGGTCCCCACATTGCCGTCTCAGCGCGAACTATTTTTTCTATGTCACGCACCAGCATCGGGCGCTTGCCGCCTTCGTTGCCGATTGAATGCACGATGATATGGTATTGCTTGCCATCCACTGTGAAATTGTCTTCGGTCCAATTGGGCGCAATTTCTGTCGGCGTATCGATCAAAATGTCCCAGTTCGCAAACTGAAATTCCGTCTGATCTTTTTTGTCCATGCGGCCGTTAACGACTCGCCAGCCCCTGGGCGCGTTGATGGAAAGGCTCACCTGGTCCTGCTTATGCCCCACTACGTACATGAAGAGGCATCCGCCGTTGAAATTCGCATGTCTCGAATCGAGCTGCGAAAACGTTCCGGACAGATCGTTACCAAAGACTTTATAACTGAACATCAAAGACATGCCGGGATGCATGAAGCTGGCCAGCTCGGCGCGCCAGGTTTGATCGTCAACTCTCGTGACTGCCAGGTTCGGCGAAGTGCAATCCAGGCCTGCTGGACAAGCTTCACGCGCCTTCACTTCCTGCACGTTCTTGGCGAAATCGAAGACCGCGTAACGGCCGGGCGACCACTTCGGCATTTGAAAGTCAACGGACTTCAATCTCGAATCGGCTGGTAATGAAACTTCCACGGTCACTTCAAACAAGTGAGTGTTCGGGTGTGGCATCG
>Ga0126384_10000434_pt1 | contig 22718 bp, 19 predicted proteins | sample PanSoiMetPlot_36_FD_92543 | JGI IMG/M metagenome (GOLD analysis project Ga0126384, IMG submission 92543) | Tropical forest soil microbial communities from Panama - MetaG Plot_36 | ecosystem: Environmental > Terrestrial > Soil > Tropical forest > Bulk soil | place: Panama | collected 2016-02-17 | reverse complement strand
TGCCGTCACGTGGCCATGAAGGTGCATGTTGTGATGCGACTAGGTAGCAGTCGCAGAAGGAATAAAGGAAAATCGCCATCGTTGTAGCGCTCGATCAGCTCGTGCATACCCACACGCAACGAGTTGAAATTGGGCGCTATCCCCAACCGGATCAGCGCTCTTTTTTGTCGCGGTGCCAGAGGCTACCTCGGAGCGGCGCTCAGGCTGCAAACGCCGAGACCTCACCGTTTTGGGTGATCCGGCCGGACCGACAGCAATCCTATTTCCACGGCGCCAACGAAAACTTTCTGTCTGTGGGGACGCCTAGACCTTGAAGCCTATGAACCGGACGCGCCAGGCTCCCGGCCCTTGGACGTCCACAGTCTCTTCCGCTGCTGCTGCCGACCTGCCCGATCGAAGCGCTCGCTGGCGATTGGCGGTCGCGGACCCGACAGGCATCGCCAAGACCGGACGCTTAGCCGATCCCGACCTGCAGGTCCCCGCTCGTCAGGCGATCAGAGGTGGTCCGGGATCGTCCACAGCCGAGAGGTGCGCGTGGCCAGCTTTAAGCCCGGCTGCGGGAAAACGGTCATCGCGATGACCAAAGTTCGCCGCAAGCAGGTGAAGCTGAAGCATAGCCGCGCCGCGCTGCAGACCATCCAGCTCGCGGTCGAAACGGTCGCCCACAGCATCCGGCAACTAACGGTGCTGCGCCGTCACATGCATCGCGGGCATCGGGAGGCCCTATCGACCCTTAACTGTGCCCGCCACCACCGCCTCAACGACATCGACGTGGCGCGCGTTGAGGAAATGGTCGCGGGTTACGCACAGTCTGCGGACTGGCCGTCCGCGATGCGCACGCGAAGCCCGCACGACCGCCTGGAACGACCCTTGAGTGATACCGAGAGCACGGTTCAGGCCGTGCTGGCTGGGCAAGCCCTCTCGGTCGCGGCGGGAACGCTTACGGTGTGCGAGCAAATCGACAACTGGTACGGCGGACTTGCGGTGGCGGCCGCCGTAGCCGCCCGGTTGGCGTTGCCGAGCGTGACGGCGGAAGCGCATCGGGGCCGCGCCAATAAGCTCATGGCGCGACTCGAGCAACTTTGCGCCAACGACCGCATCCATTGGGCATTCGCCGCGGCCGCCGGTCGGTCTCCGGCGGTGCGCCGGCGCTCGCAACGGACGACACTACATTAAAGTGACAAGGTCCGCTGAACAGTGACAAGGTCCGGCGATCACACCGCCTTCTCCGCACCGAGCGGTGTCTTAAGGCAGCCAACGCCGACAACGTCAAAGCCCGACCTCGACCCACTGCCGACATAGCGCCCACCAGGTCAGGCACTGAGCCTGTGGCTCGCCGGGTCTGCGCCCGCGTGTGCATGCGCGGTGCCGCGCCCCCGCGGAAAGATCATTTCGGCTTATAGGCTTTGGCCTCTTCGATCAGCGCCTTCTCATCGAAATTGATGGCGTCGTTTAAGAGATCGTTGGTTACGATATCGTTGGCATTGGTCTTTGTCTTGATAATTCCCTGCTCGAGCAACCAGTCCAAGTAGGCTTGATAGTTAGCCTCCACATTGTCACCCCAACGCTTGCCATCGACCTGCTGATACGGCCAGCTTTTGGCACGAGCCTGAAGGGTAATGAGGTCGTCACGCAATGCGGTGGCCTCGTCCTTACCGGTCGGCTTGGTTTGCGGATAGACCTCCCACAGGATCCGTATCGCCGCTTCCGGATTTGCTATGGCAAACACCGTGCCTTTGGCGTAGCCGCGCGCGAGCGCGACGGCTTCCTTGCGGTTGTTCTTCAGATAGTCTTCCAGCGCGACAAAACCGTTGGACGGGAATTTCTTGATCTCGGGATGATCCAACAGCCGCAGCTTGGCACCTGCATTGCTGGTGAGCGCATATTGGGTATCGAACTGGGACAGCGCATCGACCTGTTTGGAGTTGATTAGCGCCGCTGTCTGGGCGGCTTCGCCAGCCACCACAATGGACACATCCGAATCCGGGCTCATGCCCGCCTGTTTCACCAGGGCCCGTGCCACGATCACGCCGGCCGAGGCCATCGACGTTACCCCGATCTTCTTGCCCTTGAGGTCGGTGATCGACTTGACCGGGCTATCGGCAGGCACCGCAATGCCGTAAATGTTGGCCTGGTAGGCCGTATAGAAGAATTTCGCCTTCACTCCCTGCGGGCGAATGATCGCCAGCGGCTCGACCGATGGCAGCGACGCCTGCAATTCCTTGGTGGCGACCAGCTTGACGCAGTCGGTGGAGCCGGGCAGGGGCACGAGCTCAACCTTGATGCCGTCCTTCTCGAACCAACCGAGCTTGGTCGCGATGGCAAATGGCGCGGCCGCCGAACTGACGGTCTTGGCACACCAGCCCACCCGCATGGTTTGCACTTGCGCCGTTGCGGTGCCGGCGGCGGTCAGACCGAGAACAAGGGCCGCGCTGGCGATCAATCGCTGTATCACAAGACTTCTCCCGACGTTGAGGTTTGTTGGCTGGCATCGGCGTCGCGCGAGGTATCCCAAAACAACACCTTGCGCCGAGCTAATGTCACGAGCCCGTTCAATATCAGGCCCAGGATCGATAAGATGAACAGGATAGAAAACTGCCCCGCTACGTCCATCGTGAAGCTCATGCTTTGCATCAGCATGCCGAGGCCCCTTTCTGAGCTGATGAGCTCGGCAACGATGGCGCCGATCAGGGCAAAGATCATTGCAATCTCGAGGCCGGCAAAGATGTAAGGCATGGCGTTGGGCAACTGCAGCATACGGAATATCTGCCAGCGGCTTGCCGACAACGAGCGCATCAAATTCACGCGGTCTTCATCGGCGGAATGCAGCCCGACGATGGTATTGACCATCAGCGGGAAGAACGCGACCAGCGCGGCGCTGATGACCTTCGAGGTAAGCCCTAATCCGAACCAGACAAGAATGAGAGGCACCAAGGCTACCTTGGGCATCGCCTGAAACATGATGATGATGGGGTAAAGATAGTATTCCACCGTGCGCGACAGCGCGACCACGGTCCCGAGCATGAAGGCCAGGGCGCAGCCCACCACGAAACCCAACAGCGTTTCGCTAATGGTCGCACCGATGTGACCAACGTAGAGGTTGGTCACAATGCCATTGTACATGGCATAGGCGATCTTGGAGGGTGCCGGCACGATGTAGGCCGGCGTTTGGAAGTAAAACACCGCCCACTCCCACGCACCGAGGAGCGCCGCGATGAACAGCAGGCGCAGGGCAAACGAACCAGGTCCGCGCGACATCAGTCCATTCCTCCTCCGCCCGGATTGAGCGCCGTCCGGACACGTCGGACATAGGCGCCGAAGGGTTCCGTATTCATGACCGACAACTTGCGCGGTCGCGGCAGCTCCACGCTGAATTCATCACCGATCTTGCCGGGGCGAGGGGTCAGCACAATCACGCGGTCGGCGAGGAACACAGCTTCCACCGTCGAGTGCGTTATGAACAGTACGGTCTTGCGCCGTTCCATCCAAATCCGCTGCAACTCCACGTTCATGTTCTCGCGGGTCATGGCGTCCAGGGCGCCGAAGGGCTCGTCCATCAGCAAGATTGCCGGATCGTGAATTAGGGCACGCACGATCCCGACACGTTGCTGCATGCCGCCAGAAAGCTCCCGTGGATAGCGCTGCTCGAAGCCGCCGAGACCAACCATGCCGATCAGTTCGAGCGCGCGTCGCCGCATTTTCTCCTGATCGAGGCCCTGCACATCGGCAGGCAGCATGACGTTGCCGAGCACGGTTCGCCAGGGAAACAGCACAGGGGTCTGGAACACGACGCCGATGTCGCGCCGTGGACCCCTGATCGGGGTGCCATTCAAGTCGACCTCACCCTCGGTCTGCGGCAGCAGACCGGCTAACACCTTAAGCAGGGTCGACTTGCCGCAACCGGACGGACCGACCACGGCGATGAACTCACCGTCGGCCATCGAAAACGAAATATCGCTGAGTGCTAGAACACCTGTGGCCCCACGCCCGTACTTGAGCGACAGGTGACGCACGGAGATGACAGAGCCAGGCAATGGAGGTTTTGTGAGGTCAACCTGGACGTTCAAGCCTGTCTCCGGGATCAATCGCGCCGAGCTCTGGCGCTGGCAAGGTGGGGTTTGCCACAAGGTGTCGTGTTCGCCCGACGCTGTCTACACATGATGGTCCGCGACCAAATGCCGTCGCGCGGCGCTGCCAACGCTCGTGGGACCACACCACCGCGCCCCCCGCGGGGCATGCTGCCATCTGGGCGGCGCTGCATTCGGGCGGCACCTTGGGTAAACGCAGCCGAAGCCGCTGGTTACCGGCGCCGGGTTGCCGGGCGACCGCAATTGCCGTCCCCGTGCCGCGGTTTTATCGACCGCGCTTGCAAGATGGCTCTCCACGCCTGATCGCCGGCTCCCGAGCAACACCCGAAAAGCGCCCTAGGAGGGCTTGCCCTTGGGAATGGCCGACTTCACCAACGGGTTGTGGCAGTTGGAGACGTACTTGGAATCGAGTTCGGCAAAGCGTGGCTCACCGGCCTTCACGACCTCCGCCTTCATCAACGCCGCCTTGTCGTCTGGCTTTTGAACCACAAAAACATGCGGCGCAGAGCAGGTGAAGAGCATATAGCCGCGGGTGTCTCGCTTTGCCGTCAACCGCGATGCATCGCCGTAACGATAGATGTGTTCGCCCTTGTCATCGTTGATCACGACGTAGGCAATACCGTCTCCCGACGTATACGCCGATCGGAACTTGGCGAGCTCCGGATCCGGCGCGAGTTGGCTCGCCTGGGCTTTGGCTGCTGGGGCTTGCTGGCTGCCGGAGGGCGCGGTTTGGGCGACCGCCGCAGCCACGCCGCCAATGACCAACACGGAAGCGATAGTGAGTGTGCGCAGCAGCATGAGCGAGCTCCAACCCTTTCGCCCAAAACGCTTGGGGCGCCGGGCACGTTCCGTGGCCGCCATTGCTCGCGCTCGGGTTCGATTGCCAAGGCCCAGGTCTGGCTTGGCAACGCAGTCGAGCCCATCGCGTTCGAAGCCGCCGCAGCCGCGGCGCAGCTAGCCCAGCAGTTGATCGATCATTGCGGGGTCCGCCGCCCCAGGTCGGGGAAGGCATGCCGATGTTGCGATGTCGGGACGCGTGCTCCCGTGGGGATCGTCGGCGGTGCCTGGTTCAGACTTTCGATCGCCAAGCCAGCGGCCGCCTTGTAGCCGGCCATGAATTCTGCCCGCTCCTTCGCTGAGATGACATCGTCAATATGCTCGAATGTGCCCTGGCAGCGCTGATCGACGATGTTGAGCAGTCCGAATGGACCAGCGCCACGATTGCGCAGGACCAGCTGCGAGATGGGCCCGCATAGCCGGTCATCATAGTCGGCAAGCGCCTGCTGCGTGACACCATGCTTCACCATCGCGGCCCCCAGCACACGCGCGTCGACGATGGCCTGGCTCGCGCCGTTTGAGCCGGTCGGATACATGGCATGAGCGGCATCGCCGATGAGTGCCACCGCGCCGTCCTGCCAGGTCGCCACCGGATCACGGTCGATCATGGGGTTTTCGAAGGCGCTGTCGGCCTGTTTGAGCAGGGTGGGCACATCGAGCCAATCCCAGGTCCAGTCCTCGAAATAATGCACGAACTCGTCGATGCTTACCTGCCGAAACCAGCCGCGTTGCTTCCAGCCCTCGCTGTTGTCGAGCGTGACTTCGGCGACCCAGTTGATCATCGCTAGTCCTGTCTCCGGGTCGGGATGCGAGATAGGATAAAAGACGATGCGATGGCGATGCGTGCCGAGACCAACAAAGGATGCGCCAGTACGTATTGGCTTGGCCCAGGTCGTGCCGCGCCACATGACCGCCCCGCCCCAGTGGATCGGTGGCTGGTCGGGATGCATCTGCGCCCTGACCGCCGAATGAATGCCGTCAGCACCGATCAGCAGCGCGCCGTGGGCTTCGGACATCGCACCATCGGCCTGTTCGATGACCACGCTCACCTTGCCATCGGCATGCTTGCGGTAGCTGGCGACACGGCTCCCAAGCCTGACCGCCTGCGGCCCTATCCGCTCCACCACCTTGTCGTAGAGCAGCATGTGCAGCCGACCACGATGCACCGCATATTGCGGCCAGTGATAGCCGGCCAGCAGGCCTCGGGGCTCGGAATAGATGTCATTGCCATTGAGCCCGACCAATGCCCATTCCCTTGCCGGTAGCCCAACGGCATCAAGATCCTTGTGTGTGAGGCCAAGGTCGAACAGTTCGCGCACCGCATTCGGTTGCAGATTGATGCCGACGCCGAGCGGGCGCATGTCGCGAACCGCTTCAAAGACCATCGCGGGGACCCCAATCTGGTGGAGCGTAAGGGCTGTTGCCAGCCCGCCGATGCCGCCGCCGGCGATGATCACTGGGTAGTTCGTCATTGGCCCAATCCATTCCGAGAGATGGCGAGGTCTTTATCTTTTCCTGCGTTGCCCGGAGCAAGCCGATCGTCGCGGCTCGTCCTCCCTGGATGCTGCTGCCGGGCTCGCTTATGTCCCCTCGCTGCCAACAATTGGTTGCAGGGGTCTTGGCCGGTCGTGCCGAATCGAGGGGCTGGGAAAGGTAACCCTGAAAATGCTGGCCATTGGCGGCTAAGGTCGGCACATCTGAGTGCTTGTGCGCCGCGACCTCGAGGTCGCGACAGGGTGGCGTTGGTGTGCGCAATTTTGCATCGCGGCTGGATCCTATCCATCAGGCGGTTTGAGATATGAAAGCCAGAATTACCTTATTGACCCTGGGTGTTGATGACCTGGAGGCGTCCGTCCGCTTCTACCGCGATGGTCTCGGCCTTGCCACCGCGGGCATCGTCGGCAAGGAATTTGAGCACGGCGCGGTTGCGTTCTTCGACCTGCAAACGGGTCTGCGCCTTGCGCTCTGGCCGCGCGCCAGCTTGGCGCGAGATGCCGGCATTGGCATCGGAGCAAAGAGCGCGACCGAGTTTTCGATTGGCCACAACGTTAGCTCGCAAGAAGAGGTGGACGCGGTCATGGCGCAGGCCAAATCGGCCGGTGCCACCATTGTCAAGCCAGCGCAAACCACGTTCTGGGGCGGCTACGCTGGCTATTTCCAGGATCCAGACGGCCACTTATGGGAGGTGGCATGGAACCCCCAGGTGCTGCCCGAAGACTAGCTTTGAGTGCGAGCAACTCGCCGCTGCTGGCTTGACAAAAACTTTGAAACGGCCGGTGTTGGCGTTAGGCCCCCCGCAGGCTTCCAACCAGCGGGGGAGACATCGCCAGCCGCACCCCGCGCGGTGTTTGGCGCCGAAGGCAAAATTGCCTCTCTGGTTGCTTCAACCGTTCTGGGAGTGCGGGGATGGACTGGATAGGCTCAGGGCAAACTTGGCGCCGCCGCGCGCCGACCGCCCGACCTCGAGTTTACCGCGGTGCAGCTCGACGGCTTGGCGCACGATCGCCAGACCGAGACCGCTGCCCTCCCCCGACGCGGAGCCCTTCTTGAACGGCTGCAGCAAGTCCGTGCACGCCTCAGTGGCTAGCCCCGGGCCGTCGTCCTCAACCAGAATGGATCCGGCCGGACCGACCTCGACGTGCACCTGCGTTCCTGGCGGCGTGTGGCGCACGGCATTTTCGATCAGATTTCGCAGCGCCTCCCGAATGGCGTTGGCGTCACCGACGAACCGGGTGGGCTCACACAGGCGCAGTACGAGCCGGTGCTCGGTTTGCGCCGCCCAATCGTGAAACCTATCGACGACTTCGCCGGCGATCAGGCCAATGTCAACTTCCCCGATGTCGACCGTCTCGGAGCTCTCTAGACGTGCCAGCGCCAGCAAGCGATCGACGGTCGCACTCATGGCGCGCACGTCTTGTTCGACGCGCCGCACGCGTGGATCCTCGATACGACCGAGCTCCAACATGATGATAGCCAGCGGCGTGCGCAGCTCGTGGGCCGCCCTGGCAATAAATAGCCGCTTAACCTTGACCAGTGCCGCCACACGCTCCAACAGGCCGTTGATGGCGCTGGCGAGGCTAGCCGCCTCCCGTGGCATTTGTGAAACGTCGAAGCGATTGGACGCCTCGAGCGGTGCAATCGAGTCGGCCTGAGCGGCCGCGCGCACCAACGAGCTCAACGACCACCGGACGGACAAGGTCGCCACGCCAAGCATCAAAACCACCAGCGGGATCATGGGAATCCAAACGTCATCGACGACTTCAGTCGCAACAATGCCGAGGTAGGTACTGGCAGGATCGCCGAAGGTCGCCACTTCGATCCAAACCTGCCGGTCTGCCAGTTTTTGTCTCACCCCGCCGGCGACATACAGTTTCCTGTCTGCGTCGAGGTCCAACAGCCAGAGGTCTTGGGCTCGTGAGGCGTGATCTCGCCAAGGCGACAGGGCGGCGATCCTGTCACCGTTGTGTTGTGCCAGCACATCACCACGCTCATCCAAGATGCGGAAGGCATAAAAGTCGGCGTACTTTCCAAGATAAGGCTGCGGCATGCGCGACTGTTCAAACGCAAGCACGCCCGCGTCGGAATGCAATAGCGCCAATAGCGCTTGCGCGTGTCGCGTGACGATACTGCGGTTGAGATCATTCTCGATAAGGTAGCTGCGAACGACCACAATGGTCAGTTGCAGAACGATCGCCAGCAGGGAGGTCAGCGCCAAACGCACGGTCAGGATGCGAACAAGGCTCGGCCGTGCCGCGGCAGCGGGCGTCATCGGCCTCGGTCCTCTCGCAGTTGGTAACCGACGCCGCGCAGGGTATCGATGACAATTGCCGCGCCGGCTTCCGCCAGGGCCTTGCGCGTGCGCGAGACCAAGGCCTCAACAGCGTTGGCCGACATCTCGCGACCAAATTCGGAAAGCGCGACTTCGATGGCGGCCTTGGGCACGACGCTGTCCGCGCGGCGCATCAGCAGGGCCAGTAGGCGGCGTTCGCTGAGCCGCAGATTGACCGGCTTGCCCGCGCAGCGCGCTTGACCCTTGCTCTCATCGAGTTCGAGGTTGCCCTTGCACAAGATCGGCCCATGTAATTCCGTGGGTCGGCGCAGCAAGGCACGCACGCGGGCCAACAGTTCCGCATGATTAAATGGCTTGATGAGGTAATCGTCGGCGCCGATATCAAGGCCACTGATGCGGTCCTCAATACTCCCCCGGGCGGTGATCACCAAGATCGGCATTCCATGCCCCATTCTGCGCAAATCACGGATCGCCATCAGACCGTCGCCGTCGGGTAGACCAAGATCGACGATGCTCAAGTCGTAGGGCACCGCGCTCGCACTGCTCAAAAGCTCGGCTACCGTTCCAACACCGTCGACGCCATAGCCGGCGCGATTGAGCGAATCGGCCAACAATTCGCGCAGGCGCTGATTGTCTTCCACGAGTAACAGACGCATCCCACCCCCCGTCTCACCCAACACGCGGTCGAAGCCACTGCGAGGCAAAATATTGAGCGAAAGGATTTGAGGCGCTTTTTTGGTGGCGCTTTGCCGCGAACGGCGTGCAGGAGGGGTCACCGATGCCCAACCGCCGCCGCGCATCGCGCCGGGCACTGCCGTTGTCAGGTCCCTGTCAGCTTACCGTGGCAAAGCGGCGCAAGAGTTGGAGGGCGTATCTGCGGCCAGAGTTCAGGTCAGCGCGCTTGGCGGCGGCCCTGAGCGGCTCGCGACGCGATCCCGTGCCCTACATGATTTGGCGCAAGGCGTCACCGCTTGGCACCAATCTCGCGCCCGGATCGGCGCCGGGATCCATTAGCTTTGTGGTGGCCGCGCAGCCATTGTCGCAAGCCGGTCGAATTGATCCACTCCCCGTCGAGCGCTGCCAGCGCCTCCTTGCGCGCGTGCCGAGCACGCCTGAGGGCGCCACGTTCGCCAAAGCGGCTGATGGAAAACTTGATCCGCTTGCCTACTCCAGGGGCATGCGTCCAGAACGCCAGCCAATAGCCGCGCTCGACTGTTTGACTGTCCTGGCCCTCAAGGTAAACGTAGCGACACACGCCCGCCAAACCCGATTTGTTGTTCCGCCGCTTGATCCGGCAATATTCAGCACGCGTCATTGGCGGATGCTGACGAAGAATTTGATCGCGAAACGCCTTGGCGGCGCGCAATGCTTTACCTTTGCCGCCATGCGAGCGATCGCTGAAGTTACGTCTCCAGATTCGGTTCCGACGCTGAATGGTGACGATCCAGGCAAAGGTGCGGTGACGCTCATTGTCGACCCGCGTGATGCCATAGTGGGGACGTGGCGCAGCACCAGGCGGCTTGCCGCGGGGCTTGCCGATCATCGCACGCGACGAATGTCCGGGATTGTTGTGGCGCATCCAGAGTTTAATGAGGTTGAGGGCGATCGAACCTGACAACCGCTGGGACCAAACGCGGGGAGCCCCAGCGAAGCGATGTCAGCGCAAGGTGCGCTCGCATGAGGTGCCTACCTGATGTAGCCAAGCGAATGAGGGTCGATCGGTACGGCCGACACCATGCTGCGTTGCAAGCGTCTATCACATAAGGGAGTTGAGAGATTACAGATGCCTGCGACCGCACGCCAGGCTGTTGTCCCCGCACCAGACCAAAGGCTGAATTGAGCCGGGCAGTGTCGGCGCAGGCGACCGCGCGGCGGCGGCCTCGGCGGGTCGTTGTCTGGCATCAATGGCTCTGCGGGCGTGCGGGTTCACACCGGGCCAGCAAAAAATTCGCGGACCAGTCCCTCAGGCGCCAACCCATGCCCGCTAGGCGGCGCAGTAGACGTAGCGATGTCAGAGCATGAGCAGTGATCGAATCCGACCCGTTTGGTGGGCCATTAAACGCTACCGCGCCCGCGCAGTTGTCGCTGGTATCCGGATCTGGCACTCTCGGCCCGCGTTACGCCGAATGCATGGGCCACGGCGACCAAGGCCTTTGGCGCAGGATTATGGTTGACCATCACCCGTTGAGAAAGGGATTGTCATGAACCGGCTTTCCATTTTGGTCGCGTCCGCGGCGCTCTTTGCCTTTTCAACGTGCTCGGTTGCAGCCCAAAGCGCAAAAGCCGTGCTGAAGGACAAGGACGGCAAGGACGTGGGTAGCGCGACCTTGACCCAGACCCCAGCCGGCGTATTGATCGCGCTGTCGGTAACAGGGCTACCCGCGGGCGAACACGCCTTCCATGTGCATGGTACCGGGAAGTGCGAACCGCCCTTCACGTCGGCGGGCGGGCACTTCAATCCCGACAAGAGGAAGCACGGCATGATGGCGCCCGATGGTGCGCATGCCGGCGACATGCCCAATCTCCACATTCCGGCGAGCGGCGAGCTTGCTGTCGAGGTCTTGAATCCAGCCGTGACGTTGGACAAGGGCAAGCCCAATTCCTTGTTCGGACCCGAAGGCACCGCACTGATCGTCCATGCCGGAAAGGATGACTACAAAACCGATCCAACCGGTGAGGCTGGCGGTCGTATTGCGTGCGGCCTGGTCGAATAGAACCGCGACGAGTGCCCGGCCCCCTGGGCTCGGGAGGATCGCCTTCGATCACGATCACGTCCTACCGCGGCTCCACACGGGGGCGCGACCGACGACCGTCGCGCTCGGGAAGGCAGGGGGTGCGCCGCCGCCAGCGAAGCGCGCGGCGCCGTTCTTCCGTTGCTTGTGCCGGCGCGCCACCGATGACGTTTCGGACGGCCGCAAGCCTTTTGCGGGGGGCCGGACAAAGATCACGCTTCAACCCGGCGCCTCCTGTGCCGTGACGAGCGTCAGGTACCTGTCGCCACGCCCCACACTAGCCGGCTCAGATTGATCTTGCGAAATCGAAAGGCATTCGGTTGCAGGTGGTCATAGTTCCGGTTATTCATTGGCTGATTTCCTTCAAGTTTGGAAATCATCTATGAAGGCGCCGCGGATAACATTCATGGAATTTATGTTAGAGCGCACAGTATATTGACGATAACCAAGCAACTGAGCCACGACACCAGCTCAACCGCCTACACCAGCACTCTGCACTGACACCGCGTGGGCTTGGTAGTAAGCAGGGTGGATGTGATGAAACCGTCACTTCTCATCATTGTGATGTGCCTCCTTCTCGGAATAATTTATGGAAAAATAGCAACCGTTTTACATTTATATTTGCCACCAAACTGGCTGGCGAATGTAATAGGATCGCATGATGTAGAGATGCAAATGGACTTGGCATACATTGGTCTATACATAGACTCGATTGTTATCGGAATAATTGCAATTTTCTTATATAAATTTGCACAAAACTGAGCGTCCTGTCGGGGCGGCTTTCGCTCAAGTCCTGGAACGACGCAGAAGGACGAGCCTCGCTGTCACCAGCGAAGCCCGTCAAAGGCGCGAGTATCAGTTCAGTTCACTAGCGGGCCTCGCCACCGCGGGCACCGTGCTGCTCAGGCCGCCCACCACCTCGACCCGGATTGGCATCCGGTCGCGGTCCGCGATTCATCTCCTGTCGGGGACCGGCGTTGCCCTGCGGATTATAGCCTCTGGTTTCACCGCGCTCCATCCGATCGCCACGCCCGGTGCTCGCGTTTGGTCCCTGTTCGCGACCACGTCCGGGATTGGCCTGGGGATTGTAGCCCCTGGTCTCGCCGCGCTCCTGCTCACCACGCCCGGTACGGATGTTCGAGCGCTCTTCGCGGTTCGACCGCCGCTCGGAACGCGGTTCGTTTTCGGTGCCTTGGCGCCGCTCAACCTGGCGCTGCTCCCGGGCGCGATCGGTTCGATCCACCTGGCGGCGATCCCGCTGCTCGCCAATTCGTTCGCGCTCCTGGGTGCGACCGGTTCGATCTACCTGGCGGCGTTCCGACCGGTTTTCGCGCCGCTCGCCAACCCGTTCGCTGGTCCCGTTGCGCTCGTGGTCACGCCACACCGTGCGATAGCGCGCGCGTTCACCATAGAACGGTCGGCTTCGGTAGTAGCGGTCCCAGTATGAGTCGAACGAGTACCCGACCACCGGCAAGCCGATACGCGGACCATACTCGAGCACGGTCACCCGGCGACCCTGGTAAATGTATGCTAGCTGGTTGCCGGGCAGCCAGCCGCGCGCATCACGCCAGCTGACGTCGCACCAACGATAGCCGCCAACGCAGCCGTGGATGTCGACGTTCACATCAGATGGGATCCTGTCGACGACGGGGAAATCGAACGCAGGACCCGCCCGTAAATTGGTGGATTCTGCTGTCACCGCCGATAGTGCCGATGCAAAGCTCGGCGCGATGACCAGCCCAGCCGTGACGGCGGCCAACCCGTAGGCAAAACGGTTCATGCCATGCCTCCATTTGTCCGGGGCGCAGGACTGCGCTGCGGTTCACTGGTTTTGCGGAAAACGCATGGTGGAGTTGACTGTTCCGCCTAGAATGATCGGTGCGCCGCGGCATGCGCGACGTCGACCAGCGCGACGGCGAAGGTCGCGCATAAATCAACAAGCAATTTGAAGGTGCAAAGTCCGCCCGTGCTTACCCAGATCTACGAGGTCTCCACGCCGGCTGAGGCCCAAGCCATTGCAGCCATCGGTGTCAATCACATCGGTGTACTTGTTGGCGATGGGCGCTTTCCGCGTGAGCAGCCGATCGCCACCGCCGGCCGTATTGCAGCAGGGATTGGAGCGCCAGCGAAGCTATCAGCACTGTTTCTAAGCGACGACGTTGCCTTTATCGCCGACTGGGCGCGGCGATTGAACGCTCCAATTGTACATTTAGGCGCAGCACCCGATCTGCTGCCTCCCGCCCGAGTGGCCGAGCTCAAACGCCTGTTGGCCACGAGCCTGATCATGAGGAGCATACCGGTATATGGCGAGGAAAGCATTGCCATCGCCAAGAGCTACGCGGGCATTGCTGACGTGCTGCTGCTCGACAGCTATCGACCGACTGATTCGCAGATTGGCGCGCTGGGCGTCACGCACGATTGGGCCATCAGCCGTCGCATCGTCGAGGCGGCGCGCGTGCCGGTGATCCTCGCCGGCGGCCTGGGCCCGGACAATGTGGCTGACGCCATACGGGCGGTCGGACCAGCGGGCGTTGATTCAAAGACCAAGACGGATCGGCACGGAACGCATAGCAAAGATCTCAAGCGCGTGCGTCGTTTCCACGAGGTGGCTATCGCCGCAACGCGAGAGCGCCCGGGCTAGATCGCTTTTTTCGCCGGCGGATGACGGCTCCAGCGCGACCAGGCGCACGCTTTCCGGTTCAGGCGGGCACCAACAGGACCATGGACCCAGGCTCGGGCCTCGGACCCGCTGGCCTCCGTCCGCACCGGTCTCGGCGCGGATCCACAACTGCCGCTGCCGCGCCCCCTCCCGGTCGTCGTGCGCGGTCATGCCGCCGCCATGCGCAGCCCTTAAACTGGCTTTCCTTGTGCGGCTCAAAGCAAGAGGGGATGCCGAGATGCGCGCCATGGGCTTCGTTTTTGCCGTTTGCTTATCCAGTCTCGTTATGGTCGCGGCCATGCCGAGCGCCCCGGCTTCAGCGCAGTCTGACGCCGAGATCGACGCCCTGCACGAACAAGCGTCACAGCTCTTCACGGCGCGAAAGTACCGCGAGGCAATGCCGATTGCCGAACAGGCGCTGGCGCTCGGCGAACAGCGCTTCCCGCCCGATGATGTTAGCTTGGCCAAATTGCACTATGGACTAGGGGTGCTCCACGACGTGCAGGGGCAAACCGCAGAGGCCGAGCCGTTCTACCAGCGTGCCCTGGCAATCCTCGAAAAGGCGGATCCCGATCACGCCTCGGTCGCCAAGGTCCTCAATGCGCTCGCCGGCGTACGCATCCAGCAAAAACGCGACGCCGAGGCTGAGCCGTTCTACCAGCGTGCCCTCGCGGTGTTGGAGAAAGCATTGGGTCCCGATCACCCCGAAGTGGCCACCACGCTCAACAAGCTCGCGACCCTCTATCGCGTTGGCCACCGAGAGGACGAGGCCATCCAAGCCTACGAGCGGGTGCTCGCCATCAGGGAAAAAGCACTGGGGCTGGACCATCTCGATCTGGCGGTGACGCTTGACTCGCTCGCCGTCCTCGGCCCCGCTAGCCGCGCCGAGCCCTTGTATCGGCGCGCGCTCGCGATCAGGGAAAAGGCACTGGGACTGGACCATGCGGACGTCGGTGCCACGCTCTACAAGCTCGCTTCGCTCTATTGGGCCCAGGGCCGCGGCGCAGAGGCGGAACTCGTCTTCAATCGGTTCATCGCCATCAAGGAAAAGAGTTTCGGGCCGGATCCCCTGCAGGTTGCCACCGCACTGCAAGGGCTTGCCCGGGAACAAGAATTGCGAGGGCCGGCGGGCGCCGAATTGCTCTACAAGCGCGTGCTCGCGATCCGCGAAGCTGCGCTTGGGGCCGACCATGCTGAGGTCGGCGCAGCGCTTTCCGACCTGGCCCGGGTCTATCAGCGCCAGGGTCGGCGAGCCGAGGCGATACCGCTTTTCAAGCGCAGCCTTGAAATCCGTGACAACGCCCCCGGGCACCAGCCGGCCGATGCGATCGCGGCCACCGTCGCCGTCGAAAAGCTTCTCAACGCCGGTAATACTGCCGAGGCCATTGCCGTGGTCGAGCGGTTGCTCGACGTGCACCAGGCGGGGCTCGCAAAACTTGAGCCCAATTGGGCGCAGACGTTCAATAAACTGATCGAGCTGTTTTTGCAGCAGGGTACCTTCATCGAGCTCGAGTCGTTGGCCCTGCGCAGCTTGGCCATCAGCGAGGCGCGGCTTGGCAGCGAGCATCCGGACCTGGCCCCGGCCCTCGATAATCTTGCACGCATCTACGAGGTTGAGCACCGCTACGGCGAGGCCGAAGTCCAGCGCAAGCGCATGGTCGCCATTCTCGAGACGGCACGCGGGGGCGATGACCTCGAACTCAGCGGCGCGCTCAACTATCTGGCCGGCTTGTATGAGATGCAGCAGCGACACGACGAGGCGCAAAGGCTGTTTAGCCGGATCCTCGCCATCCGCGATAAGGTTCTGGGACCCGAGCACCCGGACCTGGCGCCGATTCTCGACCAGCTGGCCCGGCTTTACCGGGCTGACGGCCGCACCGCCGAGGCCGATGGCTTTGCCACTCGCGCCCAGGCGATCCGAGCAAAGCGCGCCGGCCTCAGGCCCGAAATGCTGCGGCTGCGCGATGCGGGCAGATACGCCGAGGCCACGGTGCTGGCGCAACGGTTGGTGCAGATCGAAGCAATGAGCGTGCGTGGCCCGGACCGCAACGATGTGGCTCTGGCGCTGAACGACCTGGCCCAACTCTACTGGGCACAGGATCGGTATGCCGAAGCCGAGCCCTTGCTCCGGCGCAGCCTCGACATCATCGAGAAAACGCGTGGCCGCCAGGACAACAACGTGGCCGCGGCCCTCGACAGTCTGGCCAAACTTTACTCTGCCCAGGGCCGCTATGGCGAGGCCGAGCCGCTGTTCCGCCGCAGCCTCGCCATCCGCGAGATCGAGGCGCAGCGGGACAACCCCGACGATGCCGGAGTAAGCATCGCGCTCGACAGCCTGGCCCAAATCTATGTGGCGCAGGGCCGCACCGCCGAAGCCGAACCGCTCTTCGAACGTAGCGTCAGCCTGCGCGAGAAGGTGTTCGGCAGCGACCATCGGGAGGTGGCCGCAGCGCTCACCAACCAGGCGGGGCTCTATCACGACCTGGGCCGCGATGCCGAAGCCGAGCGCTTGTACTTGCGCAGCCTCGACATCTTCGAGAAGCGACTTCCACCCGAGCACCACCACCTGGGAGCCGTCCTGCATAATCTGGCGCGGCTATACAAAGATCAGGGTCGCTACGCCGAGGCAGAGCCCTTGTTCAAGCGCAGCCTCGGCATTTTCGAGACGGCACTGGGCCCGGAACACCTTGACGTGGGCAAGGCGCTCAACAATCTGGCCGACCTCGCCTACCTGCAAGGTGATTGGGCGACAGCCGCCGACTACTGGCGCCGCAGCGCCGACATCATCAAACGTCGGGCCGAGCGCGGCCTCGCCGGCGGGCGAGGCGAGACGATGGCCGGGGAGGCGCGGCGATCGGCGAGGCCATTTCTTGGGCTGGTCCGGGTGAGCCACCGCGCCACCGCCTTCGGTCCTGCCGAACGGGTGGCCGCCGAGACGTTCGAGGCAGCACAATGGGTACAAGGATCGGCGGCCGCCGCCTCGCTCACGCAAATGGCGGCGCGGTCGGCGAAGGGCTCGCCGCAGCTGGCCCAAGTCGTGCGCGAGCGGCAGGACCTGGTGGCCGAATGGCAGGCGAAGGACAAGCTACTGGTCGCCAGCAAGGCTGAACCGCCGGAGCGGCGGCAGGACGAGGCGGAGCGCGTGCTTGCCGCGCGCCTCGCCGCCATTGACGCGCGCCTCACGGGCATCGATCGGCGGCTTGCGACTGAATTTGCCGACTACGCCGCGCTCGCCAGTGCGGCACCGGTGTCGGTCGCAGAGGTGCAGACGCTGCTTGGCAACGAAGAGGCGCTGGTGCTGTTTCTCGATACCGCCAAGGAAAAATCGGGCAAGGGGCGACCCGAGGAGACGTTCGTGTGGGTCGTCACCAAGTCGGCCGTGCGCTCGGTACGCTCGGACCTGGGCACGGCGGGCCTGGCCCGCGAGGTGGCGGCGCTGCGCTGCGGGCTCGATGCCACGGCATGGTATGGCGTTGGAACGGAACGGTGTGCCGACGCGCTCGCAATCCCGCTCGCCCAGCTGCCTGCTGCCGACCAACCGCTGCCGTTCGATGTCGCCCGCGCCCACCGACTTTATGCGACGCTGTTCGGTGAGGTCGAAGATCTTATCAACGGCAAACACCTGCTGATCGTACCATCGGGTCCGCTGACGCAACTGCCGTTCCAGGTGCTGGTGACCGACCCGTCAGCGGCCGGCGAGCACCGCAGCACCGCCTGGTTGGCGCGTACGCACGCCGTCACCATCTTGCCCGCGGTCTCCTCGCTAAAGGCGCTGCGCCGCATCGGCAAGCCCAGCGCGGCGCCGAGGTCGATGATCGGCTTTGGCAATCCGCTGCTCGAGGGCAGCGATCCAGCGCTTGCGAAGCTTGCAGCCGAAAAGCAGCGCTGCCCGGAGGCGCGCGAGCGCCCGCTGTTGGCGCGAGCCGCCATGCGTGGCAGCGTCGGTCGCGTTGAGCCGTGGGCAGGCTTGGCCGACGTGGCCTATCTCAGGCAACAGGTACCGCTCCCCGAAACCGCCAACGAATTGTGTGCCGTGGCCCGGGACATGAAGGCGAGCGCCGGCGACATTCGGCTCGGAGCGCAGGCGACGGAAGGCGAAGTGAAGCGCCTGAGCGCCAGCGGTGAATTGGGGTTGTACCGCATCGTGCACTTCGCGACCCACGCGGTCATTGCCGGTGAGCTTGATGGCTCCCGGGAGCCGGGACTGATCTTGACGCCTCCGGCCCAAGCAACGGAGGCCGACGATGGCTATTTGTCGGCATCCGAGATTGCGGGCCTCAAGCTTGATGCGGACTGGGTCATTCTATCGGCCTGTAACACGGCCGCAGGAGCATCAACCAACGCCGAGGCTCTGTCGGGGCTGGCACGCGCCTTTATCTACGCCCAGGCGCGGGCCCTATTGGTCTCGCACTGGGCGGTCTACTCGGATGCAACCGTCAAACTCATTACCGTTGCCATCCGCGAAATGGCCCGCGACCCCAAGGTTGGCCGGGCCGAGGCCTTGCGACGCGCGATGCTGATCCTGATCGACCACGGCGACCCACAAGAGGCGCACCCGGCGTACTGGGCACCTTTTGTCGTCGTAGGTGATGGCGCCGGTGGACGCGCTGCGGCGTCAGCCATGGCATCGTCGCAGCTGGTCCGCAAATCCGCTAAGGCGCCAAAGGCAGGCTCAGGCGAGCCGCCGGACGCATGGCAAAGGCGCCTGTTCGACGCGCCATGAGGGGTGCGCGCGGTCGATCCGCACGAGCTCCGCAGCAGCCTCGAGACCACCCACGCGTCCGCGCCAGCTCCTCCGGCGTGAGGCTGCAATCGACTAGGGATTGTTGGGTGGCACGAAAAACGAGGGACGCCGGGTTGTGCTTGTCGACGCCCCTCGCCATTCCGCTTCGGCCGTAGCGGGGTAGATGCCAGCCGAAGCACACACAGCGCTTTGGCAGCGTTGAGGTTTCCGCCTTGCGCTGAGTGCAAGCTTCCGGGGGAAAAATAGCACCCTCGTGACCGCTCTTGGGCTTTCTGGTGGCGGTGATAATCGCCCTGAAGCGATGAGGTTGGGGCATCCTCAGCCCACGAAGCGGCCAAACTCAAGGCCATCACCTGGCCAAGTTCAAGGTCGTGAGATGACGGGCCGGCCTTGTCCCACCTATCGGATCAGCCACAGCAACCACAGCCATCCAGCCAATAACAAGACGATCAGGAAGGCGATCAGCCGGTCGCGTCGCGTAACCGGCGATCGACTGGGCTCAGAACCATTTTCGTCCCCATTTGGCATGCGGTCTCGAACTGACGCTTCTCGAACTGACGCTGGTGGCGACCTGCGGCCATTCTAAAGCTCGGCATGGCGGCGAAGCGCACAGGCGACGCTCGTCCACACCAATTTTGCAGGGGGTCTGCCGCACCGCGCCGAGCGCAATATCCGCCGGCGGGCCATGGGCGCCGCCAGCCGGCCGCATCGCCGCTTCCTTGCCGATGCCCGATTGCCAATGGATGCCACCTCATCGACCGGCAGCGGAGCAATAGGGCCAGCGCGACCAAGGTCTCCCCCGAGGCGGGGATGGAGCCGCCAGACTTTACCGCCATTTCACGGTCCCTCCCCCAGCAGAAGCCGGATCGACAGGGAACATGGACCCTCAAAGCTTCATTCTAGGCCTGATGGCCGGCATCACGCTGCTGGGCGGCGGCATTCTGCTCGCCATGATTATCCTTGAGCAGCCGCGACCACGCTTGCGTCGGTGGCAAAAGTTGGCATCGATCCCGGGACGCCGCTGGCGGGTCTGGCTCGAGCGCCTGTGGGTTGGAGCGCCGAACTCGGCCCCCAATAGCGCTGCCCGGCGCTCGTGCGCGCAGGACGGCTTGGCCAAGGGAGGCCTTGCCAACGAACCGCGTGACCGGCGGCGGGGCCCACGACCCTGAGCGGCGCCACGTGCGGCGATCCGCCCCTCAACGCTCCTGCCGGCTGCTTCCAAGGGTTTTCCCCCATTCCAACCCAAAGCTCTAGCCGGTAACCCTCATGGCCGGTGATGGCAGCATGGGGACTGCAATGAGCCTCCTTGGGGGACACTCAATCCTTGTAGTTGACGACGAGCCGCTGATCGCCTTGGGCGTCACGGCAGCCCTCGCCGATGCTGGAGCTGAGGTCGTGACCGCCCATGACCTCGCCACGGCGTTGGCCGCCGCCGCCGATGGCACCGTGTCGGCGGCGATCCTCGACGTACAGCTCGGAAGTTCGGATTGTGCGCCGGTGTGCGCTGCGCTCAGCTCGCAACACGTGCCCTTTATGTTCTTTACCGGCTCGGACAGTCACGACCTGTTGCGCGCTTGGGCTTCGGTTCCGATGTTGGCCAAGCCCACCGGGGAGGCGGAGCTCCTGGCCAACGTCGAAGCCCTGCTGGCCGAGCCCAGCGAATAATCCGCTGACCCAGCTGCCGCCGGATCCCGCGACCCCGGGGGCGCGGATCCTTAGCCGCGTATCGGTGCCGGTGCCTGCAGCGGACCGGGCATGGCCTGCTCGGCGGTCTCGATCAACCGCCGTTCATAGCGAACGATCAAGTAGCCGGCACCGAAGAACGCAGTCAGGGCCACCACGAACATGGCCGTTGCCAACGCGGCATGGAGCTCGAAAAGGAGCTTGCCAAAGTGGTAGGCGCCGAGGCCGAAAACGCCGGCCCACAAAAACGCACCCGCGGCGTTGGCGATCAGAAAATCCCGCCACGGCATTCGATTCACGCCGGCCAAAAACGCCGCCAGGATGCGCAACAGCGCCACGAACCGGCCGAAGAACACCACCTTGCCGCCGTGCTTGCGAAACAGGTATTGCCCGACCTTGATGCGCGGTTCCGACAGGCCCAAGTGGCGTCCGTAGCGCAGCACGGCCGCGTAGGCGTAGCGGTAGCCGATCCAGTATCCGATATTGTCGCCGATGATTGAGCCGATCGCCGCCGCCAGGATCACGAGCCAGATGTTGAGCGCTGGATCGACAGCGGCGTAGATCCCAGCCAAGACCAGCACGGTTTCGCCGGGCAGGGGAATGCCCATGCTCTCCAGGCCGACGATGAGCGCAACGGTCCAATAGCCGTGCGTTGCGATCAGTTGCTGAAGCATCTCCTTGGAAAGCCCTAGCATCTGCAAAAGTCCCTTTCGATCCCTCTCATGCTTTCCCGACATGCCAATCCGTCCGCCACGGGTTCGCAGCGGCGCGGAGATGCCGACCGACCGTGATGGAACGCCTTGTCTGGACAAGGGTTCACATGCCCAGGGCCATGCTCTCGCCGTCCGACGCCGGCATCTGAGGGAAAGTTCAGACCCCCCATGTCTATCCCGCCCCGCGGCCTTCGAGGAACAAGAAGTTGCACCCGATCCGGGTGATGGTGAAAACGCGGCACCGTTTTGGGCTTGGTGGTCCGTGCGCCTAGCAATTTTGGCGCAAGCAACCACCACCTGGCAACCGCTCACCAAGAGCTTGCGGCCAGCGCCGAGTTTGGTGACACTCCGCGCCAAGATGAGGCGGGACCGGTCGGCGGCCTGCCGCACGGTTCGGTGTCGGGTTAAAGAACCGGCGCCGAGCCGGGGACAAATGGGGCGTTAAGTTGGATTGAGGCGGCTCAAGAGCCAGCTCGCAGCGTGCGAATTCGCTTGAGGTGTGCGGCCGACGTTAACGCTTCGGGCCCGAGCGGCGCAAGCTGTGCGGCCCGCCTGAACACGTGGGGAGGACTCGATGCTCGCTGTCACGCGCCGCGCCGCGCTCAGGGGTGCGACGGCTGTGGCCTCAAGTCTCGCCTTGCAACCGGCATGGCGGACATTGGCTGCTAGCCCCGAGCCGCAAAAGATTACGCCCGGACTGATCGCGGCGGCAACAAAGGAAGGCAAGCTCAGCTTCTACACCTCGGTCGAACTGCCGGTGGCCGAACGGGTTGCCAAGGCATTCGAAGCCAAATATCCGGGGATTTCGGTTCGTGTCGAGCGCTCCGGCGCGGAACGTAACTTCCAGCGCATCGCGCAAGAGTATGCCAGCCGGATCTTTGTCTGCGATGTGGCGCAGAGCTCCGACGCTGCACATTTCATCGCCTGGAAGCGTGACGGGTTGCTCGCGTCCTACCTGCCGGAAGAGGTGGCTGAGCATTACCCGCCGCAACACCGCGACGCCGACGGCATGTTCGCGTCGTGGCGGATCTATTTGTCCGTCATCGCCTACAATACCAAGCTCATTAAGCCGGACGAGGCGCCGCAGAGCTTCGCCGAGCTGCTCGACCCCAAATGGATGGGTAAGTTGGTCAAAGGTCATCCCGGCTATTCGGGAACCATCATGACGGCGACGCAGCAGATGGTGGCGACGCTTGGCTGGGGGTACTTCGAGCAATTGGCCAAACAGAAGGTCATGCAGCTGCAATCGGCCGCCGATCCGCCAAAGAAGGTGGCAGCCGGCGAGCGCGCAATTCAAGTCGATGGCGCCGACTACAGCATCTTGCAGCTGCAGGCTAAAGGCGAACCGGTGGCAATCGTCTATGCCAGTGAAGGCAGCCCACTGATCACCGGCCCGGCCGCCGTCATGCAGGCGGCGCCCAATCCCAATGCGGCGCGCCTGTTCTATAGTTGGGCGATGGGCAGCGAGTGCC
>Ga0126384_10000433_pt1 | contig 22724 bp, 20 predicted proteins | sample PanSoiMetPlot_36_FD_92543 | JGI IMG/M metagenome (GOLD analysis project Ga0126384, IMG submission 92543) | Tropical forest soil microbial communities from Panama - MetaG Plot_36 | ecosystem: Environmental > Terrestrial > Soil > Tropical forest > Bulk soil | place: Panama | collected 2016-02-17 | reverse complement strand
CTCCGAGCGGCCGCGGCCGCGGTAGTCAAGCGCGTAGACCGGGCGTCCGTTCGCATCGGGGGTGGCAAGCGCCACCGCCAGATCGTGGAAATCGCGGCTGTTGCGGGTGAGCCCGGCGAGGCATACGAGCGGCCGCCGCCTGGCGCCTGGCACCGGGTAGTGGCGCGCGTAAAGCTTGAGGCCGTCGCGGGCGGTGAAGTGAATGTCGATCCATTGCTGCATTGACGGCGACCTCACGCATCCGTTGACCAGCGCCGCGCCGGCCGCTGTGCCGGCTATTTGTCGGCCGTTGCGCTTTCCCCGCCGCCGGCGCGCGCCTGGCGCCGCAGGTCGGCATTGAGGCGCACGGCGGTGGCCTCCTCGCCCAGGCGCGCGCGGTAGACCTGGATGTTGGACAACACCTTCTGCACGTATTCGCGCGTCTCTTCGAACGGAATGCGGTGGATCCAGTCGATCGGGTCGACCTTGGCATCGCGCGGGTCGCCGAACTCCTTGATCCATTCGCGCGCCCGGCCGGGTCCGGCATTGTAGCCGGCAAGGGTCAGGACGTAAGAGCCGCTGAACTCATCCATGCGGTCGGAAATATAGGCGCTCCCCATCATGGTGTTGTAGACCGGGTCCTTCATCAGCCGCGGGATGTCGCATTTGATCTTATAGTCGCGGCACACGTGCTGGGCGGTGACCGGCATGACCTGCAGAATGCCGCGCGCGCCGGCGCCCGACAGCGTCAAGGTGTTGAATTCGCTCTCCTGGCGGGCGATGCCGAGGATGAAGGCGGGCTCGGGCGGTTTGCGCAGCGGCGTGTACTGCGGCAAGGCCCGCACCGGGTAGGCGTAATAGGCGAGGTTCATGCCGCGGGCGACCGCGGCCTTGCCCACCCGCACCGACATCTGCGCATCGCCGAGGGCGTCGGCCAGATGCGCCAGCATCGCCACCTCCGCTTCGCTCTTCATATAAAGCGGCAGATGCCTAAGGAAGGCGCGCGGCAGCGACATGTCGAGCCCGGCCTTGCGCGCCACCACGATGGCGCGGACCGCGTCCGAGCCGTTGAAGCGGGCGATTTCCGCTGCGGTTGGCACCGCCGGCGCCGCGATCGTCAAGCGGCTGGCACTGGGATCGACCTTGAGCCGCGCCAGCTGGCCGTGGAAGGTGTCGAAGTAGACGGCGGCGGCGCGGTAGTGCTCGAGCGCCTGGGCCTTGTCGGCGAGCACTTCAAAGGTGCGGCCCAGCCAATACTGGGAGCGGGCGCGGCTGAGCGGCCCATCGGCCATCGTGGCCAGCGTCTGGAAGTGCTGCAAGGCCTGCCGCGGCTCGTTGAGGTAGCGCAGCGACAGCCAGCCGGCGAGGAAGGCGGCATCCTTGGCGGCATTGACCGACAGCGGACCGGGGTCGCGGACGAGCTCGTAGGCCATTTTGGGTTTGCCCAACCGCAGCGCGGCATAGGCATTGGCGCGTCGCTCCTCCCACCAGCCGTCGGGCTTGATGGTGCCGGGCTCATCGGGTTCGGCCAGCAGGATCTTCCAGGCTTCTTCTTCCTTGTTCTGCCGGCGCAGCGCTTGGGCCTTTTGCACCGCAAGGCCCCAGTCGGATCCGCTGCTCGCCGGCAGCTTGGCGATCAGCTGCTGGGAGTTCTTGGCTCTGAGAAAGACGGCGAGACGGGCTTCGGTGGCTTTTTTCTCGGCCTCCGACAGCAGCGGCAGCATGCGCCGAATGACAGCGGCGCGCTCGTTGCGCTCGTTGGTCCAGCGACTGTCGTTGAGCAGCAGCCGATTGAGCCGGCGCTTGTGGTCGGCCTCGCTCAACAGCCCACCGACCCGCTTCAGGAAGGCGGCCTCGAGACCGCTCGAGATATCGTATTCGGTCCAGGCCTTGACCGCGAGCGCCTTGGCGCGATTATCGTCCTTGTCGGCGTGATAGGCGGCCGCCAGCGCCGCCCAGCCGACCCCGGTTTTGGGTTCGCCGGCGGCAAAGAACGCCTTGATGTCGCGGGCGCTGGCCGAACTCGTGTTAAACAGCGCCTCCTCGGCGCGCTGGTTGAGGAGGTTACGGTCGGGCCAGGCCGGATTGGCCTCAAGAAAGGCCCTGATCTCGCTGGCGGTGCCGTAGCCGGCACGATAGACGAACCAGTCGACCAGCTTGCGCGCCGCCGCATCGCTGATCTTGTCGCGCAGCGCCTTGGCCTCGGCCAGCTTGCCGTTCGATCCCGCCGTCATGGCGTCGCGCAAATGCGTCGCGTCGTGCTCGGAAATGGTGAGGTTCCGGACCGGGGCAATGGCGGCGTCGTAGCGGGCGATATGCTCGGCCTCTCCGGACAGCGGAGCGGGCCGCGGCAACAGGGCCGAGTTCGCCGCCGGGGCCGGCGCCGGCTGGGCCACCACTGCCGCATCCGTTCGGCTCGTCACCGGCGAGGCCTTGGCCTCGGCAATGGCACCTTTGCCGGGTTTTTTGGCGCTGGTCTTTTTGGCCGCCGCCTTTTTGGCCGCCGGCTTGGTGGCCGATGCCTTTTTGGCCGCGGTGGGCCGCGCCGGCTCGGGGGCCGGCTGGCTCAAGGCTACCGCGCTCGTCGCCAAGGTTGCGGCCGCAACAAAGGGAAAAACGATCGATTTTGATAACGTGCGCATCGCGACCCGCTTTGGTCTTGTTGCTTAGTCTCCCGGCGGCGCAAAGCAACGCAAACCGCCGCCTTTCACAGCTCAAACAAGGCGCTAACATGGCCTCACTGACGGGGGAGTGGCCGTGAACGGCAGAAAAACACACGCTCCGAGCCTCCCTCGCCGGCGTCGATGATTCTGTTGGCCGGACCCTTATTTTTCGTTGCACTCGGGCGACAAGAGGCTATCAAGGCTGAGAACGGCCCACAAGCACAAGGGGAGCCGGCCCCGGTCCCGCGGCGACGGCCCCCGAATCTCGGGAGCGACCCCATGTTCCAGGGTTCTTTCACAGCGCTGATCACCCCCTTCAAGGGCGGCCAGGTCGACGACGCCGCATTTGAGCGGCTGGTCGAGTGGCAGATCGAGGAGGGAACGCACGGGCTGGTCCCGGTCGGGACCACCGGCGAATCCCCGACGCTCAGCCACGAGGAACACAAGCACGTGGTCGAGTTGTGCATCAAAGTAGCCAACAAGCGCGTGCCGGTGATCGCCGGCGCCGGCTCCAACTCGACGCGCGAGGCGATCGATTTTTCGCGCCATGCCAAGAAGGTCGGCGCCGATGCCGTCCTGCACGTGACGGGCTACTACAACAAGCCGACGCAGGAAGGCCTCTACCAGCACTTCAAGGCGATCAGCGACGAGGTCGACATTCCGATCTTCCTCTACAACGTCCCGGTGCGCACCATCATCGACATCTCAGTGGCCACCATTGGTCGGTGCGCCAAGCTCAAGAACGTGATCGGCATCAAGGATGCGACCGCCAACGTGGCGCGCGCCACCCAGCAGCGGCTGGCGTGTGGCCCAGCGTTCGTCCAGCTCTCCGGCGAGGACGCCACCGCGCTCGGTTTTAATGCCCATGGCGGCAGCGGCTGCATCTCCGTGACCGCAAATATCGCGCCTCGACTGTGCGCCGAATTCCAAAACGCCTGCCATCAAGGTGAGTGGCGCAAGGCCGCCGAGCTCAACGATCGCCTGATGATCCTGCATGAGACCCTGTTCTGCGAAACCTCACCCGGGCCGGTGAAGTATGCCGCCTCCAGGCTTGGCTTGTGCTCGGCGGAGCTGCGGCTGCCGATGGTGCCGATTGCCGAGGACTCCAAGCGCAAGGTCGAGGCGGCGCTGGCCGCCGTCGGCCTTGCCAGCCTCGCCAAGGCCGCCGAGTAAAGCTGCGGGGGGCGCGGCGACCGGCGATGGCAGCGGCCAACAAGGACGATGGTCGCAAGCGCATCGCCGAGAACCGTCGGGCGCGTCGCGAATATCACCTCGGTGATACCTATGAGGCCGGCATCGAGCTGACCGGCACCGAGGTGAAGTCGCTGCGCGTCGGTCAGGCCAACATTGCCGAGAGCTACGCCTCCGCCGAAAAGGGCGGCATCTTTCTCATCAATGCTTACATTCCCGAGTACCAGGCCGCCGGCGACTTTTTTCAGCACAATCCGCGCCGGCCCCGGCGGCTGCTCCTGCACAAAAGGGAGATCCACAAGCTGTCCATCGCCGTGGATCGGCAGGGCATGACCATGGTGCCGTTGGAGCTCTACTTCAATGCGCGCGGGCGCGCCAAGCTGCGGTTGGCGCTGGCGCAGGGCAAAAAGCTGCACGACAAGCGTGCCGACGAAGCCAAGCGCGATTGGCAGCGCCAGAAGGCGCGGCTCATGCGCGATAAGGGCTGAAGCGCTGGCAGGAGCGAGTTTTACGCGTGCTGACCTGTTACGACACCCTCCTGCGGATTGAGCTGGCGGCGGTACGCGCCTGGCCGGCCGCGGAGAGCGCGGGGCTTGCGGGTTGGCTATGGCGCTACAGCGGCGGCGGCTCGCAGCGCGCCAATTCGGTGTCGCCCATCGCCTTCAGCGGCAGCGATGTCGAGGCGGCCATCAGCGAGGCCGAGCAGCGCTATCGCCGCCGCGGTGCCGCGCCCATGTTCCAGATCTCAAATGTCACCCAGCCCGCCGATCTCGATGCTCGGCTGCAGGCCCGCGGCTATCGCCTCAAGGAGCCGTGCGCGTGCCTGGCCAAGGCCATCGCTGAGGCCCCTATGCCCACGGGCGTCGAGATCGCCGACAAGGTGACGGACGCCTGGCTCGACGTTTATCTCGCCGGCATCACACCAAGCCGGCGGCCGCAGGCCCCCGCCATCTTGCGACGCGTGCCGGCGCCGTGCGCCTTCCTGCTGCTGCAAAGGGACGGTCAACCCGCCAGCGTGGCGCTGGCGGTTGCCGCCGACGGCGTGGTCGTTGCCGAGTGCGTGGCGACCCGGCTCGAACACCGGCGCGCGGGTGCCAGCGAGCGCGTGATGCGGGCACTGGAGGCCTGGGGGGCGGCCAACGGTGCGCAGGTGGCGGCGCTGCAGGCGGTCACCGCCAACGCCCCCGCCCAGGCCCTTTATGCCAAGCTCGATTATCGCCGGGTGGGCGGCTATCATTATCGGGTGCTAGACAGTTGAGGAGCGCCAATGCCGACCACAAACCAGCCCAATCTCATGGACGTCGACTGGTCGAAGATCCCCGCGCCCCAGGATGACGGGGCCGCGCGCCACCTTGCCGGCATGCGCCTGCCGGAGATCTCCTTGCCGGCCACCGATGGCCGCCACGTGTCGCTCGCCTCGCTCAAGGGCCGCACCGTCGTCTACGCCTATCCGCGCATGGGCAAGCCCGGCCAGATCGCCGTGGTCGAGGGATGGGACGAGATCCCCGGGGCGCGCGGCTGTACCCCCCAGTCGTGCGCCTTCCGCGATCATTTCGCCGAGCTCACGGTGGCGGGTGCACAGCAGGTGTTCGGTCTCTCAACGCAGGACACGGCCTATCAGCGCGAGGCCGTCGAGCGCCTTAAGCTGCCGTTTGCCATTCTCTCCGACGAACAGCTGGCGCTCTCCCAGGCGCTCGGGCTGCCGACCATGGCGGTGGCCGGGTTGACCCTGATCAAGCGGCTGGCGCTGGTGATCGACGATGGGCTGATCGTCAAGGTGTTCTATCCGGTGTTTCCCCCCGATCGCAATGCCGGCGAGGTTCTGGCCTGGCTCCAAGACCATCCCCGCTCCTGACCCGGCCGGCGCCGGGCGTGTGAGCGTGCGGGTAAAGCGCTGGCTCAGCCGATGCCGGTGGCGGTGGAGCGTTGTGGAAGCGCGCACGCGGAGTTAGCCTCCATCAGCCTCGATTGTTGCCCCGGATCGCCCCGCTATGACCACGCTGCTTCTCACCCATCCCTCCTTCCTCGAGCACGACACCGGTCTTGGCCATCCCGAGCGGCCGGATCGCATGCGCGCCATCGACAAGGCCCTGGCGCACGACAGCTTCAACGACCTCAAGCGCGAGGCGGCGCCGCTGCGCGATGACGTCGAGGCGGCGATCGGGCTGGCGCACCCGGCCTCTTACCTGGCCTGGGTCAAGAGCCAGCGCCCGAGCCCCGGCGGCGAGCCGGTGCGGCTCGATCCCGATACGGTGCTGTCGGCGACCTCGTGGGAACCGGCGCTGCGCGCCGTGAGCGCCGGGCTCGTCGCCGTCGACCGCGTCATGGACAAGGCCTCCGGCATTGCCAACGTGTTCTGCCAGGTGCGGCCCTGTGGCCATCATGCCGAGGCCGAGCGGGCAATGGGCTTCTGCCTATTCAACAACATTGCCATCGCCGCGCTCTATGCGCGCAACACCTATGGCCTGGAGCGCGTTGCCGTCGTCGATTTCGATGTCCACCACGGCAACGGCACGCAAGCCATTTTCTGGTCGGACAAAAACTTATTGTTCGCGTCCACGCACCAGATGCCGCTCTATCCGGGGACCGGGGCGACCAATGAAACCGGCGTGGGCAACATCTTTAATGCGCCGCTGCGCCCGGGCGATGGTGGTGATCTCTTCAAGGAGGCATTCGCCGCGCGCATCGAGCCGGCACTGCGCACGTTCGCGCCGGAATTGGTGTTGATCTCGGCCGGCTTTGATGCCCACAAGGACGATCCGCTCGCCAACCTGCGCCTGATCGAGCCCGATTTTGCCTGGGCGACCAGCAAAATCGCGGACATCGCGGCCACCTACGCCGGCGGCCGGCTGGTGTCGATGCTGGAGGGCGGCTACAACCTGACGGCGCTGGCCAGATCGGTTAGCGTGCATGTCAAGACGTTGATGAACGTTGGGGCGTGAGTGGCCTCACAGCCCTGACCGGAGCACATGAGCAGCCGATGCAGACCAGCAAGCCCACGGCCAAGCACGTCGATATTGCCGGCATGAGCTTTGAGCGGGCGCTCAAGGAGCTCGAGAGCATCGTCGGCCGCCTCGAGCGCGGCGACGTCGAACTCGAGGAAAGCATCACCATCTACGAGCGCGGTGAGGCGCTCAAAGAGCATTGCGATCGCCTCCTGAAGCAGGCCGAGGCCAAAGTCGAGCGGCTGACCTTTTCCGACACCGGCATCCCGGTGGGGACCGAGCCGTTCGAACCGCGGGAGTAGCCACGCCCTTGCGCCCCTCACCGGTTTGGCAGGCTGCGGCCTGCCACGGCCGACGGCTGGGGCGAAGCGTCTCGGGTGCAAGCGCCCCAGATTGGTCGAAGCGGCTTAGATTCTCCTATATTATGCGCCAAAGGTAGGCGCGCGTATGATGCGTGCAGGGGATGCGCGTTTCGCCCGCCGCCGGACGGCTTCCGGCAGGGTGCGTCGTTGAAAGGTTGGCAGTCCGCGTGAACACTCCCTCCAAGAGCCCGCTGCTCGACCAGGTCGTCACCCCCGATGACTTGCGTCGCCTGCCGGAAAAGCAGCTCCGCCAGCTGGCGGATGAACTGCGCCAGGAAACCATCGACGCGGTGGCCGTGACCGGCGGCCATCTCGGCGCCGGTCTCGGCGTCGTCGAGCTGACGGTGGCGCTGCATTGGATCTTCGATACGCCACGCGACCGGCTGATTTGGGACGTCGGCCATCAGGCCTACCCGCACAAGATCCTCACCGGCCGCCGCGACCGCATCCGCACCCTGCGCCAGGGCGGCGGCCTGTCGGGCTTCACCAGGCGCGCGGAAAGCGACTATGACCCGTTCGGGGCGGCGCACTCCTCGACCTCGCTGTCGGCCGGTCTCGGCATGGCCGTGGCCCGCGATCTCGCCGGGGCCAGCCACAATGTGGTCTGCGTCATTGGTGACGGCGCCATGAGTGCCGGCATGGCCTACGAGGCCATGAACAATGCCGGCGCCCGCAACGAGCGCCTGATCGTCATTCTCAACGACAACGATATGTCGATTGCGCCGCCGGTCGGAGCCATCTCGACCTATCTGGCGCGCATCACTTCGAGCGGCACCTACCTGCATTTGCGCGACATTGCCAAGCAACTGGCCAAGAAGCTGCCGAAATACTGGGAGCGGCGCGCCGCCTTGGCCGAGGAACTGACGCGCACCTATTGGACCGGCGGCACCTTGTTCGAGGAACTGGGCTTTTACTATCTGGGCCCGATCGATGGCCACGACCTCAGCGTGCTGATCCCGGTGCTGAGAAACGTGCGTGACGCCCAGCATGGGCCGATCCTGGTCCATGTCGTCACCAAGAAGGGCAAGGGCTATCCGCCGGCGGAAGCCTCGGCCGATAAGTATCACGGCGTCAACAAGTTCAATGTCATCACCGGCGCCCAGGTGAAACCCAAGCCGAACGCGCCCAGCTATACGCGGGTGTTCGCCGACAGCCTGATCGAGGCGGCGCGCAAGGATGACCGGATCGTGGCCATCACGGCGGCGATGCCGGCAGGCACCGGGCTTGATCTGTTTGCCAAGGAGTTTCCCGAGCGCACCTTCGACGTCGGCATCGCCGAGCAACATGGAGTGACCTTTGCCGCCGGCCTGGCGGCGGAGGGTTTCAAGCCGTTTGCCACGATCTACTCGACCTTCCTGCAGCGCGCCTACGATCAGGTGGTGCACGATGTCGCCATCCAGCGGCTGCCGGTGCGTTTCGCCCTCGATCGCGCCGGTTTGGTCGGCGCCGACGGCCCAACCCACGCCGGCTCCTTCGACACCGCCTACCTCGGCTGCCTGCCAGGCTTCGTGCTGATGGCAGCCGCCGACGAGGCCGAGCTCAAGCACATGGTGGCCACCGCTGTTGCCATCGACGATCGACCCTCGGCGCTGCGCTACCCGCGCGGGGAGGGTTTTGGCGTCGAGCTCCCCGGCGAGGGCCGGCCGCTTGAGATCGGCAGGGGCCGCATTATCAGTGAGGGGTCGACGGTGGCGCTGTTGTCGTTTGGCGGCCGGCTCAGGGAATGCATGGCGGCGGCCGACCAGCTCGCCGCCCTCGGCCTGTCGACGACGGTGGCCGATGCGCGTTTTGCCAAGCCGCTCGACACCGCGCTGATCGACCGCTTGGCCAGGAACCACGAGGTTCTGCTGACGATCGAGGAGGGCTCGGTCGGCGGCTTCGGCTCGTTTGTGCTGCAGTATCTGGCCGGCGAGGGGGTGTTCGACCGCGGTCTCAAGGTGCGCCAAATGGTGCTGCCGGACACCTTTATCGACCACGATAAGCCCGAGAAGATGTACGAACGCGCCGGGCTCAACGCCTCCGGCATCGTCGCCACCGTCGTGCAAACGCTCGGACGCGAAACCATGGCCAAAAATTTGGCGGAGCGAGCCTGATCGCTACTTTTTCCACAGGATGTCCACAGATTTTTTGTGTGCCCACGGGAGCGACACCCGAATCGTTGTGGACGCATCCTCCGTATGCGCCTATGCACACCTGGTCCCTAGACCAACTTTCCTGCTTGCCCTCGTATCCCCCATCCGGCAGCGGGAAAAAGCCCTGGCCACATCGCCAGGGCTTTTTTTTATGCGCGCCGGCATCGAGCGTCGGGCGCCGAGCCGCGTGACCGCCACCGGCCGCCAGTCGGGGCGGACCCGGCTCGATCTCGCCCTCGTCAAGCGCGGCCTGGCGCCGTCGCGCGCGCGGGCGGCCGACTTGATCAAGCGCGGCCTGGTGGCGGTGGCGGGCCGCACGCAACGGCGGGCCGCGGCCGCGGTCGCCGACCACGACCCGGTCGAGATCGCGGCCGGACAGGACCACGTCTCGCGCGGCGCTCTCAAACTCAGGGCCGGGCTGGCGCATTTCGGCTTTCCCGTCGCCGGCGTTGTCGCCCTCGACGTCGGCGCCTCGACCGGCGGCTTCACCCAGGTGTTGCTCGAAGCCGGCGCGCGCCGGGTCTACGCCGTCGACGTCGGCCATGGTCAATTGCACCCGCGTTTGGCGCGGCTGCCGGCGGTGGTGTCGCTTGAGGGCTGCGATGCGCGCACGCTCGATGCGCGCCACATCCCCGAACTGGTCGGCGCCATCGTCGCCGATGTCAGCTTCATCTCGCTCAGCAAGGCGCTGCCGGCGGCGTTGGCGCGGGCGGACCGGGACGCCTGGCTGATTGCGCTGATCAAGCCGCAATTCGAGGCCGGGCGCCAGGCGGTGGGCAAGGGCGGCATCGTCCGCGATGCGGCCCAGCGGCAGCGCGCGGTTGATGGCGTGCGCGCCTGGCTCGATGGCGCGGGCTGGCGCGTTGCCGGGGTGATCGCCTCGCCGATTACCGGCGGCGCCGGCAATCAGGAATTTCTGCTCGGAGCCGTCCATGGCCGATGACGGCGCGCTCGATATCGTTGGCCTCGGCGCCCGCGGCGATGGCATCGCCGAGCTGGCGGCCGGGCCCTCATATGTGCCCTTTGCCTTACCCGGCGAGCGCGTGCGCCGGGGCACGGCGGCGTTGCCCGAGTTGCTGTCGGCGCCAAGCCCCGAGCGCCAGCCGCCGCTGTGTCGCCATTTCGGGGTGTGCGGCGGCTGCAGCGCGCAACACATGGCGGCGGGCCTCTATGGTGCGTGGAAGCGCGGCATCGTCATCGAGGCGTTTCGCCAGCGTGGCCTCAACCCCGACGTTGCGCCAATCCAACCGATTGCCGCCGGCTCGCGCCGCCGTGCCGTGCTGACGGCGCGGCGCCAGCACCGCGGCATCGTCCTCGGCTATCATCCGCGCGCCAGCGACGAAGTATTCGAGGTTACCGAATGCCCGGTGCTGATGCCCGCCATCGTCGCCGGCTTGGCGGCGCTACGCGCCATTGCCGAGCTGATCGCCGCGCGCGAGCTGCGCTTTACCGTACTGGCGACGACGGCCGGGCTCGACGTTGCCGCGGTTTCGGCCGCAGCGCGCATCGATGCCGCAACCGCGGCGCGGCTGGCGCGGATCGCCGCCGAGCATCGGCTGGCGCGCTTGACGATTGATGCGCGCACCATCGCGCAACGCGCCATCCCCGCGCTGGCCTTTGCCGGGGTCGAGGTCCGGCCGCCGCTCGGTGGCTTCGTGCAGGCCGTGGCCGCCGCCGAAGACGCCATCGCCGGCGAAGTAATGGCGGCGGCCGGCAACGCGCGGCGCGCCTGCGATCTTTTCTGCGGCGTCGGCAGCTTGACCTTCGGGCTGGCGCGCCGGGCGGCGGTGGCGGCGTTCGATAGCGACGGGGAGGCGATCGCGGCGCTCAACGCGGCGGCTCGGCATGCCCAGGGCGTGAAGCCGATCGAGGCGCGCGTGCGCGATTTGATGCGCGAGCCGCTGGCCGCCAAGGAGCTGGTCGGCTTTGACGTCGCCGTGTTCGATCCGCCGCGCGCCGGCGGCAAGGCGCAAGCGGCCGAGCTGGCGCGCTCGCGAGTACCCGTGGTGGTTGCCGTCTCCTGCAATCCGGGCACCCTGGCGCGCGACGTTCGCATTCTCGTCGACGGCGGCTATCGGGTCGACCGGGTGTTGCCGATCGACCAGTTCCTGTTCTCGGCCGAGGTTGAAGCCGTGGCCTGCCTGCGGCGCTCGGGCTAATGGCAGCGGCGCCCGGGCCGCGGCCGCGCGCCGGTGCGCGCCACAGCGTCGTTTTTTGAACCGCGCTATTTGCCGATCTCGGCGTTGAGCTTGTCGAACATATAGGCCCACTTGGCTTTTTGCGTCGCCACCAACGCTGCCAGGCTGCCGCGCAGCTCGCCCAGCAGGGCGCAATTGAGGGACACCGCCGTGGCTTGGGACTGGCCGCCCTGGGTGATGCGGGCGAGGAAATCCTCCGACTTCTGATCGAAGCTGGCGATGGCATCGTCGCGCACGAACGGCGCCGCTTCGACGAGAAACTGCTCGTGGCTCCAGCCGCGCTTGTCCTTGAGCTGGCGCAGTCGGGCCTGGAATTGCGGCGTATTCTCGTGATTGAGCGTGGTGAGCGCGGCGGCCGCCTCATCGACGACGGCCTCGAAGTCGGCCCGGCTGCAGGCAGCCTCGGCCACCGCCTGCAGTGGACTGGCGAGCGCCAGCAGGAGCGTGATCAAGCCAACCAGACCTCGCCGCATTTGACGCCTCTTTGTTCATCTTTCCGGCGCGCGCAAGGCGGCGGCTCAGAAGGCCGGGCCGAACTTGTTGGAGCGCGGGAAACCCTTCGGCGCCAGGCGGCCGGCCTGTGCGCGCTGCCCCAACCAATCCCTGAGCTCGGCGCTGGGCAAGGTGAAGGTACGCCCGGCGGCATCGAGCCAACTTAAGCCATCGGCCTTTTTGAAGACGCGGACGTCGGACAGCGCCCCGTCCTTGTAGCGCTGCAGGATCACACCCTTGCCGCGGGTCATTTCGTTGACCTCATCGAGCGCAAACACCAGCATCTTTCGGTTCTCGCCGATGGTTGCCACCAGATCGCCCTCGGCCGGCGCCACCGAGCAGGCCTCGGCCGGCTCCTCGACGTTCATCACCTGCTTGCCCTTGCGCGTCATGGCCACCATCTCGTCCTCGGGCACGATGAAGCCGTGGCCCGAGGTGGCGGCGATGATCAGCTTGCGGCCCGGCTCGTGCACCCAGATCTCGACGAAATCGTGGTTCTCCTCCAGGTCGACCATCAGCCGCACCGGCTCGCCGTGGCCGCGACCTCCGGGCAGCTGGTCTCCGGTCAAGGTGAACACCTTGCCATTGCTGGCCAGCAGCAACAGCTTGTCCGTGGTCGAGGCCTTGACCGCCCGCTTGAGGCCGTCGCCCTGCTTGAACTCGAGCTTGGAGGTGTCTTCGAGGTGGCCCTTCAAAGCGCGGATCCAGCCTTTGTCCGACAGGATCACCGTGATCGGCTCCTTCTCGATCATGGCCTCATCGAGGTCGACGTCGATGCTGGGCGCGTCCGCAAACGACGACCGACGCCGGCCAAGTTCGGTCTTCTTCGAGTAGGCCTCGCGCGTCGCCTTCACTTCCTCGGTGATGCGCTGCCACTGCTCGTCCTCTGATTTGATGAGCGACTTAAGGCCCCGCCGCTCTTTGCTCAGTTTGTCATGCTCGGCCTTAATCTCGACCTCTTCCAGCTTGGACAGCGACTTCAAGCGCAAGTTGAGAATGGCGTCGGCCTGCACCTCGGTCAGCTTGAAGGCCTTGATCAGCTTGGCCTTGGGATCGTCTTCGAAGCGCACGATGCGGATCACTTCGTCGATGTTGAGGTAGGCGATCAGGTAGCCGTCGAGCACTTCCAGACGATGCTCGATCCGGTCGAGCCGGAACTTGGAGCGGCGCACCAGCACCACCTGGCGGTGCTCCAGCCAGCGCTTGAGCACATCGCGCAGCGACAGCACACCTGGAACCTGCCCGCCGGAGAGCACATTCATGTTGAGAGACACCCGCACCTCGAGCTCGGTCAAGCGGAACATGCTCTCCATCAGCAGCATCGGATCGACGCTGCGGCTCTTGGGTTCCAGCACCAGGCGCACGATGTGCGTCGACTCATCGCGCACATCCCCGAGCAGCGGCAGCTTCTTGTCGTTGATGAGTTCGGCGATGCGCTCGACCAGCTTGGCCTTTTGCACCTGGTAGGGGACCTCGGTGACGACGATCTGGTAGCTGCCGCGGCCGCCGTCCTCGCGCTGCCAGCGGGCGCGCAGGCGAAAGCCGCCGCGGCCGCTCTTATAGGCATCGAGAATGGCCTCGCGTGGCTCGACGATCACGCCGCCGGTGGGAAAATCGGGCCCCGGCACGAACTCGACCAGCTTTTCGACGTGCGCGTTCGGATGCTTGATCAGGTGCAGGAGCGCATTGCACAGCTCCTCGACGTTGTGCGGTGGAACGCTGGTGGCCATGCCGACGGCGATGCCCGAGGTGCCGTTGGCGAGCAGGTTGGGAAAATTGGCGGGCAGCACCACCGGTTCCTGGTTGCTGCCATCGTAGGTGGGGCGGAAGTCGACGGTGTTCTCGTCGATGCCCTCAAGCAGCAACCCGGCCACGCCGGTGAGCCGACTTTCGGTGTAGCGCATGGCCGCGGCGTTGTCGCCGTCGACGTTGCCGAAGTTGCCCTGGCCATCGACCAGCGGGTAGCGCACGGCAAAGTCCTGCGCCAAGCGCACCAGCGCATCATAGATGGCCTGATCGCCGTGGGGATGGTAGTTGCCCATCACCTCGCCGACGATCTTGGCGCATTTCTTGTAGCCGCCGGTCGGATCAAGCTTGAGCTCGCGCATGGCGTAAAGGATGCGCCGGTGCACCGGCTTCAGCCCGTCGCGGACGTCGGGCAGGGCGCGATGCATAATGGTGGAGAGCGCGTACGCGAGGTAGCGCTCCTCCAGGGCATCCTTGAGCTTGATCGGTTCGATCGGCGGTGGCGGTGGGGCGAGAATCGTCGTTTTGCTCATGGCCATTGGGTTAGCCCAGGACGGCGGCCGGCTCAAGCGAGGCGGGGCTTGCGCAACAACCGACGCCTGGTCCAAGCTCACGCGAACGCTTGCCCGAAACTTGGGGGCCAAGGCCGTGAGCGCCCGCCGCCAAGATCCGGCGGCGCTGGTCTGGCGCCCGGCGCCGTGGTGCGCCGTTAAACCGGGCGCAAGCCCTAAGTCTTCTATCGCCCCCGCATAACCGCTGCCCGATGCCCACGCTCCCCGATCTGCCACAGACCGAGATCGCCATCATCGAGATGACCAACGCCTTTCGCAAGGAGCAGCGGCAGGGCGAGCTCAAACCCAACGCTGCGCTGCGGGCAGCGGCGCGCGCTTTTGCCGAATACCTCGGCAACACCGGCAAGTTTGCGCACGAGGCCGATGGGCGCGAACCGATGGCGCGCGCCGAGGCGATGGGCTACCGCGCCTGCCTGGTGTCGGAGAATTTGGCCCTCAATCTCGATAGCCGCGGGTTCGAGACCCGCAAGTTGGCGCGCGACGTCGTCGAAGGCTGGAAGGCATCGCCGTCGCATCGCAGCAACATGCTGGAAGCCAGCGCCACCGAGATCGGCGTCGGGGTGGCGCGGGCGCGCGATCGCAACCCCAAATTCATCTCCGTGCAGGTGTTCGGACGGCCGGAGTCGCTCAAGGTCGTGTTCGCGATCGAGAACCGCAGCGGTGGGGCGGTCAACTACAGCCTGGGCGAGGAGCGTGAGGCGCTGCCGCCCGGCGCCACCGCCACGCACACGAGCTGCGAGGCGGCCGCGCTCGTGTTCGACCAGGCCGAGCCCGCCTGGCGCCGGCTTGAGCCCAAGGATGGCGACAGCTTCGTCGTGAGCCGGGGACGGCTTGGCGCGCTCAGGGTCGAGCGGCATCGACGCTAGCGGGCGGCAGGCGCGCGTGGCGGCACGCGCCTCAGGGCGATGTGGGCGCCGCCGCCACCGCCGCCTTGCCGGCCAGTCCGAGGCCGATGCTGTAGGCCACCGCCGGCTGCCAGACCAAGAACAGCACGCGGGCGTCGATGATGTTGCGGCTGCCGAAATAGAACAACACGCCCACCACCGCGCCGACCGCGCAGGTCCGCAGCGCGTGGGCTTTATCGCGCAGCTCGGGGGCCACCAGCGCCGCCGACAGATAGGTCAGCGCCGCCCCGACCAGGCCGGCAAACACGCCGCCGAGGAGCGGCCCGGCGTGGCTGGCATCGCCGCCGCCGACCTTGTGCATCCAAATCGCCGTCTGGATGGCGGCACTCCAGGCGTAGAGCGTGCCGATGAAGCTGACCGTCGGCGCCCAGCCGCGCGCCCCGGGGTGGGTGGCGACGGCAATCGCCATCACCGCGGCGAACAGCAGGCCGATCGGCATCATCTCGGCGGTGAGAAAAAACAGGCTCCCCGGCCAGTCCAGGAAGTCGATCCGGTGCTCGAAGCCGACGGCGGCGGAGAGGACACCCGAGACGAGGCCCAGCGCCGCCAGAACCGGCGCCGGGCGCTCACGCCAGGTCTTGAGGTACGGCACGGGCATGGGCGTCCTTGCAAACGCTATCGGGTGGGCGTCGATAGCTGCAAATTCGGCCGAAGGTAAGACAACAGGCGGTTGCGCGCCTCCGGCAGTACCATATCGCGGGGCCGCAGCACGCGCGCCAGCAGAAAGTGCTCGGTCAGCGCCAGCCCGGCGACCACGTCCTCCCCCGTCACCCCGTCACCGGCGCTGCCGCGCAAGAATGGCGGCAGCGCCAGCAGCCGGCTTTTGTAGGGCTCGCCGGCGGCGGCAGACACCGCACGCCCCGACTTGGGCGACACGTAGATGAGCCCCGACGTGACCCCGGTGGCGGCGCAGGTCGACAAATCGAGGCCCATGCCGAGCTCGTCCAGCAGCGCCAGTTCCCAGCGCACCAGCAACGCTGGCCACACCTCGCGTTCCTCGAGGTAGCCCAGGACGAACAGGGTCACCTCGAACAGGTTGGGATGCGGGTCGCGCTCGGGCAGCAACCTGGCCAGCGCGGCAATCGAGGTCAGCGCGGCGAGCGCGGCGGCATCATCGAGCACATGCGCGGCATAACTGGTGCGCAACTCGAGCGAGAAATGCCCGAGATTGTCGGCGATGCGCGCCTTCCAGCTGGCCTCGACGTGGTTGCCGATCTGCAGAATGGGACGCAATTTGCGCGATCGGCCGCCATGCACCAGGCCGAGGTGGCGACCGTTGTGGCGCGTGAACAGTTCGAGCACGGCGCTGGTCTCGCCATGCGGCCGCACGCTGAGGACCACACCTTCATCCGACCATTCCATGCCCGTTCCCTAGCGCCACCGGCGCGGCGGCGCAATGCCAAGGCCCCGCGCGAATGGTGCCGGCCAGCGCCGCTCGCCAGTGTGGCGCCCAGGCCGCCGGGGGCTCAACGGCTTAGCGTTTGTCCAACGGCTCAGGCCTTGGGAAAGGTCAGGCCCAGCTCCTGGTAGCGCTCCGGATCGTTCTCCCATTCCCGCACCTTGACGTGCAGAAAGAGGTGCACCGGCGTACCGAGGATCTCGGCCAGTTCCGTGCGCGCCTCAATCGACAGGCGCTTGATCATCTGCCCGCCCTTGCCGAGCACGATCATGCGTTGGCTGTCGCGCTCGACGAAGATCGTCTGCTCGACGCGCACGCCGCCCTTCTTCTCCTGCCAGGCCGTGGTTGCCACCGCGATCTGGTAGGGAAGCTCGTCGTGCAATCGCTGATACACCTTCTCACGGGTGATCTCGGCCGCCAGCAGCCGCATCGGCGCATCGGACACCTCGTCGGGCGGAAAATGCCAGGGCCCGGCCGGGACCTGGCGCGCGACATAGCCCTTGAGATCCTCAACCCCGCTGCCGTCGAGGGCCGACACCATGAACGTGGCGGCGAACTGGAGCCGGCCATTGAGATCGGCGGCGAGCGTGAGCAGGCGCTGTTTGGCGACGCGATCGATCTTGTTCAGCACCAGGATGAGCGGCGCCGCCACCGTCTCGAGCTTGGCGAGGATGCGCTCGCTCTCCGCGTCGAGCCCCTTGCTGGCATCGATCAGCAGCAGCACGAGATCGGCGTCACCGACGCCGCCCCAGGCCGCCTCCAGCATCGCCCGGTCGAGCCGGCGCCGCGGCTGAAACATGCCGGGCGTGTCGATGAACACCAGCTGGCTGGCGCCGGCAATGGCGATGCCGCGTAACGCCGTGCGCGTCGTCTGCGCCTTGTGGCTGACGATGCTGACCTTGGTGCCGACCAGGGTATTGACCAAGGTCGATTTGCCGGCGTTGGGCGCGCCGATCACGGCGATGAAGCCGCAGCGGCGGTCCGCGGCTGACGGATCCGGATCTCTACTCACCGGTCCGCCCTCCACACACCTTCGCGCGACAACAGCGCGGCGGCCGCGGCCTGCTCGGCCGCGCGCTTGCTGGCCCCTTCGCCGCGCGCCGCCTTCTTGCCCTTGATGCTGACCTCGGCGGTGAAGCGCGGTGCGTGGTCGGGTCCCAGCCGCTCAACCTCCACGTAGCGCGGCAAATCGAGACCTTGGCCTTGCGCCCATTCCTGCAGCGCCGACTTGGCATCGGCCACCTCGGCCGGGGTTTGGGTGAGGCGACCGCTCCAGTGCGCGCGCACCACGTTGCGCACCTTGTCGAAGCCCGCCTCCAGGAAGATCGCGCCCAGCAACGCCTCGCAGGCATCGGCCAGGATGGTTTCCTTGTCGCGACCGCCGCTGCCCTCCTCCGATTCGCTCAACACCAGCGCCGCGCCCAGATTGAGTTCGCGGGCGATCTCGGCGCAGGTTCCCCCGCGCACCAGCCGATTGTAGAGGCGGGCCAGCTCACCCTCGCTGGCGGCCGGATAGGCCTCGTTCAAAAGTTCGGCGACGGCGAGCCCCAGCACGCGGTCGCCGAGAAATTCCAGCCGCTCGTTGTCGCGCCGCTTGGCCGACGCCTGGCGGACGCTGGCGTGCGTCAGCGCCCGTCGCAACAGGGCACGATCCTTGAAATGATAGCCGACGCGCGTCTCAAGATCCTTGAGCTTGCGGGCCGGCGCCACGGGCCTAGCGCACGAGGCTGAAGATCCGGCTCCAGCGAATGTCCATGGGCCAGTGCCAGGGCTGCGTCAGCCGGAATGCGTTGGGATCATCGACGGCGGCAGAAAAGAAAATAATCTCCGCCCGTCCGACCAAATTCTCGAATGGGACATAGCCGACGCCGAAGCGCGGCGACTGTTCGCGGCTGTCGGTGGAATTGTCGCGATTGTCGCCCATCATGAAATAGTGCCCGGGCGGCACCTTGTAGGGGCCGACATTATCGAATTGGCCATTGGGCGTTGAATCGAGCACGTAATATTTGACGCCGTTGGGCAGCGTTTCCTCATAGCGCGCGATCGGCCGGTCCTCCTCCGGCGAAATGAAATCGCCCTTGCGCACCTTTGGTACCGCCTGGCCATTGATATAGAGCACGCCATTGCGCATCGAAATTTCATCGCCGGGCAGGCCAATCACCCGTTTGATGAAATCGGTGGAATTGTCGCGCGGCAGCTTGAACACCGCGACGTCGCCGCGCTTGGGTTCGGCGCCAAAAATACGGCCGCTGATCGGTACCAGGCCCCAGGGAAAGGAATAGCGGCTATAGCCGTAGGCCAGCTTGGAGACGAATAAGTAATCCCCAACCAGCAACGTTTGCTTCATCGATCCGGACGGGATGTTGAAGGGCTGATAGAAGAAGATGCGAACGATCATCGCCAGAATCAGGGCATGAACGACGATTTTGATCGTTTCGCGCCAGCCGGATTCCCTCACCTTGCCAGCTTCGGTCTCGGAACTCATGCTCTCTCTCTCTGCTGCTTCTTGCCGCAGCGAAGAAGCATGCCCGTCCCCTTCTTACCGGACCCCGTATAGCGGTTTGTTGCGCACGCGGCAATTCACGGACTGGCTAGTTTCAAGCGCCTTGGTCCGCGTCATTTTCGCCGCTGCTAACGGCTATACCGGAAATTAACACCACCGCCTGAGCCTGGGGAAAGTCATCGGTTAATGTCACATCGATCCGGGCCGCAAAGCCGGCCGGGGTGATGCGCTTGAGCTGGGCCGCCGCCCCACCGGTCAGCACCATGGTCGGCCGCCCCGATGGCAAATTGATCACGCCCATGTCGCGCCAGAACACGCCGGCGCGCAAGCCCGTTCCCAACGCCTTTGCACAGGCTTCCTTGGCCGCAAAACGCTTGGCGTAGGAGGCGGCCCGCGTGGCCCTTGGATCGGATTTCCGGCGCTCCGTGTCGGTAAAGACACGATCGAGGAAGCGCTCGCCGTAGCGTTGGATGGTGCGCTCGATGCGCCGGATGTCGATGATGTCGTTGCCGAGGCCCAGAATCATGGCGTCGCCGGGGCCGCGTTCGGCACCTGGGCGGGGAAGCGGGCCTCGTCCATCAGGGTGCGCATGCGGCGAATGGCCGGGCCGAGCCCGCTGAAGATCGCCTCGCCGACCAGGAAATGGCCGATGTTGAGCTCCACCACCTCGGGAATGCGGGCGACCGCCGCCACCGTGTTGAAGGTGAGGCCATGACCGGCGTGCACTTCGAGGCCGGCGGCGGCGGCGGCCGCCGCCGCCCGTTTGAGCCGCGCCAGCTCACCGGCGAGGCCGCCGGCATCGTCCCCGAGCGCCCGTTCGCAGTAGGCACCGGTGTGCAGCTCCACGATATCGGCGCCGAGCCGCGCCGCCGCCGCCACCGCCGTCAGCTCCGGCTCGATGAACAGCGACACTCGGATGCCCTGCGCCTTGAGCTGATCGACGGTGCCGGCGAGGCGTGCTTCGCCGCCGGCAACGTCGAGACCGCCTTCGGTGGTGCGTTCTTCGCGCTTTTCCGGCACCAGGCAGCAGGCGTGCGGCACGTGCCTGAGCGCGATCGCCAGCATCTCCTCGGTGGTGGCCATCTCCAGGTTGAGCGGCAGCGTCAGCTCCTGCTTGAGGCGGGCAATGTCGGCATCGGAGATGTGCCGGCGATCCTCGCGCAGGTGGGCCGTGATGCCGTCGGCGCCGGCCGCGACCGCCAAATGCGCGGCGCGCAACGGATCGGGATGGCGGCCGCCGCGGGCGTTGCGGATGGTGGCGACGTGGTCGATGTTGACCCCGAGCCGCAGGTGACTTGATGCAGGCGGCGATGGTGAGCGCTGCATTGCAGGTTGGCTCCATGCTGCTGGCGCCCAAGGCGGCGGCCGGCGCGCCCTGATATAGCGCGGAATGTTCGGCAAAGCAGCTGCGGCCCCGCGTCAGATGAAGACGCGCTCGACGCTGCTTACCACCGGCTTGCCTTTGACCCCATTCATGATGTGGGTGAGGTGGTCGAGGTCCCAGACTTCGACCTCGATCACCATTTCCGTGAAGTCCTTGGCGCGTCGGATCATGCGCACATTGTCGATGTTGCCGTCGGCTTCGCCGATCACCTGGGCGATTTGGGCCAAGGTGCCGGGCTCGTTGAGGGCGGTCACCAGAATCTTGGCCGGGAACCGCTCCGGGCGCTCGGGATCGACGTCCCAGGTGACATCGATCCAGCGCTCGTTCTCGTACTCCTTGAGCTTTGGCGAATGGATCTGGAAGATGCGGATGCCGTCGCCTTCCGACAGCACGCCGACGATGCGATCGCCGGGCACCGCGCCGCCCTCCTCGAACTTGACCGGCACGTCATTGCGCAGTCCGCGGATCGGCAACACCTGCGTCTGCCGCGCCTCGGCGCCGCCGCTGCCCGGCCAGCGAAACTTCAAGTTGAACACCTTGGACAGGTTGAACCAGCCCTCTTCGCCCTGGCCGCGCTCGCGCCGGTTCCTCTTACGCGGTGCCGGCGTGGTCGCCAGATCGGCATCGGGAACGACGGCGCGAATGACATCGCGCACCGGCAGCTCGCCGCGCCCGACCGTGGCATAGACTTCCTCGACCGACTTCTGCGACAGGCGCATCAAGGCCTTCTTCAGCTTGTCGTCGGAATAGTCGTAGCCGGAACGCTGGAACGCGGTCATCAACAAATGCCGGCCGAGCTCGGAATATTGCCGCCGCAAGGCATCGCGAGCGGCGCGGCGAATGGCGGATTTGGCCTTGCCGGTGATGGCGATCTTCTCCCAGGCGGCCGGCGGCGTCTGCCCTTTCGACACCAGCACTTCCACCTCATCGCCATTCCTGAGCTGCGTGGTCAGCGGCAGGTGCCGGCCGTTGATGACGGCACCGGTACAGGCATTGCCGATGTCGGTGTGCACCGCGTAGGCAAAGTCGATCGGCGTGGCGCCACGCGGTAGCGCGATCAGCCGCCCTTTGGGCGTGAAGCAGAACACCTGATCCTGGAACAGCTCGAGCTTGGTGTGTTCGAGAAACTCCTCCGGGTTGTCGCCCTCGAGCAAGGTATCGACCAGCCGGCGCAGCCACATATAGGGGTTCTCGCGCGGCTGGCTGCCGTTGCCGCCGCCATGCTCGGCGCCGGCAATACCGTCCTTGTAGAGGGCGTGGGCGGCCACGCCATACTCGGCGACGTGGTGCATGTCGGCGGTGCGGATCTGCAGCTCGACGCGCTGGTGCCGCGGACCGACGATGGTGGTGTGGATCGACTGGTAGTTGTTCTGCTTCGGCGTCGAGATGTAGTCCTTGAAGCGGTCCGGCACGGCGCGCCAGGCCGAGTGAATGACGCCCAGCGCGCGGTAGCAGGCGTCGATGCTGTCGACCACGACGCGAAAGCCGTAGATGTCGGACAATTGCTCGAGCGAGATGCCGCGGTTCTCCATCTTGCGCCAGATCGAGAACGGCTTCTTTTCGCGGCCCTTGACCTCGGCCTCGAGACCGGCGCTGGCCAGGCGCGCCTTCAATGCGGCGCTGATCTCCTCGACCAGGCCCTGGTTGCGGGCCCTGAGCTCAATCAGCTTGCCCACCACCGCCTCATGCGCCTCCGGGTAGCCCCACTTGAAGGCCAACTCTTCGAGCTCATCGCGCATGCCCTGCATGCCCATGCGGCCGGCAAGCGGGGCATAGATCTCGAGCGTCTCCTCCGACATCTGCCGGCGCCGGTCCGGGCGCATGTGCTCGAGCGTGCGCATGTTGTGCAGCCGATCGGCCAGCTTGATCAACAGCACCCGGATGTCGCTGGAAATCGCCACCAGCAGCTTGCGGAAATTTTCCGCCTGCTCCGCCTTCTTGGTGACGAGGTCGAGCTTCTTGATTTTGGTGAGGCCGTCGACCAGCGCCCCGATTTCTTTCCCGAACTTCTGGTCGATCTCGGTGCGGGTGACGTCGGTATCCTCGATGACGTCGTGCAACAGCGCCGCGGCAATGGTGGCGTCGTCGAGCCTGAGCTCGGTCAGGATCGCGGCGACCTCCAGGGGATGCGAGAAGTAGGGATCCCCCGACAACCGCTTCTGGTGGCCGTGCGCGCGCATGGCATAGACGTAGGCGCGGTTGAGCAGCGCCTCGTTGGCGCTGGGGTCGTACTTCTGGACCCGTTCCACCAGT
>Ga0126384_10000432_pt1 | contig 22746 bp, 20 predicted proteins | sample PanSoiMetPlot_36_FD_92543 | JGI IMG/M metagenome (GOLD analysis project Ga0126384, IMG submission 92543) | Tropical forest soil microbial communities from Panama - MetaG Plot_36 | ecosystem: Environmental > Terrestrial > Soil > Tropical forest > Bulk soil | place: Panama | collected 2016-02-17 | reverse complement strand
AGGTAGGGGGCGCGGGCAGCCCGACCGCCGGTGATCGCACGCGAAACCAGCGTTATGAACCAGAGGACGGGGCGGAGGAAACCGGCCAGGCGGTCCACGGGCCCGGCAGCAAGGAGGGCGAGCCGTTCAGCCCGCCTGATGGCCAGGGTCTTCGGCGTCACCTCGACGAAAATCAGCAGGAAGATCGCTAGCGCTAGCGAGACGATGAGCTGACCCCAGAAGCCGAAGCTCTCCGGCACGAAGCGGACCGCAAGCAGCGTCGTCGCGAAGGACGCCAGGATCAGCGCCACGGTGTTCACGACGAGCACCGTCGACAGGAAGCGATTGGGGTCGCGCTGCAGGCGCTCCAGCACCGCGGCCTCCTGGCTGCCCTCCTCAGCCAGGTGGCGGACGCGGAGACGACCGACCGAGGTTAAGGCGGTCTCGGTGGCGGACGCGAGGCCGGCCACCATCACGCAGATTGCGAGCAGGGCGACCTCGCCCCAGGTCTCCACGTTCATCGCAAGGCCCCCTGCTTATCGAAAGAGCTCGCTCACGCTGCGGTTCTCGTGCACGCGCACGATCGCCTCGGCGAGCAGCGGAGCGACGCTCAGAACAGTGATCTGCGCCCCCCGCTTCTCGGGCGGCAAGGGTATCGAGTTGGTGACCACCACCTCGTCCACTGGCGCCTCGCGCAGCCGCTCGACTGCGCCAGGAGCAAGAACCGGGTGGGTACAGGCGATGATGACGTGACGGGCGCCGTGGTCCTTCAAAGCCCTGGCGACCTCGACGATGGTGCCACCCGTCGAGATGATGTCCTCCAGCACGACGCAGTCGCGATTCTCGACGTCGCCGGCCATGTCCAGGATCTCGACGGCGTCGTCGTCCTCCGGCCGCCGCTTGTAGACGAACACGAGCGGCGCGTTCAGCAACCGCGCCATGTGCTCGGCCCGCTTCGCCCCACCGACGTCGGGGGCCACCACAGAGCAGTTGGCCAGCCGCTGTTCACGAATGTAGGCTGCCAGGATCTTTTGCGCGGTCAGGTGGTCGGTCGGAACGTCGAAGAACCCCTCGATGGCGTCCGCGTGGAGGTCCATGAGCAGCACCCGGTTGGCACCGGCCAGCGTGATGAAGTTGGCCATCAGCTTGGCGCTGATCGGCTCCCGGGGCTGCGATTTGCGCTCCTTGCGCGCGTAGCCGAAGTAGGGGATGACGGCCGTGATACGGCGAGCCGAAGCCCGGCGCAGCGCATCCAGGAGGATGAACAGCTCCATCAGGCTGTCGTTGACCGGATGGCACGTGGGCTGGATCACGAATACGTCGTGGCCGCGCATCGAGTCCTGGATCTTGACGTCGATCTCGCCGTCCGGGAACCGGCGCACGCGCGGGTCCGTCAGCGGTACCCCGATCTCCTCTGAGATCAGCGCGCCCAGTTCAGGGTTGGAGCTGCCGGCGACGAGTCTGAGCTGGCCCCACGGCAGGTCAGCCTCATTGGCAAACTCGAGAGTCGGCAGCGGCCTCCCGATCACCTCAGTCCCCCCGCCTCCCCCTCTCCCGGATCCGCGCGAGGCCTGTCTCCGGGGCCGGAGGGCGGAGAGGTTGGCTGACTGCGCCGTATCGCCCTCGCCGGCATGCCGACTGCGGTCGCACCTGGCGGCACGTCCCGCGTCACCACCGAGCCCGCTCCCGTGCGGGCGCCTCGCCCGACCCGGACCGGCGCCCTGAGCATCGTGTCCACGCCGACGAACGCGCCATCTTCGATCACGGTCGGGTTCTTCCCAACCCCATCGTAGTTGGCGGTGATGGTACCCGCTCCGATATTCACGTCCTCACCCACTGTCGCGTCGCCCAGGTACGAGACGTGCGGCACCCGGCTGCCTCGACCGACACTCGATCGCACCAGCTCGGCGAAGCTGCCAATGTGAACACCCTCGGCCACCCGCGTACCCGGCCGCAGCTTGGCGAACGGCCCGCAGTCGGAGCCGGCAGCGAGCTCGGCGCCGTCGAGCCACGAATGCTCGACGCGCACGCCGTCACCGATCGTCGTGTCTCTGATCTCGGTAAAGGGACCGATGTGACAGTCCTCACCGATCACCGTGTCCCCACGCAGGATCGTGAAGGGCTCCAGGATCGTGTCCCTGGCGACCCGGACACCTACTTCTACGTACGTCGTGGCGGGATCGACCACCGTGACGCCGAGGAGCATCAGGTCCGTCAGCAGCCGTCGCCGCAGGGCCCGCTCGGCGTGCGCGAGCTCGATGCGGTCGTTGACCCCGATCGCCTCGCTCCGGTCACCGATGCGCAAGACCTGGACGGGACGAAGGTGGCGAAACACGTCCGTGAGGTAGAGTTCCCCCGCCTGGTTGTCCGGCCGCAGCCGATCCAGTGCCTCCAGAAGCCGTTTGCCGTTGAAGCAGTAGAGCCCCACATTGATCTCCGCAAGAGCACGTATGTCCTCAGTGGCATCCCGGAACTCCACGATCCGGTCCAGCATCCCGTCCTGTCCACGGACGACACGAGCGTCGCGCCGCGTCGGGTCCTCCACGCTGGCCAGCGTCGCCGCCAGCCCAGCCTTACGGTGGTCGACGAGCAGCCTGCCGATGGTTTCGCTGCGGATGAGCGGCAGATCACCATTCAGAACGAGGACGTCGCCCCCCGCCAGCCAGTCTGCCGGAACCTGGGCCATCGCATGGCCGGTCCCGAGAGGCTCGTTCTGCAGGACGACTTTGCAGCGGTCCTGGAGGTGCTCCGCGACCGCCTCCTGGCTGGGAGAGATGACCACAGCTATGTCTGACAGCCCTGCGTCCTGGCACGCGGCCAGGACCAGGTCGATCATGAGCCGACCGCCGAGCCGGTGCAGGACCTTGGGGCGACGCGAACGCATGCGCGTGCCGAGCCCGGCGGCTAGGATGACGGCCGAGAGTGGAACATCCGCCAAGAGGTAATGTGACGCCGATTATACGGTTGACGATCGTGGCTCTCGGGCTGGTTGCAGCCTGGGCCTGCAACATCAATCCCTCTCCCAGCAGCCATCCGGCCTCAGGCGCGCGGGCGGAGGTGACCGAGCTCCCCAAAGGCGGCCCCAGCAACTCCGTCTGGGTGGTGAGCTCGGTCGGCTTGAACGTGCGCAGCGCTCCTGACCCCAACTCGAACAGGCTCGCCACCCTCACGCCGAGCGCGCAGCTGACGGTCAGTGAAAAGCAGACCGTGGGCGCCGACACCTGGCTCCACGTCAAGACGCAGAGCGGCGTCGAAGGCTGGGTGCTCGACCACCCGGAGCTGGTCATCCACCGGGCCGTCTCACTCCACGTGGAACAGGCTGCCGGCTACTCGATCGTCTTCCCGGCCGAGTGGTCCCCGTCCTCGGGCAACCCGGCGACGTTCACCGGGACCAGCGGACCCACAGGGGGCAGTATGATGATCCAGACCGCCGACGACCCGAGCAAGCTGGCCGCTACGCCGACCACGCCGGGCCAGGAGTTGCGCCAGGAGTCCCCCGTCGAGGTCTATGGGCGGACAACCTTCCTGACCATCTACAAGGCGGATGCCGGCGGCTTCGAGTACGCGGTAAAAGTGCAGTTCCCGAAGGCCAAGGCCGCATATCTGTTCGATTTCCGCCAGCCGGGCGGGTCCACACCTGATACGTCGCTGTTCAAGCAGTTGCTCGGGAGCGTAATAGTCTTCGGAGAAAGCTGATCCGCATGGCCGATGAAAACCGATTGGAGGCGGCCGTCCTCCCGGTCCTCCCGCTGAAGAACACCGTCGTCTTTCCTCATGTCCTGGTGCCGCTGGCGGTGGGGCGGCCGCGGTCACTGCGGCTGCTCGAGGACCTGCCGCCGGGCGACCGCACCCTGGCCGTTGCGGCTCAGTACGACGAGCGCGTGGAGGAGGCCAACTGGGACCAGATCCGCCATGTGGGAACGGTCGTCAGGATCCAGCACCTGCTGAAAATGCCCGATGGCACCATCCAGCTTGCTGTGCAGGGCGTCGAGAGGGTCAAGCTGGTGGAACCGGCGTCACAGGATCCATACCTCATAGCCGAGCTGCAGCCATACCCGGAAGGGCCGTGGGCCGAGGAGCCTGGGCTGGAACGCGAGGCCCTGATGCGCAGCGTGATCACGGCGTTCCAGCAGCTCGTGGCCGTAGCGCCCTACCTGCCCGGCGAGCTGATCGCGGCAGCCATGAACATGGACGACCCCCTCCAGCTCGCCTACTTCGCGGCAAACCACGTTCGGCTGTCGGTCGAGCAGCGGCAGGAGATCCTGGAGCTGGCCGGGCCCCGGGAGAAGCTGGAGCGGGTCCTCGGGCTGATCGGACACGAGCTGGAGGTGCTCGAGCTGGGCCGGAAGATCCAGACCCAGGCCGAGGAGTCGATAGGCAAGTCACAGCGTGAGTACTTCCTGCGCGAGCAGCTCAAGGCGATTCAGGCCGAGCTGGGCGAGCTGAGCGAAGACCAGGCCGAGGTGTCAGAGCTGCGCGAGCGTATCCAGAAGGCAGGCCTCCCGCCCGAGGCACGTCGTGAAGCGGATCGCGAGCTGGTACGCCTGGAGCGCATCCCCTCGGTGTCGCCAGAGTCGTCGGTCATCCGGACGTACCTCGAGCTGCTCGTCTCGCTGCCCTGGAACGTGTCGACGGGTGGCGAGCTGGACGTGGTCAAGGCGCGGGAGATCCTGGACGCGGACCATTACGACCTCGACAAGGTGAAGAAGCGCATCATCGAGCACCTGGCCGTGCGCCGGCTCAAGCAGGAGCGCGGCTCTCCAGGGCAGCATCGAGAGCCCATCCTGTGCTTCGTCGGGCCGCCTGGCGTGGGCAAGACCTCGCTGGGTCAGTCCATCGCCCGCGCGATGGGCCGCAAGTTCGTTCGAGCCTCGCTGGGCGGCGTCCACGACGAGGCCGAGGTGCGCGGTCACCGGAGGACCTACATCGGAGCCATGCCCGGCCGCATCATCAACGCGATCCGGCGCGCCGAGTCGAACGACCCCGTCTTCATGCTCGACGAAGTGGACAAGATCGGCGCCGACTGGCGGGGCGATCCCTCGTCGGCGCTGCTGGAAGTCCTTGATCCCGAGCAGAACCGCGATTTTCGCGACAACTACCTCGACGTTCCCTTCGACCTCTCGCGGGTCATGTTCATCACCACAGCCAACACACTGGACACCGTGCCGCCTGCGCTCCGCGACCGCATGGAGGTGCTGCAGCTCTCCGGCTACACCGAAGAGGAGAAGGTGCACATCGCCCGGCAGTTCCTCGTCCCCAAGCAGCTGGAGGCCCACGGACTCCGCGCCGACGAGGTCGCGTTCGGTGACAAGCCGGTTCGCTTGATCATCCGGGAGCACACGCGTGAGGCAGGGGTGCGCAATCTGGAACGTGAAATCGCAGGCGTCATGCGCCGGGTCGCCGCGCTGATCGCAGCCGGTGAGGCAGAGGGCAGCATCGTCATAGACGAGGAGCGCGTGCGCGACGCACTCGGCAAGCGCCGCTTCTTCGACGAGACGGCGGAGCGCATCGATCGCCCTGGCGTCGCGACCGGGCTGACCTGGACCCCGACCGGCGGTGAGATCATCTTCGTGGAGGCGGCCGTGGTACCCGGCAAAGGCGAGCTGCGGCTGACCGGCCAGCTGGGCGAGGTGATGCGCGAATCGGCGGCGGCGGCTCTCTCTTATCTGAAGGCCCGGGCACCTGAGCTCGGAATCGACCGCACCCGGTTCGACGACAACGACATCCACGTCCACGTCCCGGCTGGCGCCCAGCCCAAGGAGGGGCCTTCGGCCGGCGTGACCGTGCTGACGGCGATGGCCTCGATCCTGGCCGGCAAGCCGGTCCACGACGACCTGGCCATGACGGGCGAGATCACCCTTCGCGGCCGGGTCCTGCCGGTGGGCGGGGTGAAGGAGAAGGTGCTGGCGGCACACCGCGCCGGCATCCGGAGGGTCCTGATCCCGAAGCGCAATCTGGTCGACCTGGACGACGTGCCCGCCGACCTGCGCGAGGAGATGGCGGTGGTGCTGATCGAGTCGATCGACGACGTGCTGCGAGAGGCGCTGCCCGAGCTGTCAGCCGCCGCGGCCTGACACTCATCCCGCCCCGCTTGGTCGTGGACTGGTTCGGCTCTCACACAGGGTCCCTCTGAAGGCGTCTCTTAACCAGGACCGCTGTCCCGGTTGGCCGGGACGGATTGGGGGTTACTTTGTCCCAGTCGCTTGACTTACCCTCAGCGTTTCTGTCGCTTTCGGGGGTTGCCCGCGTCACGCCGGGCGAGGGGAGAGCGCTATGAAAGTCATACAGCTTGGTCTCAGCGAATCGTGCAGCGAGGAGGCGTTGATCATGCAGGTCATGCGGGAAGCGCGGCGCCGGACGGGTATGAGCCGAGCCGAGTTTGCGCGGGCCATTCAGCGCCGAAGCACCTCCCCGCTCCCGATCCGCGATAGCTCGATCCGGGCTTACGAGGAAGGTATCGCCGTTCCCGTGACCAACGTCTGGCACCACGCTCTGGCCCTGGCCGGCGTGGACAGCAGGGCGTTCCTCGAAAGGTGGCTCGATGAGACCACTAGCCCGGCGGTCGAGAAGCTCATGAACCACGTGCGGACCAACCTGGCTCGACTGACCAGAGGGCTCGCCCTAGCCGTCCCGCTGATAGGCTCGGTCCTCAATCAATTCGTGGGCCACCGACTCGTCCGGGCTGTGATGGTTGCGACCGCGGCAGTGTCACCCTGGTGGTAGGCGCTCCCGCTCGATGATGCGGGCGTGGGCGGCGAGCTCGAGCCCGTCATCCAGTGGCTCCAGCTCCCGCTCGAGCGCTCGCGCGATGATCAGGTCGGCCAGGTGGGGGTTCTTCGGCAGCAGGCTGCCGTGCAGGTAGGTGCCGAACATGTTGCCGCAGGCGACGCCCTCGCTGCCGTCGCTGCCATTGTTGCCGGACCCCTTCAGCACCCTGCCCAGCGGGCTCACCCCCTGGCCCAGGAACGTCCGCCCGCTGTGGTTCTCGAAGCCGACAAGCGTGGGTGGTTCGAGGCCGAGCGACTCGTCAGCCCGAACCACCACGTCGCCGATGCATCGTCTGCTGCCGGCGACGGTGTGCGCGTCGATCAGACCGATCCCCGGCAGCCGCTCGCCGGTCGCAGTCTCGTAGTAATGGCCGAGTAGCTGGTAGCCACCGCAGACCGCCAGCACCGCGGACCCGCCGTGCACCGCGGCTGCCAGGTGGACGGCCTTGTTCTCGAGCAGGTCGTCGTATACCAGCGCCTGCTCCCGGTCCTGGCCTCCGCCGAAGAAGAAGACGTCGACCTCGTCCATCGCGCGCGCGTCGCCCTTGCCGAGCTCCAGGACCCGAACGTCCAGGCCCCGCCACCGTGCGCGCTGGCTGAGGGCCACGATGTTCCCCCTGTCCCCATAGATGTTCATGAGGTCGGGGTAGAGCCAGCCGATCGTGAAGCGGTCCTGGGAGCCCCGGCTCATGTGGCCCAGTATGGCTGCAGCCAGCCCCGGCGCACCAGCAGCGCCCTGAGGTCGAGCATCGCCGTATAGGTGCACAGCAGAAAGCCCTCGCCGCCCACAGGTGTCGCGTCGATGAGCCGGCGGAGAGCCAGACCCAGGTCGGGCTCAGGCGCCCGGGCCGCGGTCAGATCTGCGTACTTCAAGCGCACGGCAAGGTCGAACGCGCGGACTCCGGTTGGAACGATCACCTCCGCGCGACCGGCGAGGAGCTCGAAGTCAACGTCCCAGATCCACGAGACGTCACGCCCGTCGGCGATCCGGTCGTTGAGACCGATCAGAAAGTGCCGTCCGCTGGCTCGCTCCGACTCGCGCAGAATCTCGTTGAAGCCGGTCGGGTTCTTGGCCAGCATCATGGTGAACCGCCGGCCCTCGCGCTCGAAGCGCTCCTGGCGGCCGAAAACCGCGGCGGTTGTCCGCAGCCGGTCGGCCATGTAGGCGGGTTCGAGGCCGAGCGCGCGGCCGACCGCGAATGCAGCCAGCACGTTGTAGGCGTTGTACAGGCCACCCAGCGGCACGTCGAGCGCCGTGCCGGCAACGACAAGCCGGACCGCGTCGAGCCCCTCGAGCTCCACGTTCTGCGCCGTGAGGTTCGGCTCCGGCCTGGCGAAATCTCCGTTGGGGCATTCGTACACGCCCTCGTGACCGTAGTAGACGACCTCAAAGCGGAGGCTGGTTCCGCAGCGCGGACATGTCCTGGCATCGGCGGCGTGTGGCAGACCCGCGGCGGCCACTCGGCGGTCCTCGAGACCGTACCAGAGTGGTGGCCGGGCCAGGTTGAGCCCGATCTCACCCACCCTCGGGTCGTCCGCGTTTAGAACGGCGTGACTGCCCCTGGGCAGACGATCGAGCGCGCGCTGGATCGTCTGCGCCAGCAGCTCCAGCTCCCCGTACCGGTCGAGCTGGTCCCTGAAGAGATTGCCGACCAGCACGGCCGCGGGGGAGATCTCCTGCACCGCCACCGGCAGCGTCGCCTCGTCGATCTCGAAGACGCCCCAATCCGCCCGCAGCCGGCCGTCCAACCCGGCGCCCGCCACGGCGGCCGCCGTGGCGCCATAGATCAGATTGGCCCCGGACCGGTTCGCCACCACGCGCTTCCCACGACCCTCCAGCAAGCTCGTTATCAGCCGCGAAGTCGTCGTCTTGCCGTTGGTGCCCGTAACGAGGACGGCGCCTCCGGTCAGCTCGGCGCTCAACCGTCGCAGGACGCTGGGGTCAATCGCTCGGGCAACGTCGCCGGGAAAGGTAGTACCGCCGCCGCGGCCGCTCGCCCGGCTGATGGCGCCGGTCGCCTTTCCGGCGAGGACAGCGAGTGTCCGCCGCATCAGGTGCTTGCCTCCCAGGGACCGACCGGGCGGGCGACCGCCGTCCAGCACTTCAAGTTGATGACCGCCTGCTCGGCATCACGGTAAGAGAGGCAGGGTTTGAAGAAGGCCGAGCCGCTACCGGTCATCTGCCAACCGGCGCCGAGCATGCCCGCGAAGTCTGACATCCTGGGCTCGACTGCGAAGGCGGCACGGGTGAGCTGGTTCGTTCCCTTGCCCCCGACCTCGTCCCACTTGCGATAGACGGCCGGCGTCGAGAGCGGAAAACCGGGCCAGGCGACGGCGTACCAGCCCCGCGCCGGTGGTGCGGGGGTGAGGAGCTCACCGCGGCCGGTGGCGATGGCGCACCCGCCAACCAGGAAGAAGGGCACGTCGGAGCCAAGGCGTGCGGCGACCTCCTTGAGGTCGCAGCGCAGTCCGTAAATGTGTCTCAGCCCCCGCAGGGCTGCCGCTGCATCGGCGCTTCCTCCACCAAGGCCGGCTCCCATCGGTATCCGCTTGACGAGCCGCCAGCGGGCGGGAAGGTGCCGGCCGGCGGCCTCCTCCAGAGCTTGCTGGGCCCGCAACACCAGGTCGTCGGCAGCTCCATTGAGGGTGGTGCCTGGAGCCGCCTCGATCAGCAGCAGGTCGTGGAGCGAGATCGCCTGGAACCGGGTCCGGATCTCGTGGTAGCCGTCCGGCCGCGCGCCCAGAACGGCCAGGTCCAGGTTGAGCTTGGCATGCGCCGGCAGGACCAGCGCCTGTGCTGCCCGCGTCAACCCGGTGCGCGCACCCGCTCCCGGATATGACGGCACGTTCTGTGGTATCCGTCCGCCCTCCGGGTCGGTGGGCGCGCCGATGATCCCCCCAGTCGCAGCGTGATGTCCCGGCGCACGCAGGGTGGCTTGCCGTCCAGGCCGAAGTGCGGCATCGGCCTATAATCCTAGCCTCGTGCTGATTCCCAACCGGAGGACGATCCCTGGCCAACATCCCCTCTAGCAAGAAAGACGCCAAGCGCAGCGCAGTTCGCGCACAGCGCAACCGATCGATCAGGTCGTCCGTCAAGACAAAGGTCACGAAGTTCCGCCGAGGACTCGCCGAGGGCGATCAGGACATGCTGGATCTGGCCGCGATTGCCGTCTCCGCCCTGGACCGAGCGGTCTCGAAGGGCGTGCTGCACCGAAACAACGCAGCCCGCCGCAAGTCTCGTCTGATGAAGCGGCTCAGCGCGGCTGCGCCAGACGTCGCCGCTGAGGCGGGCAGCTCGAAGGGCCCACGATCGAAGGGCACCGCTGCGAAGACCGGCTCGACCAGGACCGCGCCGAGCAGGACCACCCGTCGGGCAAAGACAACGCCTTAGCTCCGGTCAAAGCTTGGCCAGCACGGCCTCGAGCCCGCGGGCCGCATCGACCTGACCTGACTTGACCTCCCACTCGTAAGCGAGCAGCGCCCGCAGGCCCTCTTCCAGACGGTCGGCGCTGATCGTGTGCGCCGCGTCATACGCCTTCTGAACCACGAATGGGTGCTCCCGCATTTGCGACTGCACCTGCGAAAGCGACTCACCGCGTTCCTGGCGTGCCTTGACGCCCAGGACCAGCGCCAGGTGCCGCGCCAGCCGGTATGCGACGGTCGTCGGCTGCTCGCGCTCGAGCAGGCCCGACAGCACCCGCCAGGCGTCGGCGCTTGGCCTGGGCAGGAGATGGTCCGTCAAGCGGAAGATGTCGTCCTGCCGCCCGCTGACGACCAGCTCGTCGATCGCCGCCTGGTCGAGCTCGTTCCCGCCCGCCCTGTAGGAGGCCAGCTTTCGGAGCTCTGAATCGAGGACGCCGAGATCCGGTCGCGCCAGCTTGACCAGCGCGGCGCCCGCTGCGACCGGGAGGCCATACTCTTTGGCTCTCGTGAAGATCCAGGCCTGGAGCCCGCGAGGTTTGAGCGGAACGTACTCCTGGGTGTGGCCCCCTGCCGCGAAGACAGCTTTGACCAGCCTGCTGGACGGTGTCAGCCTGCCGCTCACCGTGATGAGGACCCTGGTCGAGTCAGGTACCTCCGCCAGCGCGGGCGCCAGGCCGTCTGCCCGCCGGGGCTGCACTCCCCGTGCCACGACCACCCGGTATGGATCGAGAAAAGGGCCCTGGAGGATCGCCTCCTGGAACCTGACTGCGGTCAGGGTTGAGGGGTCGAGCGCCTCGTAGCCGAACTCGGAAACCAGTCCGGCGCGCCACTCTGCTTGCGTGCGGCGCGCCTCGTCCTCCACCAGGAAGCTCTCTTCCCCATGCAGCAGCACAACAGGCCGTGAGGGAGCATCGGGAGGCCTGGCGGATCTCTGGCGCCCGGGCACGGCACCGGGTTGCCCAGCATCTCGCCGCACGCCCCGAGATCTCCGATCTCGCGACGGCCTCGGGTCTACCTCAACACCCACCGGCAGCAGCGTACACGCAGCCGCTGTGAATGAGCGAGACTGGCCACGTGAACGATGACGACATCACCTCACTGGATGCGACGGCCCAGGCGAGGCTGGTGCAGACGGGACAGGTTCAACCCAGAGAGCTGGTTGAGGCCGCGATCAGCAGGATCGAGCGGCTCAATCCAGCTCTCAACGCCGTGGTGACGCCGATGTTCGATGACGCCCTCCAGCGTTCCGCAGGCAGGCTGCCGGAAGGCCCCTTCACGGGCGTGCCCTTCGTCCTCAAGGACATCACCGCCCAGTACGGAGGTGTGCGCTACACCGAAGGCGCATCCTTCGTCGCCGACTACGTCTCGAGCCAGGACCAGGAGCTGGTCCAGCGCCACAAGCGCGCGGGCCTCGTCGTGGTCGGCAAGACCAACGTGCCTGAGTTCGGCATCCTGCCCACCACCGAGCCACGTCTGTTCGGGGCCACGCGCAACCCCTGGAGCCTGGATCACACGCCCGGTGGGTCGAGCGGCGGCACGGCCGCCGCCGTCGCGTCGGGGATGGTGCCCATGGGTCACGGCAACGACGGCGGCGGCTCGATACGTATCCCCGCCTCCTGCTGCGGCCTGTTCGGGCTGAAGCCCACGCGGGCCCGCAACCCGCTGGGACCCGGGCTTGGCGAAACCCCTGCAGGGCTTGGGTGCGAGCACGCGCTTACGAGGAGCGTGCGCGACAGCGCCGCGCTTCTCGACGCCACCGAAGGCCCGGAGATCGGCGACCCGTACTGGGCACCGCCAAAGACGCGACCGTATGCAGAGGAGGTTGGCGCTGATCCCGGCCGGCTGCGCATCGCGCTATCGACCACGGCGGTGACCGAAGTGCCCGTCGACCCGGAATGCGTTCGCGCGGTCGAGGCGACCGGCCGGCTTTGCCAGGAACTGGGGCACGAGGTTTTCGAATTCACGCCCAGCGACCTCGACGGAGCCCTGATCTCCGAGGCCTTCATCACGGTCTATGCCTGCAGCGTCGAAGTAGCGATCGCCTACTGGTCCCGCGTCCTTGGCAAGACGCCAACCGCCGGCGACTTCGAGCCCCTCACCTGGGCGATGAGCGAGCTTGCCGGCGGCAGGGCGCCGGCCGACTACCTCCTGGCGGTCGGCTACCTCCAGTCGGTGAGCCGTCAGATCGCCCGGCATTTCGCCGGCTTCGACCTGCTGATGACGCCGGTGCTGGCAGAGCCGCCGCTACCGCTGGGCACATTCGATGCGCCCGAGGACCAGCCGCTCTATCCCCTGATGCGTGCCGGCGCCTGGGTACCGTTCACGCCCCTGGCAAACATCACCGGCCAGCCCGCAATGTCGGTGCCGCTGCACTGGAGCGAGGAGGGTTTGCCGATCGGCACCCAGTTCGTGGGCCGTTTCGGGGACGAAGCGACACTGTTCCGCCTCGCGGCACAGCTGGAGCAGGCTCGACCGTGGGCTGATCGCCGGCCGCCTGTGCCGGCATGACCGGCCGCCCCGAGGGCGGCTCGACGACTGTGGCGCTCTCAATGGGTCAGCGCATCACCGGCGGTGATCGGACCGGAGGTGCGTGTGGGCTTCACGTCAGAGCAAGAGGACGAACTCTGGGAGCGGTGGCGGCGCGGTGAGCCGAGCAGACTGATCGCGCGGGCGTTATGGACGAGCCCGTCGACCGTTCGCCTGCGAGACCTCGACGACATCGCGAGACGGATCAACACCAGGCCAAGGCGCGTACTCGACTGGGCGACATCGGCCGAGCTGTTCTGGCCGCACGTCCCGTAAGTCGACCGGGCAGTACCGCCGAGCGGTAGATCATGAACTCATGACCGTCGCATCCGCGACCGCGGCCGATCCGGACCTCGTTGAGACTTCGGCCCCTGCGCAGAAGGATGGACGCCATGCCGAATGACTCCACGACTCTCCAACTCAGCCGGTCCGAACTCGGCGAGGTCGCCGGCTACGCGGTGGCGTGCGCGCGGCCTGCATTGGCGATCTTCGAACGTGAACGCCCTGACGATCGGCGCCCACGAGCCGCGATCGACGCTGCGCAGGCGTTCGCGGATGGAGCCGAGCGGACCAAGGCGCTACGTGACAGCGCGTGGGCGGCACACCGGGCGGCTCAGGAGGCCCGCGATGCAGGACAGGCTGCGGCGAGCGACGCTGCGCGGGCGGCCGGCCACGCGGTCGGTGCCGCGTTCCTCCACCCCCTGGCAAAAGCTACTCAGGTCAAGCACATCCTCGGATCCGCCGCTCATGCGGCACGAGCCTTCGAACTCTCCGCCGGAGACGATCCCACCGTCGGAGCCGACCACATCGCGCAGTCGCGGATCCTGGCGTATCCCGTCGTGGTGGACGTCCTGAGGCGCTACCCGGTCGCCCCGCGTGGCGGTGGGCGCGTTGGAGAACTGATCCGTCAGTTGGATGCGTCGCTCCGGTGATCCCCGACGGTGTGCTGATAGACGAGTTCGGTCGACCATGAGCCGCGGGAAGCAACCCAAGCTCCCCGCCTCACAACGCAAACACCTGCTCGAACTCCACGATGCCGGGACCCACACCCAGGAGCAGGTGGCAGAACTGCTCAGCCTCGACTGTGCCCGGTAGGGTCAGACACAACGGTGATGCGTTGACCGGTTGAGACCGCCCTTCCTCACGAGCGGTCGCGGATAGCCAGTGCCAGGACGGTCCCCAGCAGCGCCCATGCTCCGAGTGCCAGCCATGACCAGACGTACGAGCCCGCATGGTCGGCGATCACGCCGAAGACCGGCGGTATCGCGAACATCCCGATGAAGGTGACCGTGGTCCCGGCGCCGACAGCGGTGGCCGCGTTCTGGACCGGCACCGCCTCGGCTGAAAGGGTGATGTAGAGCGCGTTCCAGCCCATGCAAGACAGGCCCAGAAAGAAGGCGATGGCCACCAGGCCCGCCATTCCAGCGGCGCCGTGACCGAACCTGGCCATCGCCAGGCTGGCGAGCACGGCCAGCGCCCCGGACAGGGCCATGACGATCCCGCGGCTGCCGACACGGTCCGAGAGCACGCCAAAGCCCAGCCGGCCCGTGATACCGCCGACCTGTAGGACGGCCAGCAGAAGGCCCGCCAGCACCGGGCTGAGGCCCGCGTCCTGGTTGAGCGAGACCGCCAGGTATGCCACGACGCATCCCAGGGCACCCATGAAGACCCACCCGTAGGCTGTCGCGGCCACCCAGACCGGGTTGCGCACCAGCGAGCGCAGGTCCAACGCCCCACGTGCTGCCCGAGACTCGACTGGCGGCTCGCGGTAGAACACCACGAACGCCGCTATGCCGAGAAGAGCAAGCCCCGCGACCGTCAGAAAGGCCGCCTGCCAGCCAAGCGCAAGCGCGAGCGGGGGCAAGATCACTGCCGCGAGCACGCCCGCCCCAGTGACCCCGGTTTGCCTGATGCCCATGGCCGTGCCTCGCAGGTGAGGCTCGAACCACGCTGCGAGCGCTCGCGTTCCACCAGGCGAGGCCGCCGATGCACCAACGGCGGCCGGGACAAGCGCCAGAAACAGCGGCTCGAAAGTTGACGCCCGCGACGTCAGGAAGAGGAACCCCGCCAGTAAGGCACCACCGATCAGGAGCATCGAACGCTCGCCGTAGCGATCGACCAGCATCCCGAACGGCAGCATCCCGATCAGCATGCCTCCCCAGATCGCTGACGTGAGCAGGCCCAGCTCGGCCCTGGTGAGGCCCAGCGAGTGACTGAGTGCCGGACCGATCGCTGCCGGAGTCTGCTGAGGCAGCGACACCCCGAGCTGCATCAGCGTGGCAAGGCCCAGAACGGTCCAGCGGAAGCGGCCCGGCGCCCGGCGATCAGGCCGCTTGACAAGGCGTACCGACATGGTCCGAAATTAGCGGCCGGGCAGTTCGGTCCGGGACAAGGGAGTGGAAGGCATTGCATAGAAGACCAACCGTCCTGGGCGGGGATTCCACCGCCCAGGACTCCCGAGAGCTTGGCCGTCGATGAGCGGCGCGTGCAGAACGGCGGTCGCCACGGTGGGCGCCCTGCTCGCGACTTCTGCGTGCGGTCTTCCGTTCAACGCTGGAGCCACGATCGGCCTGGGCGCGAAAGGACCGATCAAGGTGGCACTCGTAGACGTGTTCAGCGGCAATTCCGGCTATGCCTACCTCGGTCCCTACCTCAAGAACAGCTTACAGGTCGAGATCGACGACTTGAATGCGACCGGCGGCCTGCTGGGCTCCAAGATCCAGCTTGTCACCGCCGACGACCAGTACGACATGACCACGACCGTCGATGTGGTGAAGCGGGAGCTTGCCGATCGCTCCGTCAAGCTCCTGGTCGGGCCAAGCTTCGCAGGACTGTATCTGGGCGTGAAGCCTGTCATCGAACAAGCGCGGGTGCCGAACTGCGTGACCGCGATGGCCGGCGACGATGTCATGCGGAGAGCCCGCTTCACCTTCAGGGCACAGGAGGCGGACAGCGCTCGCATGGGGGCGCTGCTGACGTACATCCGCAAGAGCACGCAGATGCGAAAGATAGGCCTGATCGCAGAGGACGATGGGGCCGGCCACGGATACGACAGTCAGCTCAGCGAGCAGTCAGGTAAAGCCGGACTCCAGTACATCGGCGCTGCGTTCGTCGCCGGCACCGTCGACCCGAAGACCCCGGCCCAGCAGATGCTGCAACGCGGCGCTGATGCAGTCATCCTCTCCAACAATCCCTCCACAGCCGGGAAGACCCTCCAGGCGATCAAGCAGCTGAACGCAACGGCCAAGCTGAAGGCGTTTGGCTTCAGCGGCCTCTCCTCGTACACCTGGGTACAGCAGCTGGGTGACCCGGCCAGTGGCCTCGTGTTCGCCTCCACGATCCAGGCCTACCTGAGCGACGTACCGGAAGCCAGGTGGCCGGCGGCGTACCGAACATTCGCGAGGGAGGTGATCACCCGGTTTGGGAGAGCCCCCAACGGCGTCGAAATGCAGGGTCTTGCCGCGGGCGCGGACTGCATCGCGCAGTGGGCCAAAGCCGTCCAGGCCGCCGGGGACTTCGACGGGACCAGGGTGGCCAGGTCATGGGAGAAGCTGGACATTCCCGCTTCCGAGAGTGTGCTGGGCGTTCGCGAGCAGTTCTCCCCGGCGAATCACGACGCTGTCCCACCCGACGCCATGTGCATATACCAGTGGGTGAAGACCGGGGACAGGTGGGGGCTGAGGCTGCTCGCGGGCCCCGGACCGTGAGCCCGAACGGGGGGAGCTGATCAAGCGGCCTGCAGGGCCGTCTCGCCGCGCGCGGCTCGACCGATGCGGATGACCAGGCCGCTCGCGATCAGGCACAGCAGGCCGGCGCTGATGAATGCGATCTGGTAGTCACCCAGCCACGTGCGCAGCACACCCGCGGTAGAGGCCGCGAAAGAGGCGCCGAGCTGGTGCGAGGCGAAGACCCATCCGAAGACGATGCCACCGTTGGCGCGACCGAGGACGCCTGAGGAAAGCGCTATCGTCGGTGGCACAGTCGCCACCCAGTCCAGACCGTAGAAGACGATGAAGACGAGAAGCGTGCCGTAGCTGCTGGAAAAGGCGACTGGCAGCAGCAGGAGTGAGAGACCGCGCAGGCCGTAGTACCAGAACAGCAGCCAGCGGGGGTCCCAGCGGTCGGTCAGCCATCCGGAGGCGGTGGTGCCGATGATGTCGAAGAGGCCGATCAGGGCCAGCATGCTGGCGGCAGTGACTTCAGGAATGCCGTGGTCGACAGAAGCCGGGATCAGATGGGTGCCGATCAGACCGTTGGTGGTCGCTCCACAGATGAAGAAGCTGGCGGCGAGCAGCCAGAAGTCCGCTGAGCGCGCGCTCCGTGCCAGGCCTGTGGTGGCGGCTCCGAACGGGTTGCCGGGCGCCGGCTCGGCCGAGTCGGCTCCCACGGCGCCGTATGGCCGCAGGCCGATCTGTCGCGGGCTGTCGCGCATCAGGAGCGCCACCGCCGGTATCGCCACCAGGATGGCGACCGCGACCGCCAGCGAGGAGTACCGCCAGCCGCGACCGACGGCGAGCGAGGCGAGCCCGGGCAGGAATACGAGCTGCCCTGCCGCCCCGGCCGCGGTCAGCATTCCGGTGACGAGTCCCCGGCGGGCCACGAACCAGCGATTGGCGACCGTGGTCGCCAGCACGCCGGCCATCGCACCCGTGCCCGTGCCGACGACCACTCCCCAGAGCAGGTCGAGCTGCCACGGCGCGCGCATCAGCGGGGTCGAGCCCACCCCGGCGGCGATCAGCACCAGCGCGCAGAGCAGCACCCGCCGGATGCCGAATCGGTTCATGAACGCGGCCGCGAACGGCCCCGAGAAGCCGAAGAGCAGCAGATTGATGGAGACAGCGACTGAGATCTCGGCTCGGCTCCAGCCGAACTCGTGCTCGAGCGGAACGATCAGGACGCCGGGCGTTGAGCGGATCCCGGCCGCCGCCAGCAAAGTGAAGAGCGTGACGCCGAAGACGATCCACGCATAGTGGACGCGGCCGCGCACGAGCGAAGGGACCACCTGGCAGCTGCAATCAAGCGCCGCGGCCCTCCATTCCCTCTTTCAACCCACACGCGTGGGGTTGGCCGCGAACGCCTCGTCGACCAGCCGGGCGACCTCCTGGTCGCCCAGGCTGGTGATGCGGCCGGCCGAGAACTCCTCGATGATCCTCTCGTTGAGCCGGCGCAACCTGGGATCCTGCTTGGTCAGGCCGATGGCCAGCTCGGGCCGCTGGTCTCGGATCCACATCAAGAGGCCGGCAGCGCCGGACTTGTCCGTGATCGCGACCTTTGGCGGGCGGCGGAGCAGCCGGGTCGTGTCGAACGGGTTGTAGATCTCCTCGTCCTTGATCAGCCCGTCGGCGTGCACGCCCGCGCGGGTGACGTTGAAGTTGTCCCCCACCAGCGGCAGCCGGACGTCGATCGGCTCGCCGATTCGCCGGTAGTAGTCGGCGATCTCGGTGATGACCTCGGTGTCCATGCCATGGGTCTCGCCGGTCAGGGAGATCAGCCAGAAGACCAGGGACTCGATCGGCGTGTTGCCGCTGCGCTCGCCGATACCCAGCAGCGTGCCGTTGTTGGCCGACGCTCCGTAGAGCCAGGCGCAGACGGCGTTGGGAATGATTGCGGTCAGGTCGTTCTGACCGTGAAATTCGAGTGCCTCAGCGGGGATGCCCGCCTCCCGGCGCAGCGCGGCTGTCAGGCGCGGGATCCCTCGCGGCAGCGCCACATTGGGGTGTGGCACCCCGATGCCCAGCGTGTCCGGATAGCGGATCTTGACCTGGATGCCGGCCTGCCGTCCCATCTCCATCAGACGCTGTACGAAGGGGAGGACCACCTCGTGGACGTCGGCCCGCGTGGAGTCCTCGAGATGGACGCGTGGAACGACGCCGTCGGATAGCGCGGCGTCGACGACTCTCATGTAGCCGTTGAGAACGGTCTGACGGTCCGACGCCATCTTTCGGTAGATGTGGTAATCCGAGATCGACGCGAGGATGCCCGTCTCCTTGAGCCCGGCCGCTCGGACCAGCTGGTAGTCATCCAGCGTTGCTCTGATCCAGCCGGTGATCTCCGGGTAGCGGAGGCACTTCTCCCGGCACAGCTCCACAGCCCTGCGGTCCTTCTCCGTGTAGAGGAAGAACTCACTCTGGCGGATCATGCCGCGTGGTCCCCCCAACCGAGCGAGCAGCTCGAACAGGTCGGCTATCTGCTCGGGTGTGTATGGCGAGCGGCTCTGCTGGCCATCGCGAAACGTCGTGTCGGTGATCCAGATGCTCGGGGCCGGGTCGAGGGGGACGGCATCGGCCTCGAAGCGCGTGAGTGGTGGCAAGACATACGGGAACGTCTGCCGGAAGTACCGCGGTCCCTCAGCCTGAGCCACCTCGTCGACTGGAGGAAGCAACCAGCTCTTCGTCATGACACTAGCATTGAGGACCCCGTGCGTTATTGTCAATGTTGATCAATGATCAATGCAGTACACTGCCTGGGCCCATGGTTGGCAGTTTGCTCAGCGCCCAGGAGGCAGCGGAACGGCTGGGAGTGAAGCCGGCCACGCTCTACGCCTATGTCAGCCGCGGGTTGGTCCGGCGCGAGCGAGGGGCCGACGGACGGAGCCTGTTCGCGCTCACCGATGTCGATCGGCTGGGTCGCCGGGGCCGGCGCGACCGCGCCAGCGGCACCGAGTTGCGCATCGAGTCTGCACTTACGGCGATCGAAGACCACGCGATCTTCTATCGGGGGGAGGACGTGCTGGTGCTCGCGCAATCCCGCACGTTCGAGGAGGTGGCGGAGTTTCTCTGGACGGGCGAGTTTCACGAGCGGCGGCCCTGGGTCGGTGACCCACGCGCCCAGGTAGCCGCCGCGTCTGTACAGGCGGCCCTGCCTGTTGCGGCTTTGCCGCTGGACCGGCTGAGGGTTGCGGTGCCCGCGCTGGCAGCCCTGGACCCGCTTCGCTACGACACTGGCGAGGCGGCGGTTGTAGTGACCGGCCGGCGCCTGATCGCCGCCATGGCCGGCGCTCTGCCTGGGGGCGGCGGGTCTGCACCGCTTCGCGTGCGTCAGGCCGTCTCGGACTCGATCGCCGGGCGCCTGTGGAACGGTCTCGGCAGCGGCCCCCCGCGGGATGGCGCTGTAGAGACGCTAAACGCAGCCTTGGTTCTCGTCGCAGACCACGAGCTCAGCGTGTCAACGGTGGCGGCCCGGATGGCCGCTTCCATAGCGGCCGACCCATACGCGGTTGTCAGCGTCGGCCTGAGCGCTCTCGGCGGCGCCATGCAGGCTGTGGCCTCGCTGGCGGTCGAGGACCTGCTGGGCGAGGTCTCCAGTCCGGAGCTGGCGGCAAGAGCCATCGGTGAGCGGCTGCGGCGCGGCGACCGGCTGCCGGGCTTTGGTCACCGGCTCTACCCCGGAGGGGACCCGCGCGCCCCGGCGCTGCTCCGGCTGCTGCGCCGGAGCTGGCGGGGTGACGCGCGCCTGGACGCGATCGAGGCGGTGATCGCGGCCTGCGCTGAGCGCGGGCTGCCGGCACCCAACATCGACTTCATGCTGGCGTCGCTGGCCCACCTGGCGGGGATGCAGAGGGGTGCGAGCGAGGCGATCTTCGCTGTCGCGAGGACCGCGGGGTGGCTGGCTCACGCGATAGAGGAGTACGAGAGGCGGACGTCGATCCGCCCGCGCGCGATTTACGTGGGCGTGCCGGTCGGCCCCGAGCGCTGAGCGGCGCGGTATCGTTCCCAGTCGTCACGGAGCAGCTCGGTGAGGATGGTGTCGAGCCAGCGGCCGTCCCTGAACGTCTCCTGGTGCAGCCGGCCGGCCTCCCGATAGCCCGCACTGAGCTGGGCCCGACGGCTGGCCTCGTTGCCCTCGAGGTAGCCCGAGTTGAGCTTGCGGAGCGGAAGCTGCGTGAATGCGAAGTCCGCGCGAAGCCGCATCATCTCGCGGGCGATGCCCTTGCCCCAGGCTGTCTTGTCACCGATCAGTGTGCCCGTGGTGCCGTGCTGGTTGGCCCAGTCGATGGCATGGATTCCAGTGGTACCAACCGGACGGCCTTCGTATTCGATCACCCAGAAGATCTGGTTCCTGTCCTCCGCCATCTGTTTCAGCCACTCGCGCTCACCCTCCAGTGAAGGCGGAAAAGTGCGGCCGAGCCGCGAGGTGACCTCCATGTCCTCGAGCCAGGTGATCATCACCTCCGCCTCCTCGATGCGGGGCGGTCGCAGCTTGAACTGGCTGCCCTGGATCACTGGCCCGTACATGACGCGTCACCGAATCCTAGACGGCGGATGTGGTCTTCGTTTGGGACGGCCGAGCGAGCAGCAACGTCGCCCCGCTGTCGCGTTTTTACAAGACCCCCAACGTCTCCCCGTTTAGCCTCTCAGGGTGGAGGTGATTTGCCGAGGATGACGACCACAACCGTTCACGCAACAGGCACGTTCAGGACGACGAGCTGGGACGAGAAGCCGTACGCCGAGCTTGAAGGGGCCCCGAAGCTCACGCACGCTCACGTCTCAACCTCCTACCAGGGCGACTTCGAGGGCGAGGGGACCAGCGATTCGCTGATGTTCTACGGCAACGAGGGCACCGCGACGTACTTCGGCTTCGAGCGCGTGGTCGGCAAGCTGGGCGGCAGGTCAGGCAGCTTCGTGCTGCAGGGTGCCGGGACCTGGAAGGACGGAGGGGCCACCACCACGTGGTCGGTGGTGCCTGGCTCCGCTACTGGCGAGTTGAAGGGCCTGCGAGGCGAAGGGGGCTACGCGGCCGGCACCGAGACTGAGATCTCGTACAGCCTGGACTACCACTTCGAATAACTCCCCGCCGGCCTGGTCTCGGGGACGGCCGTGGGAGTCGTCGAGGCGCCCTGGTTCGCAAAGACGTATGCCTTCGGCCCGGCGATGAGGTTCAGTGGCAGCCGCCCGCCACGATGGCGTGCTGGAGCGAGGAGGCAGCAACCCGGTGCAGCGTGTGCGTGGCATCCAGCAGCCAGACCACGCCCGCAGAGCTGCTCAACCAGCTCACCCCGCCCGAGCTTGCTGTGGGTCCGGTCGGGTTGTCGAGCGCGTTGAGGGGCCCTGCGAAGAGCTCGGTGAAGTCGGAACCGCTGCCTGAGTACACGACTACCTTGTAGCCGGAGCTGTCGGAGACGCCGACGAGCGGCAGATTGTCACTGTTGAGGCCCAGGACATCGAGAGCCGCGCTCCCCCGGCTGAGATACGTCGAGATGGTGCCGGTGCTGAGATTCACCTGCCGGATCCGGTTGTTGGCAATCTCTCGCGGGAGGGTGGCCTGGGGGATCGAGGGGTCGAGGTCGCCGCCATACGCCCGGCTGCCGCTCACCAGCTCCCAGTGCCCGTCCGGGATAAGCTGCCGTATGTTCCCGGACGCCGGGTCGAGCAGTGCCAGGCCGGTGCCGATCGCCTCACTGGCAGGGGCGATGCGCGTCAAATAGATCCCACTTGTCTCGAAGCTGACGGGGACCGACGGCGCTGGCACGGCGAGCGCCCGATCGGCACCGCTCCGTGCGTCAACCACGTGGATAAAGCTCCTGGGCGGATCGGACGGGCTGCTGTATTCCGGCCACGCGTACTGCGACCCGTCTGGTGAGATCCAGTGGGCCTGAACAGGGAGCCACTTGTCGATTGCCCAGTCGTAGCCGGCGAGACTGTTTGGGTCAGAAGTGAACGTGCCTGCGGGGAGGCTGAGAAAGCCACCCTGGCCCCTGGCCACCTGTGGAGCAATGCCGGTCAGGGGCGGCAGCCCACTGGCGATCGGGAGCCGGCATGCCGGCATCGGGGCCGTGGACACGGGCGTCGCAGTCACGATCGGAGCCGAAGCCGAAGGATTTGGCGACGACGAGCTCCTGGAGGCCGCCTCCGGGCTGGAGCAGGCCACGGCGGCGAATACCGCGACAAGTGCCGACGCCATAAGGCCCGGTAGGTTGGGTCGTCTCATCGCCCTCCGATCCTCCTGCCGAGCAGGGAATCTACCCATCCTGGCGGTTCAACGACGCGCTCTGGTGGGCTGTTACGGGCGGGGGGCCGCGGTCGGATACCCGGGCGGCCCACACGGGCAAGGT
>Ga0126384_10000431_pt1 | contig 22758 bp, 17 predicted proteins | sample PanSoiMetPlot_36_FD_92543 | JGI IMG/M metagenome (GOLD analysis project Ga0126384, IMG submission 92543) | Tropical forest soil microbial communities from Panama - MetaG Plot_36 | ecosystem: Environmental > Terrestrial > Soil > Tropical forest > Bulk soil | place: Panama | collected 2016-02-17 | reverse complement strand
CTTACCCGTCCCGGCTCCGGCCAGCACCAGCATCGGCCCATTGACGTGGTTGGCCGCCTGCTTTTGCTTCGGATTGAGCTGCGAAAACGAGATTCCCATGGAGATGGAGCCCTTGAATGCCAGAGTGCATTATGCGAAAGAAAGGCGAAGAAAGCAACGGGGAATGAGCTGTGGATAGAAGTGCAAATGTGGAAGACCGTTGCAGTAACTCAGTGGCACAGCCGCACTCGGCTGTGTCGGTTCAGGTAGCCGCGACGGACTGTGCAATTGCTATAGCGCCAATAGCTGCAGTTTCGGTCCGCAAGATTGTCGGACCGAGAGATGCACGCGTCCATTCATGCTGCTCGAATCCCTTGAGTTCCGATTCGGACCATCCACCTTCAGGGCCAACGGCGAGCGACAGTTCCGAAGCCGATCCTATGGCATCTCGTAATCGAAGCTGACGCTCCGTCTCGGCCAAGACAATCCGTTTGCCCTGAGCAGTAGCAATCACTGCGTCGAGTTTTTCAGGATCGGCAACTTCCGGGACAGCTTCACCCCGCGATTGCTGCGCCGCTTCGTGAGTGATTCGGCGCCACCGTTCCACTCGCTTTCGGGCTGCTGCCGCGAGATGAGCATCAGTGCGGCGTGCGATAACGGGCACGATGCTCGTGACTCCGAGCTCCGTACATTTCTCGACAGCCCACTCGAAGCGGTCGAACTTGAAGATGGCCAAGTAGAGATGAATCTGCGGTGTCGTTATTGCGACCTCGACCTGCGGAAGATCGCTGGTAGAAAAAACGATCCGGTGCGGCTCGATCTCGACAATTTCGCCCATTCGTACGCCTGACGGAGTCGCGATCTCGAACTGTTGACCGACACGAGCGCGCAGAACTCGCGAGAGATGCTCAGCGTTCTTGCCCAGAAGGAGAGCCCGGTCGCCCGACACCTCATCGGCGATCCAACGACGGCGGGTCATGGTGATTGGCCTACTGCAGGCGCGCCTTCATGCGTTCAAAAAAGCTGCGCTTGTCCTGCTTTTCGTCGATCTGCGTGATGGTCGCCAGTTCTTCGAGAAGCTCGCGCTGACGCTGCGAAAGCTTTTTCGGAATCTGCACTTCCACGTGGACGATGAGGTCTCCTCGTCCCCGCCCACGTAGCATTGGAACGCCCTTGTTTCGAATCGGGATCGTCTGCCCACTCTGCGTTCCGGCTGGAATCTTCAATGTCTGCTCGCCTTCGAAGGTCGGCACCGTCACTTCTGTTCCGAGCGCAGCTTGTGGCAATCCGATGGTCACCATGCAGTGCAGATCGTTTCCATCGCGGGCGTAGGAGGAGTCTTCCTTCATGGCGAGCACCACATACAAGTCGCCCGCCGGACCGCCAAAAGCACCAGCCTCGCCTTCGCCCTGATAGCGAATGCGCGTTCCGTCCTCGACGCCAGGCGGGATATCGACTTTCATTTTGTGCTCCCGGATCACGCGACCTTCGCCGCGACAGCTCTTGCATGGATCAGTGATTACTTGTCCAGTACCACCGCAGGTGCCACAAGTGCGTGCCACACTGAAGAAACCCTGCTGATAACGAAGCTGTCCGCGTCCTCCACAAGCGCTGCAGGTAATCGGCTGCTTACCGTGAGCACCGCCAGTTCCGCGACATGTATCGCACGTCTCGGTTTTGCGAACGGGAATCTCTATGCTCTTGCCGAAGATCGCGTCCTTCAGCTCGATCGTGATGTCGGCGCGTAGATCTGCGCCTCGCTGCGCTCGGCTTCGGCGTCGGCCTCCGCCGAAGGCATCACCAAATCCGAAAAGATCGCCAAAAATCTCGCTCAGGTCCTGGAACGACGAAGCATCGAAACCGACTCCGCCACCCATACCGGCATGACCAAAACGGTCGTACTGCGCGCGCTTATCCTCGTCCGAGAGAACGCCATATGCCTCGCTCGCCTCTTTGAACTTCTCTTCGGCTTCTTGATCACCAGGATTGCGGTCCGGGTGATATTGCATGGCGAGCTTGCGGTAGGCGCTCTTCAGCTCCTGCTCGGTGCAGCTTCGGCTCACACCTAGAACTTCGTAATAGTCCCGCTTCACTTTTGTAGGCAGGTGGATTCTCCGTTATTTGCTGGTTGGATTAGTGGCCACTCGAACCATCGCCGGACGCAGCAACCGCTCCTTCAGCTTGTATCCGCGTTGTAGCTCGTCAATCACTTCGTGATCAGCGTGCTCTGCGGATTCCACCATCTCGATCGCCTCATGCACGCGTGGATCGAAGGTGCTGCCTTGCGCCGGAATCACCTGCACGCCGAGACGCGACAAAACATCGTCCATCTGCTTGCGAATTAGTTCGATTCCTGAACGCAGCGCGGCGCCTTCGTTCGTCTGGCGTAGCGCGAGATCGAAGTTGTCCAAAATGGGAAGGAAGTTCTTCACCGCGTCGGCAACTGCATACTCGCGGAATTCCGCCTGCTCGCGTGCGTTGCGTTTACGATAGTTCTCAAATTCGGCCTGAAGACGGGCGAGACGATCAAGCAGAGCGTCTCGTTCTTGGCTCACACGCTCGTATTCCTGGCGCGAGACTCCGCCTTGCGATTCCTGCGCCAGCTCCTGAGCATCGGCAGGAGGCAGAGATTCGTGCGTGCCGTTTTGCTGTCTATCTTCCGTCTGTACTCTCTGATCTCGTTCCTTTTCGAATGCCATACTTATGATTACTCGTTCTCGTTTAATACCTTGTCAAACAACTGCGCTATGTAAGACACAGCCGTAATCGTGTGCTCGTAATCCATTCTGGTTGGGCCGATCACTGCTAACGAGCCAACCACCTGCTCACCCACTCGCGCCGGGGCTCCAATCAGCACCAGGTTGCGCATCTCGGGCAAGCGATCTTCTAAACCAATCACTACGCGAACCGCTTCCTGCTTTGTATCGACATAGCTGGAAAGCAGCTCCACGATGCGCCGCTTCTCTTCAAGAACTCGCAGCATCTCACGCAAGCGCTCACGATCAGCATCTTTTACTACGAGGTTCGAAACTCCCTCGACCCATACCGAGTTGGGACCTTCTTCCTGATGCAACGCCCCACCGCGATAGAGTTGCTCCAGCGAGCTCATCAGCTTGTCGTACTCGCTTCGTTCCCGCTCAATTCGCCGTGCTAGCTCGGTGCGGATCGACTCGATCGTCCATCCCTGGAAGTTCAAGTTGATGTAATTCGCGGCGCTCTCGAGTTCCGTCTGCGAAACATCTCGCTCCATGCGCAGCACACGATCACGGACAACTCCCGATTTTGTAACAACTACGGCAAGCACTTTGCCCGTGCTCAAACGCGAGAAGTAAACGTGCTCCAACTCATGGCGATCATGGCCCGGAGTTGATACTGCGACGCCAACTCCCCGTGAGATGAGCGACAAAACATGCGAGGTGCGCTCCAAAAATTCCTGCGGATCGCCGATTCCGAGAAAGGAACTCGTGATCAGTTCCTGGTCAGCCTGTGAAATCTGTGCTCGACCAGTAAGCTGCTCCACGTAGTATCGGTATGCCTGTGGCGAAGGTACCCGTCCCGCGGAGGTGTGCGGCTGCTCGAGAAGTCCAGCGTCGGCCAAGTCTGCCATGACGTTCCGGATCGTCGCCGGGCTTAACCCGTCCTTGTTCGAGCGAGCGAGCGTACGCGAACCGACCGGTTCTCCGGTAGAGATATATGTCTCGACAATGGCGGTCAGGATCTCTCGTTCTCGGGATCCTATGTTGGGGCTGGGCATACTGCTAAGTTACTGATTTTGCTTGAATAAACGACGACAGCAGAGAAACCTCCGATGATTAGATGATAGGAACCTGAGCGGGATGCTGTCAAGATAGCACTCTGGATTCGGGAGTGCTAAACCGGAGTAAAGACCAATCGAACTCGGGGTTTCGTAGCCACGAAGTCAAAAAGCCAGTGCGAGGTCTCGAAATCCTGCTTGGTGCCATTAACCTGCAAACCCCGGCCGACGGCCAGCCGTTAGCTCCCCATTTTGTCACCGAATCTCGATCACACTTTCGGTCTTGTGCTCAGTCGCGCTCTGCGCAATCTGCCGAGCGAAAGCAAAGAATGACTTCGCGTGTGGAGAGTTCTCGCCACCGAGTACGGCAGGCAGCCCGGTATCGCCACCCTTGCGAACATCCGGATCGAGTTCAACCGATCCCAAATACGGCACCCCGAACTGCTTGGCTGTACGCTCGACTCCGCCCTTGGAGAAGATGTCGATCTCATGATGGCAGTGCGGGCACAGGAAGTGACTCATGTTCTCGACCACTCCAAAGACGTCCACCTTCACTCCACGAAACATTTCGATCGCCTTGCGCGCATCCTGAAGCGAAACGTCAGAGGGTGTTGAGACGACGATCGCGCCTGTTAGAGGCACAGTTTGAAAGAGCGAGATCACCACGTCTCCTGTACCAGGAGGAAGATCGACCATGAGGAAGTCCAACTCTCCCCACTCCACCTGCTGCAGAAATTGTTTGATGATCGAATGCAGCATCGGTCCACGCCACACCAGCGGCCGATCGCCTGGGCTGATGAACCCAACCGAGATAACTTTCACGCCGTGATTTGTCAGCGGAGCAATTCGGTTCTCGCCAAGCACCTCAGGCTGTCGGTTCACGCCCATCATCAAAGGGACATTCGGTCCATAGATATCCGCGTCGAGCAGTCCCACTTTGTAGCCAAGCTTGCCCAATGCCACGGCCAGATTCACCGCAACAGTGGTCTTCCCCACGCCGCCTTTGCCCGAACCGACTGCGATAACGTTCTGTACTCCCGGAAGCGGCATAGGCTCCTGCTGCGGCGGGCCGCCATGCATATGTCCCACAGATGTCTCCTTGAAACTTCGATTATACGTTTCGGCGAAAGGAGAGACGCTGCATGCTGCGTCTTTTTGGACGCGGGGTTACTTGCCTATCAACTCCAGTAACTCCGTTACCTCAGGCCGCGACGGTTCTTCAAAGTGGGTTGAAAATTTGGAGCGAATAAAGCGGAATAAACGTTCGCCTCCAGAATCTCGGCCTGGCCTAGTGGCTTAAGTCTTCAATCGGCAACGGTGCCTTCGGTGAGCTTGATTTCACAGGCGGAGTTCTTGCGGGCGAATCGTGCGGGGAGCTTATTCCAAAGTGGGGCGTAGATTTGCGGCGAGCAGAAGCTCATCTACTTTGTCGGTTAAGCTTGCCAGAAAGCCTGCCAGACTCTCCGGTTCGGGTTGATATTCGACTTCCTCGTTTGGCATTTGGAAGATGTCTTTTGGCTCGCGCATCCGGGGAGTGCTCCTCTCGGCTAGGGGTTATGTCATCGGGTGAAGTACAACCAAAATCACCAAATGCGGAACTACTACTCACAGCTTTAGGCCACCTCAACTACATCCGCTCGTGCTGCCGCAGCTCATGCATCTGTAGCAGCTTCCGTTGCGCGTCATGATGGAGCCGCAGACGTGGCAAGACGGCGCGTCGCCAAGATCCACGATTTCTCCAAGCGCATCAGCCGCATGGTGCTTCGCTGCTTCTGATTGACTCACCGGCGAAGAGCCCACAGCCGAGAATTGTCCCGTGGGTAGCGCGGCCGTATCTGCGGTGCTCACCCCATTGCGCTTCAACATTCCCTCAAAGAGGTCGCCTTGCTCTGGCTCGACGAAGCGGAAGTGGAGCCAGCGGAATATGTAATCGGTAATCGACTTCGCGAAGCCGATCTTGCTGTTTCCGCTCCAACCGCTCGGCTCAAAGCGGGTGTGCGCGAATTTCTCGCAGAGCACCTTCAGCGGAACGCCGTGTTGCAGGGCTAGCGAGACTGAGGTTGCGAAGGCGTCCATGAGTCCCGAGACCGTTGACCCTTCTTTGGCCATCTTGATAAAGATCTCCCCGGCCTGTCCGTTAGGATAGAGACCTACCGTGATGTAGCCCTCATGTCCCGCGATCGAGAACTTGTGTGTCAGCGAGGCGCGTTCTTCCGGCAAGCGATGGCGCACCGCACGCGGCGGAGCGTTCTGGTCCTGCACTTCGACGATCGGAGTCGCAGACGAAGGCTGTGCCGCCGGCTGGCCAGTAGCCCTTGTGTCCTTCGCTTTGTTTCCGTCTGACACGTTGAGTGGCTGTGAGCCCTTGGAGCCGTCGCGATAGATGGCGACGGCCTTTAGTCCTTCGCGCCAGGACTCAATGTACGCCTCGGCGATGTCTTCGATCGTGGCATCGTTCGGCAGATTCACCGTCTTCGAGATCGCGCCGGAGATGAAGGGCTGCGTTGCCGCCATCATTTTGATGTGGCCTATGTAATGAATGGAGCGCGTTCCCTTGGCCGGCTTAAAGCTGCAGTCGAAGACTGGCAGATGATCTTCTTTCAAGCCGGGAGCGCCTTCGATGGTGCCAGTGGCATCGATGTAGCTGACGATATTGTTGGCCTGTTCGCTGGAGTAGCCGAGTTTGAAGAGAGCCGTTGGAACCGTGTTGTTGACGATCTTAATCATGCCGCCGCCGACCAGCTTCTTGTACTTCACCAGTGCCAAATCGGGCTCGATGCCGGTAGTGTCGCAGTCCATCATGAACCCTATCGTTCCCGTGGGTGCAAGGACTGTGACCTGCGAGTTGCGATAGCCGTGCTTCTCGCCGTGGGCAAGTGCGTTGTCCAAGACTTCCTTGCTGGCTTCGATCAATTTTGGAAGTTGTCTGTCGCTTCCTCCAGAGGACACCGACGAACCGATGTTGTTTACCGACGCTCTGTGCATCCGGATTACATCAAGGAAGGGCTCGCGGTTCACATAGAAACCGGGGCAGGCTGCGCCCGTGATCTCGGCGGTCTGTGTGAGCGGAGTTGCTGCCGAAAGCGGCGTGCATAGCTCGGCGATCTTCGAGGATTGGTAATACGCTTCGCCGCACATGATCGCTGTTAGGCATGCGGCATAGTCGCGTCCGGCATCGGAGTCGTAAGGGAGGCCTGCGGCCATCAGCAGTGCACCGAGATTGGCGTAGCCCAGTCCCAGCGGACGGTAGTCATGCGAGTTGCGCGCGATCGCTTCTGTCGGATAGCCGGCGGAATCCACCAGAATCTCCTGCGCAGTGATCAGGACATCGCACGAGAACTTATAAGCTTCGAGGTCGAAGGTGTTGTTTGTATAGAACTTCAGCAGGTTGATGCTGGCCAGGTTGCAGGCGGAGTCGTCAAGGAACATGTATTCCGAGCATGGATTAGATGCGTTGATACGCGCCGTGTTCTTCGACGTATGCCACTTGTTGATGGTGGTGTCGTATTGCATGCCGGGATCGCCGCAGTAGTACGTCGCTTCGGCAATCTTGCGCAGCAGTTCTTCGGCTTTCTTCGACGCGAACGGTTTCTTGTCCTTCACACTGCGCGTAAAGAAGTTCTCATGGTTGATGGCCGCGTTCATGAACTCGTCGGTCACGCGCACCGAGTTGTTCGCGTTCTGGAAAAAGATCGAGGAATATGCAGCCGAGTCGGGCGTGCTGCCGTCGTAACCTTCGCGGATCAGCGCCCAGGCTTTGGCTTCTTCTTCCATCTTGCAATTGATGAACTCTTCAATGTCCGGATGATCGACGTTGAGGATTACCATCTTGGCCGCTCGGCGGGTCTTGCCGCCCGACTTGATAACGCCGGCAAAGGCGTCGAAGCCCTTCATAAAGCTCAACGGACCTGAGGCGATACCTCCGCCGGAAAGCTGCTCGGTTGAAGAGCGCAGCGGAGACAGATTGGTACCGGTACCCGACCCCCACTTGAACAGCATGCCCTCGGTCTTGGCCAGCGTGAGGATGGAGTCGAGCGAGTCCTTCACCGAATTGATGAAGCAGGCGGAGCACTGCGGATTGCGATATCCGGTTACGCCGAACTGTACGCTTCCTGTTTCGGGATTCCAGTGCCAGTTCTGCGCGTCAGAGTTCGGCTCTAGGCGATCGCACCCCACGTTAAACCACACCGGCGAATTGAACGCAGCACGCTGGTCGAGAAGGATGTAGGCGAGCTCATCATGGAATGTGTCGGCATCGGCGCGAGTCGCAAAATAGCCGTCTTTGACTCCCCAATCGCGAATCGTCTCTGCCACACGGCTTACGAGGGCGCGAACGCCGCTCTCGCGCTCGGGAGTTCCTACCGCCCCATGCAGATACTTGCTGGCGACTATGTTGGTGGCGGTCATAGACCAGTCTTTAGGAGTCTCTACGTTTTTCTGCTCAAAGATCGTTTTACCCTGAGCATCGGTTATCGATGCCGTACGCAGCTCCCACTGGAACTGATCATAGGGGGATGTACCTGGCTTGGTGAACCAACGACGGAACTGGAGACCTGGCGCCTTCTTGGTCGCGGGGGTGGAGGCTGCGGGCACCGTCCTCGCGGCCGCTCCGGTTGCCACTTGCGTCTTGTTGCTCACTTCAGCCATAGGAGAGCTCCTGGGGAATTTGACTGCTTCGCTAATCGGGTGATCCGGCGATCGGGTCATCGGGTGAAGTAAACCGACGTGACCAACTGTTTTTACTTCACCCGATCGCGCAATCGCCCGATCACCCGATTCCTTTTGGTGTCACCGCTGCACCGGTTAATGGTTGTTCTTTGCGCACGCTCACCTCTGAACGTCCAAGTAGGACTACACAAAGTGGGATAGCCTTGCGATTTGATGAATCCGAGATTTGCGGCTCTTAGGGACATCGCTTTTTTGAAGCTCACCCCGATCGCAAGAAACCATCCGACTGGGGGAGGGCTACTGCTCTCCGCTCCTCGTTTTCAAGGAGCAGGTGGAAAGGTAAGTTACTCCTGCATATGGGGCCTGTCAATACCTAAACACCATATATTGTAGCCGAAATGCAGAACTCCTGGCACGCAGCTAACCCTTTGCCTATCAATCATCGCCGGACCGAACTGTCGCTTTTGGCGGGATTTGGAATGTTAATAATTTGTGGATAACAGGTGCGGACCGAGGACCGCACCTGTTCGTCGCAGTCACCACTCCAGCGTCGCCCGTTCGACGCCGCGGAGAAATTGAATGTAGGAGCCTCTTAAGAAGGAATCAATGACGGTTATCGGGGCAAAGCTGTGGAGTCCTGTGGGTACTTCGGAAAAACGGACGAGGCGAATACCCAATCGGCTTCGCTCAGGGCAAGTTGGCTTCACGCAGGGAAACACAGCGAGGTCACGAGACGCTAGAGGTTGCGTCGTGACCTTCGCCGTTCCCTTGACTTCGTGTTCGCTCTGCAATTCGGCTTTTCGCTTACACTCTGAATATATGGCTCAAGGTTTTCTGAAGGCGCTCTGCCTTCTTCTACTCTCCTCGGCCCTTTGGGCCGAGGGTACCCAACTCTGGCAGCAATCCAAATTTGAAGAGTTTGAAAAAGGTACGAGCAACGGCGTGGCTATCTCGAGCGACGGCAACCTCCAGCTCGCTCCATCGCTGAAATCGATCTACACCTCGCCTTCGACATATATCTGGCAAGTAGTGAGCGATGCTCAGGGCAATGCCTATCTGGGTGCGGGATCGCCGGCACGCGTGTATCGCGTGACTCCAGACGGCAAAGCAAGCGTCATTTTCGAAGCAAAGGAACTTCAGGTACAGGCACTTGCGATCGACAGCGACGGCACGATCTACGCAGCTACGTCCCCAGACGGTCGCGTCTACAAGTTGCAGCCGAACACGACGGCTCCCGAAAAGAAAAAATCCAATAAGAAGGAAGAGCCCGCTCCGAACGAAACCGCTGTCTCGAAGACCGAGACAGCGCAGGAAACGTACAAGTCATCCATCTTCTTCGATCCCAAAACGAAATACATCTGGGACATCGAGATCGACCAGGCTGGTCCGATGTACGTCGCGACTGGCGATAACGGACAGATCTTCAAAGTCGAGAAGACTGGAGAGGGATCGGTCTTCTTCAAGAGCGACGAAGCCCATATTCGTTGTTTAGCCCTTGTGAAACCGAGTACCGATCAAGAAGACAGCAAGCGGAATAGGAAGGCTGCTCCTGGATTGAGCACTGTAATTGCCGGATCCGATGGCAGCGGACTGGTCTATCGTATCTCGCCCGCAGGCGAAGCTTTTGTACTGTACAGCGCGCCTAAGAAGGAGATCACTGCGCTCGCCACCGACGCGGCCGGCAATATCTTTGCTTCAGCCGTTGGAGAGAAGCGCGGCACAGCCAGTCCAACTCCTCAACCTGCACCTCCTGCTCCCACAGCAACGCCAAGCGTTGCCACAGCACCACCGCCTACGTTGCCAGGACAGATAAGCGGCGGCTCAGAGATCTACATGATCTCTACCGATGGATCGCCCAGCCGAATCTGGAGTTCCAGAGACGATCTGGTGTACGCGCTTACCTTTGGTCCGGATGGACAATTGCTAGCCGGTACTGGCAATCGCGGCCGTATTTATTCCGTAGCTCCGAATTCCCGAACCGACATTTATCGCGACCTGGTAAAGCTCAGCGCGAACCAGATTACGTCGATGGCGCGGGCCAGCAACGGCGCAGTATATGCAGTAACCGCGAATCTTGGAAAACTGTTTGTCCTTGGCCCCGGACACGATCAGGCGGGTACATATGAGAGCGACGTCTTCGATGCTAAGAGCTTCTCGCAGTGGGGCCGCCCACAGGTCCGTGGATCCGGAGAATTCGACTTCTTTGCCCGAAGTGGGAACGTCGACAATCCCGATCGTAACTGGAGTCCATGGACCAAGATCGATCTGAAGACCGCGGAGCGGCTGTCCATACCACCGGCGCGTTTCGTGCAGTGGAAGGTGGCGTTGCATTCTGGAAATCCGAAAACGCAGATCGAGAGCATAGCGATCAACTACCTCCCGAAGAACATTGCTCCCGTGATTGAGGACATCAATGTGCAAGTCGGCGCGCGCATCACCTCTGTCCCCACGCAGAAGCCGACCAGTGAGAGCGTCAACATTCCATTGGGAAATACTCCTGCGGCGACTCCGGTGCGATTTGATGCTCCTCCGTCTGCCGTCAAAGATCGTGACTACATCGCCGTGCGCTGGAGCGCCCACGACGACAACGATGACGATCTGATTTATTCTTTTTACGATCGCGGCGACGCCGAGAAGGACTGGAAGCTGCTGAAGGACCACATTACTGATAAGTATTACTCGTGGGACTCGAGCCTTCTGCCCGATGGCGGCTATGAAGTTCGCATCGTTGCCTCGGATGCTCCTTCCCATTCACCGGACGAGGCGCTTATAGACGAGAAGATCAGCTCCCGGTTTGAGGTCGACAGCACGCCTCCAACGGTCCAGGCTCTGCAGGCCAGAGTGGAAGCGAACGTGATGCATATTAGTTTTCGTGCTGCCGACAGTTTTTCACCGATCAAACGCGCCGAGTACTCGATTGACGCGGGCGATTGGCATTACGTGGAACCTGTAGGAAAGCTCTCCGACTCATCGACTGAGGAATATGACTTTTCGGCGGCACTGCCGAACGCAGAGGTTCAGGCTGCGACAGAGAACGGAAAAAAGAGTGGTAAGCGTTCGCGGACGCGCGATGGCGGCAGCGAAGAGCCAGGGCAGGTCGTCAGTCCGGGAGAGCATGTCGTGGTCGTGCGCGTGTGGGATCGTTTCGACAATATGTCTGCCGCTAAGACAGTTACCAAGTAGGACTCAAGGTTATAATCGCCAGTTTCGCCCGCAGGGTACCCCCGCCTGCAGCTCGCTTCCTGAAATGTCAGCATCCTATTTTTTCCGGAGGGCTTTCCATGCCGAAGACCCAACTCGAAACCATCCCATCGCCGAACGGTCTTAGCCAACAGATGGAGTTCGAACTAGCGCTCGAATTTACCCGGATTGTCGAAGAAGCCGCGATCGAGTCGGCGAAAACGATGGGTATGGGGGATCGTCCAAAGTCGGACCAGGTGGCAACCGAAGCGATGCGGCAGGCAATGGATTCCGTGCCGATGCGCGGCACGATCGTGATCGGCGAAGGTGAACGGGACCAAGCTCCGATGCTGTACATCGGCGAGAAGGTGGGAGCAAAACATCCCGAGAGCGCGGCATTTCCAGAAGTAGATATTGCTGTCGATCCGCTGGAAGGAACGAACCTGTGCGCCACGGGAGCTCCGAATGCCATTACCGTCCTCGCTGCGTCTGAGCGCGGCGGCCTGTTGCATGCTCCCGACTGCTATATGGAAAAGCTGGTCGTGGGTCCGCCATGCAAGGATGGAATTGATCTTGACGCTCCGGTGAAATACAACCTGAAAATGATCGCGAAAAGCCTTGACCGGGACGTGAAGGATTTGGTGATCATTGTGCTTGATCGTCCCAGACACGAAAAGCTTATCGCGGAGATTCGTGCTACAGGCGCACGAATAAAACTAATCGGCGACGGCGATCTTTCGGCTGGAATCGCTGCAGCCGTGATGGGAACTGGCGTTCATGCCGTCATGGGTATCGGTGGAGCGCCTGAGGGAGTAATAACCGCGGCTGCTATGCGCTGCCTGAACGGCGAGATCTTTGCGCGGCTGGTCGTGGACAAGCCGGAGCTCGCAGAGCGCGTGAAGAAGATGGGCATCCAGGACCCGAAGAAGGTCTATCTGGCTAAAGATCTCGCGCCTGGTGAGAACATCGTTTTCGCCGCAACCGGGGTGACTGATGGATCACTGCTCAAAGGCGTGCGCTTTTTTGGGGATGGCATTCGTACGCAGTCACTCGTCATGACGCGCAGCACGGGCAAGGTCCGCTTCATCGATAGTATCCACGTACATCAGGAACCGGATTTCAAGGTGCGCTTTTAGATTCGGGAGCAATGGGCAATCGCAACAGCAAATCTCATCGGGCTGCGGAGGAGCTTCTTCGCAACGGCTGTATTGCGCTTGACTGGATTGCCAAGTACCTGGAGCGGGCGCCGGACCTTCCAGTATTAGCTCAAGTTAAACCCGGAGATGTTTTCAAGTCGCTCCCCGACGAGCCGCCATTAGATCCTGAACCGTTAGCAACAATCCTGAAAGATCTCGATAACAAGATCTTGCCGGGCGTAACGCATTGGCAGTCACCGAACTTCTACGCGTATTTTCCGGGGAATAGCTCCCCGCCGTCAGTGGTTGGGGACTTGCTTTCCTCTGGGATCGGCGTGCAGGGAATGCTGTGGGTGACGAGTCCAGCGTGCACGGAGCTCGAAATACGGATGCTCGACTGGCTGGTTGAAATGCTTGATCTGCCTCGGCATTTTCTGTCGAACAGCACTGGCGGCGGCGTAATACAGGATTCGGCATCAAGCGCGAACCTTTGTGCTGTGCTTGCCGGGCGTGAGCGAGCGACGCAGTTTGGATCGAATGAGAATGGTTGCGATCAGCGCCTCACTGCCTACACCTCGGCACAGGCTCACTCCTCGATGGAGAAAGCTATCAAAGTTGCGGGGATTGGGCGCAAGAATCTACGCGTCATCGAAGTGGATGACCAATTCCGGATGAAACCTGCGGCATTGGCGCGAGCCATTCAAGAAGACAAGGCTTCTGGAAGAGTCCCATGCTTTGTGGGAGCTACAGTCGGCACAACTTCAACTTTGTCGATCGATCCGTTGCCGGAGATAGGTGCGATCTGTCGCGAGCACAACATCTGGCTTCACGTAGACGCGGCCATGGCGGGGACCGCGGCGCTATGCCCGGAGCAGCGGTCAATTCATAACGGGCTGGAACTCGCAGACAGTTACTGCTTCGACTGCCACAAATGGATGTTCACAAACTTTGACTGCACGTGCTTCTATGTCTGCGACCGGAAGGAATTGACCGAGACTCTGGCGATTACTCCTGAATATCTGAAGAACGCTGCTTCTGCAGCAGGCGGAGTTCTGGACTTCCGGGACTGGCACGTTCCACTTGGCAGACGGTTTCGCGCTCTGAAATTGTGGCTGGTGATTCGCTCTTATGGTGTTGAAGGTCTGCGCACCATGGTCCGGCACCATATTGAACTCACGAACAAGTTCGTTGGCTGGCTGAGAACGGATTCCCGCTTTGAGATTGTAGCTCCAGTTTCCTTGAACCTGATCTGCTTCCGCCTCAAAGGTCCGGACTCCGCAAGCGAGGTTCTGATGCAGAAGCTGAACGCCTCGGGAAAGCTCTTTCTGTCGCACACCAAGCTCAATGGACGATTCGCAATACGCATGTGCATTGGCCAGACCTACTCGGAGGAAGAGCACATTCGTACGGCATGGCAGGAGATTCAGAAGCACGCCACTGAGCCCGCGATGGCTGCTGGATAGCTAGGACTTTCTGCATCCTTCTACAGTTCGCCGAAATCCAAAGTCAACTGTAGTATCAACTTATCCACCTAGCCGAAAGAGGCCCGATTGGACCAGGAATGTCTTCCCTTTCGTGATGTGCCGGGTACCTCGCGGCTCTTTCTGGATTTTCTACAAGGTAGTCCGCAAACTCGTCCTTTCTATCCCAGTCCCCCCCCCTCTCTTGATGAATTGGAAAGTCATGCTCGTGGTGTAAGCATCCCAGCGGAGCGCCGACAGCGCGTGGCGGACGTGTTGCTGAGACAGAATCGCGGTTGGAATGCCGAACCCGATGCATTGGCGAACATCGAGAAACTGCGCAAGGGGGCTTGTGCGATCGTCAGCGGCCAGCAGGTAGGCCTCTTTCTTGGTCCTGCGTATACGTTGTACAAGGCCATTACTGTCATTCGCCTGGCACGCGAACTCCAGGCCAGAGGAGTTGAGGCTGTTCCCGTCTTCTGGCTTGCGTCGGAAGACCACGATCTCGCGGAAGTGAATCATGCATTTGTTCCAGACAGTCAGGGTCAATTACATAGGTTGGAGACATCCTCGGAGGGATGTACGGGCTGCCCTGTTGGAACAATATTGCTTGGCAACGATGTCGCCGCTCTTGTCAGTCAATTGCAACAGCTCGTTGGTGAATCTGAAGCTACCGACGTTGTGAGGTCGAGTTATCAGCCGGGAAAGACCTTTTCAACTTCATTTGCCGAGTTGATGGTGAAGCTATTCTCCCGACATGGCTTGATCGTTCTGGAACCGTCAGATAGGGAATTGCATCAGATCGGCGCTCCGATTCTTCGTTCGGCCGCTCAACACTCGGAGAACCTGACACGCTCGCTCCTCGGGCGATCGAAGGATCTGGAGGCCGCTGGATATCACGCGCAGGTCAAGGTTACGCAATCATCGACTCTACTGTTCTTTCTCAAAGACGGAAACCGTCTGCCTATCCATCGCAAGAACGGAGCTTTCAGCGCCAATGGCAAGCAATGGACTCAAGCGGAATTAGAGCAAGAGATTGAGTCCAGTCCTGAGCTTTTCACGGCGAATGTCTTGCTCCGCTCGGTTCTGCAGGATTACCTGTTGCCGACTGCGACCTACATCGCGGGTCCGGCTGAGATCGCGTATTTCGCGCAGGCTCAGGTTGTGTACGAGCGCTTGCTGGGAAAGACAACTCCAGTCTGGCCTCGATTCTCAACCACCTTGATCGAGGCGCGGCTCGCAAGCTGGATGCGTAAGTACGGTCTTAGATTGCGTGATGTGCTGCAGCCAAAAGAAGATTTCGTTTCGGTCCTGGCGAAGAGGACCATCCCTGCTGACATAAAAGATGACTTCGATCGCAGCCGAGAGCAGCTCGAGCGCTTGCTCGCTCCCCTGCTCCGTACGCTCAATAAACTTGATCCCACCGTGGAAGCTGCAGGTGAGGTGGCGGCACGCAAGATGCGCCATCAACTCCAACGCCTGGAGTCACGAGCCTCGCGTGCGTATCTCCGCCGGGAAGACGTGTTGGGGCGTCACGCCGGCATGCTTAGCTCGTTGTTGTTTCCCGAAAAGGAGCTTCAGGAGCGACGGGTAGCCGGAATCTATTTCCTGGCCAAATTCGGAGTCGAACTGATCGATCATCTCATCGAAGACTACCGACCTGAATGCCACGATCATCAGGTGGTAGCGCTAGGCTAAGGTGCCAGGAGCGCGCCAGTGCTGCGTATAATGTCTGGTAATGTTCGCCTTAACTTCCGCAATCACATAGCTGGCAACAAGGAACTTCGGCTCTGCATAGGCGAACTGCCATAGTTTCATGTCTCTCTTCTGGTTACGCATCGCGGTGGGTTTGTACGGTCTCAGCATGCTCTACGCGCTGGTGGCTCTCTTGCGGCGACGCGAAATCCTGTCTCGCGCAACACTTCCGATCGCTGGAGTTGCGGTTACGTTACATGGCGTAGCGTTAGTAGAGGCATTCGTTTCGGGCGGAATGGCTGGAAGTCCGCTGCATCAATCGGAATCGCTGCTTGCTTTCCTCATGATGCTGCTGTTCATCGGTGTCTACTACATCTATCGCACTACGTCGCCCGGCATTATTGTTCTCCCAATCGCGTTTCTACTCTCGCTGTCAGCAGCATTGGCTCAGGGCGCGCCGCAATTGATTTCGCCTGAGCTTCGGAGTGGATGGATTTACACGCATATCATTCTGATCCTGGTCGGATACTCAGCGCTCTTCTTCAGCTTTATCGCGAGTGTGCTGTACTTGCTGCACGAGCGCAGTCTTAAGCGGAAAGAGCTGAACGGAATCGGAGGAAAGCTTCCTGCACTTGAGACGATCGATAACATTGGCTATCGACTTCTTCTGATCGGTTTTCCCTTTATGACCATCGGCCTCATCGCCGGTTCAGTGATCGCGCAGATGCAGTATGGACCAACCTATTTCCAGGATCCGAAGGTCATCCTTAGCTTGCTGATGTGGGGCGTGTATACGTTGATGCTCTACACAAGATGGAATTCCGGGTGGCGCGGACGGCGTGCAGCTTTGCTATCGGCCTTTGCCTTCGCGGCAGCACTCAGCGTTTGGGCAGCAAACTACTTCAGCGGAGTCCATAGGTTCGTATCGCCATGAAGCTTCAACTCATCGGCGTGAATCACAAAACCGCTCCGGTCGAAGTACGCGAACGCCTCGCGATTCCAGAGTGGCGGCTTGAGGAGGCTACGCGGAAACTGCTGGAACATCCTGGCGTAGCCGAGTGCGTTGTGTTCTCGACGTGCAACCGCGTTGAGTTTGCAGTTGTCTCCGAAAATCGCGCCGATCTGTCTGGCTTCATTCGAGATTACCTGCTGACAGACGTGTCCGAACTGCGCGAACATCTATATGAACACCATGGTGACGATGTTGTCCGGCATATCTTTCGCGTAGCCGCCAGCCTGGACTCGATGATTGTTGGAGAGCCACAGATTCTGGGACAGGTTAAGCACTCGTATGCGATTGGCAAAGCTGTAGGCTCAGTTCAGGCCAACCTCGATGCACTCCTGAGTCGAGCCTTTTCAGTAGCAAAGCGAGTGCGCACGGAAACTTCTATCGGAAGCTCCGTTGTATCCGTTGCGTCAGTCGCTGTGGAACTGGCTAAGAAGATTTTCGGCAGCCTGCAAGGCAGAAGCGTTTATCTGGTCGGCGCCGGAAAGATGAGTGAATTAGCCGCTCGGCATCTCCGTTCCCACGGAGCCGGCACCATCTTGGTTTCCAATCGTACGCATGAAAGCGCATTGAAGATCGCGAAGAGAATCGGCGGCAGCGCGATCCATTTTGATCAGCTTTACCGCACAGCCGATCAGGCGGACATCGTGATCACTTCCACCGGTGCTCCCCACGCAATCTTCCGGCGCGAGCACGGCGAGATGTTCATGCATCGCCGAAAGAATCGCCCAATGTTCTTCATTGACATTGCTGTTCCCCGCGATGTGGATGCACAGATGAGTCAGGTGGAAGGAATCTTTGTTTACGACATCGACGACCTGCAACAAGTAGTCGAAGCTAACGTGAGCGACCGTGGTCGCGAAGCGGCACGGGCCGAAGGGTTGATCGAGGAAGAAGTGGCGCGCTTTAAGCGCCGGATGCAGAGCCTGGATGCAGTGCCCACCATCGTGGCGCTGCAGGAGCGTCTTGAAAGCATTCGGCAGTCGGAAGTCGATCGCTTGCGCGGACGGCTGGGCAAACTTTCACCCGACCAGGAGAGTGCCGTTGAGAATCTCACACGCAGCATTGTGAACAAGATCCTGCATGCTCCCATTTCTACGCTGAAGAGTTTCAGTGGATCAGAGCAGCTTGCTTCAACCGCTGACCTCCTCCGTGCTCTGTTCGGAATTGAAAGCGATGTGGACCGTCGAAACGGTGCATCAGGTGTTTTGAAACAAAACGCACTTGCCGCCGCTGAAGACAAGCCTGAGCAGTCCATCTCGGCCCATTCTGACGACGAGATTGCAGAACCGAAGCCCAGTTCTCGCCGCTAATGCCTCACCTTCGTATTGGATCGCGCGGGTCTCAACTTGCTCTCTGGCAAGCCAATCACATTTCCAGCCTGTTACAGCGGCGAGGACACACCGTATCCATAGAGATCATTAAAACTACTGGCGACAAGATCACGGATGTGGCACTAGCTAAAGTCGGCACGAAGGGGATGTTTACTAAAGAGATCGAAGAGGCATTGTCAGACAATCGCGTCGATCTCGCAGTGCATAGCCTGAAAGACCTTCCGACCGAGCTTTCAACCGCGTTTTTGCTGGCAGCGGTTCCAGAACGGGAAGACGCACGGGATGCATTCCTCGCGACCCGTTACTCACACATGGACGAGCTGCCAAAGAATGCGCGAGTTGGCACAAGCAGCCTGCGCCGACAGGCGCAGCTGCATTCACTTCGCTCTGACCTGGAGATTATTTCCTTGCGCGGCAACGTGGACACCCGGCTGCGCAAGCTTAGAGATGGCGAGTTTGATGCCATTCTCCTGGCGGCAGCCGGTGTAACCAGATTGGGATTGACCGCAGCAGTGCGGCACTATTTTGAACCAACAGAGATGTGCCCTGCGGCCGGCCAAGGCGCACTTGCTATTGAGACGCGCGCAAACGATGGTGCGACCATCGAGGCCGTAAAATTTCTTGAACATCGAGCCACGCGCAGTGCAGTCGCATGCGAGCGGGCAATGCTGAATCAATTAGGGGGCGGATGTCAGGTTCCTATCGGAGCGTACGCTGAAGCGAGTCCGCTAGGCTTACGGTTGCGAGCCGTCGTGGCGGCTCCTGATGGGAGCTCGATCATTCGCGAAAACTGTGAGGGATCCGATCCGGAGAAGCTCGGCGCGGAAGTTGGGCAGGCCCTGCTGTCGAGGGGAGCCGCTAAAATCCTTGAAGCAGTTTACGGTAAAGAAACTGCCGTACCGCAGCAACCGTAGTATCCTGCATCTTCCTATGGCAATGCCAAAAAAGAAAGCTGTGGATCCGCAGGCCCACCGCGTGGCAGAGTTGGTGACCGCTGGGCCGCTCGCGGGCAAACGCATCGTCGTCACTCGCGCTCACAGGCAGGCCGATGGGCTCACCTCCCTGCTGAAACAATTCGGCGCAGACGTGATTGAAGCTCCTGTCATCGAGATTCGTGAACCGGATTCTTACGACTCACTCGATACCGCACTGAAGGACATCCTTCAGTATGACTGGCTCATTCTGACCAGCGTCAACGGAGTGGAAGCAATGTTTTCGAGGCTTGAACCGCTGGATCTGAGCGTGGATTCGCTCCAACATTTGAAGATCGCAGCGATCGGCCCGGCGACCGAGGAGCGTATCCAAGATCACGGATTAGTTGTAGACATTGTGCCTCCACACTATGTCGCGGAGGAAGTCGTTCGCTCCCTGCGAAAACTTGTGAAGGGCGAGAAAGTTCTCTTAGTGAGAGCCAAGATCGCGCGCGACGTAATTCCCGACGAACTGCGCGCGGCGGGAGCGCACGTGGATGTTGTAGAGGCCTATCAAACCGTCATTCCAGGTGACGCAAAGCCCCGCATGCAGAGCGTGTTCGCCGAACGACCTCTCCCGGATGCAATTACATTTACAAGTTCCTCCACTGTGCAGAACTTCTTAACGGTTGTCGTCGGCACTGACATTACCGGGAAGCTTTCACAGGTCAAATTCGCGTCAATTGGGCCCGTGACATCGCACACGCTGCGCGAATACGGATTGAGGGTGGACCTGGAAGCTGACGAGTACACGATGGAAGGGCTTACGCAGGCACTCGTGAGGTTTTTCGGAAACTAGCTCAGCCCTTCAGTCGCTTCAGATCTTTTTTGGCGTTTTCGAAGTCTGGCTGCAATCGCAAAGACTCTTCCAGTTCCTTTATGGCATTGTCCTTCCGCCCCAGTTTTTCCAGAACCAGTGCGAGCCGCCAGTGCGCCGCGCTCAGTGGAGGGGTGAGTCCCTCAGGATCTTGCGAAAGATACTTGCGGAAGTAACGCTCAGCTCGCGACAGTTCTTCATTCAACTGAAACAGAGTTCGTCCTGCCTGATAGAAGGGATTCAGATCGTCGCCGTTTGCCTTTTCGGCTTGAGAAAGGACTGCCTCCAACTTATTCCAATTCTGCATAATGGCGGCAACTTCTGCGGAGATGACGTAGGGACCAATACGGGTCCGGTCAAGTTCTAAGGCTTGCCGAGCATAGTTGTCGGCTAGCTCATACTTCTTCTGAGCATCGGACGCGTAGAAACTCGCGAGGGCGATCAAGGCCCCAAAGTTCCTCGGATCAGCCTTTACGGCGTTCAGATATAGGCCTTCTAGTTTGTCGGTCTGTTTTTCCTCACGAGCGAGTCGTGCTTGCGCAAGGTAGCCCATCGAGGCATCGATTCGGCCAATCTCTTCGGCTACTTGATGTGCCTTATCCTTGCCACCCCCCACTATCCCGGGTGCCTGTTCATAGTACGTCATGATGCCAAAGAGACAATCAGTGTTCCTGGGCTCGAGTTTCAAAGCGGTCTCCAGCTCGGAGTGCACGCGTCTCGCCAGTGACATCTTCTTGAACAGACCTGCATTGTTAATGTCCTCACTCAACACGCCAGCCAGCTGCAGATGATAAGCAGCCTTATTCGGATTCGCCTTCACCGCATCCTCTGCAAGCTGCAACGCCTCGTCGTGTTTCCGGAAGGCCTGCTTGAGCTTAGATAGTAGGTATAGAGTCTCCGCATCCTGGTCCTTGCTTCCCGAAATAGCCCGCGCCACTTGCTTGAAGTGCCCTTTTTCCAACAGGGCATCAAGCTTGCTGGCTTGGGGGAAGGCAAACGTTGACCAAAGCGTAGGAATTACAAGAAGCGAGAAACGGCGAAGCAACTGAATAACTCCAATGCTTATCTGGCGCAGAGCATAGCATGAAGCTCGTAGTTGGATTCGTGAAATCGGCCGCCAGAGGGACTAAACGGAGCTCTCTAACATCTGTCGTCGCTGAATTGAATGCTGTCTTGGACGCGTTGCAAATGTTTTTGCCTCTCCGCGCTGTAGGCCTGAATTTCTTCAAGTGGATAAGTAGTTCCCCGCCACACTACTCCGCCGTGCACGAGCGAGCTGATAGCCGAGTTTAGTAGCGCATAGACGAACATGATCGTCGATATAGGATGGGTTAAGAAGAACCAAGGGGAAAGCCCAAACTGACTTCCCATTCGCCAGTACAGCAAAGCAATCGAAAAAATCGCTACAGCGAATCCAACCTTCGCTATTCCCGGAGCGAGGACAATGCCGACCCACGGTCCCAGTTGATAGATCCCAGCGGCGATCATGGCCAGTGCCACTAACCACCACTTGAAGTGCAGCAAACTGAACGCGTTCTTCCGCAAGTTGCGCACAACCCCCAAACCGCCCTCTGCCCATCGGACTCGCACCAAGTCGGTGCCGACTACACAATCTTGTCGTAGACCATGCTTTTTGACGGCTTCGCCCAGCTTCAAGTCGTCGATCACTTCCATGCGGAGCGCATGATAAGTGCCCAACTCCTCGTAGGCAGCACGTCGGATTAGGTTGAATGCGCCAGCTCCTATGGAGTCCCGCGACCTCGGGTCCTTTACCTTCCAGGGTCGCAGCAATAGCAAGGAAGCGAGGCCGAAGAAACCGAGCATCATGCGCTCACCGAAGCCCTTCATGATGAGCGTCGGAAAGATTACGAGATGATCAGCGAGAGTTGTTTCAGCGTAGGCAAGAGTGCGCCGCAGTGCATCCGGGCGAAAGATAACGTCGCCATCGGTAAAGAGAATCCAGTCACTCTGAGTCTCCGTCGCACCTAGCCACATCGCATGAGTCTTCCCTAGCCATCCAGACGGAAGGTCGTTGACATGCAGCACGCTCAGTCTTTCAGCTGAAGTTGCTGCAATGCGATCCATGATCGCTCCCGTCGCGTCGTTGGAGCGATCATCTACAGCAACGATGTGCAGATCCGGATAATCCTGAGTCAGCAAGGAGCGGAGGCATTGTTCGATCGTGCCGGACTCGTTGCGCGCCGGGACAACCACAGCAACGCGAGGCTGCGGGCCATCCTGTCGAGAGTGCCTGTCCCATTCTGGGCGAGTCACATCTACGAGCCGGTTCATGCCAAACGCTGTGCGAAGTGATCGTCGCAGCCAATCAACCCCCAGCAGAATACCGGCCACCAGCCATACCCACATACTCAAGCCGATGCTCCCGCTAATTTAAGTTCTTGCGCTCTCGGCGGAGCGAAGCGTGTACCCAGAAACAGAATCAGAGCCGAGACAACCATCGCAATCAATGTGACAGAGAATCCCAAACGCAAGCTGCTCCGGTCGGAGATCGCACCGATAAGCGTGGGAGAGATCGCGTCACCGAGCAGGTGAATGATGAATAGATTCATCCCAATTGCCGTGGCCCGAATTGGAGCCGCAACCGAATTCACGATTGCAGCGTTTAGTGGCCCGGTGTTGAGAAAAAGAAAGAATTCGGCGACGGCTAACGAAACGAAGAGCATTGATGGAGGTCCGTAAAATGCATAGAGCGCCCCAGGAATAGCCAACAATGCACTCAGTCCCGATATCGCGTAAT
>Ga0126384_10000430_pt1 | contig 22763 bp, 17 predicted proteins | sample PanSoiMetPlot_36_FD_92543 | JGI IMG/M metagenome (GOLD analysis project Ga0126384, IMG submission 92543) | Tropical forest soil microbial communities from Panama - MetaG Plot_36 | ecosystem: Environmental > Terrestrial > Soil > Tropical forest > Bulk soil | place: Panama | collected 2016-02-17 | reverse complement strand
TCGCCCGCCCAGGCGCTCGTCGCGGAGTCGAACTGAGCGGCACTCAGCGTGCCAGCCCGAACCAGGGCGTTGAGAAGGATGTCGAAGCCCAGCTCGCCGATCGTGCCCCGGTCGAACACCGCTCCGTCGGCGGCGGGATCCGGCAGCCGCTGCGGCTTGTCGCCGTGGAGGAAACGGTCAGGGTGCAACACCTGACTGCTCGCGGCCGGGTGGTTGCGGAATGCATCGTCCAGACCCTTCTGACCGCGGGCCTGCAGGAGGGCGCGAGTGAACGTTGGACCCACGACGTATGGAAACTCGAGCATGTCGATGAGGACCTGGGGCACGTCAGAGGGCATGGGGCCTCCACCACACTGCGTGCTGAGGGCCTGCCGGTCCTTGGCGGACAGGGTGGCGACGTACGCGGACTCGATGCGGACGGCGTCACCCTCCACCAACGCGACGTAGGCGGTGTCCGCGTCATCATTGCCGGAGCTGCTCTGGACCATCAGTGTGAACCACTGATCTTGCAGTGCATGGGTGAGCTCGTGCACGACGACATGCTTGACACAGACCGAGGCCGAGTTGCCCCGCACCTGGAGCTCCTTCGTGGCGGGGTCGTAGAAGCCGATGACGCCACCACCGAGAAGCTCCTCCTCCGCCTTCTCGGGATCGACGTTGGGCGGGATCAGCCCAAGGGCACGTAGCACCTTCGCCTGACGGTCGAAGCTTGCTCGGTCGCGCCGCTGCAGCTCGATCACCCGCTTGCTGAAGTCCTGGTCGGAGAGGTGCTGAACCTTGACGTGGTGCTTGAACTTGAGCCCGCGGTGCGTCTCCACGAAGTTGACGGCTTCGGGGACAAAGGCGTCGATGCTTCCCGCTGCGGGCGCGGGGGTGGCCTTGGTGGGCTGGACGAGGATGCCACGCGGTATGCCAGAGCAGGCGCTCAGCAGAACCAGGGCCGCCAGCGCCAGTATCCGGCCCGTCAGGCTGGCATGCCGTCCGCGATCCACTGCCTGAACTTCTCCGTTTGCCCTGGTGGCCAGGCGCCGTCGCAGGGCATGCTGCCTCCCTCGAGCCGCTCGAGGATCTCCTCGGCGTGATCCTTGACGTCGTCGTGGTCCCAGAGGTCGAACGCCCATTCCATTTCTGCGCGGTCGTATTCGCGGAAGAGGGGCTTGATGTCCTGTTCAAAGCCGGCCAATGTCGACCTCCTTCTACGGCGCGTGAGTGCGATGCCCGCCCCAGACAGGATACGGGGCGGAAGGTGGGACTTTGCCCCGACTGCTCACGGGGTCGGGGGATTCTGCCGCGGGCCGCTCGCCACACTGGGCGTGGGCGACGGCGTCGGCTTCTGCGTCGGCGTTGGCGTGGGCGTAGCGCTGGGAGTGGGCGTGGGGGTCGGTGACGGCCTGGCTGTCGGCGTGGGTGTTGAGGCGCTGACGGGCGGCACCAGCGCCCCTGGCGGCGGCAGGTCGGGCGGCTGACCGGTGCCGGCTTGTGAGAGCAGCCCGGAGGCCAGAACCACGCCGGCCAGCGCCGCAGCCAGCGCGATCGGGACGGCCGCCCACACCACCCCGGGCACGCCGCGATCGGGCCAGTCCCCGGTGCTCTGGGACGAGCGCCGGTAGGCCGCCCGCAGCGGCGTCAGCCGGATGCCCTCGGCAGCGAAGCTCGCCCAGGGTGCACTCGAGTACACCATCGCCAGCCAGAGCAGCAAGATCGTCAGCACGATCGTGCCGACCGACGCGATGGACAAAGTCGACAGTGTCGGCGCCATCACAGCCATGAGCGCTATCGCGGCGGCTCCAGCGAGCACCGCGATGGCGGTCTCCGCGCGCGACGAGCGGATCGCTTGCCACACGGACTGGCCCTCCTTACGCTTGGGAGTTCGCAAGAACGCGGCCTCGCGCCGAACCAGGCCTCGCAGGCACGCCAGTGAGACCACCCAGCTCAGCGCGAACCAGCAGCGCAGGCAGCGGACCGCGTCGCCCAGGCTGCAGTGCGACGTCGTACGAATCGCCCAGAGTGCTCGCCCCACTCCGGCGACCAGGAACACGAGCGGCACCAGGGCCAGGGGCCCGATGATCTCTCGCACCGGCAGCCTGTGGTGCAGGACGGTGACAAAGGCGGTCAGCAGTAGAAGCACCGTGAAGACCACCGTCAGCAGGTCACCAAACCACTGCACGCTGCCCAACAGGTAGTGGATGCGCTGTCCAACAGACAGTCGCAGCCGGTGCGGGGCGAAGGGAACGAGCTCGCGCCAGTGCATGCGCAGGATCTGGATCCCGCCCAGCGCCCAGCGGAAGCGCTGCTTCTTCAGACCGTCGAAGGTCAACGGCATCAACCCTTGCCCATACGGGGTCTTCACGTAGACCCCGCTGTGGCCGGCCCCGAGCATTCGCAGGCTGGCCTCGGCATCCTCGGTCACGGTCTCGGTGCTCCAGCCGCCGATCTCCCTGAACACCGAGCGCCGGATCAGCCCCATCGTTCCGGCGAAGATGATGGCGTCGCGATTGGCGCGCGACGGCATCGTCACGTCGAAGAAGTAGCGATAGCTGTAGAACAGGCCCCGCAGGTAGCGATCGTCCTCCCAGTCCCGGTAGTGCTGGGGGGTCTGGACGAAGGCGACCTCGGGATCTGCGAAGTGACCCACAGTGTCATGCAGCCACCCCGGCTCGACTACATAGTCGGCGTCGACGATGCCGATTATCTCCACTTCGGGCGGCAATCGCCGCGTGGCCTCGTTGAGCGCACCCGCCTTGAACCCTGGCCACTGGTCGAGGTGGATGAAGTGGAAGCGCGGCCCGAAGCTGTGACAGAGCGCCTCGAGGGGTCGCCATACGACCGCGTCTTTCGTGTTGTTGTCCACGACCTGGACTATGTAGTTCGGGTAGTCAAGACTGGAGAGGGACTCGAGCGTCCGGCTGACCACCTCTACCGGCTCGTTGTATGAGGGGACCTGGATCGCCACGAAGGGCAGATGGCGCGGATCGATCCGGTGCAGACGCGCTCGCCGGCGGCTGAGGACGTCGAGGACCTCGAACGCGTATGAAAGCGTCAGGCCGAATGCGACCACCTCGGCCACGAAGAGCACCACCGTGCCCAGCCATACGATCGGGCCAAGCGGGTCGGCGGTGGCCGCCAGGACGGAGTAGATCAGGTAGAAGACCCCGGCGAGGGTGACGCTCGCCATCAAGAGGGATGCGAGATAGCTCCAACCCCTGAACAGGAGCCGCGCCAGCAGTCCCAGCAGCAGGGCGAGGAGCGGTAGGAACTCGCTCGCGGCGAGGTCGTTCGTCAGCCGGTAAAGAGCGGCCCCGGCGGCCGCGGCAGCGACGACACCCAGCGGCAGACCGGCCCACATGCGAGCCCGAATGGCACCAGGAATCGACACGACCAGGACTGTGACCACGAGGGACAGCAGGGCGAAGTACGCGAGGAGTTCCCCTGTCAACCCTTCACACCCCGGCTTCGGAGCGCCGCTGCCGCTGCTCGGGGTCAGGGATCCAACCCGGCATCCGGTTCAGGAAGTCGTCGTCTGCCGGTTCCTGCGGGAAGACCTTGTTCGGGTTGAGAATCCCTTTCGGGTCGAGCAGCTGCTTCATCCGCAGCATCAACCCCATGGCGAGCGCACCGTGCTCGGACTCGGCATAATCGCGCTTCAGTGCACCCAGGCCATGCTCGGCCGAAATGGTGCCACCCAGGTCGATCGCATCGCGGAATATCCTGGCGGCGGCCTGACTGACGAGGTGCCGCTGGTCGTCGCGGAACACGATGGTGGGGTGCAAGTTGCCGTCCCCGACGTGTCCGACCGTGACGATCTGAAGGCCGGTCTCCTCAGCCAGGCGGTGGATCCGGCGCGCCATTTCCGGGATACACCCGATCGGCACGGCGACATCCTCGGCGAAGAAGTTGCGGGGCATCCCCATCAGCACCTTGCCGAATGAGCGCCGTGCGTCCCAGAGGCCGTCCCGTTCGAGGCTGGACTGGGCGACCCGGTTGTCCACGCCGTCCAGCAGCTCCACCATCTGCATCAGCTCCAGCTGCACGAATTCCTCGTCATTGCCGTCCTGCTCGACCACCAGCACGGCCTCCAGGTCTGGCTCGAAGCGCGGGGGCAGCTTGTCGCGGACCAGGCGAAGGGTCCCGCGATCGAGGAGCTCAAGGGCCGCCGGCAGGTGGCCGGCCGCAAGCATACGAGAGACCGACCTGGCGGCATCCTCCAGCGTCCGGAAACCGACCATTGCAACCGCTCGATGGCGCGGCAGCGGCACCAGCTTGACGATGACCTCGGTCACTATGCCGAGGGTGCCCTCGGAGCCCACGAACAGGTGTATGAGGCGGTAACCGGACGAGCGCTTGCGAAGCCTTCCGCCCAACCGCAGCACCTGCCCGTCAGCGAGCACGACCGTCAGGCCGACCACGTAATCGGCGGTGACGCCGTACTTGACGCAGCGGAGACCGCCCGAGTTGCAGGCGACGTTGCCCCCGATCGTGGAGAGCTCGACGCTGGCCGGGTCCGGCGGGTACATGAGACCGTGCGCGTTGGCGGCTTCGTCCAGCTGGCGAGTGATGACGCCCGCGCCAGCCACCGCCACCGTGTTGGGCACGTCGATCTCGAGTTTGGTGAGCCGGTCCAGGCTGAGTACGACGCCGCCGGCCAGCGGAACCGGGCCGCCGACCAGGCTGGTGCCGGCGCCGCGTGCCACGACGGCAGTGCCTGCTTCAGCGCACGCTCTGACCACCTCGGCGACCTGCTCGGTGTCCGCGGGCCGCGCGACGGCGAGCAGTGCGTGCGCCATGAAGGTGGCGTCGTGTGTGAACTCCTCAGCCGCGTCGCCGGCCAGGACGTGCTCGGCGCCGACTATCGATCGCAGCCGTACGACAAGCTCGCTCAAAAGCCGTCCGCTCCTACGGTAGTCAGCCGGACGGCGATGTCTTCGCGCAAGTGGTGCTCAACACGCTCGCCGTGGCGTGTAGGCGGTCGGGAAGACGGTGTGGGGCACGAGCGTGAGCTTAGAGGACTCCGGTCGGGCTTCGCGGCGCGTCGTGCGCGGGGTCGGAGGCCTGACCCACCCACCGGCCGCATCCTTGGCGTCCACACATCGTGGTTTCTGCTTTACGGTTGCTGGCGTGCCACACGCAGAGATCAACGGGCAGCGCATCTACCACGAGGACTCGGGCGGTCGCGGCCTACCTCTGGTCCTCGCTCACGGCTTCCTGATGGACCACGACATGTTCGCGCCGCAGGTGGCGGCGCTCGGTTCCGAGTACCGGGTCGTGACCTGGGACGAGCGAGGCCACGGGCTGACGGACACGACGCCTGACGACTTCAGCTACTGGGACTCCGCCAACGACCTTCGAGGGCTGCTCGACGCCCTCGTCATCGAGCGGGCGGTGGTCGGGGGCGTGAGCCAGGGCGGCTTCTTATCCCTTCGCTTCGCCCTCCGTCACCCCGAGCGGGTCGCCGGCCTGGTGCTGCTCAACACTCAGTCCGGACTCGAGGACCCCGAGAAGCTCCCCCAGTACGAGATGATGGCCGACGTCTGGGCAACCGATGGGCCCAGCGACATGATCGCTGACACCGTCGCCGCGATCCTGATCGGCCCCAACCGGCCCGAGTCGGCCTCCTGGATCGCCAGGTGGAAGGCACGCCCGAAGGAAAGCATCCGGCAGATCTTCCGGACCCTTGTGACCCGTGACGACATCACGGCACGGCTTGGGGAGATCGACGCGCCGGCGCTCGTGGTCCACGGAGAGGAGGACACCGCCATCGAGATGCCCCTGGCCGAGGCGCTCGCCGCGGGGCTGCCCAGAGCCAGGCCGCTGGTGCGCGTTCCGGGCGCCGCCCACGCCGCCAACCTGACTCACCCCGAGCCGGTCAACGCCGCGATTGCCGGCTTCCTGAGGGAGCTCGGCAACTAATCGCTGGGGGATGCGGGCCTCCCCCTCGACACCCCCCTCGGTGGTGGCGCAGAAGGTTGCCGCCATCCCACCAGTCTTGTCGAGAATCGGAGGCGTGTCCTCCGTTTGGTGTATGGTGGGCTTGAAACGGAGGGCCAATCTCCGCAATGATCTGGGGAGTTGAAGACCATGACCGAGAGGGTGCTGGTCACCGGCGGTACGGGGTACATCGCCGGGTGGTGCATCGCCGAGCTGCTGCAGCGCGGGTACGAGGTGCGCACCACGGTCCGCAGTGCTGAGAAGGGGGACATAGCGCGCGCCGCAGTGGCCACGGTGGTCGATCCGCGCAACCGGCTGTCGATCGCGACTGCGGACCTGACGTCTGACGGCGAATGGGACACAGCAGTTGCCGGCGTCGACTACGTGCTTCACGTCGCGGCGCCACTCGGAAACGAGCATTCAACCGACCCCGACGAGCTGATCGTACCCGCGCGGGACGGCGCCCTCCGGGTCCTCCGAGCGGCGATCGCGGCCGGCGTCGAGCGAGTTGTGATCACGTCGGCGGCGAACGCCGCCAGCCCGTCGTCCTACGCCGACGAGGGGATCACCGACGAGTCCCTGTGGACCGATCCGAACGACCCGACACTCATCCCCTACCGAAGGTCCAAGACGCTTGCGGAGAAGGCGGCCTGGGAGTATATGGCCGGCTACGAAGGTCCGACCACGCTGACCACCATACTGCCGGGCGCCGTGTTAGGCCCGATCCTGAGGACCAGCAACATTGGTTCGGTCGGGATCATCGCGCGGATGGTCCGAGGCAGCATGCCGGGCACGCCCCGGATTGGCCTCGAGGTCGTCGACGTCCGGGATCTCGCGGACATCCACATCCGGGCCATGACCTCTCCCGAGGCTGCCGGACAACGGTTCCTCGCCACCGGCGAATTTGTCTGGATGCGCGACATCGCCCGAACGCTGCGCGCCGGGCTCGGCGCCGACGGCAAGAAGGTATCGACACGGCAACTGCCCGACCTCGTCGTCCGACTCGCCGCCCGCTTCCTCGATCCGTCGCTCCGCCCGATCATGCCCGCGCTCGGCCGCCGAAACCGGCACAGCACGGAGAAGGCCAGGCGGGTGCTCGGCTGGCAACCGCGGCCCGCCGCGGAGACGGTCGTCGACTGTGCGAAGAGCCTGATCGAGTGGAAGGCGATCTAGAGGTGCCGCTTGCCGGCGGCGAGGATCACATCGAGCGCGTCGAGAGACGGGGGAGGAACCGGGAGCTCGGGGCGATCGGTGGCGCGGAGCCCGTCGAGAACAAGCGTCAGGTAGCGACGCCACAGCTCCGGCGTTGAAGCCGTCTTCATCTCGTAGGCGGCGCCGAGCATGGCGAAGATTGCGGCCATGTCCTGCGGCGCGGCGTCGGCTCGGATCACGCCTGACCGTTTGCCGCGCTCGAACAGCTCGGTGACGGAGGCCACGATCTCGGGCCAGATACGCGCCTGCTCCTCCGGGTCGCCCTGGCCGGTCAGCGTCTGGTAGAGGCCCCTGTCGGCAGCTTGACGTGCCGCGGTCCGCTCGAAGAACGTGACGAGCCCGAGCCATGGATCGGCGATGGCGAGGGCGTCCCTCGCGTCGGCGGCGATCTGTGCGGTGGCATCGGCGAGCACCACCGCGGCGATAGCCTGCTTGTTCGGAAAGTGGCGATAGGCGGTTCCAGTGCCGACGCCGGCGTGGCGGGCGATGTCGTCGAGGGTGGCGCCGAAGCCGCGGTCGGCGAAGACCTCGCGTGCCGCCGCCACGAGGCGCGCGTGGTTGCGAACTGAGTCCCTGCGGACGGTCTTCCCGTCAGACTCGGACGTCATGTCCGGATTATCGCCCCGGCCGCGGGGAGCCGCATCGAGGCCCCAGCCGACCCTATCTCGTCAGTGGCCTCCAGACTCAGAAGGCGGGCTCGATCGCGGCGCCGGGCCCAGTGGTTCGCCACCCGGTCCAGCGGCGAACGTAAGCCAGGACACCGACGCGCGCTGGTCCACGCCGCGGCGGCTGAAGTCGCACACGCCGGTCGGGAAGGCCTGCTTCAAACGCGCCCACTGGTCAGGAGCAAAGGTCACGCTGTAGTCGCCGGGTTTCGGCGACTTGCGGCGGCACTGCATCACGTTGTCGGCGAGCGGTCCGCCGGCCGCGATCCGAGCGTCCGCAAAGAACGGGAAGGTGGCCCGGCAGGCCGCCTGGTCGGTGATCTCCGTCCCGTTGACGAAGCAGGCGTCGACGGCGTCGCGCGGCTTGTCTTCGAGCACCTTCCGCCGAAGGGGCACGTCGCGCCTGTCGGACTCGATGGCGGAAAGCCACCGATCCATCAGAAGGAACGATTGGAGGGCGACCGCCGGTGCCGGCACGATGTTCTGGAACAGGCCCGGCCCGGCGGCCCACGTCCAGATGATCTGGTTGGCGTGTGTACCGTTGGCCTCGTCCAGCCGCGCCCGCGCGGCGTAGCTGTGGAAGTCGGTGTGGATGTCGTTGGTGTTGTGTGAGCCGCGCAGATCGATGATCGGGATCTGCGCCCACTCCCGGCCGTTGGTCACCTGTCCAGCCCGGTACGCGATGCTGATCGAGCCGGGGTTGGCCTCCGTGCGTGCAGCCTGGAAGTTGTTGTCGATGTCGACCCCGCCGATCCCTTCGTTCAGCGTGATGAACTGGTCGGGCGTGATGTGCCCCGCGTTCAGTGCCTTCAGGCCGTACTGGATGCCGCGGTTGTCGCTGGGACGCTTCGCAAAACCGTCCTGGGGCCGCGTGCCCCAGATCGCGACCTCGTAATCCTGGGGTGTGCACCGCACACCGGTCGGATTGGTCACCGCGTTGTAGACGGCGCTGGCGGGCAAGTCGCAGTTCGCGGCGAGGCTGGGATTGCCACCCTGGGCGAACGTGACGTCCCACAGAGCGCACACGCTCGTGTCCTGGGTGCCCTCGACGGCAGCCTGCTGCGACGGCCTGAACGTGCCAGGAGCAGTCACATTGAAGTAGTGCACGAGGAGGTGGCAGTCACCCACCTCGGTGCCGGTGGTCCAGGAGTCCTGGTAGCTGCAGTTGGGCATGATGCCGTCGATCAGCCCCGGGTAGTCGGCGGACATCACGTACTGCTCGATCGAGCCGCCCGAACACCCCATGCCGATCGTGTAGCGGATCGCGCCGTAGGTCTCCGCGATGTGCTCCTTCAGCATCATCGCGGCCTCGGCCGACACGACCATGTTCTCGTTCTGGCCGTGTGTGTTCAGCGAGTTGTTGGCGACCATGAAGCCGCGCGAAAGCGCCATGTCGATCAGCACCGGCTGCGGTGGACCATTCGAGTGGTGCACGGCCGCGCTCGGCCCGAAGGCCCACACGACCTTGTGGTTCCAGCTCCGCTGCGAGGCCCACGGCGCCCATGGCGTGGAGGGATCTGAGAGGACAGCTATGTCGTAGATGCCGCGGTCCATCACGCCACGCTCGATGCGCACGACGTAGGGAACGGTCACGCCCTGGTCAGTGGTGGTGGAGGCGATCTGACCGGCCGGTGGGGGGTTGGCCGGGTCGTAGGGCGCGAACTGGCCCGTTGCGCTCTTGTAGACGAACCTGAACTGCACCGGCACGTCGCACTGGGCGTCCTGGGGCGCGGGCAGGCCGTTGGTCGCGTTTCTGCAGACCCACGGCTGCACCTGAGCGCCGGAGAAGATTGGGCCGCCGATCGGGTGGTTGGTGATCACGATCCGTGCCGCCTCGACTGAGGCTGCCCGCGCAGTGAGGTCGTTTGGCCCCACCTCCAGGCCGGTGACCACGCCGAGAAAGCGTCCATCGCTGCGGATCGCGAAGCTCGCTGTCACGTCGTGCCCGTTCAGCTCCACGCGCACACCGCCCGGGCTCAAGCCGGCCGGCAGCTCAACTTGCACGAGCGCGTCACCTCCGGAGACGAGATCCGCCCTGTTGGAAAGAACATCTATTCGTAGGTGATCCCGGTCGAACTCCTCCGCGAAGGCAATGCCCGTCCCGCTGAGCGACGGCATGAGCAAGCCAGTAGCGGCGACGAACAGCGCGGCGAGCCTGTGGACCGAGCGCCCGACTCCCAGCTTCGGCATGATCCCCCTCCTCATCTGCGCGCCCGCCGGCGGCGAGGCAACCGCGGCGATGCTAGCCCCGTCGGGTCAGGCTGTCAATCTGTTCGATGTGGGATTCACGCGTATGGGAGTGACCGCCATCTGAGGCAGTATTCCTGAGTACGATCCTTCGCAATGAAGCAGCAGCTGTCGGCCGTTGACGCTGCCTGGCTGCGCATGGAGGATCCGACCAACCTGATGATGGTGACGGGGGTCCTCCTCTTCCAGAGCCGTCTGGACCTGGGCCGGGTAAGGGCCGTGATCGAAGAGCGGCTGCTGAGTTTTGCGCGCTTCCGGCAGCGGGTAGAAGAGCCCCCGCTGGGCATCGGCCTGCCGCGGTGGGTCATCGACCGCCACTTCGACCTTGACGCTCACATTCACAACGTCGCGCTGCCGGCGCCCGCCGGCAAGGCCGCCCTCGAGGCCTTCGTCAGTGACCTGCTCGGCACTCCCCTCGACTTCAGCAAGCCGCTCTGGCAGGTCCACCTGGTGGAGCACGCCGAGGGCAGTGCCATCGTGTCACGCCTCCATCACGCGATCGCGGACGGGATCGCACTGATCCGGGTGCTGCTCTCGCTCACCGACCCCTCTCGCCGACCCCCGAGGCGCCCGTCTCCTGCTCAGTCCCGCGGGACCTCGGACGGCGGCTCCTCCCTGCTCCGGGCGGGCGGCTGGCTCGCCCAGGCCGGGTTCGGCCTGGCGCGGGATCCTGGCCACGCACTGCGGCTGGCCGGGTTGGGCGCCGACGCGGCAGCCACGCTGGCGCGGGTGGCTTTGCTGCCGCCTGACCCGCCGACAGCCCTGAAGGGTCCGCTCGGCGTCAGGAAGCGCGCGGCGTGGTCGGACCCGCTCTCACTGGCGGAGGTCAAGGCGGCAGGTGCTCGCGCGGGCGCCACCATCAACGACGTGCTGGTCACGGCGGCAGCCGGCGCCCTGCGACGCTACCTGGTGGGCAGGGGCGAGGACGTTGCGGGAATGGACGTCCGAGCCACGGTGCCCGTCAACCTGCGTCCGCTGGAGCAGGCCCACAGGCTGGGCAACCAGTTCGGCGTGGTGTTCCTGGCCTTGCCGCTGGGCTTCGAGGCGCCGCGCGAACGGCTGGCCGAGATCAAACGACGAATGGACGAGCTCAAGTCTTCGCTGCAGCCCGTGGTCGCGTTCGGGGCCCTGAACGCGATCGGCTTCCTGCCCAGCCGGCTGCAGCCGCTGCCGATCCAGTTCTTTGGCAGCAAGGCGTCGGTGGTGCTGACCAACGTCCCAGGGCCGCGCGAGCCGCTCTACCTGGCTGGCGAGCCGCTGAAGCGAGCCATGTTCTGGGTCCCGCAGTCCGGACGCCTGGGGTTGGGCATCAGCATCCTCACCTACGCCGGCGAGGTGCTGATGGGTGTGGCGTCGGACGTGGGCCTCGTTCCGGATCCGCAAACCATCGTCGAGGGCTTCCACGCGGAGCTCGGGGAGCTGCTGGAAAGCGGAGCTTAACAGGTGGTCGCGGGCCGCTCGAACGCGGCTCGGCGCCAGGTGCTGAAGGAACCAGTCGCGTGCGGAGCCGCTCGCGTGTGCGAAGCTGGGTCCCACGGCGACCGCACCTCCTGGCGACGGGCGACCCGTGCCATCGCCGGCGAATGCACCGAAATCTTTACGGAGCGGCGCACAAACGGCCCACGCGCGGCCAAGTTCAGTCGAAGTAGGCCCCGCCGTTCACGTCCATCACCTCACCCGTCACGTAGCCCGCCTCCTCTGAGGCCAGAAACAGCGCCGCCGCGGCGATGTCCGCTGTCACGCCCACCCGGCGTGCGGGCACAGTCGTCCGCACCCGCTCAGCGACCTCAGCCTTGCGCTCTGGCGTGGCGCCGGCCGCCTGGAAGATGTCGGTGTCGACCATGCCGGGAGCGATCGCGTTGGAGGTGATGCCGTACGGCCCCAACTCGCGTGCCGCGCCCTGGCAGAGGCCGATCAGGGCGGCCTTGCTGCAGGCGTAGTGCGCTGCACCGAAGATGCCACCCCCTTGCTTGCCCGCGATGCTGCTGAGCCAGATCACCCGCCCCCAGCCGCGGGCTCGCATGTCAGGCAGCACCGCCTGCATGCAGATGAACCCGCCACGGACGTTGATGCCCATGACCTGGTCGAACTCCTCCAGAGAGACGTCCCACACGGCTGTGCTGCGTGAGATGCCCGCGTTGGACACCAGGATGTCGATCGGTCCCAGCCGCCGCTGCGCTTCGGCTACCGCTTCCGCCACCGACGCGGGGACGGTGACGTCCATCACCAGGCCGATCGAGCGCGCGCCTAGCTCGGCTGCGTTGCGGCTGGCGCCCGCGCCGTCAACGTCGGCGAGGGCCACGTTCGCCCCGGCTCCCACGAACACCCGGGCGATCTCGCGCCCGATACCACGCTCGGAACCCGCGCCTGTGACCAGAGCCACTCGGCCGTCGAGGCGGAACGGCTGGCGATCAGCCACGGAACCGTGGCAGAACCTCGCGGGCGACCGCTTCGGCTTTGCCCAGCGAGTCGGGCTCGCTCACGATCACGATCAGCTCGGTGAACCCAGCCTGACAGAAGCTCTCAGCCTCGGCTAGCAGCAGCTCCAGGTCGTCGCCGCCGTATCGGAGCTGGACGGACAGGCGAATCTCGGCAGGATCCCGGCCAACCTCCGCGCAGTGGCGCTCCAACACCTCGGACTTGTGGACCGCCGTCTCGACCGGACCGCCGGCGAAGTTCCAGACGTCCGCGTGCCTGGCCACGACTCGCAGAGTCCTCTGCTCCCCGCCACCGCCGATCCAGACGGGCGGCCAGGGCTGCTGTAAAGGCTTGGGGTAGACCTGCGCGCCGGTCAGCCTGTAGTAGCGCCCCTCGAAGTCTGCCTCCTCTTCGGTCCACAGCTTCTTGACCACCGTGCAGGCTTCGTCGAGCCGGCGCAGCCGCTCACCGACGCCAGGAAAGTCGAGGCCGAGCATCGTGTGCTCCGCTTCGGCCCAGCCTGCGCCAAGGCCGAACTCCAGCCGGCCGCCTGAGAGGTGGTCGACGGTGGTCGCGATCTTGGCCAGCACGCCCGGGTGGCGGTAGGTGTTGCCGGTGACCATGTTGCCGATCCGCACTCGTCGGGTTGCTTCAGTCATTGCGGCGAGCAGCGTCCAGCCCTCCCAGATCACGCCGTCGAGGGGCCCGCTTCCGATGGGGTTGAAGTGGTCGAAGATCCAGAGGTGGTCGAAACCGGCCTCGTCGGCCAGCGCCCATACGGCGCGCTGCTGCTCGATGGTGCAGAGCTGCTGTGAGAGCTTGATCCCGACCCTGACAGGATGGCTGTTCCGTCGCGATGCAATCATGCCGACCATGATGCAGATGCAGAGCTTCCAGGTCAGGCTACGGTAGGCTGGGCGGCGTCACGAAAGTGCGCGCTGGGACAACCGGCGGGTGTGCGCACGGATCAAAGAGCGAACGTCAGTCAGGAACCTGGCTACCGTGCCAAGCTCCTCGTCCGTGTAGGACTCGAGCAGCAGCCTGGCCTGGTTGCGGAGCTGCTCGAAAGAACGGTCGACGATGCGCTCAGCCTCCGGGCTGAGCTTGATCAGCACGCGACGGCGGTCCGACGGGTCCGGCTCACGTCTGGCATGCCCGGCGGCGACGAGGCTGTCAATGACGCGCGTTGTGGCGCCGCTGGTGACCTGTAGCGCTCGGGCCAGGTCGCCTGCGGTCATGCCGCCGGACGTTCGCAACACCTGGAGTGCACGCAGATCGGTACGGTTGAGTCCAATGAAGACAGCGGCCGCTCCGCTCAGCCTGTCGACTTCGGTGCCCAACAGCTGGATGTGGTCGAGGATCTGCTCGATCAGCTGTGCCCGGTCCGCAACCATTTCACCGCAACCAGCAGAATCATGGAACTTGTTAAGAAGTCTGCTTGATGAAAGAATTTGAGGACCGCCTGGAACTGGAGCTGCGCGGATTCCTGTCAGAGATGCGGGTCGTGGCGCTCTCGATTGACGCACGACTCGGTCCGCTGGTGGACGAGCTGGAGTCCGCCGTCGCTGGCGGCAAGCGGCTGCGGCCCCAGCTGGCAGCCTGGGGATATCGGGCGGGCGGCGCCCCGGTCGACGCTCCCATGATCAGGGTCGGGGCCGCGCTGGAGCTCCTGCAGACCTTCGCCTTGATCCAGGACGATGTGATTGATCGCTCGCCGACGCGACGTGGCCGGCCGGCCAGTCAAATCGTTCTTGCCAGAGCCGCGCAGGTCGAACCCGACCGCTTCGGGCCAAGCGCGGCAATCCTGCTGGGTGACCTGGCCCTGATCTGGGCGGATCAGCTCCTTGCTGCTTCCGGCTTCACTCCGGAGCGGCTGGCGCGAGCCCAGGGTGTGTACAACCGGCTGCGAACCGAGGTCACTCTGGGCCAGTACCTGGACGTGCTCGCCGCACACTCACGCCGCGTGACCGAGGCTGAAGCCCTCACGGTCAATCGATACAAAACCGCGAGCTACACGGTGGAGCGCCCGATCCAGCTGGGCCTGGCGCTGGCGGGCGCGTCCGACCCGCTGATAGAGGCCGTCAGCAGCTACGCAATCCCGGCCGGCATCGCTTTCCAGCTCCGTGACGACGTGCTGGGAGCGTTCGGCGACCCCGAGCTCACCGGCAAGCCGAGCGGGGAGGATCTGCGGGAGCGCAAGCCAACGTGGCTGTGGGCGCGCACCCTGCACCTGTGCCCGGAGGCGGAGGAGGTGAAAGATGTCGCCAGCCTCCGCCAGCTGATGGTCGACAGCGGAGCCCTGGCCGAGGCGGAAGAGAAGATCCGGGTATTGGGCGAGGAGGCACTTGCGGCCGCGCGCCAGCTGCCTGTGGCGTACGCGCTGGTTGGCGAGCTGGTGGACATCACAGAGCGGCTCGTCTGGCGCCGGTCGTGATAAAAGGGATGACGTAAGGTCCGTGGGGACTGCCAATGGCTCAAAAGACCAGTCAGATTCGCCCCGCTGAGACGACGTCAGGGGTTGAGATCAAGCCGCTCTACGGGCCGGCCGATGTCGCCGGCCTGGACTATGCGCGCGACCTTGGAGACCCTGGCGAATATCCGATGACGCGCGGCCCATACCCTTTCATGTACCGCGAGAAGCTCTGGACGATGCGGACGTACACGGGTTTTCGGACCCCCCGCGAGACCAATGAGTGGAACCGCCGGCTGCTCGCGGAGGAGGGTGTGACCGGGCTTTCGATAGCGCTCGACCTGCCCACTCAGATGGGATACGACTCGGACCATCCGGAATGGCGAGCCGAGGTAGGGCGGGTCGGGGTCGCGATCGACTCGCTTGCCGATTTCGAAGTGCTGTTCGACGGTATCCCGCTCGATCAGATATCGACCAGCTTCACCATAAACGCGCCTGCGTTCCTGTTCCTGGCGCTGTACCAGGTGGCCGGCGAGAAGCAGGGTCTGGCGCCGGCCGTCCTTCGCCCGATCGTGCAGAACGACATCCTGAAAGAGTTCTTCGCCCGCGGCGCCTGCGTTTTCCCAGTGGAGCCGTCGCTCCGGCTTGTGGCGGACACCTTCGAGTACTGCAGCCGGGTGATGCCTCGTGCGAACCCGATCTCGGTGTGCGGTTACCACATCAGGGAGTCGGGCGCGAACGCGGTCCAGGAGATGGCCTTCTGCATCTCCAACGCGCGCGAGTACATCGAGCGGGCGATCTCACGAGGCATCCCCGTCGACGCGTTCGCGCCTCGCATTTCCTGGAATCTCGGCGCTTTCATGAACTTCTTCGAGGAGATCGCCAAGTACCGCGCCTCACGCCGGATCTGGGCGCGTCTGATGCGCGAGACGTACGGTGCGAAGGATCCCCGCTCGTGGCGATTCCTCTGGTTTGCGGGGACGTGCGGCTCGACGTTCAGCCACCGCCAGCCGCTGAACAACGTCGTGCGGGCCACGGTCGAGACGATGGCGCTGGTGCTGGGAGGGTTGCAGTCGCTGACCGTCAACACGTGGCAGGAGGCGTTCGAGATTCCCGACTCGGACGCCATGCTGCTGGCGCTGCGAACGCAGCAGATCGTCGCTTTCGAGTCTGGCATCGCCGACACGGCCGATCCACTTGCGGGCTCTTACTTCGTGGAGTCTCTGACCGACGAGTACGAGCGGCGGATCCTCGAGTTGATGGAGGACGTGCGGGTGCGGGGTGGCATGGCCAGGTGCATCGAGGAGGGGTACATCCAGCGGTTGGTCCTGCAGGAGGCGTACAGGCACTCGATGGCGGTCGAGAATGGCGAACGCAAGGTCGTCGGCGAGAACATCTTCGCCTCTGCTGAGGAGCCACCGCCAACCAGGCTGTATCAGCACAACCCGGCCGCACTCACAGAACAGCTGGAGCGGCTGGACGAGGTGCGGTCACAGCGCTCGGAGGGCGAGGTGCGACGGGCCTTGGAGAGGTTGCGTGACGCGGCCGCAGTTGAAGAAAACCTGATGCCTCACACGCTCGAGTGCGTGCGGGCGTACGCAACCGTGGGCGAGGTCATGGGCGCGCTTCGCGAGGTATTCGGGACCTACCGCGAGCCCGTCGGCATCTTTGAGTAGCCTGGAGATCGTCCGGCCGGTGGCGGTGGTCCGATGTCCGTGAATGCCCCGGGCCAGCGATTGGCGGGAAAGGTGGCGGCCGTCAGCGGCTCAACCCGGGGCATCGGCCGGGCGATCGCGGAGCGCTTCGTGGCCGAGGGCGCCCGTGTCGTCGTCAACTCTCGATCGGCCGGGTCTGCCGAAGCCGTGGCCCTCGAGATCGGCGGCGAGACGGTGGGTGTCGCCGCTGAGGTGAGCACGGCGGCAGGGGCGCAGCGTCTGGTCGATGGCGCGCTGGACGCCTTTGGCGGGCTCGACGTGATGGTTTGCAACGCAGGCATCGCGATGCCGCGCGATTCCCTGCAGATCAGCGAGGATGACTGGCGCCGGACCCTCGATGTCGACTTGACCGGCGTCTTCTTTTGCGCGCAGCGGGCGGCGCGGGTGATGATGGCGCGAGGTGGAGGGTCAATCGTGACCATCTCCTCGCTCCAGGCCTTCGCGCCGCTGGCCGGCCGTGTTGCATACGCGGCTGCGAAGGGCGGCGTCGTGGCGATGACCAGGTCGCTGGCGGCGGAGTGGGCGCCCCGCGTGCGCGTGAACTCAGTCGCCCCCGGCTACGTGGCCACACCGATGGTGATGGAGCTGGTCGCGCAGGGCCGAGTCGATCCCAACGCGGTCAATCGTCGCACTCCCTTCGGACGCATGGCGGAGCCGGCCGAAGTCGCCAGTGCGGTCCTTTTCCTGGCCTCCGACGAGGCGAGCTACATCACAGGTGAGACCATCATGGTGGATGGAGGCTGGGTGTCCTCCGCAGGCGTCTGAGACGGACGATGGATCCCCGTGCAAATTGATCCCCCACCCTCCCAGGGGGGCACACCCACCCCCTGGCGGTCAGTGGGACGCGTGGGAAACGATCAGCCGGTGACGGGCTGCTGTCAATCCCGCTTGTAAACCTTGAGCACACGTCGTCCTCGCAGCCGGGAACTGCGCAAATGTACGTATGAGTAACTCCGCACGATCGGGAACTACGCGATCGTACAAATGCGTATCTCCCGAGGATCGGGAACTACGAGATCGTACAAATGCGTAGCTCCGGGGATCGCGAGGAGGTCCGGGAGGACGCTCTGACAGCACGGGTGGGTGACCAGGTGCGGGCGAGGCCGAGATGGCCGGGCCGCACGCCTGTGGCGGCCGCCCTCGCTGCGGTGGCTGCCGGGGGGGTGCTCGCGACCTGGGGCCTGAACTCTGGACTCCCCTACCTCTTTCGGCCCGACGAAGACGTGCTTGTCGGCCGCTCGGTGCGCATGGCCGCCGCGGGCAGCCTCGATCCACTGTTTGCGAACTGGCCCCCTCTCGCTTTCTATATCGTGGCCGGTGCCGAGAAGCTCACCGGCAACCTCGGTGGCGCCACGCTGGGCGACCCCTCTGGAGCCTACCTGACCGCTCGCGTCCTCTCCGCCGCCGCATTCGTGGCGACCATCGCGCTCGTCTTCGTGGCCGCGCGCAAGGCGTATGGGGACGCAGCCGCGGTTATCGCCGCCTTCGCGATGGCCCTGGCCCCGCTTGCAGTCCGTCAGGCGCACATGGCCACGATCGACTTCATCCAGACCGCCTTCGTGGCGGCGGCGCTCATGGCCGCCCTGCGCGCCCGCTCTGCCCGCGCCTTCGCCGTCGCCGGTGCAATGTGCGGGCTGGCGGCCGCCACGAAGTACACGGGTGGGCTGTCGATCGTGTTCGTGCTGGCCATGGCTATGCAGTCGGGTCAGCGCACACGAATGGTGTCGGCATCGGCAGCGGGCGCCGCCGTGGCCTTCGCCATCCCGTCCAGCGTCACCCTGGCACACGCAGGCGCGTATGCCTCCGGCCTGGCTTTTCTCGGCGGGCGAGGCTTCGCACAGGACTACGGCACCCCACCTGGATGGGTCTATCACACCACCGTGAGCCTGCCTTTCGGCATGGGCCTCGGCGCCTACGCGCTTGTGCTCGGAGGCCTGGCGATGTCGGCCGTCACCCGCGCAAAGTCCGACGCGGCACTGCTGGCCTTCGTAGCCGCGTACATGCTCGTTGTCGGTGCAAGCCACGAGGTCTTCTGGCGCTACGTCCTGCCGGCGCTGCCCGCGCTGGCGCTGCTGGCCGGGGGCCTGGTTCGGGCGATCCCCCGGAGGCTCAGGGCGCTCGGTGTTGCTCTGGCCCTCGCCATGCTTCTGCCCTCACTCTGGGCATCAGTCAACACCGATCGCCTCCTGGCCACCACCGATACCCGCGTCCAGGCCGGCGACTGGCTGCTGGAGCACGCCCCCGACGGGGCCACCATCGAGACCCCTTACTACGTCGGCCCCTTCTACGATCAGGCCATGGTCGACGACAATCGCCGCTGGGTCGACGACGAGCTGGCAGCGGGGTTCCTTCAGGGCCGCTACACGACGCGCTTCCGGCTCAACGTGGACGACCCGGACTATGTCATCGCCGGCTCGAGCTTGCCAGGCCAGGATCCTCCGGCGACCGTCGCCGGCAGGCCGGCGCTGGCGACGTTCAGCCCGGGTCGCGGCGGCGGCATATACGATCCCATCGATGCCTTCTATCTGCCCATCTGGGGGTTCGCCGGGCTCGAGCGCCCGGGCCCGAGCATCGTGATCTATGGCCATTGAGGTCCCGGCCGAACGCGAGCTCTTTCGCCAGAGCGTTCGCAGCTTCGTGGAGCGCGAGGTGCTCCCGGCCGCGGATGCGCTCGACCGCCATGGAGAGTTTCCACACCGCCTCTTCAAGCGCCTGGCCCGCCTCGGCTACTTCGGCCTCCGCTACCCCGAAGACGTGGGGGGCCAGGGCGCCGACTTTCCGACCGCCTGCGTCCTCTACGAGGAGCTGGCCGCGGGGTCGCTGAGCCTCGCCGCGATCGCCGCCATGCAGAGCCTTATGGGCACCGTCTTCGTCCACCGGTTCGGCACCGCGGATCAGCGCGAGCGCTACCTCAAGCCCGCGCTCCTTGGACAGAAGCTCGGCACCTTCGCCTTGACCGAGCCTGACGCCGGCAGCGACCTGGGCGCGATGCGAACCCGAGCCCGGCGCACCGAGACCGGCTGGCACCTCACGGGCACGAAGACCTGGATCACCAGCGCGCCGGAGGCTTCGTTCCTGACAGTCGGAGCCAAGACCAGCGACGAGCCCGGGATCAAGGACATCGCCCTCTTCCTGCTCGATGCGGGCACCCCTGGCTTTGCAGTCGGCAAGCCGATCGAGAAGCTCGGAACTCGCAGCTCGCTGACCAGCGAGGTCCACATCGACTGCCACGTCCCCGCCGATTCACTTCTCGGTGGCGAGGGACGGGGCATCAAGAACGTGGGCGGCACCCTTTCCGAGATCCGAGTCATGACCGCCGCGCTCGCAATCGGCCTCGGCCGGCGGGCGCTCGAGGACAGCGCCCGCTACGCCGGGCAACGGAGAGCCTTCGGCCGGCCCATCGGCGATTTCCAGCTCATCAGCGCCAAGCTGGCGGACATGGCGACCGAGCTTCAAGCGGCGCGGCTGGCGACCTACGATGCAGCCGCCCGCCTCGACGGCGGCGGTGACGTGACGACCGTGGCGGCCATGGCCAAGTACTTCGCGACCGAGGTCTGCGCGCGGATCGTGGATGAGGCCACACGGATCTTTGGCTCATACGGCTACGCCACCGAGTATCCGGTGGAGCGCTACTTCCGGGACGCGCGCTTCCTGCTCTACGGGGGCGGCACAAACGAGATCCTGAAGAGCCTGATCGGCCGCGACGTGTTGAGGCGAGGCGGCTGGTGACCGACACACTTCGCGGCTTCCGGATAGTGGACCTCACCCGGATGCTGGCAGGCCCCTACGCCACGATGCTCCTGGCGGACATGGGCGCCGAGGTCATCAAGGTCGAGAGCCCGGAGGGCGACCCGATGCGCGGCATGGGACCGCCCTTCGAGCCGGACGGCCGCTCGGCCTACTTCATGGCTGTCAACCGCAACAAGAAGAGCGTGGTCCTCGACCTCCGGGACGAACGGGACCACCAGCGATTCCTGGGCCTGGTCAGGAAGGCCGACGCCGTGGTCGACAACTTCCGACCGGGCGTGATGCAGCGCCTGCGCCTCACGCCGCAGCACCTCAGGGCGGTCAGGCCGGACCTGGTCACCTGTTCGATGACAGCCTTCGGCGGCGACGGCCCCTACCGCGACCTGCCCGCCTACGACCTGGTACTGCAGGCGATGGGCGGCGGCATGTCGATCACCGGGGAGCCGGGCGGCCGGCCGGTACGCGCCGGCATCCCGATCGGCGATCTCGCCGGCGGTGCCTTCGCCGCACTTGCCGTCTGCGCCGCCCTTCTGCGCAAAGAGCGCTACAAGACTGGACATGGCCAGCACATCGACCTTTCTCTGCTGGACGTGCAGGTCTCGCTGCTGACTTACGTGGCCCAGTACTTCATGACCGACGGCCGGGTGCCAGGGCCTATCGGCAGCGCCCACCAGAGCGTTGTGCCATACCAGGCCTTCCAGACCGCCGACGGCGACGTCGTGGTCGCCGTCTTCGGCGAGGGCTTCTGGGCGCCCCTATGCAGGGCGATGGCCCTTGAGGATCTCATACACCGCTACCCTGACAACGCGGCTCGCCGTGCCCACCGCGAAGAGGTCGTGGATCTGCTGCAGCGCCGGTTCCTGGAACGCACCACAGACGAATGGGTCGAGGCGATCTGGGCGGCCGGAGTGCCCGGTGGCCCGGTCAATACCGTCGATCGTGTGCTAAAGGACAGACAGGTCCGCCATCGCGGGATGGTCGTCAGCGACGGCGAACGGGAGCTTCTGGGCAACCCGATCAAGACCGGCGGAGATGACACCTTCAAGCCTGCGCCAGCCCTCGGCCAGCACACCGCGGAGCTGCTTCCCTTGTCTCTGCGCGAATGACCCCGCAGGTTGCCTTCGATGTGGGGGGCACCTTCACCGACTTCGTCCTCCAGGACGGCGAGGGCCGCCTGCACACCGGGAAGCGCCTGACCACCTACCCCGATCCGAGCGAGGCCTGCCTCGCCGGCCTGGCCGATCTGATGCGGCGGACCGGCGTCCCCTGGCACGACCTCGCCCGGGCGGTCCACGGCACGACGCTCGGCTCCAACGTCGTGATCGAGCGCAAGGCGACCGGGGTTGCGCTGGCCACGACGGCCGGTTTCCGCGACGTTCTGGCCATCGGCAGGCAGAAGCGCTACCAGCTCTACGACCTCCAGATCGAAAAGCCGGCTCCTCTGATCGACAGGACGTGGATCTGGGAGATCGACGAACGCCTGCGAGCGAACGGTAGCGTCCACCGGACGCTCGACGAGACGAATGCCCGGAACGCGATCGGCCAGATGCGCGAACGGGGAGTCAAGAGCCTCGCCGTCTGCTTCCTGCACAGCTACGCCAACCCGGATCACGAGCGCCGTTTCCGCGCGCTCGTCCGCGAGCTGGCCCCGGAGATGGAGGTGTCGCTCTCCTGCGAGGTCTCACCGCAGTTCCGCGAGTACGAGAGGACGAGCACCACAGTCGTCAACGCCTATCTCATCCGCGCCGTGCGCGAGTACCTACTGGCTCTGTCCGGCCACCTTGCCGAGCGCGGCTACCGAGGACGGCTGTTCATCATGCAGTCGGGGGGAGGCGCGGCCACGGCCGAGACCATGGCCCGGTTCCCGGTCCGGATGATCGAGTCGGGACCGGCGGCTGGGGCGCTCGTGGCGGCCAGGTACGGCGCGCTCAGCGGCGACACCGAGCTCATCGCCTTCGACATGGGCGGCACCACCGCCAAGCTGGCTCTGGTCAGCGGCGGGCGGCCGCAGACCGTCGACACATTTGAGCTGCACCGTGTGCGCCTGGCTCCTGGCAGTGGAGTGCCCATAAACGTGCGTTCGCTGGACCTGGTCGAGATCGGCGCGGGCGGCGGCTCTATCGCCCGCCCCGAGCTGGGGACGATCCGGGTCGGCCCAGACTCGGCCGGCTCCACTCCGGGACCGGTCTGCTATGGACTCGGTGGCACCGAGCCGACCGTGACCGACGCCAACCTGATTCTCGGCTACCTCAACCCCGACAACTTCGCCGGCGGCACCATGCGCCTGGACGTCGATTCAGCACGGCGATCCCTCGACGCCACACTTGCAGCGCCGCTGGGCATCTCGGTCGAGGAGGCTGCCTGGGGCGTCCACGCAATGGTCAACACCAACATGGAGCTGGCCACGCGCGTGGTCTCCATCGA
>Ga0126384_10000429_pt1 | contig 22763 bp, 19 predicted proteins | sample PanSoiMetPlot_36_FD_92543 | JGI IMG/M metagenome (GOLD analysis project Ga0126384, IMG submission 92543) | Tropical forest soil microbial communities from Panama - MetaG Plot_36 | ecosystem: Environmental > Terrestrial > Soil > Tropical forest > Bulk soil | place: Panama | collected 2016-02-17 | reverse complement strand
GCGTCTTGGCGCGGCCAAAATGCAAGCTCGTAATGCCGTTAAAAATCGCTGGTGGCCGATCGCGGGGATCGTCATGCAGGAACGGACCGCAGCCTCTCAGCTCATTCTTGAAGTTCGACAGCCTGCCGCCGCTCGCCCCGCCATGTTCGTAGTCCTTGCCGCGGATTGACAAACCTACCCGATAGCCAGCCGGCACAACGATCGAAGTCGGCCATATTTCGATGTCGAGCTCCACCGGCTGGCCTTTCTTTAGTGGCTGCTTCTGATCGTGCGCGTGATAGGGGCGGTAAGGCTTCGACAACTTTTTGTCGAGCTTGCGGTGCGACGCCCGCAGCCATCCCTGTGCGACCGGAGTGTGAGGGTCGATTGCACCCTGAAACACAATTTCCTTGAGGTCACCGGCGAACGCGCGCAGTACGATGAAAAAGTCTGCGTCAGGCGTCGAAGAAGAAGCAAAAAGTTTCAACGCCGAGGGCCCGGTGATTTCCGTTTCCTTCCCAAGCGGCGGCGTGAGGAAGGTAAGGCCATCGCCCATCGCGTTAAACTTGAGTTGCGCTAGGCCGGAGGGTTTTTTGGTCGTTAGCATCATGGATGTCGGATCGAGATAGAACTTGGTCCATCTGGTGCGCCTGAGCGGCCATTCATTTTCGGCGCGTGGAACAAACTTATCGATGTGACGCACCTGCAGAAGTACCTTGGGCTGCTTCGCCCAGCCGTCTTTCTTGCCGTGCAGGAAACAGTCGAAGAAGCGCAACTGCTGCTCGCGCCCATAGTCGGTATAAAAGTGCGTCCAGTGCTCGATGCCGTGTGCTTCCAGCCATTTCTGTTTGGCGGCAGCCCGCACAAAGCCCTCGAAATTGCCGCGTGGATGTAGGCCCTGACCGCCCCAATTGGCGGCCGAGAACAGTGGCGTGACGACCTTGTCCCATTTCGGCGAACGTGCCTTGTGGTAGTCGTCATCCAGTGGATGGGACACGATGTCGGTGCCGAAATCTGCCCGGTTTCTGGCGAGCGCTTCTTCCGACAAAGTTTCGGGTCCGCACACAAGTTCACTGTGAACGCGGCTGCGCTTGCCCCGCTCACCGGCGCCGTATTGCACGGTCTTAACCTGCATGTCGTACCAATTTTCCCAGAACGTCGAGAGAATGCCACCATGATGCGTCATATCGCGATACCAGTCGGCGGCGCCTTCCCAGATGCACATCGCGGCCAGGTGCGGTGGCTGCAGCGAAGCGACGTGCCACTGATTGATGCCGTAGTAAGAAATCCCGTTGAGGCCGACCTTACCGTTCGACCAGGGCTGCGCGCCCACCCATTCAATGCAGTCGTAGAAATCTTTTGTCTCGCGCGGTGAGAAATGATCGATGAAGCCGGGCGAGCAGCCGGCACCGCGTGAATCGACACGAACGCAGGCGTAATCGTGCGGCACCCATTTTTCCGGATCAACCACTTCCCAGCTCTGATAGAGATTGCTCGATCCGGCAGAGACGTCAGGATGATGTTCCGCCATGCGCTTCCACGCGCTTGGATAGCCGTCCTGAAAGGCGAGATTTTTGGCGTAGGGCCCGTAAGAAAGGATTACCGGAAATTTTCCGTCTTTCACCGGGCGAAAGATATCGGCGCGGAGGACTAATCCATCATCCATTGTGATCGGCACGTCCCAATCAATCCGCATGCCATCACGGATTTCCGTCCGCTGCCGCAACGAAGCCATCAGGCCCTCCGACTGACAATTCCTTTGTCGGTTGGGAAGGCTACAGAAGGGGAAGCAGGACGCAAGCGCGAAGAAGAAGTTCTCCGCTCGGATTCCCGCTTTCGCGGGAATGAGCGGAGCATGCGGTTACGCAACTATCGATCTTCTGCGCCGTTTCACCTTTGCCATCTTTTCTAACACGGCGCAGACTGCAGCCGTATCCCGGGCACCGAGGCCGCTCTTCATGGCCTTCAGATAAATGTCCTTGGTGGCATCGAATATCGGCGTCGGCACGCGAATCTTGCGCGCGTAGTCGCCGATCACCTGCATATCTTTGTCCCACACAGAGATTTTCATGGTGACGTCGTCGTAGCGGCCTTTCGCCATCATCGGCGCCCGCAGTTCGAAGACGCGTGAATTGCCTGCGCCAGCCTTTACCAGGTCAACGATCATGCGCGGATCGAGACCGGCCTTCATGCCGAGTACCATCGCTTCAGCGGCGGCGACGTTGTTGATAGCTACCAGCAGATTGGCGACATATTTCATGCGGCTGCCATTGCCGAATGCGCCGACATTGAAGACATGGCGGCCGAAAGCGGTCAGGACCGGGCGCAACTTCGCGATGGTTCTGGCATCGCCACTGGCATAGAAAACAAGGTCGCGATTTTTCGCTTGTGAGCCTGTGCCGCTTACCGGACAGTCGATCATAACGTGGCCGGCTTTGCGCGCCGCGCGTGCTGCTCTTTCCTTATCTGAAATTGCGAACGTGCTCATTTCCACCAGCACCTTGTTCTTAAGGGCCGCAGTCGTGATCTTCTGCACAGTGTTTATGAGCGCTTGGGGCTTGGGGAGGCTAGTTAGAATGGTTGGCACCGCAGCTGCCACTTCGGCGGCATTGTGCATGACCTCGACGCCAGCACGTTTTGCTTCTCGACGCCGCGTCGGATTGGTGTCGTAACCCACAACGCGCCAGCCGGCGGACACCAGGTTTCTTGCAAATGCGCCGCCCATAATGCCGAGGCCGATCACGCCGACGGCGCCTTTGGTCCTTCTCACCGCCATTCACCGTCTCTCCGATGCGGAATCGCATCGACTTCGTCCCGTTCCCTCTTATGCGTTGGGTGTGAGACTGTCGAGTCGCGCGAGCATGCAAGGCGACTTTAAAGCGCGTCCATGATCGCCTATCGTCGGCAGCAAAAGCATCAAGGGAGGATGCATGCAGATCGGTGTTGCAGGTCTCGGGGTCATGGGCGCTGCGGTCGCAGCCAGGCTCATGGAAGTGGGGCACGACGTGACGGTGTGGAATCGCACATCCGAGAAGATCAAGCCGTTTGCCGACGCCGGCGCCCGGGCAGCGGTGACCCCGGCGGAGCTCGCGAGCGCAGTCGAAGCCACGATCACGATGCTTACCGACGCGACAGCGATCGATGCTGTCTACAACGGTCCGAACGGCCTTCTTTCTGGCGATGTTAACGGCAAGCTGCTCATTGAAATGAGCACGGTGCCGCCGAAGGTACCGATTGCACTTGCTGCCAAGGCGCGCGGGAAGGGTGCAGCGATGGTGGAATGCCCGGTGGGGGGTTCGACCGCGCCAGCGCGCCAGGGAAAATTGCTCGGCCTCATGGGCGCCGATCTCACCGACGCCGAACGTGCCAGGCCAATCCTCAATCAGCTTTGCCGGCGGCTCGAACATTGCGGGCCGATCGGCACTGGCGCGTCGATGAAACTCGCGATCAATCTGCCTCTGATGGTGGCCTGGCAGGCCTATGGTGAGGCCTTTGCCATAGCGAGCGCCGCTGGGTGGGAGCCGAAGCGCCTGCTTGATCTCTTTGTTGATACCAACGGAGCAAATGCGGCCCTTAAAAATCGGGCTGAGATGATTGTGACCATGTTGGAAGGCCGCGATCCGGGGCCGACCACGTTCAGCATCGCCAACGGCGTGAAAGATTTGCGAACAATGGTTGAAACGGGTGAAGCGCGCGGCGCCGATATGCGCGTTACCAAAGCTGCGCTAACCGGATTCGAGGACGCGACAAGACATGGATTCGGCGGTGGCGATGGTTCACGCATGTCCGTCTATTGGGCCACACGTAAAAAACAGTAAGGAGTAGCTATGTCCGTCACGCTCGCTCAGGCCTCGAGTATTGTCGACGCCACATTGAAGAAAGCGCGCGAACTCAAACAGATGCCGCAGACGGTCGTTGTGCTCGACACGGGCGGGCATGTCGTCTGCGCCAAGCGCGAGGATGGATCAGGCATCATCCGCTTCGAGGTGGCCGTCGGTAAGGCTTATGGCGCGCTCGGTATGGGATGGGGCTCGCGCACCATGATGGAGCGCGCAGCGCAGAACCCGAATTTCCTTACGGCCATCGTTGCGGCAAGCGGGGGACGGATGGTGCCCAATCCAGGCGGTGTGTTGATCCGCGATGCCGGCAATCACATCTTGGGCGCAGTCGGGATTTCCGGCGACACCGGCGATAACGATGAGATCATTGCAGTCGCCGGCATCGAAACGGCAGGCTTCAAAGCCGATCCGGGTGGGAGCAAGAAATAGCGATGCATCTCGTAGCCGGGCGTGTCCAGGCCGTCTCATAAGGAATGCACGGCCTTGCCAGCATAAGGGCATGCCCGGAACAAGCTCGAGCGTGCCAGCAAATGAGAGAAAGTAGGGAGGGAAGTCGTGAAACTGTTTTCGTTCTGGCGTTCATTGGCAACGTATCGAGTGCGTATCGCGCTCAATCTAAAGGGCATCACAGTTGATGAGGTCATCGATGTTAATCTGATGAAGGGTGAGCAGCGCGAGGCGAAATTCCGCGCGATCAATCCGATGATGGCGATCCCCGCGCTGATCGACGGCGATGGCCCGGTCCTGTTCGAATCGCTGGCGATCATCGAATATCTTGACGAAACTTACCCCAATCCACCACTGCTGCCGCGTGATCCGCGTGCGCGTGCGCGGGTGCGTGGGCTCTCGCAGATCGTGGCTTGCGATTCGCATCCGCTCGTGGTGCCGCGCGTGCGCGAATATATTGCGCATGAATTCAAGGCCGATGAAGCAGGCGTCATGAAGTGGGCACAGCATTGGCACAAACTGGCGCTGACGGCGCTGGAGCAGAATTTGTCGACATCGAAGGAGACAGGCACCTATTGCCACGGCGAGCAAGTCACTATGGCAGACATTTGCATTGCCAGTCAGGCGGCTGGTGCCAACTTCTTCAAGGTTGACCTCGCGCGTTATCCGACCTTGGCACGCATTGCTGCCAACTGCGCAAAAATCGATGCATTCGTGCGCGCTCATCCGCTTAGACAGCCGGGTGCGCCGGCTGCGGCGTAAATCTTGCTGCCATAACCGAGCTTGGATGGCCAGATTGAGAACGTGGCACAATGTTGAATACCGGGATTATTGGCCTCGGATGGTGGGGCAAGACTCTGGTGAAGGCGGCGCGCGACTTCGGCGTGCCCCTGCGCTTCGTGCGTGGTGTTACTCTCGAACCCGAAACGGTGCTTGATTTCGCCGCCGAGCAGCAGATCGCACTTGGGACTTCGCTCGATGACGTTCTGGCCGACAAATCAATTCAAGCCGTGGTACTCGCGACCCCGCACACCCAGCACCGGGCTCAGGTGGAGGCGATCGCCGCTGCCGGCAAGCACCTCTATTGCGAAAAGCCGTTTGCGCTGAGCAAAGCCGACGCTGAGGCTGCGCTCGACGCCTGCCGACGCGCTGGTATTGTGATCGCGGTGGGCCACCATTTTCGGTTGATGCCATCAATGCGGGTGCTTGCGGAGCTAAAGGAGGCCGGTGCCTTCGGCACCGTCATGCACGCCGAGGGAAATTACAGCCACGACTGGCTGGCCAATTATCCGTCCGATAGCTGGCGCCTTCGCTCGGAGGAAAGCCGCGCCGGTGGAATGACTGGCATGGGCATCCACGTGCTCGATTGCTTCCGCGACCTGGTCGGTCCCATGAAGCGCATTAGCGCGTTGTCGAAAGCCCGCACCCTCAAGCTGGCCACTGGCGACACCACCTCGGCGCTCATCGAATTTGAGAACGGCGCTACCGGCACGCTTGCCACAACCATGAAGACACCTTTTGCCTGGCGCATCGCGATTTTTGGCGAGAATTGCCGGGCGGAGAGTGTTAGCGAGACGCGCGCAATTGTTCGGCACGCTGGCAAAGAGCCTGAAGTAGTCGACCGGCCGACTGATAATCATCTCGGCCGCAATCTTGACCATTTCGCAAAGGCGGCGATGGGGCAGGGAAAATTTCCGATTCCGCCTGATGGCATCTTGCAGACGACCGCCGCGCTTGAGGCGGTTTTTAAATCGGTCGACGCCAACGGAGCTTGGATGATTGTCTGACGGTCACTGAAGCTTGATATCTGCGGCCTTGATCACATTGCCCCACCGGTCGACTTCCTCAAGCATATATTTGGACGTGCGCTCGACTGAACCACCAAAAATCTCTGCAGACAGTTTCTTCAACTGATCCTGCACTTCAGGTTGCCGGAGGGCTTCGTTCACGTCCGCATTGACCTTGTCGATGACGTTTCTGGGGGTAGCTGGCGGAGCCACGATGCCGTACCAGGCGACCGCTTCAAAACCCGGCAACATTTCGGCGATCGTGGGCACGTCGGGCAAAGTTTGGAGACGATTAGCAGATGCAACCGCAAGCAACTTGAGCTTGCCAGCTTCGACTAGCGGCAGCGAGACGCCGAGATTGTCGAACATCAAATCGACGTCGCCGGCGAGTAGACCTTGAAGGGCCGGCGCCGAGCCTCGATAAGGAATGTTTCGCAGCATTACCTTTGCCATCAACTGGAATAGCTCGGATGTGAGATGGGACGTCGTTCCGTTGCCTTGCGTGGCGCTTGTGATCTTGCCCGGATTCTTACGCAGATATTCGACCAACTCCGTCAGGTTGGATGCTTTGACATTGTTCGGATTGACAATCAGTGCGTTTGGTACCTGGGCCATCACAATAATCGGTTCGAATTTGGTCGGATCAAAACCGAGCTTCGGGTAGAGATTTTGATTTATCACGAGCGGAGGCGGTGGGGTTGAAAGCAGTGTGTATCCGTCAGGTATTGAACGGTAGACCACCTCGGCACCGATATTTCCAGCTGCACCGGTACGATTTTCGATGACGACCGTCTTGCCCCATTTGCGCGACAGCCAGTCACCTACAATTCTCGGGACAGCATCGGCTGTTCCGCCCGCGGGGAATGGCACGATGACTTTTACAGTGTGGTCAGGGTAATCTTCGGCGCGCGCCGAACTTTGCAACGGTGCGGTCACAACAAAAAATAGTGCCAGCGCCGTAACGGATCGATTGCCGAAAAATGAAAGTTGCGGAGACAGGTCGCGCATCAAATTACTCCTCACTGGTTCGGCGTTCACTGGGCCGGCCCTTGTGAGGGCGAGACTGTGTCAGTCTGTGTGAAGATACAACAATGTATCCGCTATACTTCGGTGCGGTCATTGCAAGGAGCTGATGATGGGCGGCGAACGGCCCAACGTCGTGATCGTGGGCGGAGGTATCGGCGGTCTCTTCGCTGCGAACGCTCTGATTGCGCATGGTGTTCGAGTGTCGGTCTTTGAACAGGCTCCCGCTCTTGGCGAGGTTGGAGCCGGGGTTTTCCTGACTCCCAACAGCGTGCGTCAGCTGGAAAGGGTAGGACTGGGCCCTGCGGTGGCGAAATGGGGAGCTAGGGTCGGCACCGGTTCTCGCTACTTCCGCCACGACGGGACTTTGATCGCACCGGTCCAAGTGACGGACTCCTCTGGCTGGAATGCGACGTTCGGGATGCACCGCGCCGACCTTATCGCTATTCTGGCCGACGCCTTGCCAGCCGAGGTCGTCCACACCGGACATCGGTGCACAGCGTTCGAGCAGGACGGCGACGCAGCCCGAGTTTCGTTTTCAAATGGCAGGATCGCCGCGGCTGACGTCGTCATTGCCGCGGACGGGATCCACTCTGAGCTTCGACCCTACGTGTTTCCTCCCACCCGTCCAGCTTTCTCGGGCTCTGTCGCTTACCGCGGGGTGTTGGCGCACGAGTGCATTCCAAACTGGCCAACCGATGCCTGGCTAATGTGGCTCGGCAAAGCCAAGCATTTTCTCACCTTTCCGGTGCGCGCGAGAAAGCTCATCAATTACGTGGGCTTTGTTCCTGCGGACGAGCAAATGAAAGAATCGTGGTCGGCTCCTGGCGATTCTGAGGTGCTGCGCCGGGAGTTCGTAGGGTGGGATCCGCGCATCGAGCAACTATTGCGGCACGTCCAAATGACGTTCCGGTGGGCGCTATACGATCGTGAGCCACTTCCAGGCTGGACCAAGGGGCGGCTGACCCTTCTTGGCGATGCCGCTCATCCTATGCTTCCTCATCTCGGACAGGGCGCCAATCAGTCGATCGAAGATGGAATGGCACTCGCAACAATTCTCGAACGGGCGGACCGGACGACTGCTTCGGCGGCACTTCTTGTTTATGAGCGTCTTCGCCGTGAGCGCGTAGCGTCGGTCCAGCGTGGTGCACGCGAGAACGGCCTGCGATACGATTCGGCCTATGCGGATTTAGGGACCCGCGACGCGGAGATCGCCGCACACGCGGCGTTCCGCAAGCGCCTCTACGACCATGATGTCGTTCCGGAGGCCCAAGCGGTGGCAACAACCCTTGGCGGATAGCGATTACTCGTTGTCATCGACTGGTGTTTTCGAGCCTGCGCTCGCGCCGCGGCGCTGGTTCGCGCGCGGCGAGCAAATGTTGCTGAGCTGCCGGTACATTTCGGTGCGCCATTATCTCTTGCCACTACAGGAATTGCTGGAAAAGCACCACGTTTTCAGGCGTAACGGCCGGGAGACCGATCGTCGTGATATGTACAATGAGTTCGTAGGTTCGTTGAAAGTTGCTGTATCACCGACCCCGATTGTCGGGCCGCAATAACGAATCGCGAACGACGCTACAAATTTGCGGCGCGCAATTTGCTTGATTGCGAAGCGAACGCCCGGTTCCACACTTGGTGGATGTGCTCGACTTCGGCCTCAAAGCGTTGCAGGAAGAGGCGTGCCTGAGTTGACAGAGTGCGCCGCTTCGGCTGGATCACCACGAATTCGGCGTGCAGCTCCGGCTCGGCGATCGGATTGACGATCAGTTCGCCGCGGCCGATGTCGTTGACCGAAATGACGCTCGGCAAGATTGTCACCCAATCCGAGCGTGCGACAAACTCAAGTGTGGCAATCATCGCATCCATCTCCAGCATCGCGGCGATCTCGACGCCTTGTGACTGAAAATAGGTTTCAAGATTGCGGCGGCGGATATTGTCAGGGCCCGGAACGACGATTTTGAGCGGCCGGCATTTGGCCAGACGCAGCGGCGCGAGGGGTTTGAAGCCCGCGCGCGGCCCGGAAAGCATCATTTCGCGGTCGCGCACCAACATCCGCGATTTCAGCCCAATGGTGCCCTCAAATGCCGGGACCACGGCAAAGTCAAGCCCGTCATCAAGCACCATTTCGGTCAGCAGCGCACTGTACCCTTCCACGATGTGCAGCCGCACTTCCGGGCACCACGGCACGAAATCATCAAGCACAGGCGCCAGCACAGCGCGCGTGAATGTGGGCATCAACCCGATGCGAAGCTCGCCCGTGACTTCGCCGGCAAGCGAGCGCACTTCCTCGGCGGCGTCCTCAAGCGTGCCGACCGCTTCCACGCAGCGTTTGTAGTAGCGCAGGCCTGCCGGCGTAGGCGTTACACCGCCGGTGGTGCGCTCGAATAGTTTGACTTTAAGGGTACGTTCAACGGCTGCGACGTGCTGGGAGATGCCGGACTGGGTTGCATTTTCCCGCTGCGCCGCACGGGTGAACGAGCCTTCTTCGCACACCGCGATGACGGCGCGAATTTGCCGCAGTGGAATTGTCGCCATCAGCGCCTCAAAAAAACGCAGGGCATTAGAAAATCTAATGGGGGAACGCAGAATATATTATTTCGGCTTTAGGCGCCAACCGGCTTAGGATTTCAACCAACAGTAATGGGTACGCGAAGGCACCGGTCGGGGAGGGACGGCCATGGGAGCTAATTTCGGCATTGCCGGTATGGATTGGCAGCAGCGGGTCAACTGGGACCGGCTGCGGGAATATCGTATCGAGCGTGCGCGTTCGATGATGAAGAAGCATGGTCTCGGCGCCATGCTTTGCATGTACGACGAGAATGTCCGGTACATCACCGGCACGCTGACGCCGGGGTGGAATCGCCTCAAACCGGGTCTGCGATACGCCATGTTGTGCGGCGACGGGCGTCCGATTCTGTTCGAACAAGGCGACCTTGGCTTCCAGATCGAGCGGCACTCGCCATGGCTGCCGAAAGAAAACGTACGGCATTCGTTTGCGTGGATCAAAGGCGCCGCCGGCCCCGCTTCGACGCAACAGGTGAACAAGTTCACCAAGGCTTTGCTGCAAGCGATGAAGGAAAACGGTGTTGCTGGCCAGAAGCTCGGCGTCGACTTCATCGACATCAACATGATCAACATCTTCAAGGAGAACAACATCAATTGGGTCGACGGCATGACCCCAATGATGGAAGCGCGAGCAGTCAAGAGTCCAGACGAGCAGGAATGCTTCCGCATCGTCGGCGCGATCGGCGATGCAACACATTGGGAATGTATGAAATTCCTACGCCCCGGCATCACCGAAAATCAAGTCACCGCGCACCTAATGGAATATCTCTACAACATTCCCGGCATGGAAGACGTCGAGGACGTGATCGTGTCGTCCGGCCCGAACACCTGGCCGAACTGGCGCAACTTCTCCGACCGCATCATCCAGCCAGGCGACATCGTCTTTATGGATTTGGCCGCGCTCACGTGGAACGGTTACAAGTCCTGCTATTACCGCACTTACTGTGTCGGCAAGGAGCCAACGAAAGAGCAGAGGGACACCTACGCTACCGCGCTTGAGTGGCTTTACGACTCGATTGGTGCGGTGAAAGTCGGCGCTACCACGCGCGACATCGCATTGAAATGGCCCTCCGCGATGGAAACCTGGGGCTACGAGGACGAAGACCAGGCCGCGGCCAATCTCTGGGGACACGGCCTTGGCCTCGCGCAATACGATCCGCCTGTCATCTCACGCATCTGGTCACTTGATCATCCAGTCGAAATTCAGGAGGGCATGACATTCGCCCTCGAAACACAACACGGGAAACGCTTCAGATACGGGGTGCGTATCGAGGAAATGCTGATCGTAAAGAAGAGCGACATTGAGATCGTGTCGAATTTCCCTGTGAAGCAAATCACAGTCGTTGATCCGCTACCGGGGTATGGAGATCACGTGAAATGACTTCGGCCGCTTAGCCGAAGTCAACCCTGAGGCTGCGCAAAGCGCGGAGGCCCGGGGATCCGACCACCAAAGCGGGGATGAACGGGACAAAACCGGCCATGACATCGAAAACCGATTAGTCAACCGTGATGACCCCCTTCATTCTTCCACTTCATGATCCCCTTGCCGCCAAGCCGGACCGGGTCGGCCCTAAAGCAGCGAATCTTGCCAGGCTGATGCAAGCAGGCCTTCCAACGCCCGGAGGCTTTGCACTTACGGCGGATGCTTATCGCCGACAGCTGCGGCACCTCGGGATCGAGCATTTGCTGCGACAATATACCGAATCCGGTCTGGCGGGCTCGCGCCGCATCTCAATCCAGATCAGGCTCGCGCTGTATGAGCGTCCGATCGCGCCCGAGATTCTCGAGCCGCTGCTCGCAGCTTGGCGTAAGCAGCATGAGAAAACACCGCTAGGCGTGGTGCGCTCGTCGGCGCTGATCGAGGACCGCAAGGGCGCCAACTTCGCCGGCCAGTTCGAGAGCTTCCTTGGACTTTCCGACGAAACCGAATTCCTGACCGCGGTGCGCGCCTGTTGGGCCGCGCTATGGACCTCGCATGCACGCCGCTACATGGAGAATCATCAGCTTTCGCCCGCAGACACCGCGATGGCGATTTTGATTCAGCCGCTGGTTTCGGCGCGCGCTTCCGGCGGTGGATTGAGCGAGACCGCCGAAGGACAGATGCTGATTTCGGCGACTTGGGGCCTTGGCTCTGCGATCGCCCAGGGTGAGGTGGTGCCGGACCGCATTGTGCTGAGCAAGACCGGATTCCTGCGCAACATCGAGACCGGGCGCAAGGGACATCGCGATACTTGCGCGCAAGGCGTGTCCACACCGGAACTGGTGCCGAAAGATCTCGTGAGTCAGCCCTGCCTCTCGCCGGGCGAAGCGGTGACGCTCGGGCGTTTCCTGCGCAAATGCGAGCAACTGGCGGACGGGCCCGTCGAGATTGAATGGGCAAGGGACGACAGCGGATTCGTGCTCCTGCAATCGCGTCCTCTGCACACGGAGCCGACGGTCGTGCCGGACGAAATCTGGTTGCAGCACCCAAGCCTGAATGGCCACCCCGCCGGCATCGGCTGGGGCTCCGGCCGTGCGGTGGTGGTAAATTGCGAATGCGAACTGTCGCGCGTGGCGCCCGGTGACGTGCTCGTTACACGTGTGGCAGGGCCAGCTCTCAGTCCTATCTTGGCGCGGGTTTCCGGCGTGGTCGCGGAGCTCGGCGGCTCTACCTCGCATCTGGCTTCGCTTGCGCGCGAGCGTGGGATTCCGATGGTGCTCGGGGTCCTAGACGCGACCCGCAAAATTCCCGATGGCGTGCAATGCGCCGTCGATGGCGTAGCCGGTATCGTGCGGTGGCTGCGGTGACCGCCAAACTGCGCGTCTTTGTGAGCCAGCCGATCGCACCCCGTGCACTGGAACGGTTGCGAAGCATTGCAAATGTCAAAATCAATGCCGATTCGAGCAAGATCATCACCAAGCGCAGGCTGATCGCGGCCGTGAAGAAATGCGACATTTTGTTTTCGCTGCTCCATGACCGCATCGACTGCACAGTGCTCGCAGCGAACGCAAAGTTGCACGCGGTCTGCTCGATGTCGATCACGCCCGACAATATTGACGTCGCCGAAGCCACCAAACGCGGCATTCCGGTCACGGTGGTCCCGCCGATTGTGGCGGAAGCGACCGCCGACATACACTTCGGGCTGATGCTGGCCGTGGCGCGGCGTATGATTGAAGGCGACAAGATGGTGCGGTCAGGAAAATTTCCGGGCTCGCAGTCGAACCACCTTGCCGGCGTTGCGGTCTTCGGCAAGACGCTCGGCGTGGTTGGAGTGGGCCGTATCGGCCAAGCCACGGCACGGCGCGCCCGAGGCTTCGGCATGAGAATTCTTTATTGGGGCCCGAGGCGCAAATACGGGGTCGAGCGTGAACTCGGTATCGAATATGTCACGCTTGACCGCCTTCTGGCCGAATCGGATTTTGTGTCGCTGCATCCTGCGCTTAATCCTGAGACGCGTCACATGATCTCGGACAAGCAGTTCGCGCTGATGAAGCCAACTGCCTTCATCATTAACACTGCGCGGGGTGCTATCATCGACGAAAAGGCACTGGTGCGCGCGCTTAAGAAAAAACAGATCGCCGGCGCGGGGCTCGATGTGTTCGAGCACGAGCCAAAGCTGCCGGCGGCTCTAAAGACCATGAAAAACGTGGTTCTTACCCCGCATCTCGGCAGCGCGGTGATAGAAGTGCGCGATCAGATGGCAAATATCGTAGTCGACAATATCCAGGCGTTGGTCGACGGCCGCGCGCCGCCGAATTGCGTTAATCCGCAGGTGCTTGCGCAGACATAGCCTCGCGCCTGGAAAATCGGGAGGACTGCCATGGCGGATTTGCCCAAGCTTGACGTGGTAATCGGCAATAATTTCGGCCATCTGCCGATGTTCATCGGCGCGGAAAAAGGCTTTTTCAAAAAGCACGGTGTCGATGCGAAAATGCTGGTCGTTGATACCGGGACCGACATGGTCAACGCCATGCACGACGGCCGCGCGCAGATCGGCGACATGAGTACCACCACCTACTTGAAAGCGGTGCATGCCGGCGAGCCGTTCAAGGTGATTGGCCTTATCATGAATGACGCCACCCGCGACAATTGCGACGATCCGCTAGCTATCGTCACCAAGAAGGGCCGCGGCATTGAGGCTGGCAAGCTCACCGATCTCAAGGGCAAGAAAATCGGGCTGGCGCGCGGGCAAACGTCCGATGAATATTTCAAGATGGTGCTGCGCCGCGCCTCAATGAAATACGAAGAGCTCACCATCGAGAACATCTGGTCGCAGTTCGGCCTCGCGCCTGCTCTGAAGGAAGGTAAGGTCGACGCGATCGTGTCATGGGAGCCTTACGTCACGCAGGTTTTAAACGAAGTGCCGGATTCGTATCCGGTCATCCGTGGTGGTCACCACATGTCCTATGTGATGGTGGCGACCGCACACGGGCCCACGGTCAAAAGCAAGCCGGCACTGGTGAAGGCGATTGCAGCCGGGCTCGCGCAGTCCTCGCACTTCACCCGCAACAATCGCGACGAGGCGGTGGAAATATTCGCCGAATGGGTGCCCGGCACCGACGTAGCGATCGGCAAGAAAGCGATACGGCACATTTCCTACGATCCGCGGTTGTCGCCGAATGTGCTACGCGCCTTCGAGAATGCCGAAGACGAGGTGCTCATGAACACTTTGAAGGGTGCACCGCGGCTAGATGTGCCGAGCCTGTTCCGGCCGCAATTCATGAGCGAGGTACAGAAGGAACACCCGGAGTATTTCGCGGATCTGCCGACGTTGACGTAGCCCCCCATCCTGACGAGCCGCGCATAGCGCGGCGTTTTGAAGGATAAGGCATGGTTCGAAAACGCGCACTGCGGGCGCTCCTCGCTATGAGGCCGCCTCTACTCCGCCGTCCAGCCGCCATCGACGACGAGCGAAGTGCCCGTCATGAGCGCGGCGGCGTCACTTGCCAGGAACACGATTGCGCCGGTCAGATCCTCCAACTGGCCAAGACGGCCGAGCTTGATGCGGCGAAGCGTATCCTCGCGAAATGCCTGGTTCTGAAAAAATGGCCGCGTCATTGGCGTTTCGATGAAGGTTGGCGCCAGCGTGTTGACGCGAATCTTGTGCGCGGCGAGTTCGATTGCCATCGCCTTGGTGAAGCCTTCCATCGCGTGTTTGGTGGCGCAATAGACCGTACGGGTCGGTCCGCCGACGTGGCCCATCTGCGAGGACATATTGATAATGGAGCCACCACGCTTGGCCTCGATCAGCCGGCGCGCCACGGCCTGTGCCACGAAATAGGCCGCCCGCACGTTGAGCGAGACCACGAAATCGAAGTCCTCTACCTTTACATCGACAAATGGCGCCGGCCTGTTGGCACCCGCATTGTTGACTAGAATGTCGAAAGGCTCTTGAGCGGCAACAGCTTTCTTCACGGCGTCGATGTCACGAACATCCAGTGTAAGCGGCGCAGCCTTTTGTCCGCGAGAGCGGATCGCCTCGGCGGCCTCCTCAATTTCCTTTGACGTGCGTGCAGCGAGGGTCACATCCGCGCCCGCATCGGCCAGCGCGGACACCGCAGCAAGGCCAATGCTGCGCCCGGCGCCAGTGACCAGCGCGCGCTTGCCGTCAAGCCGGAACGACGGCGCCGTCGCCAGCTCCGGCATCATTCAGCTGCCTGGGCGTAGGGCACGTTGCGGCCGCCGTAGCGGCGCACGCGGATGTTGGCCTGTTCGGCATGACCGAGAAAGCCTTCCAGCACGCACAGCCGCGAGCAGTATTCGCCTATCATCGCGCTGGCCTCGTCGGTCAGTACTTTCTGATAAGTGCAGGTCTTCATGAACTTCCCAACCCACAGGCCGCCGGTATAGCGTGCCGCTTTTTTCGTCGGCAGAGTGTGGTTGGTGCCGATCACCTTGTCGCCATAGGCTACATTGGTGCGCGGTCCAAGAAACAATGAACCGTAGTTTTTCATACCGTTTAGGAAGACATTCGGGTCCTGTGTCATCACCTGCACGTGCTCTGACGCCACGCGGTCGGCTTCGGCAATCATCTCCGCCTCGTTGTCGCAGACGATCACCTCACCGTAGTCCTTCCAGGCTTGCCCGGCTGCGTCTGCGGTCGGGAGTATCGACAGCAGTCGCTCGACTTCCTTTATCGTGTCATGCGCGAGCTTGTCGGAATTGGTGATCAGCACGGCGGGGGAGGTTGGGCCATGCTCCGCCTGACCGAGAAGATCGGTGGCGCAGATTTCGCCATCGACGCTGTCGTCTGCGATTATAAGAGTTTCGGTCGGCCCGGCGAGCAAGTCGATGCCAACGCGGCCGAACAACCGACGCTTGGCCTCCGCTACATAGGCGTTGCCTGGCCCAACAATCATATCCACCGGCTCAATTGTCTCGGTGCCGAGCGCCATTGCGGCTACGGCCTGCACACCGCCGAGCACATAGATGTCGTCGGCACCACCAAAATGCATTGCCGCGACAATGGCCGGATGCGGTCCACCCTTGAAAGGCGGCGCGCAGGCAATGATGCGCTTCACGCCCGCAACCTTGGCAGTAACGATCGACATGTGTGCGGAGGCGACCATCGGATAGCGGCCGCCCGGCACGTAACAGCCAATCGAATTCACCGGGATATGGCGATGACCAAGTACGACGCCAGGCAGCGTCTCGACTTCGAGGTCTTGCAGTGTTTCGCGTTGCTTTTGCGCGAAGTTGCGCACCTGGGCTTGCGCAAACCTGATGTCGGCGAGGTCCCGCTTTGGAACCTGGGCGACGGCGCGCTCGATCTCCTGTGGCGACAGGCGGAAATCCTTCGGAGACCACTTGTCGAATTTCTCCGACATCTCACGGATCGCCGCATCCTTGCGCTCGTCCACCTGGGCCAGAATGTCTTCAACGGTTTCTCGCACTTTGGCGTCGGCCGCCTTGATCGCGGCCGCATCCATTCCGCGCTTGAGCCAACGGGGCATCGGTTGTCCTCCTATTCCAGAGCCGTCGTCCCTGCAAACGCGGGCGTCCATAGCCTCCCGCCTCGCGATGAATCGCGATGCTAGGAGTCATAGGTTCCGCTCCCTCGCCGCACTCGGTCGTCGGGGACGACCGCGAAAAATTCAGGCCACTTTATCTTACTTAATCGCCTGCGGGTTGATCGGCGAACCGGTCCCGCCGGTGATAATCAACGGTGGGCCACAGAAGAAAAACTCATAAATTCCGTCCTGGTCGCAATCCTCAGCGAGTTCCTTGAGATAGAAAATCTCGCCCATGCACAAGCCCATAGCCGGGATAACCACCCAGTGCCAGGGCTGGTTGGCTTCGGTGGTTTCGTTCGGCCGCACCTCGACGCCCCAGGTGTCGGTGCAAATCGCGGCAATCTGCCTTTCCTGGCACCAATAACAGTTCTCGAACTTGACGCCGGGCGCGTCGCCGCCCGCATAGCCGCCCCAGTTTTTCTCAGCGAGGCAGCGTTCCATCTGCCCGGTTCGCACGATGAGGAAGTCGCCTCGCCCGATGGACACATTCTGGTGTTTTGCGCATTGATCGAGCTCATCATTGGAAATGCTTTCGCCATCCTGCATCCATTTCACGCCGCGTAAGCGCGCGATATCAAGCAGCACCCCACGTCCGACCATCTTGTTTTTGGAATGCTCGATTCCCAGGACGGAAAGTCCCCGCGAGTCGATCAGCTTGGCGTCGTACCCGTTGTAAGCCTTGTCCTCGTAAAAGATATGGCCGAGTGCATCCCAGTGCGTGGCGCCTTGAACGCAGAGTGTCAGCGTGTCATCGGCGTAGCGAATCTTGTTCCAGTCCTGCTGGCCAGAAATAGCATCGGTGCCAGTCGCCAGCATCTGGTGAATCGGATTGAATCGCCCGCCGAACAGGCCGGTCTGCGGCCCGGTACGGTCGAGCGGAATGCCAAGCGCGAATACTTTACCGGAGCGGATCAGGCTGGCCGCCTTGACGATGTCCTCAGGCGTGACGTGGTTGAGGGTGCCAATTTGGTCTTCTTTGCCCCAGCGTCCCCAATTCTTGAGCTTTTGCGTAGCTTCGGCGATCGCTTGTTTGCCGACCTTGATCCTCATGAAGTACTTCCTTCCGGCTTTCTTAATTTGGCAGTGTCAAATTTGCCGCCGACTGTTGCCATGACAGTGCGTCAAACTTTTCCCAGCGCTGTTAGAATCTTATCCGGCGTGAACGGCATGTCGATGAGCGGCTGCGCGCCGAGCGGACGCAACGCATCGTTGATCGCGTTCATCACCGATCCCGGAGCGCCGGCAGTGCCGGCTTCGCCCGCGCCCTTGGCACCGAGCTCACTGTCGGCGGTGGGTGAAACGACGTGGCCGCATTCGATGTCGGGCATCTCCGCTGCCATTGGTACCAGATAGTCGGCCATGTTGCCGTTGAGCATTTGTCCGTGCTCGTCGTAAATACAGTGCTCAAACAGTGCCGCACCGATGCCCTGCACCACGCCACCCCGGATCTGCTCATCCACGAGCTGTGGATTGATGATGGTGCCGCAATCCTCCACGCACCAGTGTTTCAGGAGCTTTACAAAGCCGGTGTCGGTATCAACTTCGAGATAACTGGCCTGGATGCCATTGGTGAAGGCGAACGGCCATGCCCGCGGCACGTAATGGCGCGTCGCCATAAGTTCGGCCTGGAATCCGGGTGGCAGCGTGTCAGGACGAAAATAGGCAACGCGCGCCAGTTCGTCGAGCGTGAGGCGTTCGGTGCCTTTGACTCTGTCCACCACAACGCCGGTACGAATGTCGAGCTCCTCCGGCTTGGCTTGTAGAATGCTTGCGGCAACCGCGAGCACATTGGCGCGCAGCGCCTTACCGGCTTGCCATGCAGCTTCGCCGCCGATGCCAGCCGCGCGTGACGCCCAGGTGCCGCCACCGTAAGGCGTATTGTCGGTATCACCGGTAACCACGCGCACTTTTTCGATCGGGACACCGAACGATGACGCGACGCATTGCGCCACCGCGGCTTCAGCACCCTGACCCTGCTCGGTGACGCCCGTGTGCACCACGATCGCACCCTGGGCGTCGAGCTTCACGGTAGCGCCATCCATCGACGTGATGCGGGCGCCACCGACGCCGTAGAAGGCGGCGGAAGGATTCGTCACTTCAATGAAGCTGGCAAAACCAATGCCGCGATAGATTCCTTTTTCCCGCAACTTCTTTTGCTCGGCGCGCAGGCCGGCGTAATTCATCATCGAGTCGATATGGGCTAGCGCCTCGTGGTGCGAGAGCAATTCGAACTTAAGACCTGAGGCGGATTGTGTCGGGTAAGCGTCGTCTGGAACGAGATTTCGCCGGCGCAATTCCAGCGGATCCATTCCAATCTTGGCGGCGGCAAGCTCGACCAGCCCCTCGGTGACTGCCACCGCAATCGGATGGCCGACCGCGCGGTACTGGCACATGACATTCTTGTTCTGGAACACGACGCGCGCCTGCGCGCGATAGTTAGGGCATTTGTAGGGACCGCCGGTAAGGTTGACGATCTGGTTGGCCTCGATGCCGCTTGTGCGGGGATAGACGGAGTAGGGGCCAATGCCGGTCAGATCATCGATCTCGAAGGCGTTAATAGTGCCATCTTTGCTGACGCCGATCTTAGCCTTGATGCGATGGTCGCGGGCGTGAATATCGGTGACGAAGCTTTCAATGCGGTCGGCGACGAATTTTACCGGACGCTTGAGCAATTTTGACAATGCAACCGTCGCCATCTCGTCTGCATAAGTGTGGACCTTGATGCCGAACGAGCCGCCGACGTCCTTAGTCAACACACGGACCTGCCGCTCAGCGATCCCAAGATGCTTGGCGAACAAATTCTGCATCATGTGCGGCGCTTGCGTCCCGTGATAGACGGTCATGCGCTGCTCGCCTTCGTTCCAGTCAGCGACGACGGCACGCGGCTCATTGGTCACACCGGTGTGGCGGCCGAAGCGGAAAGTGGTCTCCACCACGGCATCCGACTCCGCAAAGGCCTTGTCGACTGCGCCGACGTCCAGTTTCCGCTCAAAGCAGAGATTGTCGCCGAGCGAGGCATGGATCACCGGTGTCTTGCGATCGAGCGCAACTTCCGGATCGGTCACCGGCGGCAGTTCCTGGTAGCTGACTTCCACTAGTTCGCATGCATCCTCGGCTTCGGCGCGCGTGTGCGCGACGACGGCACAGACAGCCTCGCCTTGCCAGCAGGCGCGTTCCACCGCGATAGGAGCCTGCGGCGCCGATTTCAGGCCCTTGAGGTGAGTGAGTACGCCGACCCAGGGCGTCATGACCTTGGTAAGCCCAGCGCCAGTCACTACTGCAATCACGCCAGGCGCTTGTTTGGCCGACGCGGTGACGATCTTGACAATGCGCGCATGAGCGTGCGGCGAGCGCACATAAGCAACGTGCGCCATGCGCGGCAAACTCACATCGCTGACATATTGCCCGCGCCCCTGCGTCAGCCGCTGCAAATTCGGCCGTGGTACCGAGCGACCAATATACGAATTGGGCCGGTCGAGGGCCGTGAGAGTTGACGGGGAGTCGTCGGCAATCTTCATAGACGCCTGAACCTCACAAAAAGCGGGTCGGCCACAAAATGGTGCGCCACATATGTGCCGACGGGCTGCTATCGAGGCCAAGACCTTCTTTCGGCTGCTTGAAATTGCGCCCGATAATATCGACGAAGTCGTCGAGATTGACCTTGGCATTGGGATCGAACGAATAAATGTCGTTCACGCAAATCAGGCGAGAAGTCATGTACCACTTGTGCGCCCGCGCCCGTTTGTATTCCTCGACGATGTAAGGCTCTGGCTTGTAGTCCGGCCCAAACAATTCCTTGTAGAGGTCAGGATAGCGGTAGCCGACCGACTCGTCCGGGAAGAAGCGCAGCGCCTGATGTGTCTTCACCGCCCAAGCCACTTCCTCGTCCACGTAAGGTTCGATCATCTGGGCACCCCAGTAGCCATGGTCGCAGCGGATGAAGCTAACGATGGCGATGTCGTGCAGCAGGCAGGCCAGTACGTTTTTTTCCGGCTGACCACCCCTCAGCGCGTGGGTCGCGCTTTGCAGCAGATGCGCAGTGGAGGCGAAGCGGCGGCGGAAATAGTCCACGAGCGTTGGCTTTTCCGGCATCGGTGGTAGCCGCGGATCATCGGCCATCAGAAAGAATTTGCCTGGATGCTTAGCGCGCATTTCCTGGCTGGTGTCCATCTTGATGTTGCCGTCCATTAGATGAGCAATGGTCGAGCGCGTGATGATGCGTTCCATCTCGTGCATCTTTTCTTCTTCCAGCTCATCGGCACGCTCGGACATCGACAGCGCATGGGCGTGTTCGTTCATGGCTTTACCTTTCTTTTCGCCCTCGCTTGCGCGACCGATTCCACCGCATCGATGATGGCGTGATAGCCAGTGCAGCGGCAGTAGTTTCCGGAAATGTACTCGCGGATTTCTTCGCGGCTTGGAACATTTTTCGCGCGCGTAAGCAGGTCCTGCGCGGTCGTGAGCATGCCCGGCGTGCAATAGCCGCATTGCAGGGCGTTGCGCTGCTCGAATGCCATTTGCAGATCGGCGACTTCACCGGAGTCAGACAATCCTTCGATGGTCTCGACTTTAGCTCCATCACATTGCACCGCCAGCATCAGGCACCCGCGAACGATCTCGCCATTCACGCGCACGGTGCAGGCACCACAAACACCGTGCTCGCATCCGACATGACTGCCGGTCAGCGAAAGGTCCTCGCGCAGGAAATCAACCAGGGTCTTGCGTGCATCTACGTGTTCCCGCACACGCTCTCCGTTGACGATCAAAGAAATATCGAGGACGTGGTCACTCATAGCCGCGCCTCAAGCAGCTGTTTGGCCACGCGGCGGAGCAACACACCGGCCAGATGCTTCTTCACCTTGGCGGTCGCTTGCACGTCGTCGTGCGGTTCAAGATCGAGCGCGTCGACAGCAGCGTCGATATTTCCCGCAACCAGTGCCGCCTCGGCCTTCTTCGCACGCACCGGCGTTGCGCCCACGCCGAAGAAAGCAAGGCGTACACCGGCGAGACCTTGGCCGTTGACACGTGCGCTGGCGGCTAACCCCACAATGGCATAGTCGCCATGGCGCCGCGCCAGTTCGGAAAAGCCAACACGCGTACTCCTGTCGGCGGCAGGAATGCGGACAGCGGTCACTATCTCCTGCGGCCGCAACGCGGTCTCGAACAGGCCCTTGAAGAAAGCATCCGCTTTCACCTTGCGCTTGCCATTGGGGCCGGCAATGTTGATCTCGCCGTCAAGCGCCAATATACAGGCCGGCAGCTCCGCCGCCGGGTCAGCGAAAGCGATGGAACCACCGAAAGTGCCGCGGTTGCGGATGGCGGGATGGCCTATATGCGGCATGGCGAGTGCGATCAGCGGCGCGTGCTTGGAAATGATGTCTGAGCATTCGACCTGGGTGTGACGCGCCAGTGCGCCGATTTCTACGAATTTGCCTTTCTTGGCTATGCCGTCGAGTCCTTTGATGCCGTTGATATCAATCAGCACTTCCGGCGCCGATAGCCGCATGTTGAGCGTCGCGATCAGGCTCTGCCCACCCGCGAGCAACCGCGCGTCGTCCTTGTGCTTGGCGAGCAGCGTCACCGCTTGCTTGAGCGTCCGTGCCTTGATGTAAGCAAATGGCGATGGCTTCACGTGTCCTCCCCCGCTTTTTCTTATTGTGACCGGGAACGCGGGCAGGTCAATGCACGCAAGGCTTCGCGACGCGCCCGGGTGCCGAGTATAAGGGCCGCACAAACCAGGGCAGCGCCAATGCCGAAGGAGTTGTCAGTGGCGGTAGTCGCGGCATTGGGCGCGCGATTGCAATCGCCTTCGCGCGCGAGGGCGCGCGGACTGTCCTCGCTGCAGCCAATTCAGCTAATCTCGCCAAGGGCGCTAACGCGGTCGCTGCGGCTGGTGGCCCGCAGGCGGTGACGGTCGCCGGCGATCTGCGCACGCTGGAAGCCTGCGAGCAGGTCTTCGCCAGAGTCAACGAGCACTTCAAACGTTGCGACGTTCTGGTCAGGCTGCGACCCTCGGTGGCAATTTTTTCGAGCAGTCTGATGCCCTGTGGACCGACAGCTTTGCGCTGAAATTCCACGCCACCGTCCGGCGCGGCTGTTCTGGCCGCTGCTCAAACAGGTCCATGGCAAT
>Ga0126384_10000428_pt1 | contig 22881 bp, 23 predicted proteins | sample PanSoiMetPlot_36_FD_92543 | JGI IMG/M metagenome (GOLD analysis project Ga0126384, IMG submission 92543) | Tropical forest soil microbial communities from Panama - MetaG Plot_36 | ecosystem: Environmental > Terrestrial > Soil > Tropical forest > Bulk soil | place: Panama | collected 2016-02-17 | reverse complement strand
TCTTCGTGACCATCGCCTTCATCATCTATTTCCCGAGTGTCGTGCTGTGGCTGCCCAGGCACGTGATGCCGGCTTCCGTCGGGTGTTTCAAGGCGCCGGATGGGCCGGGCTACATCTGTCCAAGGTGAGGCGCGCGCGAGCGAGCAACGCCCTGCCGGTCTGACGCAGATTTGATATTGCGGCGCAATACGCGCCCTTGCCGATGCCGGTCCGCGTGACCTACACTGGGTTCCTTGCCGGGGCGACGTTGCATCGGCGACAACGGCAAGAATGGGCAAGAATAGGTAAGAGAGGAATTCACCATGGCCTGGACAACCCCGACCCTCGTCGAAATCTGCGTCGGCCTCGAGATCAACGGCTACCTGCCGGCCGAAATCTGATCCCTTCCGATCATCTGAAGACCCGGCCCCCTCGATGGGGCGCCTGACCGCCATCGTGCTCGGTGCCGCGGCAGGCGGCGGTTTTCCGCAGTGGAATTGTCGCTGCCAGGTTTGCCGCCTCGCCTGGGAGGGTGATGCGCGCGTCGCGCGCAGCACCCAGGCAAGCGTTGCCGTGACGACCGACGGCCAGCGCTTCGTCCTTCTCAACGCCTCCCCTGACCTGCGTGAGCAGATTGCCGCGACACCGGTCCTGCAGCCGCGTGACGGCCTGCGTGGCAGCCCGATCGCGGCAGTGGTGCTGAGCGGCGCCGAGATCGACCAGACGGCCGGCCTGCTGGTGCTGCGCGAGCGCCACGCCTTCACGATTTACGGGAGCGCACAGACGCTCGATGCGGTCACGGCCAATCCGATGTTCAACGTGCTCGCGCGCGACGTAGTGGCGCGGCGCCCCTGCGCGATCGGCGAGCCGTTCGACCTGGCCGAAGGGCTGCGGGCCGAGCTGTTCAAGGTCCCGGGCAAGCTTCCGCTCTATCTCGAGGGCGACAACCCCGAGCTTGCGGCCGAGACCGAGGCCAATGTCGGAATCGAGCTCACCTGCGGCGATCGCCGGCTGATCTTCGTCCCGGGCTGCGCCGCCGTGACATCGGCACTCGCGGCGCGGCTGGGACAGGCCGATGCGGTGCTGCTGGACGGGACCTTGTTCAGGGATGACGAGATGATCGTCAGCGGAACCGGAACCAAGACCGGCCGCCGCATGGGGCACATGCCCATCGAAGGGGAGAGCGGGTCATTGGCCGCACTTGCCTCGCTGCCGGGTCGGCGCATCTATATCCATATCAACAACACCAACCCGATCCGTGTCGCCGGCTCGCCGGAGCGGCGAAAGGTCGAGGCGGCGGGCTGGGAGATCGCCTCGGACGGATTTAAGATCGAGCTATGAAGCTGCTCTCTCCCGACGAGCTCGAGGCCCGGCTGCGCGACATCGGCGCGCGGCGGTACCATCGGTTGCACCCGTTCCACCGCCTCTTGCACGGCGGCAAGTGCACCAAGGGCCAGGTCCAGGCCTGGGCGCTCAACCGCTACTACTATCAGGCCATGATCCCCGTGAAGGATGCGAGCCTGATCGCGCGCTGCACCGACAGCGATATCCGCCGCGAGTGGCGCCGCCGTATGGTCGATCACGACGGCACCCAGGCGGGCGAGGGCGGCATTGCACGCTGGCTCAAGCTCACGGATGGGCTCGGGCTCGAGCGCGACTATGTGACGTCGCTCGCCGGAATCTTGCCGGCGACCCGCTTCGCGGTCGACGCCTACGTGCATTTCGTCGCCGGCAAGACGCTGCTGGAGGCGATCGCGTCCTCGCTCACGGAGCTGTTCTCGCCCGTGATCATCAGCGAGCGCATGGACGGGATGCTGAAGAACTACGACTTCGTCACCGCCGAGACGCTCGCCTACTTCACGGCGCGGCCGCCGCAGGCGCGCCAGGATTCCGATTTCGCGCTCGCTTATGTGAAAGACAACGCCAAGACGCCGGACCAGCAGCAGCAGGTGCTGGCTGCGCTCGAGTTCAAATGCGGCGTGTTGTGGGCGATGCTCGACGCGCTTTACCTCGCCTATGTGGATCCGAAGATGCCGCCGCCCGGCGCCTTCGTGCCGAAGGAAGGGTGAGTCCGATGACGGAGGCCACGATCAGTCCCGACGCCCGCCCGCGCCTGCCGCGCGGGGTGCGCCTCACTCACAATGAAGCCCAGGGCGGCTGGGTGCTGCTTGCGCCGGAGCGCGTGTTCAAGGCCGATGCGATCGCGGCCGAGATCGTCAAGCGCTGCACCGGCGAAGCGACCTTCACCGACATCGTCGACGATCTTGCCAAGACCTTTGCGGCGCCGCGCGAGCGGATCGCGGCGGATGTCGGCGCGATGCTGCGCGGCCTTGCCGACAAGAAGCTGATGGAGCTGTGAGGTGGCGACGAACGGGACAGCGCTGCCGCGTCCGCTCGGCCTGCTCGCCGAGCTCACCCACCGCTGTCCGCTGGGCTGCCCCTATTGCTCGAACCCGCTCGCGCTCGATCCCCGTGCGGACGAGCTCGATACCGCGACCTGGGCACGGGTGCTCAACGAGGCCGCCGCGCTCGGCGTCCTGCAGGTGCATCTGTCGGGCGGCGAGCCGGCGTCCCGGCGCGACCTCGTCGAGATCACGGCGGCGGCCCGCTCGGCCGGGCTCTACACCAACCTCATCACGTCCGGGGTCGGCGTCACGACGCAGCGTCTCGCCGCGCTGGCGGAAGCGGGGCTCGACCATGTCCAGGTGTCGATCCAGGACAGCGAGGAGAAATCCGCCGATCATATCGCGGGTTATGACGGTGCCTATGCGCGCAAGCGCGCGCTCGCCGCCGCCGTGGTCGCGCTGAAGCTTCCGCTCACCGTCAACGCGGTCATTCACCGCGCCAATATCGCGCGCGTCGAGAACCTCGTCGCCCTCGCGCTCGAGATGGGCGCGACGCGCGTCGAGATCGCCCATGTGCAGTATTACGGCTGGGCGCTGAAGAACCGCGCGACGCTGATGCCGACGCGCGCGCAGGTCGACGAGGCCGTGAAAGCCGTGGAGGAGCTGCGGAAACGCCATCACGGCCGCATCGTCATCGACGCGGTCGTGCCCGACTATCATGCGCGCTTTCCCAAGCCATGCGTCGGCGGCTGGGGCCGTCGCTCGCTCAACGTGACGCCGGCCGGGCGCGTGCTGCCCTGCCACGCGGCGGAGAGCATTCCGGGCCTCGAATTCTGGTCGGTGCGCGACCACTCGCTCGAGGAGATCTGGATCTCGTCGCCCGCCTTCACGGCGTTCCGCGGCACGGCATTTCTGCCCGAGCCTTGCCAGACCTGCGAACGGCGCGAGATCGATTTCGGCGGCTGCCGCTGCCAGGCCTTTGCGCTCACCGGGGACGCGCGCGCGACCGATCCGGTGTGCCAGCTCTCCCCGCACCACGCGCTGGTGGCCGAGTTGGCGAACGTGCAGGAGGACCGGTCCTATTCGTATCGGCGAATGTGAAACGGCGGCGACGGGCGGTGGTCGTGCGCCCCGACCGGGACGGGCCGTCAGTCTGGGAGCTGCTGATCACCGGATTCATCCAGGACAACAACGACATCGGGCGGCTTGTGGACGTGCCGGTCACGACCGGCGGATCGCCTCCTGATCGCCAACGCGCTCGGAGGGTGGCCTGCGACCCGCAAGGCCGCTCCCATTGAAGTTTCCTGGCAGCCGCGATGACGCGGCACAATTGGCAATTGCGGACCTGCGGGAAAATATCGGAGACTGTAGCTAAGGGGGACCCGTCGGCCGCATCGCCGGACCGCTGGATCTCCCGTTTAGGGAGGATTTCCATCATGAACCTGCAATCCACGTCCGCGCGCGCCCTGCTCGGCGCCGCGGCCCTCGCCGCTGGCTTTGCGGTCGCGCTGCCCGCACGGGCGCAGCAGCCGGCCGCCCCGGCCGCCACTCCGGCCCAGTTGCCGCCAGGCTCGCCGCTGATCGGGCGGCCCGACTCCGAGGCCGCGATGAAGCTCGCGCCGGTCCCAGCGCCGCCGATTCCGGCCGAGGCCGACAAGCTGCCGGTCAAGCAGCTCAAGCTGCCGAAGGGATTCAACATCGAGGTCTATGCCAGCGGCATTCCCAATGCGCGCTCGCTGCGGGTCGGCGACAAGGGCACGGTCTTCGTCGGCAACCGCCTGCTCGACAAGGTCTGGGCGATCTACGAGAAGGACGGCAAGCGCGTCCAGAAGCCGATCGCGACTGGCCTCTATCGGCCGAACGGCCTCGCCTTCCACGACGGCACGCTCTACATCGCCGAGCTGTCGCAGGTCTCCAAGATCGAGAAGGTCGAGGACAATCTCGAGAATCCGCCGAAGCCCACCGTCATCTACACCGACCTCCCCAAGGACGAGGCGCACGGCTGGAAGTTCATCGGCATCGGCCCGGACAACAAGCTCTACGTCCCGGTGGGCCAGCCCTGCAACAACTGCGTGCCGTCCGATCAGCACGGCCAGATCCGCCGCATCAATCTCGACGGCAGTGGCGCCGAGGTGGTCGCGCGCGGCGTGCGTAACACGGTCGGCTTCGACTGGAACCCGGCCAACAAGGAGCTCTACTTCACCGACAACGCCCGTGACTGGCTGTCCGAGGACCTGCCCAATGACGAGCTGAACCGGCTGACCAAGGTCGGCCAGCATTTCGGCTCGCCCTATTGCTACCAGGGCAACATCCCGGATCCGGAGTTCGGCTGGGGGCACAAGTGCGAGGAGTTCGTGCCGCCGGTGGCGCTGATGGGCCCGCACGCCGCGTCGCTTGGCATGCGCTTCTACACCGGCACCATGTTCCCGGCGGAATACCGCGGCGCCATCTTCGTGGCGCGCCACGGCTCGTGGAACCGCAGCAACAAGTTCGGCGGCGACATCGCGGTCGTCAAGCTCAACAAGGACGGCAGCGTGAAGTCGGTCGAGCCGTTCATCACCGGCTTCCTGGTCGACAACAAGTACATCGGCCGGCCGGTGGACGTTCAGCAGATGAAGGACGGCTCGCTGCTGATCTCCGATGATTACGACGGCGCCGTCTATCGCGTGACCTACGGCAGCCCGCGCACAGCCGCGCGCTGATGTCTCGCATGTGAGGGCCGGGGACGGGTACGCCCGCCCCCGGCCTTCATTCTTGCGATTGTTGCTGTTCAAACGTCACGCGGAGCATTCGTCATGCGTCATGGTCTTGCGGCGGCGGCCCTCGCTATTTTCGCGACGCTTCCGGCTGCCGCGCAGTCGGTGCAGGAGCGGCTTCCGACCTGCCTTGCCTGTCACGGCGAGAAAGGGCAGTCGGCAACCCAGGATGTGCCCTCGCTCGGCGCGCAGCCGAAGGACTATTTGCTGGTCCAGCTCTTCATTTTTCGTGAAGGGATGCGCAAGGTCGAGATCATGAACGCGATGACCAAGGGCCTCTCCGACGACGACCTGCGCACCATGTCGGAGACGCTCGCCAAGCTGCCAGCCCCGGCGCCCGTCGCCGGCGATATCGACGCGGCGCGCGTCGAGCGGGCAAAGGCGCTTGTCGGTAAGAACCGCTGCAATTTCTGCCACGCGCCGACCTTCGCGGGCCAGGACCAGGTGCCGCGCCTCGCCGACCAGCGCGAGGATTATCTGCTCAAGTCGCTGCGCGAATACAAGGCGGGCACGCGCGCGGGCTACGATCCGGCCATGGCGAGTGTCGTGCAGCCGATGAAGGACGAGGATTTCGTCGACCTCGCCTACTATCTGTCGCGGGTGAACTGACCGGCGCGAAGGAGGGCGGCGCTGCGCCGCTGCGGTCCGTGCGCTGAGTTTGCCAGAAGCGCTGTCGAGGGCTTGTGCACGTCCGACGGCCGCGCTGCACGCGCCGCCAAAGCCTGCCGCGCGACCAGGCGGACGATCTGGAGATCGTATCCGAGGGAATCGGCTGACGCGTGCTCGCACAGCACATCCGCGTTGCGGACGATCGATTGCAGGAAATCGCTCACCTCGCGCTCGGTCGTCGCCGCGGTGCCGCGGTCGCGACTTTCGGCGGTCCCGCGCGCGCCCAGGCCCGCGGCGGTTTCCATCCGGGTTGCACGGATGACGTGGCGGATATGGTAGCTGAGCTGGCGCCAGTTGACGGGTTTGGCAGCGAACGAATTTGCGCCGGCCCCGTAGGCCTGATCGATCGACGCGTTATCGTCGTGGCCCGTCAGCATGATGACCGGCAGATGCCGCAGATTGTCGTCGCTGCGAATTTTTGCGAGCAGCGCGAATCCGTCCAGGCGAGGCATTACGATGTCGAGCAGCACAAGGTCGTAGGGTCGTGCGCGCAGCGCCTGCAGCGCGGCTTCGCCGTCAATGGCGGTGTCGATCGTGGCGGATGGCGTGGTGAGTTGAACGCTCGCGAATTCGCGCAGAATGGGATCATCGTCCACCGCGAGGATGCGCGCGGGCTCGTCCAGGACGTACGTCCAGCGGTCTTGTTGGTGCTCCGGCGACGCCATCAACGTTATCCGTTCGATGGATCGACGGTAATCTGAAAAACTTTAACGCCATGTGGAATTGCGGCGTGAATCGGTGATTAGCGCATTAATGCTGTTTTGATCTAACTGAGCTGTTTTGAATCATCGACGCCGGGTCTGAGCCATGTCCGAGCCCGGTCTGGGCCGGCCGTCAGCCCGGTTCTCCCGCCTCCGCCTCGGCGAGCTTGGTGCGCCAGTCGGTGCGGTGGCGGATCAGCGCGATCGCCGACAGCAGCAACAGGCCGCCTGCGACTCCGAGCAGCACGAGCGCGATCGGCCGCTGGAAGAAGATCAGGTAATCGCCGTTCGACATGATCAGCGACTGGCGCAGGCTCTGCTCGAGAATCGGCGCGATCACCAGCCCGAGCACCAGCGGGGCGGGATCGAAGTTGAATTTCCGCAGCCAGTAGCCGAGCACGCCCATCACCAGCATGATCCAGACGTCGACGATCGAGTTGTTCACCTCGTAGACGCCGATCACGCAGAACATGATGATGAGCGGATAGAGATAGGCATAAGGAATCCGCAGCACCGTCACGAAGACGCTCACCAGCGGAAGATTGAGCGCGAGCAGCATCAGGTTGCCCACATACATCGAGGCGACGAAGCCCCAGAATACGTCGGGATGATCGTTGACCAGCGTCGGGCCGACCGAGACGCCGTGAAGCATCAGGGCGCCGATCAGCACCGCAGTGATCGGGCTCGTCGGGATGCCGAGCGCCAGCATGGGCACGAAGGCGCCGGTCGACGCCGCGTTGTTCGCCGATTCAGGACCTGCGACGCCGGCGACCGCGCCCTTGCCGAACTGCTCGGGGTGTTTGGAGACACGCTTCTCGAGCGCATAGGACAGGAAGCTCGAGATGACGTGCGCCGAGCCCGGAATGATGCCGATGATGAAGCCGAGCAGGGTGCCGCGCCCGATCGGGAAGGCCGCCTCGCGCCATTCCTGCCGACTCGGCAGCAGATCGCGCAGCTTCGGCTGGATCACCTCGCCGACGACCTGGTTGCTCGGCGTGGAAAGGATCTCGCCCAGTCCGAACAGGCCGACGGCCACCGGAACGATGCCGATGCCGTCGCCGAGCTCGGCGAGATTGAACGAATAGCGGAAGTGGCCCGTCATGTTGTCGATGCCGATCATCCCGAGCAGCAGCCCGAGGCACGCCATGAGCAGCGTGCGGATCAGCGACGATGACGACATGTAGGCGAGGAAGATGAGACCGAGGATGAGCAGGGCGGTGTATTCGGGCGGGCCGAAACGGACCGCGAGCGTCGCGAGCGGCGGCGCGACCACGGTCAGCACCACCACGCCGAACGTGCCGGCGATCCACGAGCCCACCGCCGCGATGCAGAGGGCGGCTCCGGCGCGACCCCGCTTGGCCATCGCATAGCCGTCGATGCAGGTCATCACCGAGGACGCTTCCCCCGGGATGCGCATCAGGATCGAGGTGGTCGACCCCCCGTACTGCGAACCGTAATAGATGCCGGCGAGCATGATGATCGCCTGCGTGGCGTTCATGCCGAACGTCACCGGAAGCAGGATGGAGATGCCGGACAAGGGCCCGATGCCGGGCAGCACACCGACCAGCGTGCCGACCAGGCAGCCGAGAAACGCGTACCAGACGTTGTCGAACTGCAGCGCGACCGCGAACCCGTGCAACAGGCTGTGCAGAGTGCCTTCCACGTCGCTATCCTAGAATCCGAACGGGCCGGTGACGAGCGGGGTTTTGAGCAGGTATTCGAACGTCACATAGGTGAGCCCGACCACGCCCAGGCTGTAGAGCGCCGCCCAATGGAGCGGGCGCCGCTCGATCGCCACCAGCAGCAGGAACATGAGCAGCACCATCGTGATCAGGAAACCGAGCAGCTCGAATGCCGCGATGCCGGCCGCCGTGATCGCCGTCACGGCAGCCGCATGTTTGGCGTCGGTCCATTCGACCTCGGCGAACGGGCGACTTTCGCCCGCCCGGGCGATCAGGACGAGGCCGAAGAAGATCATCAGGCCCGCCAGGATTTTCGGCAGGAAGCCGGAACCCGGCATCGACAGGCCGCCCATCGGCAGATCGCCGCTGAGCGCGATCACGAGCAATCCGAAGCCGACGAAGGCGGCGCCCGCGACGTGATCGGCACGCAGTGTCATGAAAAAGGCCTTTCCGCCCGGCGCCGTCGGGGTGAAAGCGGGCTCATCCTTGCACGCGGCCGATCTGCTGGATCGCACTTTCCATGCGTCTGGCGTCGTCCGCCCAGAACTTCGCAAAGTCCGGTTGATCCATGTAGCCGAGATCCTGGCCGAGATTGACGAGCGCGCTGTTGAACTGCTCGCTGTGGGCGGCCGTCTTCACGGCGTCACGCAGAACGCCGATCACCCTATCGGGCGTGCCCTTGGGCGCGAACAGGCCGACCCAGAAATAATATTCGAAGTCGTATCCCGATTCCTTGAACGTCGGCACGTCCGGCAGCGCCTTCGAGCGAGCGGTGGCCGAGAGAGCGAGCGGTCGCAGCTTGCCGCCCTTGATCTGCGCCAGCGCGATCGAGCTCGGCGACATGAAGAACTGCGCATTGTTGCCGAGCACGGCGGTGATCGCCGGCGAGCCGCCGGTGGTCGGCAGATGGCGGAACTGGAGGCTGCCGGCGGCGCTCGCGAACAGTGCGGTCGGCACGTGCGAGGCGCCGTAGAGACCGGACGAGCTGAAGATGATCTGGTTCGGGCGCTGCTTGGCGTCCTCGACCAGATCCTTCAGCGTCTTGTAGGGAAGCTGCTCGTTGACGACCAGCACGATCGGATCGGCGACCAGGCGCGCGATCGGAATGAAATCCGCATTGGTGAACTTCGGCTGCCGTCCGAACAGCTTGTCGACCTCGGCGAAGCCGGAGATCGACGTGATGTGGACGAGCAGCGTGTAACCGTCCGGCTTGGCGCTCGCGGCGAACTGGGCGCCGACCGCGCCGGCAGCGCCCGCCTTTGTCTCCACCACGACCGCCTGCCTGACGATCGGCTCGAGCGCAGCGGCGAGCGGACGGGCGATGACGTCGGCGACGCCGCCCGGCGGGAACGGATTGACGAACGTGATCGCATGCGCCGGATAGGTCTCCTGCGCGAGCGCGGCGCGCCCCGCCAAAGCGGAGAGCCCGGTGCCGATGATGAAGCTGCGTCGATCGATGTCTCTGCGAACCATGTCTCCCCCCGCAAGTCTTCGCATCGATGCCGGCCGCAAAGCCGGCTAGCACGGCCGTGAAAAGTCGCCGCGACGTCAGCCTTCCACGCGGCCGATCAGGTGGACCGCGTCCTCGACGCGCTTGGCGTCGGCATCCCAGAACGTCTTGAACTCGGCCTGATCGAGATAGGCGACCTCCTCGCCGATGTTCTTCATCGCGGTCCCGAACGGCTCGCTCGCGACCGCCTTGCGGACCTCCGGGCGCAGCTTGGCAATCACGGCGTCGGACGTCCCCTTGGGTGCGAACAGGCCGACCCAGAGATAGAACTCGATGTCGTAGCCGAGCTCCTTCATGGTCGGCACGTCGGGGATCGCCGCCACCCTCTTGTCCGAGTAGCAGGCGAGCGCCCGCACCTTGCCGGCTTTCATCTGGGCGCTCGCCGCCGCGAGCGACGACACCAGGATCTGCGAGTTGTTGCCGAGCAGCGCCGTCAGCGCCGGCCCGCCGCCATTGGTCGGCAAGTGGCGCAGCTTGAGGCCGGCGGCCTTCATGAACAGCGCGGTCGGAAGGTGAAGCGCGCCATAGAGTCCGGATGAACTGAACACCAGCTTGTCCGGATTGGCCTTGGCGTCATCGACCAGCTCCTTGAGCGTCTTGTAGGGCTGCTGGTCATTGACCAGAAGCACCATCGGGCCGGCGGTGAAGCGGGCGATCGGGATGAAGTCGGCGCGCGTGAATTTCGGCGTGCGGCCGAAAAGCTTGTCGACCTCGGCGAAACCGGAGATCGAGACGATATGGACCAGCAGCGTATAGCCGTCGGGCTTGGCGCTGGCGGCGAACTGTGCGCCCACCTGGCCGGCGGCGCCGGCCTTGGTCTCGATCACCACCGGCTGCTTCACCAGGGGTTCCATCATTGCGGCAAACGGCCGGCCGACCACGTCGGCGGCGCCGCCAGGTGGAAACGGATTGATCAGCGTGATTGCGTGCGTCGGATAGGCGTCCTCGGCGAAGCCCGGCCCGCCCACGAGCGCGGCGGCCGCCGAGCCGACCACGAATTGGCGTCGATCCATGGCGTCCTCCCCACAACGGTCCTGGCCGGCTGCCCACGCGGGCGCCGCGGTTGGGTGGGACACTACCGGCCGCGCGCGGGGCGAGCAACCTCGCCGGGCCTGCGACAATTGCGACAGCCGGCCGGCGCCAGCCAATCCGGCTGCCGGTTAACGTGCATCTGCCGATCGTTCGACTTGGCGCTGCGGTTTGACAAGGCCGGGAAGGCGCTGGACTCTTCGCAGACCTTCGTCGTTACCGTCGGGAGCTTGCCATGCCTGCCTATTGGGTCGCGCGGTCGCGCGTGATCGATCCGGTCGAATACAAGAAATACACCGATCCGCTGCCCGCGATCTTCGCCAAATACGACGGCAAGGTTCTGGCGCGCGGCGGGCGTTTTCAGATTATGGAAGGGCCGGAGAAATTCCACCGCTTCGTGGTGATCGAGTTTCCGACCTTCGAGCAAGGCGTCGCCTGTTTCACCTCGCCGGAGTACAAGGCCGCCGCCGCCTTCCGCCGTAACGGCGCCGGTGAGGTCGAGACCTTCATCGTCGAGGGCGGCGATGCGACGCCGCGTTAACGCGTGATCGCGAAAAGTGGGCACCGGTTCTTCGGGTCGGATCACGCGCAGCGTTAACGCGTGATCCCGAAAAGTGGCACCGGTTTTCGGGCCAGATCACGCGCCCGCGTAACGCGTGATCCCGAAAAGTGGGCACCGGTTTTCGGGCCAGATCACGCGCCCGCGTAACGCGTGATCGCGAAAAGTGGGCACGGGTTTTCGGGTCGGATCACGCGCCGCGTTAACCAGTTTCGGGACAGATCCCATATGAGGCAACGCGGCCGGCGACCCGTTAAACATGCGTCGCATCGCCTCTGGCGGGGATACCGCAAATGATCCTAAGATGCGGCGAAATCGACGTTTTTCACTGGGAGGAACTGACATGTATCTGAAACGCCTGCTTGCGCCTGCGGCGGTTCTCGCTGCAGTCGCATCTCTGGCGCTGGTCAACGGCGCAGTCGCCCAAACGGGCGAGATCAAGATCGGCTCCAGCATGGCGATGACCGGCGGCCTCGGGCCGAACGGCAAGAGTGCGTTGCTCGCCTGGAAGATCTGGGAGGAGGACGTCAACGCCAAGGGCGGCCTGCTCGGCCGCAAGGTGAAGCTGGTCTACTACGACGATCAGTCGAACCCGTCGACCGTGCCAGGCATCTACACCAAGCTGCTCGACGTCGACAAAGTCGACCTCGTGGTCGGCGGCTACGCGACCGCGATGCTGGCGCCCGCGATGCCGGTGATCATGCAGCACAAGAAGGTTTTCATCGGGTTGCTCGGGCTCGCGGTCAATAGCGAATTCAACTATCCGAACTACTTCGTGATGATCCCGTCCGGACCCGATCCGAAGCCGGCCTTCACCGAGGGTTTCTTCCAGATCGCGATGGCGCAGAATCCGAAGCCCAAGACGGTGGCGATCGTCGCCGCCGATCAGGAGTTCTCCCGTAATGCCTCCGACGGCGCGCGGCAGAACGCCAAGAAGTTTGGCCTGGAGATCGTCTACGACAAGAGCTATCCGCCGTCGACCACCGACTATGCGCCGATCGTGCGCGCGATCCAGGCGACCAATCCGGACGTCGTCGTGGTGTGCTCCTATCCGCCGGACTCGGTCGGCATCATCCGCGCCGTCAACGAGATCGGCTTCAAGCCGAAGATGATCGGCGGCGGCATGGTGGGACTGCAGAACACCTCCATGAAGGCGCAGCTCGGTCCGCTGCTCAACGGCTTCGTCAACTACGATTTCTGGTTGCCGGTGCCGAAGATGCAGTTCCCGGGCGTCGAGGACCTGATGAAGAAGTATCAGGCGCGGGCGGCGGGCGAGGGTGTCGATCCGCTCGGCTACTACATGGCGCCGCAGGGCTACGCCCAGCTGCAGGTGCTGGAGCAGGCGATCACGGCGACCAAGAGCCTCGATGACCAGAAGCTCGCCGACTACATCCGTGCCAACACCTTCAAGACCGTCCTCGGCGACGTGAAGTTCGGCAAGGGCGGTGAGTGGGCGGAGTCGCGCGTGCTGCAGGTGCAGTTCCAGAACGTCAAGGGCAACGACGTCGCCCAGTTCAAGGACGTGAAGACGCAGGTCGTGGTGTCGCCCAAGGACTACGTCTCGGGCACCGTCATCTATCCGTACGAGAACGCGAAGTAGCGCCTCGCTCGGGCAGAAAATGACACGCCGCGCGGCCTTGCCGCGCGGCGTTTTTCATTCCGGTCATTGCGAGCGAAGCGAAGCAATCTCCCTTCACTGCCCATTCGTCCGCGGCTGAGATTGCTTCGCTTCGCTCGCAACGACGCGGGATCTACAGCCCCAGATAGAATTTCCGGATCAGATCGTTGTTGTTGAGCTCGTCGGCCGATCTGCCCTCGAACGCGATCTTGCCGTGGACGATCACATAGCCGCGGTCGGCGATGCGCAGCGCCTGCATGAAGTTCTGCTCGGCCATGAGCACCGTGAGCTGGTAACGGTCCTTCAGCTCCTTGATCTTGTCGATGGTGCGGCTCACCAGCACCGGTGCAAGGCCGACCGATGGCTCGTCCACCAGCAGGATGCGCGGCGCCGACATGAGCGCGCGGGCGAGCGCCAGCATCTGCTGCTCGCCGCCGCTCATGCTGCCGGCGAGCTGGCTTCGCCGCTCGGCAAGCCGCGGGAAGGCCTCGAAGCAGAAGTCGAGATGGTCCTTGATCTCCGCCCGCGCCTTGGGCCGGTATGCACCCAGCAGGAGATTCTCTTCGACCGTGAGGCGCGGAAACAGCCGTCGCCCTTCCGGCACCAGCGCGATGCCGAGGTCGACGATCTCCTCCGGGGTGCGGCCGATCAGGTCGTGCTTGATGCCGTCGATCTCGACCATGATGCGCCCGGCGCTCGGCCGCACCATCCCCATGATGCTCTTCATGAGCGTGCTCTTGCCGTTGCCGTTGGTGCCGAGCAGCACCACGGTCTCGCCGCCGCTGACGTTGAGTGTCACGTCCTCGAGCACGCGAACTGCGCCATAGGCCGCGTGGATGCCCTCGACGGTGATGCTATTGGCCAAGGTAAGCCCTCTCGACTTCGGGATCGCGGATCACATCGTCGGGGCGCCCGTCGGCGATCTTTTTGCCGGATACCAGCACGACGAGCCGCTGCGAGAAGTGCATCACGGCGCGCATGATGTGCTCGATCAGGATGACCGTGGTGCCGCGCTCATTGAGCCGGATCAGCAGTGAGACGATGTCGCCGACCTCGGAATGCGACAGGCCCGCCATCGCCTCGTCGGCGATCAGCAGCTTCGGCTCCGCCGCCATGGCGCGCGCGAGTTCGAGCTTGCGCATGTCGACCTGGGTGAGATCGCGCGGATACTTGTCGGCGCAGTCGACGAGGCCGACGAGGCTGAGCAGCTCGGCGCAGCGCTCTTCGGTCTGTGCGGCCGAGAGGTGGCCATGCGCCCGGGAATCGACCGCGTAGAGCAGCGGGACCTTCAGATTGTCGTGGACCGACATGCTGACGAACGGCCGCGGCAGCTGGAAGCTGCGTGCAAGCCCGAGGCGCGTGCGCACATGCGCCGGCAGGCCGTCGAGCCCGCGGCCCTCGAACTTGACCGTGCCGGTCTCGTTGGCGAGCGTGCCGCACAGGCAATTGACGAGCGTGCTCTTGCCCGAGCCGTTCGGACCGATGAGGCCAACCCGCTCGCCCTCGGCGACGTTCAGGTCGATTCCGTCGAGGGCGATGAAGCCGCCGAAGCGCTTGCCGAGGCCTTCGACTTGGAGGAGGGGCGCGGCCATGTCCATCCCATTCTGCGCAGATGAGGTTGCATCAGGCCGACCAGTCCGTTCGGCGCGATGATGACGAAAGCAACGAGCAGCACGCCGACCAGGAGCAGGTTGACGGCGGAGGAGATCGTCACGGTGGCGACCTGCTGCAGCGTGCCGAGCAGGATCGAGCCGATCAGCGGGCCGACCCAGCTCGTGGTGCCGCCGATCAGCGGCATGGCGATCGAGTTGACCGCGTAGGGCAGGCCAAAGGCGGACGCCGGCTCGAGGTAGCCGATATAGTAGGGGAACGGCGCGCCTGCCATGCCCATGAGCGCGCCCGACAGCGTGGTCGCGATCAGCTTGAGCTTGAGAGTGGGCACGCCGGAGGCCTCGGCGGCGAGCTCGTCGTCGCGGATGGTGGCGAAGCCGTAGCCGAGCTTGGAGCGCTCGATCGCGCGCGCGATCGTGACCGCGATGGCGGCGAGCAGGATGATGATGAGGAAAAGATACTGGATGTAGTCGAGTTTGACGCCGAGAATGTCGATGTCGCTCGGGCGGATCACGTAGGCGCCGCGCGAGCCGCCGACATAGTTCCAGTTCACCACCAGGGTCTGCAGCACGACCGCCAGCGCGAGCGTGGCGATCGCGAAGAACGCCCCGCGCAGCCGCAGCGTCAGATAGCCGGTGCCGAGGCCGACCAGTCCCGAGACGCCAGCCGCGATGACGAGCAAGGCCGGGATCGGCAGCGGATAGGTCTTGTGGAAGAAAACCGACGTATAGGCACCGAGTGCGAAGAATGCGGCGCTGCCGAAGTTCACGTAGCCGCAATAGCCGCCGAGAATGTTCCACGCGGTCGCCAGCACGATGTACTGCACCACTATGTAGCCGGCGTAGAACAGGTAGTCGTTGCCGATGGCGTGCGCGAGGAGGAAGACCAGCACGGCGGTTGCGATCGCGATGCCGAAGAATATCGACGAGCGCACGGCCTAGCGTCCCATCAGGCCGGCCGGCCGCACCGCCAGCGTCAGCAGCAGCAGGCCGAACGCCACCGCCGGCGCCCACGAGGGACCATAGAAGGTCGCAGTGAAGCTCTCGACGATGCCCAGCAGCATCGCGCCGATCAGCGTCCCCGGCAGGCTGCCGAGTCCGCCGAGCACGCAGATCGCAAACACGCGGCCGATATATTCGCGGCCGATCGAGGGTTCGACCGGCTGGATGATGATCAGGAAGGCGCCCGCCAGCGCGCAGGTCGCGATCGATACCGCGAAGGCGATGCGCTTGATCTTGATCGGGTTGGCGGCCATCAGCCGCAGCGCGAGTTGATCCTGCGCCACTGCCATGATGGCCCGGCCGAGAAAGGTGCGGGTGAGGAAGAGCTGGAGCGCCGCCAGCATCACCAGCGACATCACGCACGGCACCGCCATGCGCATCGGTAACTGAACCAGTCCGACGGTCACCGTCTTGTCGACGTAGGGCGCGTTGACGTAGCGGTAGTCGACGCCGAACACCAGGATCAGCACGACTTCGGTGATGAACAGAAGCCCGAAGAAGAAGGCGAGGCCGCGCAACGCCTCCTGGCCCCGTTTCTCGAACGACAGGTAATAGACCTGATAGGTCAGCGCACCGAGCGCGTAGAACACCGGCAGACCGAGGATGCCGACGATGATCGGATCGAGGCCGAACTGGGCATTCACGATATATGCGATGTAGGACCCGACGATGATGAAGCCGGGATGCGCGATGTTGACGATGTCGAGGATCCCGAACGACACCGAAATCCCGACCGTCACGGCGGCATAGAAGCCGCCGAGCAGCAGACCTGCCACCAGCGCATTCAACAGAAGATCGGCTGAAACGTACATGCAGCGCCTCGAACGCGGCTTATTCACACCAGGACGGGACCATGCTCAAGCGCCGCGCCGATGCCGCGGCGAACCGACGCGCAGCAGCCTTTTCGCCCGGCGATGCCCGAGATCTGCCCCGGCGGGATTCCGCATGTTCCCCCCAAACTGCGCCCCGCGCGTCCGCCGTCTGTGGGGCGGCTCGAGGCCGCCGTGTCACGGCAGGTCGGTCAGTCTTCTGCGGGCAGTGTGCAGGAAGGTCAAGCGCTTGGCTAGCCTTGCAGGCCCCCGACGCGTTGGGCCCTCTTCGGCGCGCCGTGGGCGCGCCTTGGTCGCGCCTTGGGCGGCGTCTCTGGGGCGTTTATTCCTGTGAAAAGACCAGCTCGGGCACGCCGAGCTGGTCCCTCGATCGGATGGTGGCTCTGGTCTTGGACGGCCCGGGTCAGGCGGCCGCGGCGTCGCGGACGGCCTGCGGGATCGCAAGCGGCTTGTTGGCGCTGTCGAGGAATTCGACCGTCATGAACACCAGGTCCTTGTCGCCGAGGTTCTCCAGGTCGTGCACCTTGTATTCGCCCGGCCCGTAGGTCTCGTGCCGGGTCTCGCCCGGTTGATAGGTGTACTCGACCGTCGTGCCGTCCATCAGGTGCTGACGGCCGCGGCCGCCCGAGACGGCGGTCCAGAAATAATCCAGCACGTGGCGATGGAAGCCGAAACGCTGGCCGGGCTTGAGGCGGATCGTCCAAACGCGAACCCGCTCGCTTTCGGATACGAACTCGCTGCCCACGCAGCCGTTGTGGTTTTGCGCCTCGCGCTCGAATTCCTGCTGCAGCGCCGTCGGCCACTGGGACTTGTCGCTGCTGGCGGGCTGTTTGTCGATCATGGACATCGCCATGGCATTCCTCCAGTGATTGTCGGCTGAATATACTCGCTCGCGGCTGGACAAGGAACATGGCAAACCGGAGCGCAAACGGGAGCAGACGGCGCGCCCTCGTCGTCGGCGGCTCGATGAGCGGCCTGCTCGCCGGACTCATGCTGCGCGAGCGCGGCTGGACCGTCGATATTTTCGAGCGAGTCGAGAGCGAGCTTTCCGGGCGCGGCGCCGGCATCGTCGCCCAACCCGAGCTGATCGCGATTCTCGAGGCCCTGCGTCTCGACACGCGCGAACTCGGCGTCGCGATCAGGACGCGGCAGTTCATGGACGCGACCGGCCAGGTCGCGGGCCGCGTCGAATGCCCGCAGGTGCTGACCGCCTGGGAGCGGGTCTATCGCGTGCTGCGCGACGGTTTCCCGCCCGAGCACTACCATCGCGGACGGGGTCTCACGGACTTCGAGCAGAGCGGGCGTTCGGTCGTCGCCCGAATGACCGACGGATCAGCCGAGACCGGCGACGTGCTGATCGGCGCCGACGGGCTGCGCTCGACCGTCCGCCAGCTTTGTCTGCCGGGGCTCGCCCCGCTCTATGCCGGCTACGTGGCGTGGCGCTCGCTGATCGCCGAGGACGCAATCCCGCCGGCCGTCCACCGCGAGCTGTTCGCCTACATGACGTTCTGCCTGCCGCCCGGCGAGCAGTTCCTCGGCTATCCGGTGGCAGGCCCCGATAACGACCTGCGGCCGGGTCATCGTCGATTCAATGTCGTATGGTATCGCCCGGCGGACGAGACGATCGAACTTCCCGGTCTGCTCACCGACGAGAGCGGCGTCACCCACGCGATCTCGATCCCGCCGCCGCTGATCCGCCGCGCTGCGATCGCCGACATGCGCACCGCCGCCGAGCGGCTGCTCGGCCCGCAGGGCCGCGCGATCGTGCGGCTGATGGCGGAGCCGATCCTGCAGCCGATCTACGACCTCGAAAGTCCGCGCATGGCGTTCGGCCGCGTCGCGATCATCGGCGACGCCGCCTTCGTGGCGCGTCCGCACGTGGCGGCGGGAGTGTCGAAGGCCGCCGAGGATGCCGTTGCGCTCGCCGAGGCGCTCGCCGCCGACGACGTCGTGCCGGCGCTCTCCCGCTTCGAGGCGCGACGGCTGCCGATCAACCGTCGCATCATTGAGCGCGCGCGCCATCTCGGCGCCTATCTGCAGGCAACCCAGACCGCGGAGGAACGCGCGCGCTCGGAACGCCACGGCATCCCGGAGGCCGTCATGACCGAGACCGCCGTGCTGGATTTTCTGCGCGCATGAGCGTCAAAGGCCCAGCAGCTTCTTGGCGTTCAAGCCGACGATCGCCGCCACCGTGGAGGCGTCGAGCCCGGCCGAGACGATGTGCTCGATCGGCTCGTACTCGGCCATGTCGTACGGATAGTCGGTCCCGAGCACCACGTGGTCGGCGCCGAATGTCTCGATCAGCGCGCGCAGCTGGTGCGGCGTGAACACCACGCTGTCGAAGAACACCTTCTTGAGATAGTGCGTCGGCGGCTTCGGCAGCTCGGCCTTGCAGTCCGAACGCGCCCCCCAGGCGTGATCGATGCGGCCCGAATAGCCGCCGAGGTAGCCGCCGCCATGGACCGCGAGGATTTTCAGGTCGGGGTGGCGCTCGAGCACGCCGTCGAAGATCAAATAGTGAAGCGCAAGCGTGGTTTCGAACGGGTTGCCGATGATGTTGTTGAAATAGAACCGCGACAGCCGGCCGGCCTCGGTGAAGCCGTTCGGATGCAGCAGCACCAGCGCCTTGAGCTCCTCGGCCTTCTTCCAGAACGGCGCGAAGGCGGGATCGGACAGCTCGCGGCCCGCCACATTGGTGAGGATCTGTACGCCTTTGAACCTGAGACTCGTCATGCAGCGTTCGAGTTCCTTGGCGGCCTCCGCGCCATCCGGCATCGGCACGGTGCCGAGCGCGACGAACCGGTCCGGCCGGCCCGCCACGTACTCGGCGATGCCGTCATTGACGATGCGGGCCGACTGCACCGCGATGTCGAGCGGGACCGTGTAGTAGCACTGCGGCGGCGGACACATCACGAGCTGGAGGTCGATGCCCATGGCGTCGAGATCGGCGAGGCGCTCGTCGTAGCCGATCATGCGCGAACGGCGGTCGCCGTCCTGGCGCATGTTGAGCGCCTTGGTCTGCGGCGTTGCGAAGTGGGCGAGCGGGATGGTCGCGAGGTCGAGGTGCGGCTTGACGAACTCGGCCGCCTGCGGGATCGCGATGTGCGCGTGCAGATCGATCGTCACGCTCTGCGGGCGCGTTTGGCGCCCCGGCTTGCCGGCCGGCCGCGCCGCCGTCGGGCCATAACGGTTCCAGTCGTTCGACATATCGATCGATCCTCTTTCGTTGCGGTGAGCCGCATTCGTGTCCAATACGTCCGCCGTCATCGTCCGCGCAAGCGGACGATCCAGTAAACACCGATGGCGCCGTGGTTACTGGATTCCCGCTTGCGCGGGAATGACGACCTCAACCTAACGTCTTGCCTTCCGGGCGGTGGCGCGCTTCTTCTCTTTCGTTTCCCGCTCCGCCGGGATCATCGGCAGCAGGACGTAGTTCGCCCGGCCGCCGCCGAAATGCAGGGTCGTGGTCCCGGCGAAGATTTCCGGGGGGCGGTCGATCGGATCGTCGTGCAGGAAAGGCCCGCAGCCCGTGAGCTCGTTCTTGAAGTTGGACAGCCGCCCGCCGCTCGGGCCGCCATACTCGTAGTCCTTGCCGCGGATCGTGAGCGCGACGCGATGGCCGGCCGGCACGACGATCGAGGTCGGCCAGATCTCGATGTCGAGCTCGACCACCTCGCCCTTCCGGAGGGGCTGCTTGCTGTCGTGGGCGTGATACGGGCGGTAGGGCGTCGAAAGCGTCTTGTCGAGCCGCCGGTGCGAGGCGCGCAGCCAGCCCTGCGCGATCGGCGCATGCGGATCGATCGCGCCCTGGAACACCACTTCCTTCAGGTCGGGCGAGAACACGCGCAGCACGACGAACAGGTCGGCATCGCTGGTCGAGGACGAGACGAACAGCTTGGCGGCGACCGGGCCGGTGATCTCGGTTGCGGCCGCGAGCGGCGCCGTCATGAAGGTGAGCCCGTCGCCCATCGCGGCGAAGCTCAGCGTCGCCTTTCCGGTCGTACGCTCCGGCGTCAGTGAACCGGCCGCCGGATGCAGATGATATTTCGTCCATTTGGTGCGCGCGAGCGGCCATTCGTTCTCGGCGCGCTCGGCGAATTTTTCGCCGGGGTGGCGGATCTGCAGCAGCACCTTCGGCCGCTTGTCCCAGCCGTTCGGCTTGCCGTGCAGGAAATGATCGAAGAACGCAAGCTGCTGCTGGCGGCCATAGTCGGTGTAGAAATGGGTCCAGTGCTCGATGCCGTGCGCCTCGAGCCACTTCTCCTTGGCGGCGGCGCGGACGAACCCCTCGAAATTGCCGCGCGGGTGCAGGCCCTGGCCGCCCCAGTTCGCGGCCGAGAACAGCGGCACGTTCACCTTCGACCACACCGGCGAGCGCGCCCGATGATACTCGTCATCGAGCGGATGGTTGCGGATCTCGTTGCCGAAATCGGCGCGGTTCGTGGTGAGCCGCTCCTCCGACAGGATCTCGGGTCCGCATACCAACTCGCCGTGCACGCGGCTGCGCTTACCGCGCTCGCCGGCGCCGTATTGCACGGTCTTGACCTGCATGTCGTACCAGTTGGCCCAGAATGTCGAGAGGATGCCGCCGTGATGCGTCATGTCGCGGTACCAGTCGGCCGCGCCCTCCCAGATGCACATGGCGGCGAGATGCGGCGGCTGGAGCGAGGCGACGTGCCACTGATTGATGCCGTAGTAGGAGATGCCGTTGAGCCCGACCTTGCCGTTCGACCACGGCTGGGTGCCTGCCCATTCGATGCAGTCGTAGAAATCCTTGGTCTCGCGCGGCGAAAAGTGGTCGATGAATCCGGGAGAGGTCCCGCAGCCGCGTGAGTCGACGCGCACGCAGGCATAGTCGTGCGGCACCCACTTCTCCGGGTCGACCACCTCCCAGTTCTGGTAGAGGTTGCTCGAGCCCGCCGTCACGTCAGGATGCGTCTCGGCCATGCGCTGCCATGCGCTGGGATAGCCATCCTGGAACGCCAGGCCCTTGGCGTAGGGGCCGTAGGTGAGAATGACCGGATAGCGGCCCTCGCGCACCGGCCGAAACACGTCCGCCTGAGCACGAGGCCGTCGTCCGTGCGGATCTCGGCATCCCAGTCGATGCGCATGCCGTCGCGCAATTCGCTGCGTGGCTGATGCGTTCCTGTGGGCGCCGATGTCATGCGAATGCTTCCGGACAAGCTTCTGGAGTTGCGTCGAGAATGCGCGATGCGTCAGCGTCGCTTGCTTCGCGTCTTGCCGCGCTTCACGCCGGCCATCGTCTCGAGCACGGCACACACCGCGGCGGTGTCCTGCAGGGCATGTCCCGTCGCCATGGCCTTGTCGTAGACCGGGATGCTCGCCGAGAACAGCGGCGTCGGCACGCCGAGCGCGCGCGCGTAGGAGCCGATCACGTCCATGTCCTTCTGCCAGACCTGGATCTTCATGGTTGCGTTGTCATAGTCGTTCTTGACCATCATCGGGGCGCGCAGCTCGAACACCCGCGAGTTGCCGGCGCCGATCTTGATGAGGTCGAAGATCTGCTTCGGGTCGAGGCCGGCCTTCATGCCGAGCACCATGGCCTCCGCGCTCGCCACGTTGTGGATCGCGACCAGCAGGTTGGCGACGTATTTCATCCGGCTGCCGTTGCCGAAGGCGCCGAGGTCGTGCACGGCGCGTGAAAAGCCGAGGATCATCGGCTTGAGCCGGGCGATCGCCTTGCTGTCGCCGCTCGCATAGACGACGAGATCCTTGACGGCGGCCTGCGCGCCGGTGCCGCTGATCGGGCAGTCGAGCGGGGTGTGCCCGGCCTTCTTGAGCGCCCGCTCGGCGCGCATCTTGTCGTCGAGCGTGAAGGTGCTGGCCTCGACGATCACCTTGGGCGCGAGCTTGGCGCCAGCGATCTCGGCGACCACCGCATCGAGGGCCTTGGGGCTCGGCAGGCTGGTGATGATGGCCGGCACCGCGCCGGCGAGCGACGCCACATTTGGCGCGATCTCGACGCCAACCTTGGCGAGCGCCCGGTTGCGCTTCGCGTCGAGGTCATAGCCGACGACGCGCCATCCGGATTTGACCAGATTGCGTGCGAACGCGCCTCCCATGATGCCGAGCCCGACGACCCCGACCGAGCCTTTGCTGCGTCCCGCCATTCCGTATATCCCGTCCAACGTTCCTTGCAAAAACCCGCGGACGCTACACAGGAGGCGATGGGCGACGCAAGGTGGCATTCTCTCGATCGGGGTTTTCACCTATCGTCCGGCGGATTGGCGCGAACGCCATCAGCAGGAGACGGAGTTCATGCATATCGGGATCGCCGGCCTCGGCCGGATGGGCGCCGCGATGGCGGCGCGGCTGATCGAGGTCGGTCATCAGCTGACGGTGTGGAATCGCTCGCCCGGGAAGGCCCAGGCGGTGACCGATGCGGGCGCCAAGGCGGCCGCGAGCCCGGCCGCGCTCGCCAGCGCGGTCGAGACCGTCATCACGTGCCTCACCGACGCGGACGCCATCGAGCATGTTTATGACGGCCCGTCCGGCCTGCTCGCCGGGGATCTCAAGGGCAAGCTGGTGATCGAGATGAGCACCGTGCGGCCCGGCGTGCAGACCGCGCTC
>Ga0126384_10000427_pt1 | contig 22898 bp, 22 predicted proteins | sample PanSoiMetPlot_36_FD_92543 | JGI IMG/M metagenome (GOLD analysis project Ga0126384, IMG submission 92543) | Tropical forest soil microbial communities from Panama - MetaG Plot_36 | ecosystem: Environmental > Terrestrial > Soil > Tropical forest > Bulk soil | place: Panama | collected 2016-02-17 | reverse complement strand
TGTGGACCACGACCTGGGCCTCGACGCCCGGCTGACGGACCTGCCGGCAGAGCTGACCATCACGGCCGATGGCGCGTTCTGGAGCCCGTTCGGCCCAACCGTCCACGGTGGACGGCTGGACACCGACCTGTTGCTGACGCGCACCACGCGGCCGCTGTCGGTGCCCGCGCTGGCCATGCTCAAGGTCGCAGGAGGGTTCCCGGCTGGGGCTGGCTCGGATCAGAAGATCTGTTGAGCCTGAGCACCCGGCCACCCGTTGGGTGGCGACGCAAAGCCGGCCGGTAAAGCCTCTTGGCCTCGGTTCAAGAGGTCGTTGTGGCCGCAGAATGGGCGATGTCCGATCGGGCATGCCGGATACCCCCATTCCAAGGGAGGCTCACTCATGAAGCGAGTTCTTATTGGGGCGATTGCCTGCCTTGCCCTGGTCAGCGTCGAGGCTGACGATTGCAGCAGCCTGGCTTCCGGCACTTCCACCGAGCGCTCGCCACTCATAGTCACAGTCAGCAGCTCCACAAGCACTGGGCAGGCGGGCTCGAAGAAGATCAACACCTACCATATCCAGGGGCGTCAGGCCTTCGATCAGGTTGACGTCAGGCAGCTAATCGCCGGAGACAACTCGTTCCCGGTGCCCACAGTGCCGGCCCAGCCAGTCGGCTGCGTCCTCGCCCCGCCCGACAAACTGGCGGCCGGCTTGACGTTGAAGGGATCCCCCAACGACACCGGCCTGCGGATCTCGAGGACCGATCGCACGCTGATCGTCTTCGACAGCGACGCGGTGCCGAAGAACCTCATCATCACCAGCAGCGCCGCGTTCACGGCCGGCCAGGTCTTGACGATCACCTGGTTCTGAAGAACGATCGCGGCGCTGCCGCGTCAGGGATCCTCCCGGCCCCCGGCCATGAAGGTGTTCAGGTCACCAAACGGCACCACGTCCTCGAGAAAGTGAAAGCTGCCTTCCTGTCGCACCTCTCGAGCGGCGCGGAGGAACGCGCTCACCGCAGCCCGTGACAGGGCTCCGCCCAGGCTGACCCGGCGCACGCCCGCCTCGGCAAGCTGGGCGACAGTGAAGCCAGGTCCGGCGAGCACGTTGACCGGCTTCGAGACCGCCGCGCATATGGCCCGAACATCCTCGATCTCGCGCAGTCCCGGCGCGTACAGTACGTCGGCGCCCGCAGCCTCGTAGGCCTGGAGCCGCCTGATCGTGTCATCCAGATCGCGACGGCCGTAGAGGTAGTTCTCGGCACGTGCCGTGAGTACGAAAGGGAACGGCAGCGAACGCGCCGCCTCCACCGCTGCTGCCACCCGCTCGACGGCCTGGGATAGCGGGTAGATCGGGTCGTCGGACCTGGGCGTCGCATCTTCGATCGAGCCGCCGACCACACCGACCTCTGCCGCCATTCGAATCGTCTCGGCCACGGTCTCGGGATGGTCGCCAAAGCCGTTTTCGAGGTCGGCTGACACCGGGAGAGACGTCGCCGTCGCGATCACGCCGGCGCCGCTCAGGGCCTGCTGGCGCGTCACAGCCCCTTCGGCGTCGCGCCGGCCGAGCGTAAACGCCAGACCGCTGCTGGTCGTGGCCAGCGCTTCGAAGCCAAGCCCTGCCAGCACTCGCGCCGTGCCGGCGTCCCATGGGTTCGGAATGACGAAGACGCCGGGCCGCTGGTGGAGCAGCCGGAACGCTGCGGCTCTCTCAGACTGGGTCATCGCAGTACCGTAGCTGAACGGCGGTGACCCGCTGCACGCTGCGGGCAAGCATCATGCTCTGGTGGCTCCCGACGCCCTCTACTACCGGCGGGATCTCGCGCTAGTGCATCACAGAGGGTTCGGCTTCCACGCCGAAGCATGCGCGCCTGGCATCCTGGAGCGGCTCGAGCCCGTACGCGAGCGAGCCGGCCTGGTCGTTGAGATCGGCTGCGGGAGCGGCCTTCTCACCCGCCACCTCCTCGACGCGGGACATCGCGTGGTGGCGACTGACGCATCGCCGGCGATGCTGGAGCTGGCACGCGACGTTGCCGCTGATGCGGAAGACATCCGCCAGGTCGTCCTCCCGGACGACCCGCTCCCGGACGCGGACGCGATCGTCTCGGTCGGGCACGTCTTGAACTATCTGAGTGATGAGTCCGCCGTAAGGCGTGCGCTGGCCTCGATCGCGGAAGCGCTCCGCCCCGGCGGCGTGCTTGCCATCGACCTCTGCGACCTCGAATGGGCCGCGGCCCGGCGCGATGCCCCCAACATAGGTGACGTCGGTGATGACTGGGCCATCTTCACCCGGTTCTCGAGTCCATCGCCCGACCGGTTTGTCCGGGAGATCACCACCTTCGTCCGTAACGAGGACGGCACGTGGCGTCGTGACGACGAGCGGCATGACAACGTATTGATTGACACCGCGCTCGCCCGGGCATTACTCGAGGAGCATGGCCTCCAGGCAGCCGTCGAGGCATCCTTCGGCAAAGAGCGCCTGCCGGCGGGGCTTCGCGCGCTCATCGGACACAGACCCGTGTCAGTGGCGGTTTAAGGGTTAGCTGCCGCCGAACCCGAGCGTGGCGAGCGCGACCAGTGACAGCGTCACGGTGCCGGCGACGCCATGGCTGGAGACGATGACCAGGGGGATGAACGACTCGGCCGGCCAGGAATCGCCGCTGCGGCCCACGGCCGCCCACCTGAGGCGCCGGCTGCCGAGCCAGCGGACGAACATGCTGAAGCCCAGCACCTCGACCGGGAATAGCATCGCAAGTGCGAGCCAGGCGAGCGCCTCGGCGTCTGAGACCAGGTAGAAGGCCCATACGAGCAGGCCGCACACCGCGAGCACGAGGTGCACCATGACAAGTGAAGCCGGGATGTAGGGCGGAGGCCGGCTTATGGCAGGCTGGCTGCTGCGCGCCTCGTCTCCAGAACCGATGCGCATGAGCCAGGTCGCAAGCAGGACCAGGCCCAGGCCCACCGCTGTCAGCCACGCGAAAAGCGCCGCCACCCCCATCCTTCTATGAGGGAGGATACCCAGGCTGGTAACCGGCTCATCGCCGATTACCAGCCAGTTGACGCTATGTCGAGCGTGCTCTCCTGATCAAGATGCCGGTCCCCAGCCCGGCGATCGCGAGCGCAACGAGCGCGCCGATGACGATCAGCGTCGCAGGCGGAGACGCGCCGCCGGTGGAGGCGGTGCTGCTCGCCAGGTTCGGGTCCAGGCTGCCGGCCAGCGAGTTCACCTTCGCGTCTCGAGATCCCAGTGGAGCCAGGTTCCAGCGCTGCTCGATCGTGCGAAGGATCGAAGTGGTGTCGTACTCGGTGTGGTCGATGAACCCGCGCCTGGCCAGTGGTGAGACCACGATGGCCGGCACCCGGGTGCCCGGCCCCCAGCGGTCGCCCTTGGGCGGGGCCACGTGATCCCAGCGGCCACCGTTCTCGTCATACGTGATCACGATCATCGTGTCCTTCCAGTTCGGCCCTTGTTGCACGGCCTGAACCAGGTCGGCCACGTGCTGCTGCCCGTGGACCTCGTCCGCATAACCAGGGTGTTCGTTCTGAGACCCGACGGGCTTGACGAACGACACCGCCGGGAGCTGTCCTGCCTTGGCCGCAGCCAGGAAGTCCTGCTCATCCTTCAAGTGCTCCTTCTTGAGATCCGTGCCGTCGGCGTAGCGGGTGAAATACGCGAACGGCTGGTGGTGGAACTGGAAGAGCGGGTCAGCGTGGCCGGCCAACGCGTCGTTCCATCCGCCCGCGTACCAGGCCCAGGTCATGCCCTTGTCGTTCAGGCGGTCGCCGATCGTAGGGAGGCTCTGATTGGGCATCAGCGCCGCGGCCGCCGCCGTGGCGGGGTGAGGCTGGTTCACCGTGAAGGTCGTGTTGACCGCGTAGCCGTCGGGTGTGACCGATCCGTCAGAGATCAGGGAACCGTCCGTGCCGAGCTTGGCAACCGCGCTGCCCGGCGCATTGAAGAACGAAGGCGTACACGCACAGATCAGCCAGAAGTGGTTCAGGAACGAACCGCCGAAGGACGCATGAAAGAAGTCGTCTGCCATCACGTACTGCTTGGCCAGCTGACCCTCCGGCAATGAGGTGGCGTCGTAGTAGCTCATCACCAGGCCTGCGGCGTCGCTGTATGCGACGAATTTGTCCATCTTGCCACTGTCGATCTGGAGCTGCTCCTGGTAGAAGCGGTGCACCAGGTCGCCGGTCTTCTGGTCGGGTTGTACGTACTGCGACGCGTCGAAGGGCTGCACCGGGAGGTTGGCCGGGAACCGTGCGTCAGGGGCTGGAGGTTTGGCGCTGGTGTCCATTGGCTGCGGCAGCAAAGCGTAGGCATTGCCGTTTGCATCCACCTGCTTGACAGCATTCCCGGCATTGGCCAGTCCGTTCGCGCCTGGAAACTTGCCGTACAGGCTGTCGAAGCTCCAGTTCTCCTGATAAATCACGACGATGTGTCCGACCCTGGACAGCACACTGGAGCTCGCGGCGGCCACCGGCAGGGGCACGACCACCGGCATGAGCACCGCTGCGGCGATGACAAAAAGGATCGCGCGTCTCATGTGCCAAGAGTCAGCCTGGCGCGTTAAAGGCGGTCGACCGGCTGGTTAAGGAATCGGCTTCCGGATGGTGGCCGGGCGTGCGGTGCGGAGCCGGCTGAACCGCTCCACCACGAGCACTGCCACGACCACGTAGACGACGCCGTCGAGGGCGTCCACCACGTAGTGCTCCCCCAGGTACACGATGGAGAACCAGACGCAGGCTGTCCACGCGACCAGGAGCAGCGCCAGCTTGCGATGCGGACGCCACGCGTAGATCACCGCCAGCACCGGGTACGCCGCGTGCAGCGAGGGGAAGGCGGCGTACTCGTTGGGGTCGAAGCGGTACAGCGTCTCGTAGATCGGTGACACGAAGTAGGCAAGGCGCAGCTTGATCTCGACTGTCTCGCGGAGCACCTTGTGTACCTCGTGGGGAAACTGGATCCAGGGTGGAGTGCTGGGGAAGAAGAGGTACGTGATGAAGGCCAGGAACGAGAGCAGGAGCAGCGCGGCCGCGTATCGCCAGTAGAGCTCGCGGCTGTTCAGCCAGAGGACGAAACCCACCGCAACGGGCAGCACGAAGTGCATGAAGTAGAAGAACATGCCGCCGAGGTCGAGCCAGCCGATGCTGTCGGGACGATAGAAGGCCGACTGGAGGGCCAGGGTGGGTATCTGGCCGAAAAACACCGCCTGCTCCAGTGGCGATATGTCGTGAGGCGGGAAGCCTGTCTTGGCTGCAAAGCCGCGCATGACCTCGTATGCGAAGAACAGGACCAGGAAAGGAAAGAAGTCGAAGATGAACTGCTTGCCGCGGCCAAGGGCGGCGGCGATCACGAGAAGCGCGAGCGCCACCCACTGCGGCTCGATCTCGATGCCTCGCCAGAGCATGACCCCGAAGACGATGGCGAGGTACACGAGACTGCCAGTCAGCATCAGCCGCGGGTGACCTCGCATCGTGCCCGTCAGACCAGACTGCGGTCTTACGGGGGGCTTGACCTGTGGCTGTTCCTGGGGCTGGGCCACCCTCAACTCAGGCGGCCGACGTCTCGGACGGCTTCAGGACATCCATCTCCACGCCGGCTGCCCCCGACCGGCGGAAGAACCGCACCAGTGCCGCGGTCATCAGTGCGTTGCGCACTGCGATCAGAGCAGAAAACCAGAGCGGATAACTGGCGGGTGAGTAGGGGCCAGTCGTATGAGCCCACTGGTAGCCGTATGGAAAGATCAGCGTCGTCAGGGCGCAGATCGCGAGCCAGACAGGGTCGTACTCCTGATCCATGATCGCGACCAGGGGCAGCACCCACATCAGGTACTGCGGGCTGAAGACCTTGTTGGTGCAGACGACCACCAACAGGCAAAGCGTCATGGCGCGGCCGAACGTGAGCCTGCCGCTCGTCTGTCGCCAGTAGATCCACAGACAGCCGCCCACGAGCGCCAGCTCGGACAGCACCCCCAGCAGACCGTCGATCTGCCCGACGAGGTTCCACGAGTGAAACGAATGGTCAGGCGCCGTCGGCAGCCCCATCAGGCCGCTCAGCCACAGTACCGAGGCCGGTACCGACTCGACCTGGAGCGGCCTGTGAGTGTTGTACGTGATCGGACCCAGCCAGCCATCTGGGCTCAGGACCGCCGAGAGGGCGAAGACGCCGGCCACCGCTCCGGCGAAGAGTCCGACACCTCCCAGCACCTGCGGCGGAGGTGCCGCCCGCAGGGGATCGCGCCCAAGCGTCCGGTACTGCTCCAGCACGACGACCGGGAGGAGGAAGAGAGGGTAGAGCTTCAGCAGGGTGCCAACCGCAAGCACGGCGTACGCGAGGGTGAAGCGCCGTTCTCGGGCGGCCCAGTACGCCACCAGGGTGGCGGCGGCTGGAACCAGGTCGAACCGCCCGAGGACCGTCGCGAAGCAGCCGACAATCAGGTAGACGGCGCAGATCTCCGCTGCCCTGGCCGACTCCCGCCTCCGGATGACTTCGATAACCGCAAGGAAGAGCAACACCATCCAGAGCCCGAAGCCGGTGACGTAGTCCGGCAGCAGCGTCAGGGTGAAAGGCACCATCGAGAGCAGCGGGTACTCCGCCGGCAAGGACGTGAAAGGTGGCGAACCGAGCCAGAAGTCCTCGGCGTAGCGGTGATACAGCGCGAGGTCGCCATGGCCGGAGCTGCCGTGGACGTAGAAGACGAGCGACACCAGCAAACCGGTGATCACGAGCGCAAGGACTGCTCGTTCCCGGGGGCGCATCGAGGAGACAGCTGGGATCACGCGAGCGATGATGATGCCTGATCCTACGAGGCGGCTGCTCGCCGCCGGCCGCTAGAGCTTGGCTGCCAGGCTGATCTGACGGCGCAGCGCTACCCGGCTGGCCACGTTCACCAGGAGCGTGAGGATGATCAGGACCAGCGCCGCGCCCCAGGCCGTCCGCACCAGGTCCGGGTAGGGAGTCAATGCGTCGTGGAACACGATCAGCGGCAGTGCGGGCATCGCCTTGGTGGGGTCGAAGATCATGAAGCGGTTGCCGAAGGCGGTGAAGAGCAGCGGAGCCGTCTCGCCGGCCGCTCGGGCGACGGCCAGGAGTGCGCCTGTGACCACCCCGGGCACGGCCGCGGGCAGCACGAGCTGCAGGGCCACACGCCAGCGGGGAAGGCCCACCGCCAGCCCGGCCTCCCGCAGCGCGCCGGGCACCAGCGCCACCGCTGACTCCGTGGTCCTGACCACGACAGGCAGCATCAGTACCGCCAGCGCCACCGCGCCCGACAGCCCTGAGAAGTGGTGGAGAGGTGCGACCAGCAGCGCGTAGATGAACAACCCGATAGCAATCGATGGGATGCCTACCATCACGTCGCATGCGAGCCGGACGGCGTCGCCCACCCTGCCGGTGCCGTACTCCACGAGCTGGATGCCCGAGATGATGCCCAGCGGAATTGACATCAGTGAGGCCAGGCCGACCATCACGATCGTTCCTACGAAGGCGTGTGCGACGCCGGCGCCCGGTATGCCGACCGGTCGCTCAACGTTGGTGAAGAACTCCAGGTGCGTCAACGCAGGCAGACCGCTGACAACCGTGTAGATGAGCACCATGGAGAGCGGCACGAGGGCGATGGCCGCCATCAGGTAGACGAGCAGGCGTGCGACCTGATTGCTCAGCTGGCGGCGCCAGTTGCGGGTCATACGCGCGCCTCACGCGAGATACTGCGGACCAACAGCAGGGCTATCACATTCACGGCAAGTGTGACTAGCATCAGCACGAGCCCGAGGAAGATCAGAGAAGAGGGATAGAGCGTCCCTGTGGCCTCGGAGAACTCGTTGGCGATGGCGCTGGCGAGCGTGTACGCAGGAAGGAGGAGGGAGGTGGGGATGTCGTGGCGGTTGCCGATGACCATCGTCACCGCGATGGTCTCTCCCAGCGCGCGCCCCAGCGCCAGTATGGTGGCGCCGAAGATTCCAGCGCGGGCTGCTGGCAGGACCACCTTCCAGGTGGTCTCCCACCATGTGGCGCCCAGGGCGACGCTGGCCTCGCGCATTCCACTCGGCACTGCCCTGATGACGTCGCGTGAGATGGCAGACAGCGTGGGAAGCACCATCACGGCCAGCACGATGGAGGCGATCAGCAGGTTGGTCTGAAGGGCCGGGCCCGCGAAGATGGGGATGGAACCCAGGCGCGTGGAGAGCGGCCTGCTCACGTGAATCAGCAGCCAGGGAGCCAGGACGTACAGCCCCCAGATGCCGTAGACGACGCTGGGGATCGCGGCCAGCAGCTCGACGCCTGTGCCGATCGCGGCGCGTATGCGAGGCGCACCCTGCTGCGCGAGGAAAATGGCGACGCCGATTCCAACCGGCAGCGCCATGACCAGCGCCAGGAAGCTCGTCACGACCGTTCCGTAAATCATGGGCAGGGCGCCGAACTTGTCCCTGACCGGGTCCCAGGCGCGGGAGGTGAAAAAGCCGAGCCCGAAGTGCCGGATGGCAGGCAGCGCGCCGCTTCCGACGACCAGGACGATCGCGACGAGCACGACCGGTGCGGCCAGGCTGACTACAGTGGTCACCGTCCGGAACCCGTCGGGGGGCCGGCTGGCCGCTCCCGAGCGAAGCGCCGGCCGGGCGACCGCCATCAGCTGGCGACCAGCGCCGTGCTGGGCCGGTCCAGCCTGTAGCCGGTGCCGCGAACGGTGACGATCTCGAACGGCACGCGGCCCGCGAACTTCTCGCGCAGCCAGCGGACGTGGACGTCGACAGTCTTCCGGTCGCCCATGAAGTCCGCCCCCCAGACCTGCTGCAGGATCACGTCGCGCGACTGGACGCGGCCCGAGTGGGCGACCAGGAACGACAGGAGCTCGAATTCGCGGGCCGTCAGCTTCACGTCCTTGCCGTCCATCAACACGCGCCGCGCCGGCCTGTCGATCAGGAAGTTGCCGATCTCGTCTCGCTCGGGGATCGCTCGCTCCGCGGCCTCGGCACGGCTGCGCCGGATCACCGCGTTCACCCGGGCCAGCACTTCGCGCACCGAGAAAGGCTTGGTGACGTAATCGTCGGCGCCCAGCTCGAGGCCCACGATCTTGTCCACCTCCGAGTCCTTGGCGGTGACCATGATGATCGGCACCCGGCTGCTGCGCCGCAGGGCACGGCAGAACTCCATCCCGCTCATCCCGGGCAGCATCAAGTCGAGGAGCACGAGGTCCGGCCGCGAGGTGCGCGCCAGGCGCAGTCCGATCGCGCCATCGCGTGCTTCTGTGACCAGGTAGCCGGCGGCGTCCAGGTGGTACTTCAGCGTCTCCCGGATGCCGTCGTCGTCTTCGACGATCAGAATGCGATCACTCATAACAGCCGCAGGGGGAACCAGGGTTCCCCCTCCTGACCCCTTCGTATGCAGGGGGAACCAGTTCCCCCTCCGGACCCCCTCCCTGCGGGCGGCGTTTGGGAGTCGGTTTTGAACAACTCAATCGGCCCGGCATAGCCGGGCCTACCCGCCACGTCTGTAACGGGGAAACTGCTCATTAGAGCTCTACTACCTGGCCGGAATCCAGGAAGACTATGTCCTCTGCCACGTTCACCACCCGGTCGCCTATTCGCTCCAGGTTGTGGGAGATGTTGATCAGCGTGACCGACCGCAGTGCGTCCTCCGCGTCGGTCCCGCTGCCCATGTCCTCGATCAGGTCGTCGAAGACCCGGTTGTACAGGCGGTCGATCTCGCCGTCCTTTGCGGCCACTTCCCGGGCGCGTTCAGGGTCTTCCTCGATCAGGGCGTCGAGGATGTCGCGGACCTGCTGGCCCGCGAGCTCACCCATCAACCCGAACTCCGGCCGAAGCGGTCCGTGGGGGAGCCCGCTCAGGGTGGAGGTGCGACGGGCGATGCGCACCGCGTAGTCACCGATCCTCTCCAGCTCGATCGCGATGTACTGCACCCCCATCAGACTGCGCAGGTCGCGGGCCACCGGCTGCTGGGTTGCGATGACCTGAAAGACCTGCTCACGTATCTGCCTGAACAGCTCGTTTATCGCCTGATCGTTCATGCGCACCCTGTCGGCCCCGGCGCGGTCGAAGGAGCGGAGGGCGGTGAGGGCATCGTCGATCTGGGACTCGACCAGACCCGCCATACGAAGCAGCGACTCGCGCAGAAGCTCCAGCTCTCTCGTGAAAGCCTGCCGCACACTCTGCACGTTAGAGCCCGAACCGACGGCTGTCGATGAATCGCGCACTTCTGGTCGCCTATCCAAATCGCCCTGTGATGTAGTCCTCGGTTCTCTTGTCCCTGGGCCGCCGGAACAGGTCGACCGTGGGAGCGAACTCCACCAGCTGGCCGTACCGGTGCTCGGGGTTCATCAACATGAACGCCGTGTAATCGGCTATTCGCGCGGCCTGCTGCATGTTGTGAGTCACGATCACGATCGTGTAGGTCTCGGCCAGGCGATCCATCAGGTCCTCGATCTTCAGGGTTGCGATGGGGTCCAGCGCCGAGGCGGGCTCGTCCATCAGGATCACGTCAGGATTGACCGCCACGCAGCGGGCGATTGCCAGCCGCTGCTGCTGCCCGCCTGAGAGAGAGGCGCCAGGCGCGTTCAGCCTGTCCTTGACCTCGTCCCAGAGGGCGGCGTCCCTGAGGCTCCGTTCGACGACTTCGTCGATGCGTGACCTCTTCCAGCCCAGCAGCCGGGGAGCAAAGGTCACGTTGTCCCGGATGGACATCGGAAAGGAGATCGGTCTCTGGAACACCATGCCCACACGCTGCCTGAGCTCCAGCAGGTTGCGTGTCGTCACCACGTCCTGGCCGTCCAGCACGATGCGACCTTCGGCCCGGCTGCCGGGAACCAGGTCGTACATCCGGTTGAGCATCCGAAGCAGCGTGGTCTTGCCGCATCCGGAAGGGCCGATTATCGCGGTGACCCGCTTCTCCGGGATCTCCATGGTGACGCCCTTCAGAGCGCAGAACTTCCCGTAGTAGAAGCTCACGTCCTCGATGGAGATCTTGGTCGGGCTGGCACCGGGGAGTGATCTGAGCACGACGGGTGCGGTGTCGGCTGTTGTCAGCACGCCGGTTGCTCCAGTGTCCTGTGGGCTCTCCACTGGCCCGACGATACCCAGGCGAGGTTAACGGGTGGTTAATTACTCATTAACCGAGATGGGCATCGGAATCGCAAGTCCGAAGACCTGACCGCCATCGCGGGCGGCTTCCGTCCAGACCTGACCCCCCTGGGCGAGCACCAGGTGCTTCGTGATGGCCAGACCCAGTCCGGAGCCGGACGTCGCTCGTGCCCGCCCCGCTCGGGCAGCCTCACTCTGAGTGTCGGCACGCGGGCGAGCAGGGTCGACCTTGTAGAAGCGCTCGAACACTCGTGTCCAGTGCTCGGGTGAGATGCCAGGACCGTGGTCGCGTACGGTCAGGCGAAATTCGCCCCCGCCCAGAGATGCGCCCACCTCGATGGGTAAGCCCGGCGGCGAGAACTTGCTGGCGTTGTCCAGCAGGTTGTGAAGCACCTGCGCCAGCTTGCTTCGATCAGCTGTGACCTGAAGATCTTCAGGGATCCGGAGGTCGAGCGGACGGTCGACCAGCACCCGGGCGGCGGCCTCCGTCACCAGCTGGCGGACGTCGAAGGACGTCAGCGAGAGCGCCATCTGGCCTGCCTCTATCTGGACCAGCTCCCTGAGGTTTGCGACGATGTCCGCAAGGTGGTCCGTCTCGATCAGCGCCCGCGCGGCGAACTGGCGGAGGGCGTGTACCGGCGGCGCAGGATCGCCCTGCATGCTCTCGACCGCCAGCCTCAGTGATGTGAGCGGGTTGCGGAGCTCGTGCGACAGGTTGGCGACGAATTCCTGGCGGACGGTCTCCAACCGGCGCAGCTCTGTCATGTCGTCCAGGAACATCAGCGTGTCGCCTGGCCGCGGGCCCGGCAAGAGCCTGAACTGCACTATCCGCCGTCGGTGAGACAGCCTCAGCTCGCCCCGGGCCGAGCCCGAGCGCAGCGCCTCGAGCAATCGTCCTTCCCGGGTCGCTTCGAGGAGCCCAAGCGGGAGCTGGTCTTTCTCCAGCCCGAAGACCTCGCGACCTGCCCGGTTGGCGGCCAGCACGTGGAAGTCAGGGTCGAGCAGCAGCGCCACGACTGGCGCCTCCTCGAGAAGGTCCTCAAAAGGGCCGGGCGGGGCCGGGAGCGGCTGATCTTCGCCCCGGCGCCGCCGGCGCCAGTGCTCCCAGATCACTGGCCGGAGTATATGTAGGTTGCGGGCGGATGCCAGCGGCCCTCCACGTTTAACCGAGATGTAACCCAACGTTAACTACACCCTGCCTAGCGTGGGCGCATGCGAATCCAGAGAAGACTTCCCATACTTTTGTGGGTTGCGGCTGCGCTCGCGCTGGTCGCGTGTGGCGGCGTCAGCTCCGGCACGACCAGCCCGACCCCGGCGGCGGACGTCGGAAGCGGCCAGCTCCAGGGAGCCGGCGCTACCTTCCCCGAGCCCTTTTACACGAGGGCGTTTTACGCCTACAACCAGAAGTACGGCCAGGTCTCGGTCAACTACCAGGCGATCGGGTCAGGCGGCGGCATCCAGCAGTTCACCAAGGGGACGGTCGACTTCGGTGCTTCTGACGTGCCCATGACCGCCACCGAGATCGCGGCGGCCGGGGGGGACAGCACCCTCGTGCAGCTCCCGACGATCATCGGCGTCGCGGCAATCGCCTACAACATGCCGAGCGTTAGCAAGCTGCAGCTCGACGGCACCACACTTGCAAACATCTTCCTCGGCACTGTCAAGAAGTGGAACGACCCTGCGATCCAGTCGCTGAACAGCGGGGTGAACCTGCCCGGCACCGACATCACCGTGGTGCATCGGTCCGACGGCTCGGGCACCAGCTTCGCCTTCACCGACTATCTGAGCAAGGTCAGCCCCGACTGGCAGACGAAGGTCGGCAAGGGCAAGTCTGTCTCGTGGCCGGTGGGCGTCGGCGCAAGCGGAAACCAGGGCGTCGGCCAGCAGGTCAAGACCACCGAGGGCTCGATCGGGTACGTAGAGCTTGCCTACGTGATCCAGAGCCAGCTGCAGTACGCCTCTTTGAAGAACCAGGCGGGCAAGTATGTGCTGGCCTCCCTGGAGGGAGCAACCGCCGCGGCCGCTTCGCTGACCGGCGTCAGCCCGACCAACTTCTCGATCACCAACGCTCCCGGTGACAAGGCTTACCCGATCTCTACATACAGCTGGGTCATCCTGCGGCTCGATCAGACGGATGCCACAAAGGGCAAGGCAGTCGCGAACCTGTGGAAGTGGGCTGTGACCGACGGCCAGCAGTATGGCAAGCCTCTGGAGTACGCTTCATTGCCGAAGGAAGCGCAGGACTTCGCGCTCAGCCAGCTGAAAAAGCTCACGACTGGCGGGAAGCCTATCCTGAGTTAAGACACCACCTCTTTCTCTCCCGTTTTGCCGGGGCGCCCTCACAGCGCCCCGGTTTTCACTTCTCCCGGAAGCTGGTCGGCCACAGACCAGTACGCGGACAGGGCAGGACCGGCCAGCGGGCCGCTGCTGAACAGCCAGTAGAGCGGCCGGATGGAGAGCCGCGGCACTCTGCCCAGGATCGTCTGCAGCGTGGTCAGGATAGCGTAGCGCCGGCGGTACTGGGCGACCAGCTCCCGGTAGGCAGCCTGGGCCTCCTCGAGCGTCAGTTCTCCGCTGAGAACCTGCCGGCAAAAGCGCCCGGCGAGGTAGCCGAAGACGAGGGCCGGCCTGATGCCTTCGCCGCTGAGAGGGAGACACTGGCCGGCGGCGTCGCCGACCAGGAGGACGCGCCCGGAGATCGGCTCCCGCAGCCTGGCCGGCAGAGACCCGCCGTGCACGGCGGCGGACTCCACGCCGTCTTTCACGAACCCCTCGAGCCGCTGCCGCAGCCGGCCGCTGGCGCCGTACGTCAGCAGGCCGACCCGCCGGTGGCCGGCCGCGGGGAAGTCCCACGCGTAGCCGTTGCGAATGGAGTGATCGTGGACCCAGAAGTGCAGCCCTTCGGCCGCGCCCGGGAGCCGAAGCTCGATGCCAACGCTGCGACGGTCCCGGCGGGCCTCCGGAGACAGCACGGCACGCCAGCCGGAGGCGTCGACGATGACGGGCGCCGAGTGATCGCCGTGGGATGTGGCGACGACGTCGGCGGCCGCGAGCCCCGCGGCGGTCGCCTGCAGGAACGTTGCGTCCGTGCCCGCGAAGAGGAGGTGGCACAATCGCCCATAGTCGAAGGTCGCGAAGGGGTAGGGGAGAGGCAGGTCGCGAGTGCTGCCATCGGGCAAGTGGAAGACGGCGACGTCATGGAGCTGCTCGACCGCCTCGCCGCATCCGAACCACTCCAGCAGCGGCAGGGGGGCTGCGCAGGCCGAGGTCTGGCCGGCGCCGATGGGCTGGCGGTCGATCAGCAGCACCCGGCCCGATCCGGCCAGCGCCTGGGCCACAGCCAGCCCGCCGAAGCTGGCGCCCACGACGACCGCATCCCAGCGATAGGTCACCTGACCGTGCGAATCCTCCTCACCAGGATGCCACTCCCGGCGTAGAGAGCGGCGGCGACGAGGAACGTCACCCGGTAGCCGGCGTTGGACGACAGCCGATTGACCGCGTCCACCACGAAGCCCATCACGAAGGGGAGCAGGACTCGGGGCAGCGAGTCGGCCACGTGGTAGAGACCGAGGTCTTTTGCGGGCCGTTTGCGGTCGGGCAGAGTGTCCAGGCCGAGCGCCCAGTCCACCGCGCTGAATGCGCCGAAGCCGACGCCGTACACCACGCCGAGCGCCAGAACAAGGGAGATGGGGATGACGTTGCCGGCGAGGAAGAGGAGCAGCACGATCGTCTGGATGCCGGCAGCGGCGTAGATGAAGCGCTTGCGGCCGCGCCGGTCGGAGAGCCAGCCGCAGATGACGGCGAACGGGACGGCGGTGAGGGTGACGATCGCCTCGAAGATCGACGTGAACTGGGCAGGATTCGGCACGCCCAGCAGGTCCCGGAATGCGAGCAGCAGGAAGGGCAGGGTGGCGTACAGCCCGGCCACGTTCAGAAAGCGCGTGAAGAAGGCCCATCCGAAGTCGCCGGTCCACAGCGGGCTGAGGAACTCGCGCAAGGTTCGGCGGAGGTGCTCCGGCGCCGGTCCGGTGCCTTCGCCCGCCACGGCCCACAGCGTCGGGAGGAGGGTCAGCACCAGAACGATGATCAGCACGAGGTATGTGAAGTGGATCTGGCCCAGGCTGGCGAAGACCACCGTCACCACCAGCGAGAGGACGCTGCCGAGCTGGACGAAGAAGCCGAGCACGCCGCTCGCCCGGCCGGTCTCGGTGCCATGAACGACGTCGGGGATGACAGCCACGTAGGCCGCTCCGGCCACGTTCAGCGTGGCGACCGTGAGTACGAAGCCGGTCAGGACCGCCGGATAGGACCGAGCGCCGAACATGATCAGAAGCGCGGCGACGATGCCCAGGGTGCCGGCAACCATGATGGGCCGGCGGCGGCCCCAGCGGGTGGTGAGCCGGTCCGACCAGGCGCCCACCAGGGGCGGCAGCACCATGGCGAAGATCCCGCCAAGGAACGTTGCGACGCCGATTGCTGTCGCCTGGAAGCCCTTGGCCACGGTCTCGGTGACCTGTACCTGCAGCAGCACGGTGTACACCGGCGTGACGACGAAGTACGTCCCGAACCAGTAGGATCCGAGGCTCAGGTGCCGCAGCACCGGCATCCTGTCAGCTGGTGCGGTCGGAGCGGTGTCACCAGCGGGGGCGGTCGTGTCCATGTGGCGAATGGAAGCGTAAGGGTTCGGATGCGGCAGCGAGCCCGCGATTTCTGGTTTCCTTAGCGGCCGTGACCAGCTTGCAAGCCATCCTGATGGGTCTGCTGCAGGGGGCTACCGAGCTGTTCCCGGTGTCCTCGCTGGGCCACGCGGTGGTGCTGCCCAGCCTCCTCCACTGGCCGTTTGACCAGTCCAACCCAACGTTCGTCCCCTTCCTGGTGCTGCTTCACCTCGGCACCGCCACGGCTCTCCTCATCCTGTACCGCCGTGAGTGGGTGAAGATCGTCGCCGGCTTCGGCCGCGCAGCCGTCAGGGGCAGGATCGAGGGGCCCGACGAGCGACTTGCCATGCTGCTGGCCCTGGGCACCGTGCCAGGCGGCGCGATCGGTTTTCTGCTGGTTCAGCCGCTGACGCGGCTGTTCGCCACGCCTCGACTTGCGGCTGCCGCCCTGATCGTGAACGGCGGCATCCTGCTCGGCGCGGAGGTACTGCGCCGTCGCTCAGAGCGCGCCGGCGCCAGTCGCGAGGAGCAGGAGGGAGACTTCAAGGACCTGGGCCAGATCAGCGTGGGCGCGGTCGCGGTGGTCGGCATGGCCCAGGCGGTGGCCCTGTTTCCCGGCATATCCCGCTCCGGCATCACTATGGCCGGCGGCCTCGTGGCTGGGCTCCGCCACACCGAAGCCGTCAAGTTCGCCTTTCTGCTGGCAACCCCGATCATCGGCGCTGCCGGGGTGCTCGAGGTTCCCACGCTGTTCCAGCAGGATCCTCCGCTTGGGACCAGCCGTCTTCTGGTCTACATCGCCGCCGCCGTGGTGGCCGGGCTCGCGGCTTACCTGAGCGCCCGCTTCCTGGTGCGCTACTTCAAGTCGGGCCGGCTCGACCCCTACGGCTGGTACTGCGCCGCCCTGGGCGCTGCCACCTTGCTCTTGTTGCGCTGAGGGTCCGGCTGGTGCGCAATCGCACCATTTCTTTACCGATCGTTATCCATTCGCAGCGGGTAGCCTAGAGTGATGGGCGAACCGCAGGCATCGTTGAGGCAGACGAACGTCGTTTCGGTGGCCGCCGGGGCTCCGCCCGTGACAGCGCCGGCACTCGTGACCGCCGCCCCAACGGTTCTCGCGCAGGCTCACTACCTGAACCGTGAGCTCTCCCTGCTGGAGTACAACGCGCGTGTGCTCGCGCGGGCCGAGGACGCCTCGCTGCCACTCCTGGAGCGCGTCAGGGCGCTCCACTACTTCGCCCAGAACGTGGACGACTTCTTCCAGATCCGGGTCGCCGGGCTGAAGGAGCTCCTGGAGGCGGCGCCCGCGACCGAGTCGCCAGACGGGCTCTCACCGACCGCTCAGCTCGATGCCATCAGGCGCCGCGTAGAGGGACTCTGTGGGCGGCAGGAGCGCCTGTTCGGTCAGGAGCTCCGACCGGCGCTGGCCGGGGCCGGCATTCGCCTCGTCGAGACATCCGATCTATCCAGGAAGGACGCCGACCATCTGTCCCGGTACTTCCGCCAGAGCATCTTCCCGGTGCTCACACCGCTTGCTGTCGACCCGGGTCACCCATTCCCGTATATCTCCCACTTCTCACTCAACCTGGCGGTGATCGTCAGACACCCACTCCGCCGTCACCAGCGGTTCGCTCGGGTCAAGGTCCCGCCCCTTCTGCCGCGATTCATTGCGCTCCCTGACGGCGAGCGCTTCGTGCCGCTCGAGCAGGTGATCGCGGCCAACCTCCAGGCTCTGTTCCCCGGTATGGAGATCCTGAGCAACACCGCCTTTCGAGTCACTCGCGACAACGACCTCGAGGTCCGCGAAGAGGAGGCGGACGACCTGCTGGTCACCATTCAGACCGAGCTTCTTCGCCACCGCAGGCGGGCCAGGGCGGTCCGCCTGGAGGTCAACCCGGACGCCTCGCCGGAGGTGCGGGAGCTGCTGGTTCGCGAACTCGAGCTCACCCCCGACGACGTCTACGTCGTCCACGGCCTCCTGGACATGAGCGCGGTCGGTTTCTTCGCAGACCTGGACCGGCCCGAGCTCAAGGACGAGCGCTACACCCCGCTGACACCTCCGCGGCTGATCCGTCGCGATGGCAAGCCGGCCGACTTCTTCGAAACGCTGCAGGCGGGCGATGTTCTGGTCCACCATCCGTACGAGTCGTTCACGAACTCGGTCGGCAGCTTCATCCGGCAGGCCGCGGACGATCCCCACGTCCTGGCCATCAAGCAGACGCTCTACCGCACCTCAGGCCCGGCCAGCCCAATAGCGCTGGCCCTGGCTCGTGCCGCGGAGGCCGGTAAGCAGGTAGTCGCCCTCGTCGAGCTCAAGGCCCGAGGGGATGAACAGGCGAACATCGCCTGGGCCCAGCAGTTGGAGCAGTCGGGCGTCCACGTCGTGTACGGCCTCGTCGGGCTCAAGACTCACGCCAAGCTGATCCTGGTCGTCCGCGAAGAGGGTGGGGCCATCCGGCGGTACGTGCACGTGGCGACCGGCAACTACAACCCAATGACCGCACTCGGCTACGAGGACATCGGCCTGTTCTCGGCAGACCCAGGCCTGGGCGCGGACATCAGCGAGCTGTTCAACTTCCTCACGGGGTACAGCCGTCAACAGCGCTTTCGGCAGCTGCTGGTGGCGCCCGCGGGCCTTCGGAGCGGCCTGCTCCGGTTGATCCGGCAGGAAGCCTCCGAGCCGGATGGCCAGATCGTGATCAAGGTCAACAACCTGGTCGATCTCGAGATCATCGACAGCCTGTACGAGGCCAGCTCAGCGGGGACAGAGATCGATCTCATCATCCGCAGCGTCTGCTGCCTGCGCCCGGGCGTTCGCGGCCTGTCGGAGCGAATCCGGGTCCGCTCCGTGGTCGGCCGCTTTCTCGAGCATTCGCGGATCTTCCGGTTCGGCAGCAACAGGCGGGGCTTCAATTACTACATCGGCTCGGCGGACGTGATGGACAGGAACCTCGACCGGAGGGTTGAGGCGGTGGTGCCCGTCGGCGACGAGAGGCTCCAGGCGCGTCTGGCAGAGATCCTCGAGTGCGAGCTGGCTGACGAGCGCCTGGCGTGGGAGCTGCTACCCGACGGCTCCTGGCACAAGGTGGAGGGTTCGCTGGACAGCCAGCAGAGCTTCATGGCCCTGGCCCATGAGCGAGCGCGTGAGCTCGGTGCCCGCATCGCCTGAGCGCCAGAAGCTCAGCGCGTCGCCCACCTTCGCCCTGCCCGATCTCTCGGGGATCGTGGAGGGAGTTACTGCGGGGCAGCAGGAGCGTGCTCATCTCGACACCACGTACTTCGACACCCGCGACCTCCGGCTGGCACGCTGGGGCCTGAGCCTCAAGTACAGCCGGCCGCATGGAGGCAAGGGCGGCCGGACGCACTCGACCAGGCACGAGTGGACGCTGAAGCTGGCCGGCGCCGCGAACCGCAGCCAACCCACCGATCGCGAAATCACGTTCCAGGCGTCGTCTCGAAGGCCTCCGGAAGAAGTGATGTCGCTGGTCCGCGCGTACCTCAGGGGTGCACCGCTGGAGCAGGTGGCGCGACTCTCCACGCGCTGCCTCCGGGTGCCCCTCTCCGACGGCAGTGGCCGAGAGCTGGCGGAGGTCGTGGATGACGAAGTCTCGGTTCTCGACGGCCGACGGGTGGCGGCGCGATTTCGCGAGGTGGAGGTCGGGCTGAAGCCGGGCAGCTACGAGGTGCTGGCGCCCCTGTTGGCCCGCCTCCGCGAGGCCGGTGCAGGGTCCCCGGATCCGACGCCCAAGCACGTTCGAGCCCTCGGCCCGGCAGCGCTCGGCGAGCCGGACGTGGCGGTTCACGAGCTGCCGGCCGACGCCACCGCGGCCGACGTAGTCCGCAACGCGATAGCCGCGGCGGTGCAGCTCGTCCTGAGGCACGACCCGCTGATACGGATCGGCGGTGACCCCGAGGATGTGCACCAGGCCCGGGTCGGCACTCGGCGCCTGCGCTCGCACCTGCGCACGTTCCGGCCGCTGCTCGATCGCGACTGGACCGAAAGTCTCCGTGGCGAGCTGGGCTGGCTGGCCGGGGAGCTCGGGACGGTACGCGACCGTGAGGTGCTGCTGGAGCGCCTGCGGCGACTGGCGGCCACGCTGCCGGCAGCCGACGCCCGGGCGGCGGCGGGCCTGCTGGGCCAGATTGCCACGTCGATCGAGTCGGCGCGCGGCCGCTTGCTGGAGGCGATGTCGAGCCAGCGCTACTTCGACCTCCTCGATCGGCTCGTGGTGGCGGCAGCTCAGCCGGGATTCGATGAGACCCAGCCGGATCGGATGGGGACCCCAGCCGGACAGGTCCTGCCCGCGCTGGCGCTCAGGCCGTGGCGAGACCTCCGCCGAGCGGTAGGCCAGCTGCCGAAGAAGCCGTCAGACGAAGAGCTGCACCAGGTGCGCATCCTCGCGAAGAGGCTGCGATATGCGTCGGAAGCGGTGTCTCCGGCAGTTGGACCAGATGCTGCTCGCTTCGCCAAGCTGGCGGCCGCGCTCCAGACCGAGCTTGGCGAGCACCAGGACAGCATCACGGCCCAGGCCTGGCTGCGAAACGCGGTGACGTCTCGCCGCCGAGCCTTCGTGGCGGGCGAGCTGTGCGCGCTGGAGGTGGCCAGGGCGGCGGAGGCGCGTGAGCGGTGGCCGGCCGCGTGGGCGCGCCTGAACCGCGCCAGGACGCGCGCGTGGCTGAGGCCGGCGGCTGTGGCGTGACGCGAAAGCCCACGCCGGGCCGGGCCGCCGACGCCGCCGCGGTCCGGGCCGCCGGTGGCGTGGTCTTGAGGCCGGGCCGAGACGGCCTGCCCGAGGTGGCGATCATCCACCGGCCAGTCCACGACGACTGGACGCTGCCCAAGGGCAAGCTGAACGATGGCGAGACGCCTGAAGAAGGAGCGCTGAGGGAGGTGAGGGAGGAGACGGGCCTGAGCTGCGAGATCGTCCGGCCCGCAGGCTGCACGGCGTATATCGACCGGCAGGGACGGGACAAGATCGTGTGCTACTGGCTGATGCGGCCGATCGAGGGTGAGTTCCAACCTGGCGAAGAGGTGGACGCGCTGCGCTGGCTCCCGGTGCAGCAGGCGATCCAGCAGCTCAGTTATCCCGTCGACAGGGCGTTGCTCGCCCCGCAGCAGCTGGCGTAGCCTCGCTCCCTCTGAAATTCTCGGTCAAGGGCGCTAGAATCCCCGTTCGCATGGGGACCGACGGGAAGACGGTCAACCAAGGCTTGAGCGCTCCGGCTCGGTTGGAGAACGTGACCGTGAGGCCCCTGGACGGTGCCGTACTGGTCACGTGGGACCGCCCCGTGGGTGGGGTCATGGTCACTCACTTTGAGCTGACGCCTTGCTTCGGCTCTGTCTGGCTGGCCGAGCGAGCGGTGACCGTCGACGGCTCCTCGTCCAGCGGCATGGTCAGGGGTCTCCTGAATGGAACGACGTACGTGGTGCGGATCACGCCGTATCACGACGAAGTACCGGGGCCGGCATTGGTTTCGAGCTCTTTCGAGCCCAATCCGGCGCCAGGCGCGCCAGGCAACGTCGTCGGGTCGGCCGGCGAGCAGTCCGCCACCGTGACGTGGGGTGCACCGAGCGGTGGCGGGCCGGTCGAGGAGTATCTCATCAGGGCGTCTCCGCCCCACACCGAAGCCATCAGGGTCACGCCCACCCAGACCAGCGCCCTGGTTGACGGGCTTCGCAACAGGTCGCGCTACACGTTCACCGTCGCCGCCAAGAATGCGGCGGGGGAGGGGGTGTCGGCGCCGTCTAACGCCGTCTGGCCAGGCGATGACGTGCCGCCCTACCTGTTCGCGCTGGAGCTGATCTCGCTGCTGGTCCTGGGGTTGGTCGCGTTCCTCTACGCCCTTCACTACGCGCCGTTCACCTTCACGTTTGGGTCACTTGGTCACGTGACGATCCCGACATTCCGCGACATGCTGCCGCCGGCGGTTGCGGGCGTGCCGATCAGCATCCCGTGGTTCGGCGCCCTGGGGGCGGTTCTGACCGGTCTTTACGGCATCTTCGACCACGGCCACCGGGACTGGCAGCGCCGCTACAACGCGTGGTATGTGGCGAGGCCGTTCACCGGCGCGGCGCTCGGCACGGTCGCCTACATCATCTTCGTCGGCGTGATTCGCGCCACGGGCCTGCAGCCCTCCACGCAGGACTCTGTGGGCAAGCTGGTCTTCTACGCCTTGGCGTTCATCGTCGGCTTTCGGGAAGAGACGTTTCGACTGCTCATCGCTCGCGTGGGCGACCTGATCATCGGGCCCGGCCTCGGCCGGCGGCAGTCTCCCTCGGTTGCAGAGCGCCGGTCGTCGACACCCAACGCCGCAGAGCCGGCCACAGTGCCAGGCGTTCAGCCGACGGCCACCAACCGCCCCGCCGAGTCACAGTAGGACAAAGCAGCAGCCCCGGCATCAAGAATATAAAGGTCATCGACCAGGGCCCGAGCCAACGGCGACGCGGGCCCTTGGTCTAAGGGGAACTGGCCGGATTAGGGGTGTGGCGAGGGCGTGTGTGGCGAGGGCGTGGGGCGGTGGTCGCCCGAGTTGCCGTGGCCTGATCCGCCCTGGCCCGGAGCTCCGGCGGACCCGCCGCCAGCGCCCTGGCCGTGGTCCTGGTGCGTGCCAGGCGAGGTGCTCGGGCGGGCGGCCTTATGCTCGTCCGCGTCCTTGACCCCGTTCGCCTGCTGTTGCGCCTCTCCGTTCTGGTTGTGGTTGACCTGGGAGCTCACGCACTGGCCGATTCCGCGGTTGTTCCGGGCCGCGCTCGCCGCGCGGGAGTCCACGTTCGCAGCAGCGTTTTTGTCGTGATCATCGCCGCGGACCTGGTCCTTGCACGCCTGGACTATGCCGGCCACGCGCTGCCCCAGCTCAACGGGATTGGCGGTTCCCATGGTGGCCATGGCGACGGCCGACCCGCCGCCGATCGTCAAGAGCCCTGCCACGAGGCCCGCGGCGCCCTTGGCGAAAATGCCTGATCTCATCGTCAACGATCGCCCTCCTGAGCGGGAAGCGGCGCGATAAGCGGCCTGAGCAGCCCGCGGGTTGGGCCCGCGCACAGCCGCCACGGTGCGCCGGAGCTCTCGCTCCAGCCACCGCTCGAAGTCGCCGTCGCTTCTCGTCGGCTTCATTTGTCAGAAGGAACGCGGGGCGGCAATAAAGTACTCGAATCGGTTT
>Ga0126384_10000426_pt1 | contig 22901 bp, 16 predicted proteins | sample PanSoiMetPlot_36_FD_92543 | JGI IMG/M metagenome (GOLD analysis project Ga0126384, IMG submission 92543) | Tropical forest soil microbial communities from Panama - MetaG Plot_36 | ecosystem: Environmental > Terrestrial > Soil > Tropical forest > Bulk soil | place: Panama | collected 2016-02-17 | reverse complement strand
GGTCTAGCGCTAATTGCGCCTTTTGCGCTCGCGCTGCCGCCTCCGTTGCTGCCTGTTGCGCCTTTTCGAGCGCGCTGCGTGCCGCCGCCAGCTGCTCCTGATTGGTGGTAAAGTCTGCCATTACGTCGCTCGGTCCTTCGCGAGCATCTCGTCGGCATGGATCGCCACCATCACCGGCTGCCGAAACAGCACGTACGCCCAGCGTGCTGAACTTACTGTCGCCGGCTTCACCTTGCTGTCATCGTTGAATTGCGCCAGCGTGTCCTGATCAGCCGGCGCGTTGCCTGGTGATGTCAGTGGGACATTCGCTAACGCGTTGGCCGGAAGGAACTGTCCAGGCTTGATTCCCCCCAGCGCATCATTCCAAGTCAGCTCATCAAAGACATGAATGTCGTTCCCTTCGCGCGTGAGCTCGAGCCCGAAGCGCGCCTCTCCTGGCCTTTCTTGCAACACGAAGTACCAACCTGGATCGCTTTCGTTTCCTTTCACTTCATCAATAGTGAGGTCGAAGCCAAAGAAGAAGATGTCGTCGACCGGATTCGCGCTATACAGCGGGCTGCGTGTTTTTTCGCGCGGAGGCTTGGCCTCCTCGGCCGGGGTGAGCCAATCAGGTGTTCGCAGGCCGTTCTCGATCTTGGCGTGCTGCGCGAAAATCACGGTATTCGGATACTTCTTGAGCAACTCGCCGCGAATAATCAGCACCGCCATCGGCTTGGGTGGCTGGCCGGGCGGAATGCGATTGTTGTGCTCGCCCAGTGCCGAATCAGGCGCCCAACGATGGATCTCGGGAATGTCGTACAGCGTCTTTTGGAGGGCATCATGACTTAGGCCTTCGCTGTCGATGTAGTTGTCCACCGCCCAGAACTGCCGAAAATAACTGCCACGTTGGTCGGTGGGATATTCGCGCCACAGCAGCTCGCGCGCAAATTCGTGATTCAGTCCAACCATGTAGGCTTCAATGAAGCGCTGATTGGTCTCCATCAGAGTGATGCTGTTGTTGGCAATCTTATTGATGTTCGGCAGCAAGCGCTCCACATTCGGTGAAGTGAGCGGTTTGTACATCGGCAAGTCAATCCTGGGATAGGCCATCACCTCATTGAAGTCGATGCCAACTTGATCGATGATCCATGACGGCAGCGAGATCGATGTCAACCCACGCCGCAGGATAGTGACCCTGGGATTGAGAGACGTGACCATGATCGAGCTGACGGCGGTAAGGTCAATCGAACCGGGCGGAGGTGTTTGTGCTGTGACGTTGCCGACGGTAGTCAAGGTGAACGAATCGACAAGGGCCTGTTTGAAGCGGGTGGCGGTCAGGCTGTCGGAACCGCCGACCGACGGAACGAACGTCGAACCTGGGTCGCTCAGAACAAAGTTCGAGCTTGTAGGCATGTTCGGGACACTGTCCGGGGTCTGTCCCGCCTCCGAGACCGCGTGAGCTGCGGTGTCCGCCATGGCCCACTTGCGAAGTAACCGGAAAAGATAAAAACCCACACCAGCTACTGCTAAAGCCGCCACAATTCCGATGCCGGGAATCAGCAACAGAAGCAGCGCCAAAACGATCGCGATAATGAGCACCGCCAGCGGAAACCATGGGTATTTCTTCAGCAGCGCCAGTATCCAAGGCGGCGCTCCGCTCGGCTCGGCAGCTTGCCCCGCCTGATTCACCGTGGGCACGCCCGGAGGAACCGTCTTCGGTGGAGCGCTCGTGACTTCCCCAGCATTGATACGTTGCAGAAGATTTGTCTTCGTTACAGTCGCTGTGAATGGCAGCGTGCGCATCAACCGAGCGCCCGGACGAATCGTCCGCCGCATGGTGGTGGCAGTGAGCACCGAAGGAACTAAGGACGTCGCACGCTGGGTGGCCACTGCGGTCTCACCCAGCAATATGCGTTTGGAGACAGGTGCCGTAAACGAAAGTACACGCTGCGGATCGGCAGCTACGGTCGTCAGATGGCGATTGAACAGGCTTGAGGCTGCCGCCACAGCGAAGTTCAACCGCCGGATTTTCTGATTGGCGTTGAGCACGTCACCAATCTGCTGCCATGCGAAGTTCATGTAATCTTCGTCGTTGGCTTGGACGACTTCTGTGCCAAAGTTCGCTGGAACGCGAAAGCGTGGATCCAGGTTGAGCCTGTGTACCCAATTCGTCGGATTATCGGCAGGGGTACCATCACGCTTCGTGAGCAGCCGTTGCGTCAGCGCATGCCACCGGCCATACAGAGGTGAAGTGATGAGCGGGTCGGGATCGTTGCTCGCTTCTGGCTCAAGTGACGTGGCCGCATTAGCGACTGCTGGAGTCTTCTCTTCATATTCGTCGGGCAGGTTGATGAATTCCGCCAATGCAGTTTGAAACTTGTCAGGATACGGTTGGTCCCAGTCTTCGTATTTCTGGCGCTCCTTCAGGTCGTCATCCGTGAGGTCGGCCTCGGGTACTTGCAGCGCGCCGCCGAGCTTCAAAATGTTCTTCAATTCCGGTTTATCGATTGCTGGAATGCCCGACCCGGGGTTGGCTACGTCGAAATCCCGAACCCCTACAGATTTGTCCACCGGCTGTGGTTTTAGCAGCATGACCAAATAGCGGAAGTCGCCACGGTCACCGGTGCGGAAGTACCAGCGGAAGAAATACGGATAGTTCTGAGCTTCGGACTGATTGGGGTAGTTCGGTCCCCAAGCTGACGCCAACGGACCGGGTGCTTTAGTCGGGTCATAACCTAGACCCGCCAATCGTCCCGTTTCGAATGCCGGAATCACGAAGGCGTGATAGCCGCTATTTATGTCGAGAAAACGCGGACACATTAGCCGCGAGTAGGCCAAGTCCGGATTCGCAGACAGAATCGCCTGTACTCGCGGCAACACTTGGTTCATATCCGGCGAAACCAGTTCTCCACCATTGGCTGACAAGCTCTGGTTGAAGTGAACGTGTGCCCACGCCCACATATCGTCAGCGGGTGGGAATACGCTCTTGTCTGTAATGGTGATGAAGGGCAGCGGATGTCCGGCAAGGTTCTTGGCCTCGGCGAACTCGGATTCCTTCACTATAATGAGCGCAATCCACGGGAGCAGCTTCAGTCCTTCTGCCGGCGCTGGCGTATAACGCCAACAGAAGTCTTCATCGTAGAAATCGCAGGCTGCCAGGTAATTCGATTCGAAGTTCGTGACGAACTGGCGTGGTTCCGTACGTACAATCACACGCGAATCGACGCCAATAATATCTCCGGGACCGTAGAGTTCGATGGATTGAGTAATCGGCTGGGTCAACGGCGTATTGCCGCTCACCGGATTGCCGGTGAGCTGCAAGTCAACCTGGATGGACGCGCGTGGCCCGGCTGGTGGCGCGGCGATTGCATTAGCAATGCCTTGTCTCAGCCATGGCAGAAACGAATACGTGCCCAGCAGATCGTTCGGATCGGCAATGGGAGGCGGATTCCCGCTCATGCTGCCACCTCGAATTGCGGAAGCACGTGCAGTTTTCCATGCAGCGAAGGATCGGCGGCGACCGCCTTAGCGATGTAATCCTGTGCGCTCGCCGGGCTGGTGAATGCCGCCGCCTCGGGATGTGCGACTTTGTTCGACGACTGGAAGGCCACTGCGAACGTTTCTGTGCTGACCTGTACGGAGTCAGGATATGGGTGTGTCTGCGTGCGATATGCTGCTGATAGTTTTGACTGGGCCGCACTGTTAGCCCGCAGGCCAAGAGTGAACATCCCACGCAAGTGCGGGAAGAACTTGAAGCGAGCCGGTTCCGATTCCGTGTCGATGACCGTCAGGTCGTAGCGAACGGGTCGCGTAATCGCCGTTGCCGAAGTCAGGTTGCTTCCGCCAGCCAGCTCCGCGCCACTGTCCTGCGGAACGTAGGCAGGTTGCGACAGCTTCGTCGCATCGTCAAAATCGCGGAACTGCGAAGGCGAGAACTGCTCCTGAAGATCGCGCGTTTTGGTCAACGCGGTACCAGAAACAGTCAGCGAGAAATTATTCGCATCGCTTGGCTTCTGGCTGCCAACTTTGTCGAGCTGCAAGTCCAGCGGAATGCTGCGCTGGCTCACCTGCAACGTACCGGCCGGATGCAGCACCATGGCCGCTTCGCTCGGATCGAGCTGCCGCAGCGTGACCAGCAGCTTTGAGTTGGGAGGAAGCTGTGCCTTCCAGTTTGTCTTCTTGCCCATCTCCGCAGTCAAAATGGGCATGACCGCGATCGGTGGCAGAACAGTATTCGGGTTGTCGCCCCAGGTAAAGTCGATGCCAATGTCGATAGAGAAGAAGAAGAAGGAAAGCGACGCGGTTCCGTGTACGTGCCACTTCGCCGGGCCTTCCAGCGTGACGTCAATGCCCACGCCGTACACCCCCAGCCCGAACACTTTCACGGAAAACTGCGTCGAGATCTCGACAATGAAGTGGAACGGCGAGAACTGAATCAGCGCATCAAAGCCCGAACTTCCTTCCACCGACAGTGCGGAGAAGCCGAAGAAATAGCTCGAGTGCGTCCCGAACTGCACGGTGTTTGTGGTGATCGCGAAATATCCGTCAGCGTGAATACGCGCGTACGATTCGTTGATCAGATCGATCGCAATGCGTTGTGGGTTGGGAAACGGCAGCGGCGGAGGATTGAACTGCGGATGGAAACCTCCTACCGACACCACAAAATTGGCATTGTCCCCGTACGCAAACAACACTCCCATATCGCCGGTTAAGGTGATAAAGAGAATGTGCGAGTCGTACAGCGTGGCGAAGAAGTAGAAGCGATCTTTGTCGAACTCCAGCACTCCGGCGAAGTTAACCTGCAGCACGAGGATCGCCACTTCTTCGGCGGGCAAAGCCATCTTCAAAATGCCGAGAATCGCAACATCACCAGGCGGGATCTGGATGATCACGCCCATCGACAGGCTCAGCAGGGTAGGCGTCCCCCAGCCCAGCTTCGCCATTGGGCCGATGAGGAAGATCCCTTCCTGTGGTGGGAAGATCGCACGCAGATCGCTGATGATGCGCGGCGCATTGGCGATCACGTCGTGCGGGAACATGACGCTCTGGATCGCACCGGTCTTCAGTCCATCCATCACTGGCTGGAAGAGAATCGTGCGATTGAGCCCCAGCAACCCACCGACCGCCAACAGCGTGAACCCGAACCCGAGCTGAATGCCAGTGCCGAAGTCCGCCGTAATAATGATCAGCAGCGAAAACCCGCGCGAGCCGTCGGGCATCTTCGTCGAGATGAGTCCGATCGCCGCAACCGCAAGAAAGTCAGCTATCTCGAGTTGCAACGCCCCCGCATATTCGCCGCGGTCCGTGTCGATATATAGGAACCCGCCGCCGACAACCACGCCGGCATTGAGTTCGAGTCCTACACCGTTGGGAGGTTTAAACTTCAAGGCCGCGTTCACCGGACCAAGGTTGCCGCCGTTTTTCGGGAAAGTTAGCGGAACACTGATTCCAACATTCTGAACCACCGCCTGCAGCGGTCCGAGGTTTCCCTTCAAGGTCGCGCCTAGGTCAATTGGGATCGAGCCGCTCTTCGGCTTCACCGACACCGTAGCCGACATGATTTCGATTGGGCCCAGCGAAATGTGCGCTGGAATTTCAATCTCAAGTCCAGCCGAGCCGCTGAAATACACGCCCAAGCGCGAGTCCAGTCCTACCGTGATACTGGCGTCAACTGTCAGGCTATTGGGGAGCAGCTTCGCCAGAAATCCATCGGTGTCAGCGCCAGGAGCAATGATTAGCGCCCCATCGCTAACAGCTGCCTCCGTATAGAAGCTTCCCGCTTTCGAATCGGTTCGGTAACCAGCTGTAATGCCGAGTGACGCGTACTCGAATCGGCTGTCCCCTTCGGTTCCGAGTAGAACTGTCTTGGCCCCGGAGGTGTCCTGGTTGTTCAGCGTGATCGAGAACGCTGCTGCCGAACCGGGCGAGCCTCCGAAGATTCCAGTTGAGAGCGATACCGGCAGATTCGGCCGGATGCTGACGATTATTCCGCCTGCTAAATCGAATGCCGCTTTCAAAATCAGCGACAGGCGGTCGGAAAGTGGAATTGTGCTTGAGGCCGCGCCAGTTACATAAGGCAGCAAAGCAAATCCCGGAGCCGATGAACCTGTTGGTGGCAGCGCATACAAGTCCAGCCCTGCTGTCAAATTAGCCTCGATAACCAGATTGCCGATGAGTTGCCAGCGCAGTGCAAAGTCCTGCAGGTTGGTCAGCGACGTGGCGCCCTGAGTCAGAGCGGCCTTCATCAATCCACTCACGGGACTGGAGAATACCGTCAGTCCTAATCCCTGGCCCAACTCGTTCATGTTTTGTAGGAACAACTGCTGATCGAATGCCGGACCTCCCCAGGAATATGCGTTGCGGAAGATGCCAAATGGATCACTTAGCACGTTGCCAATGTCGTTCCAGGCAACATCGAGGCGAGTGTAAGCAGGACGCTTGCCGGCTGCGGGCTTCGGCGTCCTTCGGATGACGCCGGCCGCCAGCAGTCCAGCTCCTAGAATCTGATGGAAGCTCAGCAGGTAGTCTGCAACCAGAAAGTCCACCAGTTGACCAGGAAAATCGCTGGTGAACTCAGCCGGATCGATGGTTGACGGAAGTCCTGAAGCGGATGACAGTTTCGAAACGGCTGAAAAGAAATTGACCAGCTGGCTGATGACATTCGCCGCCTGGCTCTCATCAAGCCCATTTTCGACAGCGTTCAATATGTTGTCCGCAATCGCGCCCAGGTTCTGGATGGCAGCAATCGGTGTGGCGGTATTCCAGCCGAGCTCGAGCATGAACTCCGAAAATTCATCGGGACCAAATAGGGCGTTCCGGATCGGAGTGAGCGCCAGTCCCAATTCCTCGGCGATGACTGCGAGAGTATCTTTGCCTGCCATTCGCTGCCTTGAAGTTATACAACCTGCCTACGATTGCAGGTGACGGTTACGCAGGATTACACAGATCCAAACAATACGAACTTTGCGTTGTCCTCCAGAAAATTCATCACCGGAGTACCGTGAGTGGGATAATAGTTGTAGATCAACTGATTTGTTCCGCTCTTCATGATGGGGAGTTTGACTCCGTAGACGTAAAATTGGCCGAGAAAGATTATCTTCTTGTTGTTGGGATCTGCCTCATCCGCGACGGGTGTCCAATCAAAGCCGGCAATCCATTCATCAAGCGTGGAAAAACCAAACCGAGCGTGCAGTGGAAATCCCGAATTCTCACGCGGATCGGCTTGGAGAAGAGGTTTGAGCAACGCCATTTTTCCCGGTATATCAGGAGGAATGGCCTGAGTTCCCATGCTTTGGATAGGAACGAAGGTGTGATGACGCGCCGTACACAATCCAGTTTTCCGACTGAGGGATCTCAGACCGCCCGCCTGAGGAACGATCATGCTTAGGATGTCGAATGGCTTTTCATCGGAAACAGCTGGTCGAAGTTTGAGCTTTGGGCTGATCCAGTCTTTCCATTTGTCAGGTACCGTTACTTGGGTGCCGCCAGCTTCGACTCCCTGCTGAAAATTCCTATTCCGGAATTCATCGACGAGATCTTTGGTCGAGTCAAACCCTAAAGGACTGCTAACGGTGTACTCGACCCTCATGTACTCGAGAACCCCGTTGACGGAGTCTTCCTTTAAATCGTGAAAGAACTTCGGTGCGTTGAGCTGTTGGGGATTGTCCAACGCGCTCTTAAAAAGCTGTAGATATGGCAGCCCACTGTCGGCTCCAATATGGCAACCCTTGATGTAGCAATTCGTGGTTGCCGTTCTGACAGCAGCTGGAATATGAATCGTTCCAGCTTGATCGACCGCCTGTAGCATTTCGTAATCACGTCCATTCGAATTGGTGGGAACTTGCGTGAAGGAATCGAAAGGGATCGTGAACGATTGATCACTTGCATGCCCTCCCAGAACGAGATTGTCCGCCTGCTGAGAGTTCGTGCCCAGCGACTGCAGAAAATCAGCGATCGTCGCAAGCCCAGCCTGGTTGATCAAAGTTGTATTTTTGCGAGACTTCATTGCGCGTTGCAACAGCTTTTCGTAGTCAGTGAGGCCGGGCACGAATGCGAAGTCCATGTCCTCTTCCGCACAGAATAAGGATCAGGAAGTAAAGACGATAGTGATCCGATCGCGCTGTTACGCTACCTTACAGGACCGAAGTCGGCGAGCAATGGGGACAGATTTTATGCCAATTCCGTTAGCTGCTCAAGCCGAAAATGAGGATTTGTGTCGGTCCTTGGGACATGCGGAAGGGCCTTAGCAGTCGCCCAACCCGTGAAAGCGGTTGAGATTGAGACTGCGTGGTATAGGCCTTAGAATCAGGGACCAAGCTATTCTGGTTATCCGGTGCAATTTCTTGCCGCCTCGAAAGGACCGTGATGGACTATGCTTTCGTACCTGGGCTCGCAACTGGTGATCCGTACCTCACGACGATTAACGGCGCGCTGAAAATCCACCCCAACCTGTTCATGCTTTCCCCCACGCCGGATACCCTCAGCGATTTCTTCTTCTTTGCCAAGACCGCCAATGTGATGACTCCATCCGAGGACTTGATCCTTGGCACGCATGCTGATGATGAAGGAATCATTCTCGTCGCTATCGACTCTTCAACGCCACCGCCTATTACCTATGAAAAGCTCCAGAATGCAACCAGCATCAAACTTCCGACGGAGCTAAACAAGCCGCCAACCAGCTTCCGAATTTTCGGGTGCATCATCGGTTCTGACAACAGCCTGCCATTGTTAAAGCAGCTGAAGCAGTCGCTCGGCAATCCACACGCCGTGGTTGCGCCAAAGTATCTCTACGGAGTGGCGCCCCTCGCAGGAGGCTTCGTCGAAACCATGCTTTACGAGTTCCGTATTCTTAGTCCAACCGCTCTGAGCTCCCGAAACGACGTGAAGCAAGCTTTTCAAGCTGGAAGCAACGCCACGCCGCCGCAGTTTGTCGATGTGAATGGAACCAGGATTTCACCTGACTTGTGGGAAACGTGGTTGCCTTCCGAGTCCAAGCTTCAGCTCAAGCCGGCAACGAAGTATTTGATCCCTTTCACAATCAAAGCATCGGTGCCAGTTGCGAGCAATGTGTCTGTGCAGATGAATGTTTCTGCGTTCTGGGTAGCAATCCACGAGACCATCACCATACCTCACGTCGACACGGGCGAGGGTGAGAACACCAAGAAGTCTCGAAAAGAGTTGGCACAGGCTGGAATACCCAACGATCCTCGATTTAAGTCAACTCATCCGTATCCTTATTACATGCGTTACTTCTACAGTTCGGCGCAAAACTTCATCGACGGCGTCAACTGGGTGATGGCAGCCTCGGAAGGCGGCACAATGTGGCAGTTCACCGCAGACCGCTATCTGTATGAGCTGTTTATTCCCCTCACCGAACCTCCAAAGGACGATCTGATTTGTAACTACTACCATACCGGTCAGCCTCCCGTGTTTGGGATGTTCCAAGGTAATACAGTCGACGCGCGACTGTTTGCGGTAGTTTGAGTTGCGCCGACGCGTTTGATGCAGTCTGATCTTTACCCGTTTTCGCCCTTCTACTAAATCCGTGCGTACAATGCTCGTGATGGACTACCAGAGTCGGCAGAAGAAATTCCGAACAACCTTAGGCGAGCAGAAATTGGATGGGTTCGTTGTAACCCATGCCGCGAATCTTCGTTATCTCTGTGGGTACACAGGAAGCAATGGACTTTTGTTGTTCTTGGATGGCCGACGAGTATTTTTCACGGACGGGCGCTATACCGAACAGGCCCATGAGGAGGTGAAAGGCGCACGAGTAATGATCGCCGGCGGGTCGCTCATTAAGGAGGCTGCAAAGCTCCTTGCAAAGAAATCGGCTGCGACAATCGGATTTGAGGCAGACCTCACCACGGTGGATTTAGCCCGCCAGATGAAGTCGGCCGTGGGCGCACGCACTCGCTGGAAGGCGACTTCCGGCCTGATCATGCAACAGCGCATGATCAAAGACGCAGACGAGCTAAAGCTGATCCGCCAGGCGGTAAAGCTAGGTGCCGCAGTGTACGAGAAAGCAGCCAAGTCGATCCACCCAGGCACAACCGAGGTCGAAGTTGCGGGCAAACTGGAGTTTGCGGCCCGCCAAGCGGGGGCAGACGGTATGTCGTTTGAGACCATCGTCGCGGCTGGCAAGCGTGGGGCACTTCCCCACGGCCGCGCGTCCCTGCAGCCGATCCCCCGGCGCGGCTTCGTAGTAGTCGATTCGGGTGTTATACTGCGGGGCTATTGCTCGGACATGACGCGAACCTTGCACGTCGGCCGACTAGGACAAGTGGAACGCGGTTGGTATGAAGCTGTTTTGGAAGCCCAGTTGGTGGGAATCGGGACCGTCCGATCCGGGATTACGGCAGGTGAAGTGGACGAAGCCGCACGGAGCGTCCTTCATAAGGCTAAGCTGGACAAGTACTTCACACACTCAACCGGGCACGGTGTGGGGCTGGAAATTCACGAACCGCCACGGTTAGGCGCGAAGCAGACCGAAAAACTGGAAACCGGTATGGTCGTAACCATCGAGCCTGGGATTTACGTTCCGGGCAAGGGCGGGATTCGCATCGAGGATCTGGTGGTTGTCACCGAACAGGGTTGCGATGTCCTGACTCCGGTGACGAAGGAATTGATTGAGATTCCATCATCGTAGGTGAAGATGAATCCGAAAGAGATCAAAGAGCTCATAGAGTTATTGGTAGAAAAGGATATCGCCGAGTTCGAGATGGAACGCGGCGATGTTAAGCTGCACATCAAGCGCGGGGACCGTTCCCCCCAGGTGTTACAAGTCGCGACGTCCACAGTTCCAGTCGCCATGCCAGTGGCTCCGCTGGCTTCTCCAATAGCGGCCCCAACCCAAGTCGCGCCTGAGGTACCGAAGCCACCCGCCGCATCGCCAGCGCCGGAAAGTGACTCGGATTTACATATTGTCAAATCGCCCATCGTAGGAACCTTTTACGAAGCCGCTTCTCCGGGAGCGCCCCCGTTCGTTGCAGTCGGAGATACTGTGACGGAGGGACAGGTGTTGTGCATCATCGAAGCCATGAAGCTGATGAACGAAATCGAGGCGGACGCTTCAGGTGAGATAGTGAAGCGCTTCGTGAGTAACGGCAGCCCGGTGGAATACGGGATGGCGCTATTTGGAATAAGGAAGAAGTAACGGTATTGCTTGGCCTCGCTTTCGGAGCTGAGCGGTCCCTCTCATATTTGAAGCTTGGTTCGTTGGCCTGAGGGCCCACGCGTCCACCTCACGAATTCATGTTCAAGAAGATCCTGATTGCGAACCGCGGTGAAATCGCCCTGCGCGTGATTTGCGCCTGCAAAGAGCTGGGCATCAAGGCTGTCGCCATATATAGCGAGGCTGACCGCAATTCTCTGCATGTACGCTTTGCTGACGAGGCGATCTGCATCGGGCCTCCACGGCTGGCCGACAGCTATCTGAATATCCCGTCGGTGATCAGCGCGGCCGAGATCGCGAACGTCGATGCAATCCATCCGGGATACGGGCTGCTCAGTGAGAACGCCAACTTTGCCGAAGTGTGCGGCGCCTGCGGAATCAAGTTCATCGGTCCGCCTCCGGAGGTGACGCGCATGATGGGCGAAAAGGAGAAGGCGCGCGCGACCATGAAGCGTGTGGGCGTTCCGATTCTTCCCGGCTCCGACGGAATCGTGCAATCAGCTGACGAGGCTCTGGAGTGGGCGAAAATTATTGGCTATCCAGTCATCGTTAAAGCATCAGCAGGCGGAGGTGGGCGCGGCATGCGCATCATCCTTAGTGCTGACGAATTGCCGAACCAGTTCCACGCCGCCCAGTCAGAAGCTGCTGCTGCCTTTGGCAACGGCGACCTCTACCTGGAGAAGTTCATTGAGCGCCCACGGCACATCGAATTCCAGGTGCTGGCCGACGAACACGGAAATGTCATCAGTCTGGGCGAGCGTGAATGCAGCATTCAACGTCGCCACCAGAAATTGGTAGAAGAAGCTCCGTCCATCATGGTGAATCAGGAACTCCGCGACGAGATCGGTAGCATCCTGTCGAAGTCGCTAGCCGAGATCGGCTACTGGAATGCTGGAACCATTGAGTTCCTCATGGATGAGAACCGCGATCTGCACTTCATCGAGATGAACACTCGTATCCAGGTCGAGCATCCGGTAACCGAGATGACTACCGACGTGGATTTAGTGAAGTCACAGATTCTCATCGCGGCTGGTCAGGAACTGCACGAGATCATCACCGATCATCCTGTGTACTTCCGTGGTCACGCCATCGAATGCCGCATTAATGCCGAGCACCCGGAGCGTTTCACGCCGTCAGCAGGAAAGATCACTGCGCTGAACCTCCCGGGAGGCACCGGCATTCGTGTCGATACGGCTGCGTACGCCGAAGGCGTAATTCCGCCCTATTACGACTCTCTGATTGCCAAGCTCTGCGCCCGTGGTCGCGACCGTGACGAAGCGATCTCACGCATGCAGCGTGCTCTCGACATGTTCGTCGTGGAGGGAATTCACACCAGCATTCCTCTGCACAAGCGAATCATGGCGGATGAGGATTTTCGCGCCGGAAATTTTGATACGAAGTTCATGGAACGCTTCCTGGCGCAGAGCAATAATAAGAAAGAGGTGCACTAGAGTAGGCGGATATGCCCGAGCCCCTACACATGCCAAAACTGTACGCGATTGTTGACGTCACTTGCTTCTCGCCTCAGTTGCGAACGACCAACTCCATTGTGGAGTTTGCCCGCGACTTGTCCGAAGGCGGCGTGACCCTGCTGCAGTATCGCAACAAAGAAGGCCATACGCGTGCCATGCTGCAGCATGCTCGTGAGATCAAGCGGGTGCTCGAAGGCAAGGTCAAATTGATCATGAACGATCGCGCCGACATTTGTGTCGCCCTCGGCTACGACGGGGTGCACCTTGGACAAGACGACCTGCCCGCAGACGGAGCTCGCAGCGTCGTCGGTACCCGCATCGTCGGCGTGTCCACTCACAATCGCGAGCAGGTGATAAACGCCGAGCAAAGTCCCGCGGACTATATCGCCATAGGACCGGTGTTCCCCACGACAGGCAAGAAGAACCCCGATGTGGTGGTAGGCCTGGATGGAGTTCGCATGGCCCGTGCAGCAACCAGCAAGCCCTTAGTTGCCATAGGCGGTATCACCCGCCAAAATGCCAAGTCGGTCGTCGAAGCCGGAGCCGATTCCGTGGCGGTCATCTCCGATCTGCTCAGCGCTCCACGAAGGGCCGCAGAGGAATTCCTCCGCATTTTGGTGTAGATTCGTCCCAGATACCTTCCTGACCCACGAGGCCGATTGAGCACCCAAACCAAGACAGTTTCCCTTTCCAGCAGCGAAAACGAATTCGTCAAGGGCCTGGGCCTGACCAGCGCCACGACTCTGGTCATGGGCTCCATGATCGGCTCAGGCATCTTTATTGTCTCGGCCGAGATTGCGCGTGAAGCCAGTTCGCCCGCACTGCTGATCGGCGCCTGGCTCGTAACTGGATTCCTTACCATCACTGGCGCGCTTGCTTATGGCGAATTGGCAGCAATGATGCCCCACGCCGGTGGCCAGTACGTATACCTTCGTGAATCACTGGGGCCTCTTTGGGGTTTCCTTTACGGCTGGACGCTCTACCTCGTTATCCAGACCGGCACCATCGCCGCGGTCGGTGTTGCCTGCGGTAAGTTCCTTGGTGTCTTCTTTCCTTCCATTTCTTCGACAAACTGGATCCTCCACCTGTGGAAAGTTCCGCCGATCCCCATCGGACCAATGGTTCTTGGGAACATGGACGTGGGTCTCAACACGCAGAACCTGGTCGCCGTCCTCGTCGTCGTCTTCCTTTCTGTGCTCAACATCTTCGGGGTGAAACTCGGCGCGGCGGTGCAGAACGTCTTCACCTTCGCCAAAACTGCCGCCCTTCTCGGACTCGTGCTTTTGGGCGTCATGCTTGGCCGCAACGCACAAGCCATCGCAGCCAACTTCGGATCGAACTTTTGGCACAACGCCGGACTCGGAGCGCTGCATCCAGTGCAAGTCGGCGTCGGCGGGCCGATTGCCCTGGTGGGTACCATCACCATTCTCGCCGTAGCGCAGGTCGGCTCCCTCTTTTCCGCCGACGCCTGGAACAACGTTACCTTCACCGCGGGCGAGGTCCGCAATCCCCAGCGCAACCTACCCCTTTCGCTGGCGATTGGCACGGGTGTCGTCATCTTCTTATATGTGATGGCCAACGTCGTATACCTGATGGCATTGCCATTAATCGGTGACCCGAACGGTGCGACGCTTGTGGCCCGCGGGATTCAACATGCGTCGGAGGATCGCGTAGCGACCGCCGTGATGGAGCAGATCTTTGGCTCCAGCGGTGCCCAGATCATGGCGGTGCTGATCCTCATTTCTGCCTTCGGGTGTAACAACGGTCTGATTCTGGCAGGTGCCCGCGTCTATTACGCTATGGCGAAAGACGGCCTGTTTTTCAAACGGGCTGCGAATTTACATCCCCGGTACCGCACGCCCGCCCACTCCCTCATCATGCAGTGCATATGGACCTGCATCCTCTGCGTCTCCGGCAGCTACGGACAGTTGCTCGACTACATCATTTTCGCCGTACTGGTGTTCTATATCCTGACGATCGCCGGCTTGTTTGTGCTGCGCCTAAGACGTCCGGATGCGCCGCGCCCTTATCGCGCCATCGGTTACCCAATCCTGCCGGCGATCTACATTTTGATGGCTGTATTCATTGATATAGTGTTGTTACGTTATAAGCCGCAGTACACGTGGCCGGGGTTGCTCATCGTGTTGCTTGGCATTCCGGTGTATTACGTATGGTCGCGACCGGGACGCGCAGAGCGAGTGCAAGCCTGATTCGCAGGGGGAATTGAATGGCCGATCTGTTTAAAACAAAACCTCTCAAGCTGCTGCTGGCTGAGGCCGGCGAGCACGGCGAGCACAGCCTGAAACGCGAGTTGGGACCGGTCTCACTAATCGCACTTGGTATCGGGGCCATCATTGGCGCGGGCATCTTTGTACTCTCGGGACTCGGCGCCCATTATGCCGGCCCGGGACTCATGCTGTCGTTCGTATTGTCTGGCCTGGGATGCGCATTTGCGGGCCTCTGTTATGCGGAGTTTGCGGCCATGATTCCGCTCGCGGGTAGCGCATACACTTACGCATACGCCACGTTGGGTGAGCTGTTCGCTTGGATCATCGGCTGGGACCTCACCCTCGAGTACGCAATGGGAGCCAGCACTGTTTCGTCAGGGTGGTCGAACCACTTCATCGAATTCCTGCACATCTTCGGAATTCGGATGCCGCTGTGGTTAGGGTATGACCATTGGACCGGTCTGCGCACAGCAAAGGACATCGTGGCACGGCAAATGGCCCAGGCTCAATTTCCCGACCTTCAACAGGGCACACAAGCTTATATCCATGCCGTGGACAGCATCAAGGCGGCTCAATCTCCCGAGCTCTTGGAGCGGGCGCACACGCTGCTGGGTGCGCCCCACATCTTTGGCGCGGAGATCGGTTTCAACCTGCCGGCCTTCATCATTGCTCTGGTTATCACATGGGTTCTGGTTGTCGGCATCAAAGAGAGCGCGCGTTTCAACGCCACGATCGTGGCGATCAAAGTTTTGGTGGTGCTGTTTGTCATTGCATTGGGTTCACGGTACGTAAACCCTGCGAACTGGGGCCATCAGTGGCATACCTTCGCGCCCAATGGATTTTCCGGAATAGGAGCAGGAGCAGCCTACATTTTCTTTGCCTACATCGGATTCGATGCTGTTTCCACCACGGCGCAGGAGGCAAAGAAGCCGCAGCGCGACTTGCCCATCGGCATTATCGTGTCTCTGTTGGTTTGTACCGCGCTCTATATCGCGGTAGCGGCTGTACTGACCGGCATGGTTCCCTGGCAGGATGTGAACATTGAAGCGCCGATCGCGCGCGCGTTCCTGGACCGCAACCTGGAGTGGGCGTCGTACCTGATTACCTGCGGCGCCTTGGCCGGCCTCACCAGCGTCATGCTCGTGATGCTGCTGGGACAGACCCGAGTACTCTACGCAATGGCCAACGACGGTCTGCTGCCGCGTGGGTTCTTCGCCGATGTGCACACGAAGTTCCGTACGCCCTGGAAGAACACAATCCTCGTCGGACTCCTCGCAGCGATCGTGGGCAGCATAACGCCCATCGATGATATCGGGAAGATGGTGAATATCGGCACGCTGCTCGCCTTCGTCATCGTGTGCATTGCCATTATGATTCTGCGCAAGAAGAGCCCCAATCAACCCCGTCCGTTCCGTACGCCTTGGGTCCCGTTTGTACCCATCATGGGTATCGTGTTTAACGGCTACATGATGTACAAGTTGGGCTGGGTAAATTGGGCTCGGCTAGTCGTCTGGCTGATTATCGGTTTAGTCGTTTACTTCACCTACGGACGCCACAACAGTCGGGTTCAAGCGATGGATAAAACCGAAGCGGTACCTGCTGACTAACCGTTTGCTCATGACCTGACTCACAGCCCTTCCGTTTTGGAGGGGCGTTTCCATGCAATCTGGCGTGAGCAATGCCATTGCGCAACGCAGATGGCATCGCGCAGAATGGCTGGCGTGAAGATCCCCTTCAACCTAAAGCTGCTGGCGATTCTCCTCGTGTTGTTGGTGATCAGCGGCACCGCTGGTTTTCACCTCATCGAAGGGTGGTCTTATTTCGATGGCTTTTACATGGTGCTGACCACCATCACTAGCATCGGTTACGGAGAGATTCATCCGCTTTCACATGTCGGTCGTTTGTGGAACAGTTTCATCATCATCACCGGCGTGGGACTCGTCCTCCTTCTCGTCGGTGGGGCTTCACGCACTTTGCTAGAATTCGAGCTTCAATCGGTGCTGGGCAGGAGACGCATGGACCGCGAAATCAGCCGGTTGACGGGGCATTTTATCATCTGCGGAGCCGGACGCGTAGGTCGTAGCGCCGCCCGCGAGTTGGCACGGAGACCCCTGCCGTTTGTGGTCGTCGACACCAATGAAGAGAAGTTACGCAAGTATCAGCCAGAGGGTTGGCTGACGTATTTGGGCGACGCGACGCAGGCTGCTGTGCTCCAGGAGCTGCGAATTGAATATGCCAGCGGACTTGTGGCTGCAACCACCACCGACGCCATCAACATCTACATTATTCTCACGGCACGAAGTCTGAATCCCAAGTTGAAGATCATTGCGCGTGCAGCAGAAGAAGAAGCCGAGAAACACCTGTACACAGCCGGAGCGGACTCGGTGATCTCGCCCTACAAATTCGCCGGATATCGCATCGCCCAGACATTTATGCGGCCCAATGTCGTCGACTTTTTCGACACCGCGATGAATCAGCAGCGCCCCTTGGAAATCGAAGAAGTGAAGGTTAGCCGCGGCGCGCGCTTCGTCGGTAAAACGCTGGAGGGGTCCCGTATTCGCCAGGAGCTCGGAGTAATCGTTCTGGCAATCAAAGGCGAGAACGCGCCCATGCGTTTCAATCCTCCTCCCGACGCTATGATCCACGAAGGCGATCACCTGATCGCCATGGGTGATCCCGCCGGTCTGCGCAAGCTGGAAGATTCTGCCTCGGAGCAGGTATGAAAATCACCACAGCCGAGGAAATGCGTGCCATCGACCGCGCCAGCGCAGAAAAATTTGGTGTGCCGTCCCTCACGCTCATGGAAAACGCTGGCACTGCAGTTGCTCAGTTTATCCTCACAAACTATCGGGAGGCAGAGCGTATCGCCGTGGTCTGCGGCAAAGGCAACAACGGCGGAGACGGCTTGGTCGTAGCTCGCAGGCTGCACGTTGCCGGACGCGTTGTCGAAGTGTTGCTGCTCGCCGCGCCGGAAGAGCTGAGGGGCGATGCGGCAGCCATGTTCGAACGCCTACCCGTAAAGCCGGTGGTGATTCAGACTACGCAAGAACTCCAGGCAGAGTCGTCACGGGGCCTCGCAAGTTGCTCCTTGCTCGTTGACGCGCTTCTGGGAACCGGGTTTAAGCCTCCGGTAAAAGGTCTGTACGCCGACGCGATCGCCGCAATGAGCAACAGCGGCAAGCCCATCGTCGCAGTGGACATTCCCTCAGGTGCCGATTCGGACTCCATGCAGCCGCAGGCAGGACAAGGTATCGCGCGCGCCGATGCAATTGTCACATTCACCGCGCCGCGACCTGCTCACGTATATAGCGAATTAACTCGCGGGCCGGTGGTAGTTGCACCGATTGGTTCTCCCCACGCGGCGATCGAGTCTAAGTTGAAGCTCGAAGCGGCCACTCCTCGGGACTTCGCCGCTTGTTTAGCGCCGCGTCCGCGCGACAGCAACAAGGGTATGTACGGCCACGTGCTGATCGTCGGCGGATCCGTAGGGAAGTCAGGTGCAGCCGCTATGGCTGGCATGGCCGCGCTCCGCGCCGGCACAGGCCTGGCGACGGTTGCCACGGCAAAGAGTGCCTTGCCGAACGTCGCTGGCTTTGCCGCTGAATTGATGACCGAGCCGCTGCCCGAGACCGACACCGGGGCCATCAGTGCAGCGTCGCTAAAGGATGGCCAGCTCCAGCAGCTTGCTTCAACGATGACGGTGGTCGCCATCGGACCGGGCATCGGACGTCATCCAGAAACCGTGGAGTTCGTGCGCGAGGCAGTTGCCAAATTGAGGTGTCCGCTCGTAATCGATGCCGACGGCCTCAACGCGTTTGACGGCAAGACCGAGCTACTCGATGGCAGCAAACGGCCGCTAGTGCTGACTCCGCATCCAGGCGAGATGTCCCGGCTGGCAGGGATTTCCACGAAAGCGGTTCAAGCCGACCGCCTCAATGTGGCCCGTACCTTCGCTCGCGAACACAGTCTCATCCTCGTGCTCAAGGGCAACCTGACGGTCACAGCGTTGCGTGACGGAACTGCCTGGGTGAATCCAACAGGCAACCCCGGTATGGCTACCGGCGGCACCGGAGACATCCTTACCGGCATGACGGCTGGAATTCTCGCCCAGATGCCAAACGAGCCCGCCCGTGCCGCGGTCGCAGCCGTCTACTTACACGGGCTTGCCGGGGACGTTGCGGTCGAAACTGTGGGCGAGCATTCGCTCGTGGCGACAGACTTACTGAAGGGCTTGCCCGAGGCATTCCGTCGTGCGTCCAAATGGGCGGGCGAGAGCCCGGTACATATCGCCGGATAAGCGTACCCGTCAAGCTGCGACAAAGTTGCGCGCGCAACAAGGGTGGAGGACGCCTTCAGGCGTCCATCTGCACTCCGTTTGTGAAATTGCGCTTTAGTGCCTGAGGTAAATAGCTGTTGCCCAGTAGCTCCGGCTGGAAGTCTGCCCCGGCTGGAAATGCAAGAATGAGTGCACTCCAAGCCATTGACTGATGAAATGACTACATTGGAATACACCACCCACTCGGCTGAAGAAACCATTGCCCTCGGTGGCGAGCTTGCCCCAACACTGCGCCACATGCGCATGGTCATCCTTCACGGTGACCTCGGAGCAGGAAAGACCACACTTGTAAAAGGGATCGCTGAGGCGCTCCAGGCAGCCTCACCGGACGACGTCACCAGTCCCACCTTCACCCTCATTCACGAATTCCGCGGACCCGAGATCACGCTCTATCACGTTGACCTCTACCGCATCGACACCCAACGTGAGCTCGAAACACTAGGCCTCGACGAGCTTCTGGCTGAAGATGGCAATCTCATGCTCTTAGAGTGGGGGGAGAAATTTCCTCGGCTCATAGCCGAGTGCGATGCCGAAATACGGATAGAGCGAAAGGGGGAACAAGAGCGTAGGATTGCCTTCAGACCACGGTCGTGATCATCCCGTTACTGCTGTCCACTGACAACTAGCCACTGGCCACCAGTTCAGAATCCCATAATGTTGTACCCGCAATCCACGTAAATCGTCTCTCCGGTAATTCCGCTGCCGCCTTGGCTGGCCAGAAACACTGCCGTCGCCGCCACCTCATTCACATCCACATTGCGATGAATCGGGGAGCGTTCGGCTTGCGCCTTCAGCATATCTCCGAGATTGCCAATGCCCCGCGCCGCCAATGTCTTGATCGGTCCCGCGGAAATCGCGTTCACTCGAATGTTCTGCTTGCCAAGATCGTTTGCGAGATACCGTACGCAACACTCCAGCGCCGCCTTGGCGACTCCCATGACGTTGTAGTTCGGTACCACGCGTGTCGATCCGTAATAGGTCAACGTGATAATGCTTCCTCCTTCAGGCATCAAAGGAGCTGCAGCGCGAGCCAGCGCTACAAGGGAGTACGCACTCGTATCGAGTGCAACACGAAACGCCTCGCGCTGCGTATGCACGAAGTCATTCTTGAGCGCTTCTGCGGGCGCGAAGGCAATCGAGTGCACCAGCGCATCGATCTTGCGATACTTCGCCCTCAGCGCCTCGAACAACTTCTCGATCTCCTCGTCACTCGACACATCGCACTGAAACCCCTCAGCACCTGGAAGCCCGGCAATCAGCTCGTCAGCTTCCTGCTTGAGACGCTCGTTCTGATACGTGATTGCCAGCCGTGCCCCGGCTTGCTGCAACTGCTGGGCAATCGCCCAGGCAATGCTGCGCTTGTTCGCCACGCCGAATACCACTGCCGCGCGTCCTTCCATGCTGATGCCCATTTAACCAGGTCCTCCCTAAGTTTCGGCTGAGCTACGCCGGGTCGATTCGCCAGAATAGCAGGGCAGTCGGCGCACTGTCTTGGCTGTGTAGTCTGGTTCACAAGACCAAGCCTCCTCTAGTTCAGGATTGAAGAAGGAAGCACGCGGCGTTAAAGGGTCTCCCCCATACCGAAATAATCTGCGCGGATGCCGCATTTACTCGCATTTCCGCTTTCCCTCGACCGCCCCGAGGGTCTATACTCCCTCGCAAATGTGAGGGCCCCACTTCGACGGAGGCGATATGGCGACGATCCGTGACCTATTGGCTCACCGAACGATCCACTACATCCAACCGCAGCAGACCATAGTGGAAGCCGCTAAGTATATGGTGGACTGCAATGTGGGCGCGGCTCCGGTGCTGGAAGGAGCCAAGCTGGTGGGCATCTTCTCCGAGCGCGACATCATGGCTAAGGTAATCGTCCAGCGCCTGGATCCAGTGTCAACCCGTATCTCGGAAGTCATGAGCACTACCCTGAGAACGGTTGCACCGGAGTCCAGCTGTGAAGAGGCAATGCTGATGATGCAAACTCACGGTGTCCGCCACTTGCCGGTATGCGAAGGCAGTACTCTGGTTGGTTTTCTTTCCCTGCGCGATCTGATGCGACATACGCTGGAAGAGAAGTCCGGCGAGGCTGAGATGATGCGGGCGTACATCCAAACGTCCGTGAGTTGAAGCTCTCCAACGCAGCGAGATTGCCGTGAATTACGACCAGCCCTGCTGGTGTCCCATCATTGAGTCACTGCCAAGCCTATCTTTCTAGTGCTAAACTCAGTGGCATCGAATGCCGCTTTCAACCATCCACGAACAACTACGTCGAATCGTAGGCTCCAATGCGGTCCTTGATCGTCCTGAAGACCTGATGCTGTACGAATACGATGCCGGTGTGCGCAAGCGTACACCCGTCGCAGTTGTTTTTCCGCTAAATACCGAGCATGTTGGACAGATCATGAAGCTTGCCAGTTTCGCCGGCTTTCCCATCGTTGCACGGGGTGCGGGAACCGGTCTCAGTGGGGGTGCGATTGCCCCCGAGGGTGGAGTAGTAGTTGCATTCGCACGCATGACCCGTATCCTTGAGGTTGATGCCGAAAACATGCGCGCCGTAGTGCAGCCGGGCGTGGTCAACCAGCAGCTATCCGACAATGTGGCACACCTCGGGCTTTACTTTGCGCCCGATCCTTCCAGCCAGAAAGCCTGCACAATCGGTGGCAACGTAGCCGAAAACTCCGGAGGTCCTCATACTCTGGCTTACGGCGTCACTGTAAACCACGTGACCGGCCTTACGGTAGTCATGCCCAGCGGCGAGGTTGTGCACTTCGGTGGAAAATCTATAGAGAGCAATGGTTACGACCTCACTGGGTTCCTCGTCGGTTCGGAGGGAACGATCGGTATTGTCACCGAGATCACCGTTCGCCTGCTGCGAAGACCCGAGCGCGTCGCTACCCTGCTCGGCATCTTCGAGACCGTCGACGACGGTGCGAAAACCGTGTCTGCAATCACCGCCGCTGGCATTACTCCGGCAGCCCTCGAAATGCTCGATGGGTGGACCCTGCGCGCCGTAGAGGCCGCTTGCCATGCGGGTTATCCCCTCGACGCCGGCGCAGTGTTGCTGATCGAACTGGAAGGACTTGCCGAGCAAGTCGAAGAACAGGCAGAGGCAGTGCGAGAAGTATGCTTTCAGCAACACGCGCGCGAAGTTCGACGCGCAAAAAACGAGAACGAGAGAATGCTGCTCTGGAAAGGCCGTAAGAACGCCTTTGCCGCGCTCGGTAGACTCGCTCCTTCTTACTATTCACAAGACGGTGTGGTGCCCCGCACGAAAATTCCGGCCGTACTGCAATTCATTGAAAGTGTGGCGGAAAAACATGGCCTGCGCATCGGCAACATCTTTCATGCCGGAGACGGCAACCTTCATCCCCTTATACTGTTCGATCCGCGCGATCCGCACCAGCTAGAGCTGGTCCAGGCGGCGGGTGCGGAAATCCTCGAGCGCTGCGTCGCCATGGGTGGCTCCATCACTGGCGAGCATGGAGTGGGCCTGGAAAAACGGGATCTGATGCCGCTGCTGTTCACCGACGACGATCTCGACGTAATGCTGAGCCTGCACACCGTATTCAATCCCAATAACCTGTTGAATCCGGGAAAACTGTTTCCTACTACTCGTATGTGCCGTGAGACCCTGGGGCGGTCCATTCATCCTGTGTTGCAGGCCGAGGGAATGTGACCACCACGGGCATTTCCCTCGATCTCGCGCACGAGTTACG
>Ga0126384_10000425_pt1 | contig 22938 bp, 26 predicted proteins | sample PanSoiMetPlot_36_FD_92543 | JGI IMG/M metagenome (GOLD analysis project Ga0126384, IMG submission 92543) | Tropical forest soil microbial communities from Panama - MetaG Plot_36 | ecosystem: Environmental > Terrestrial > Soil > Tropical forest > Bulk soil | place: Panama | collected 2016-02-17 | reverse complement strand
GTCATGGCGACACGGCCCGGCAACGTCGATCCGGGGCTCCTTCTCTGGCTGCAGCGGCACGGCGGCCTGACCGAGCCGGACCTGAGCGACGCGCTCGAGCACGGTGCGGGCCTTAAGGCGCTGGCGGGCACCGGCGACATGCGCGAGGTCCTGGCTCGCGCCGCGGGCGGCGCGGCCGACGCGCGGCTGGCTCTCGACGTGTACCTGCACAGGCTTCGAGCCGGCGTGGCCGCGATGGCCGCAGCGATGGACGGGCTGGACGCACTGGCGTTCACGGGCGGCGTCGGCGAGAACTCGTACGAGGTCAGGGCAGCCGCGGCCTCCGGCCTCGGCTTTCTTGGGGTCGCCCTGGACCCGGAGCTGAACACGTCGGTCGCCGGTGACGCGGACATTGGCGAGGGCGGCGCCGCCGTTCGAACGCTCGTCGTCCGAGCGCGTGAGGATCTGGAGATCGCCCGTCAGGTGCGGGAGGTCCTTGCGTCAGCTTCCGGTGTCTCAGACCGCGGGCAACCCATGTCGACCTGAGACCACCCCCTCCCCCGGCTTCGCCGGGTACTCCCCCGACTTCGCGAGGGAGAGAACCTCTCGCAGCCTTTCGACGAACGCCCTCGGATGGGTCCGGTAGCCGGCGTGGCCGCCGGGAAACTCCACGATTGATGTTCCCAGCTGCCGCGCCCACCCGGCTGCACTGCGGTAGCCGGCGAGCTCCTGGCCAAGGCGCCCACCGGCGATCACGACGCGATTCGCCACGGCGCTCAGGACGCCCGTGTCAGGCTGGAAGTGGTCGTACATGTCGAGCTCATGAGCGAACAGGAACTCGGCGTTGGCCAGACGATCCCTCATGACGTCGGGCGCGGTCGGCAGCTCCACGTCCGGCTCGCGGTCGTCGAACCCCGGGCTGGCCTGCGCCACGATCTTCTGGAGGGCTGAGAAGGCCCCCTCGCGCCGATAGGTCTCCCGGAGGTCGTCGTGCCGCTGCTTGTCGGCGCCGGCGGGCGCCGGCGGCTCGTGCGCCACCAGGGTCAGCACCTGCTCGGGGTGACGCGCGGCAAGCTCCAGCCCGACGGCGGCGCCACCACTGCTGCCGAAGACGTACGCCGGTTCGTTGCCGAGCAGGGCGAGGAGGCGGTGGGCGTCATCGGCGTGCGTCTCCACCCGCTGAGTTTGCCCTGGGTCCTCGAGCCGGCTGCGAGACAACCCCCGGCGGTCATAGGTCACGACGGTGTACCGGTCGGCAAGGTCGTCGGCGATCGCGTCGAAGGCATGCGCGTCGCCACCGGCGGGGTGGATCAAGAGCAGGATCGGGCCTGAGCCGCGCACCTCGTGGTGGAGGCTTGCTCCCGGCACCCGTAGGCTGCCGGCCTTCATCGCGATCATGGGGTCTCCTCCTGACGTCGAGTTTCAAGCGAGAGCGTCGAGCGGATGCGTGTGAGCGCCTCCGGCGTCAGGCGCCGGGCGAGCATCTCCAGGGCGGACGCCACGCCCGCGACCTCTCGAGGGGCCTCCGTCCCTAGCGCTGCCATGAGCACGCGGTGGACGGGAGCCGGGTCCAGGTGCGCGACCTCTCGAGGGGCCTCCGGGGATGGCACCACCAGCGTCCGGCGGCGATCGCTTGAATCGAGCACCGTCACCACCGCACGTTCTTTCCGCAGCCTTGCAACGGACGCGGACACGTGGCTCTGTGGGAATCCCGTCCGGGCGGTGATCTCGCCGATCGAGCTGCTCGGATGTTCGAAGACATCGATCAGGACGGATCGGACGCTCGTGGGGAGCCTGGTCGACCCCGCCCGTGCAGCGATGGCGAACGAGGCCTCTGCCCGAATGGCCTCCTCGCCGATCTTCATCAGGTTCCGCCCGAGGAGAAAGAGCTCCAGGCCAGACATATCAAGAATGATACATCAACCTTGATGATATGCTGGGCCACCGGTCGGCTGTGCTCAGGCGAGCTGATCAGGCGCCGATGAGGCCAGGCGGGGGCATAGTCACGGCGGGTCTGCCTCGGGCCTCACCGGGAGCTGCAGATTCTGCCCCAGCGCTCAGGTCGTCCCAGGCTCGTCGCCCGAGCTGATCCAGCGGCCGCCGCCGGAGGCAGCGACGAGATCGTCTGCCGCTCGCGGGCCCCAGGAGCCGGGCGCGTACGTCTCAGGGTGGCCCTCGGCCTCCCATTCCTGCAGCAGAGGGTCCACGATCTCCCACGAGCGCTCGATCTCCTTGCCGCTGGGGAAGACAGTATGGCCTCCGGCCATGATCTCGCTGAGCACGTTGACATAAGCGTCGGGCAGCTCTTGACGGGCCAGGCGCTTGTACTCCAGCTTCATACCGGCCGGCACCATCTCGAAGCGACCGCCTGGTCGTTTGGCGCCGATGCGCAGCAGGATGCCCTCGTCGGGCTGGAAGCGGATGACGAGAAGCGTCGGGATGCCCCGCTGGCGTCGCCCCCCGACCCTCAGGTGGGGCGCATCCTCGAACCTCACCACAACCTCGGTGAGCTGGCGGCGCAGAGCCTTACCCGTGCGAATGAAGATCGGGACGCCTTCCCAGCGCCAGTTCTCGATCACCACGCGGCCGGCGGCATAGGTCTCCCGCCTCGAGTCGGGGTTGACCCCTTCGGTGTCGAGATAGCCGTCGTACTGGCCGCGGACCGCCAGGGTCGGATCGATCGGCGCCACCGCACGGAGGGCTTCCTCCTTGGCCTTTCGGATGTCTGCAGGGTCGAACGTGGTCGGCGGCTCCATGGTGACCAGGGCCAGGAGCTGAAGGACGTGGTTCTGGACCATGTCCCGGACGGCGCCGATGTGGTCGTAGTAGCCGGCCCGGGTGCCGATGTCCTCCGGCTCGGCTGCTGTGATCTGGATGCTTTCGATCATGGTGCGATTCCAGACCGGCTCGAACAGTGAGTTGCTGAAGCGGAAGGCGAGCACGTTCTGGACCGTGTCCTTGGCGAGGTAGTGATCGATCCTGAAGACCTGGCTTTCTTCGAACAGCTCTTCCAGCTGACGGTTCAGGAGCCGGGCGCTGGCAGCGTCGTGGCCCAGCGGCTTCTCGACGACGATGCGCCGGTCGTCGCCGCGGGCCGAGAGACCCGCGCGGGTGAGGCCCTCCAGAATCGCAGGGAAGGTGCTGGGCGGCGTGGCGAGGTAGTAAACGACAGGGCGGCCGTCGCCGCCGATGGCCTGGCGCAGCGTCTCGTATGTGTCCGGCCGCTGATAATCCAGCCGGACCCACTCCGCGCGGGCGGCCAGCCGGTCGCTGCCGCTGGCCTGGGCGACCAGGTCGCGGAAGGCCTCCTGGGACAGCGGCGTGCGCCCGGCGCCGACCACCCGGACCCCGAAGTTCACCCCCGGCAGGGCGGGCAGGATCTTACGACGGCTCAGGTCGCCTGACGCCCCGAAGATCACGATGTCCGCCGCAGCTTCGGCCAGATCGCCCATCACCCATATGATGCTGGCAGGCGGGCGAGTGCCGCCCGGCAGCTCGCTGCGGAGTGTCGATGGTATTCAACTCCAGGAACGCCTCCGACGACTAAGGGGACTCCACTAACGGACGCTAGACGGCATCGCGCCGACTGATCCGCCGGCCCGTGGCGTGGGGGATCAGGCGGCCGGTCCAGCCACGCCACTACCATCGGTCGCATCGCAGACCGTCTGAGTCAGGAGGCACCCGAATGGAGGAGCGGACCGCTGTAACAGACCCCGCGGCGGCACTGAGCTTCGACCGCAGGCTCGCAACCGCCGAGATCCTGCAAGGACTGCTGGTCGACCTGACCGACCTCTCGCTGAAGGGCAAGCAGGCGCACTGGAATTTGCGGGGGCGCGCGTTTCGGGACCTTCACCTGCTCCTCGACGAGCTGGTCGACAGCGCGCGCGGGGCCGCGGACACGCTGGCAGAACGCTGCCTGGCGCTCGGCGTCGCGGCCGACGCCCGAGCGGCCACCGTCAGCCGCGACTCACGCCTGCCGCCCTTTCCCGAAGGCCGCGTCGAAGACAGCCAGGTGGTCGACCTGATCGTGGCCGACCTGCATACGTTGTCAGAGGCGGGCCGCAGCCGCCTGGGCCGCCTCGGCGAGCTCGACGTCGTGTCGCAGGACCTCGTCATCGAGGTTCTCGAGGACGTCGAAAAGTACCTCTGGATGTTCGAAGCACACCGGCCCTACCCGGGTGCCCCCGAGGATAGGGGATAGCGAGTTGCAGCCAATACTGGCGGGCCACCTGAACTGTGAATCAGACGACACTGGATTCGGCCCACAGGTTGATGTCGCTCTCGGTGGCAAAGCGGTCGAGCTCGGCCAGCTCGTCGGCCGAGAAGTCGAGGCTGTCCAGGGCGGCGACGTTCTGTTCCAGCTGCGCCACGCTGCTTGCGCCGACCAGGGCCGAGGTCACGCGGGCGTCGCGCAGAGTCCATGCCAGCGCCATCTGTGCCAGGGTCTGGCCGCGCCGCATCGCAACCTCATTGAGGGCGCGTACCTTGGCGAGGGTCTCCCCGCTGAGCAGCTCCTGAGACAGCGTGCCGGGCCGGCTCGCCCGAGAGCCCGCCGGGACACCCGCCAGGTACCTGTCCGTCAGCACACCCTGCGCGAGGGGGGAGAAAACGATGCAGCCCACTCCCTCCTCCCCCAGCACGTTGAGAAGGTCCTGCTCGATCCAGCGGTTGAGCAACGAGTAAGAGGGCTGGTGGATGAGAAGCGGCGTGCCAAGGCTCCGTAGAATCGCAGCCGCCTCCCTGGTGCGCCGAGCCGAATACGACGAGATACCCACGTAGAGCGCCATACCTTCGCGGACGGCTGCATCGAGGGCCCCCATGGTTTCCTCGAGCGGCGTGTCCGGGTCGAAGCGGTGGGAATAGAAGACGTCGACGTACTTCAACCCCATCCGCCGCAGACTCTGGTCGAGGCTGGCCAGCAGGTACTTCCTCGAGCCTCCATCGCCGTACGGGCCTGGCCACATGTCGTAGCCGGCCTTGGTGGAGATCACCAGCTCGTCCCGGTACCCGGCCAGGTCGGTTGCAAGGATTCGGCCGAAGTTCTCTTCCGCCGAGCCGTATGGCGGCCCGTAGTTGTTCGCCAGGTCGAAGTGGGTGACGCCCAGGTCGAACGCCCGGCGGATGATGGCGGCTCACCTCGAGCGGCCTGTCACCACCGAAGTTCTGCCACAGGCCTAAAGAGAGGGCTGGCAGCTGAAGACCGCTGCGTCCACAGCGGCGGTAGGTCATGCCGGCATAGCGATCGACGGCGGGCACGTACGACATGGCGGTCAGCCTCCGGCCGAAAACGAAACTTCTCGATTATCCGGTCTTTCCGTAGATGAAACCCACCACCGCCACCTGGCCAGGACGGATGGTTCGTCTGTCGACAACGTTCCAGCCCGTGTAGTCCATCTCGGATACAGTCCAGGAGCCGTCGCCGTTCACCGACTCGACGTACGCGACGTGGCCGCTGACGCCGCCCTCCAGGCTGACCATCACGGCGCCCACCCGGGGGACCTGGCCCTCGGCATACCCGAACGCGACGGCGTTGAGCCACCACTGGATGGCGGTGCCAAACCAGGGGATGGAAAGCTTGGTGGCCACGTACCACGTGGAGTAGCCGAGTGCGAACTGGTTCCCGCCGGCGGGCTGGGCCGGCACCGGGCCGCTCGCAGGCACGGCGGGGGTGGTGGCCTTCGGTGCGACTGGCTGAGCGGTCGGAGCCGGGGGCGGGACCCGGTTCGGTGGAGCCGGTGCGACGACCGCCGGCTGGGTGGCCGGCGCCGCCGGCGGAGGTGGCTGGGTCGCCGGCGACTGCGGCACAGTGGGCTGAGTCGCGGGCGTAGGCGGCCCCGCCGCCTGAGCTTGGGGAGGCAAAGGTGCCGTGGCCTGGGCGGCGCTGGCCTGGGCCTGGGCCGCGACCGCGCTGGCGTGGGCACGGACGGCCGCGTCCTGAACGGAATCTCGCATCGCCAGCGTCTGAGCGGCGATCTTCGACGCCTGCTCGCGGGCGCGCGTGATCTCCGTCAGCTTGCTCGCTTCCAGGTCGCGCGCCTGCTCGTCCTGGCGCCGCAGCGAGTCGGCCTCCGACACGAGCGCCTGCTGCTTGAGGGCGACCAGCCGGGCCTGGGCAACCTCCGCAAGCAGCTGGCCCAGACTGCGTGCGCTGAGGACGGTGGCCAGGCTGAGCGCCGGCCGCTCGTACTCGATCCGGGCCACCCGACCAAGCCGCCGCTTTAACTCGGCCTGGCGCTGGTGATCGTCCGCCACCTGCCGGTTCAAAGCGTCGAGGTCCGCCTGGGCCCGCTCCACCCGGTCGTTCAGGCCGTTCAGCGCTGCCTGATCGTCGTTGAGCTGCTGGTTGAGGTTGGCAAGCTGCTGCCCAGGATCAGCGGTGGCCGGGTCGGCGGCAGCCGTCGCGGCCGGCAGGGAAATGCCGGTCGCAGCAATTGCGACGACGAGCATGTATATCCGGTTCATGGCGGGCGTCACCACTCAACTGGCCATCTCGAACAGAGCCGGACGCAGCTGGATGACCGGAGCCGGGTACCAGGAGAGTAGGAGCTCGTCATGGGTGGCCATCACGACCGTGCTGCCGAGCTGGTTCAGCTGCATGAAGAGCTCCACTATCTCTGCGCTGCCTTCGCTGTCCACGTTTCCCGTTGGCTCGTCAGCCAGCAGGATTCGTGGCTGATGGGCGACGGCCCTGGCAACGGCCACCCTTTGCTGCTGGCCGCCCGAGAGGTTGCCTGGGACCTCGTGGAGCTTGTCCTGAAGGCCGACGAGCTCGAGCGCGTCGAGAGCGAATCCCTTTGGGTCGCGGATCCGTGGATGCGCGAGCCGAAGGGGCAGGAGGACGTTCTCCAGGGCGCTGAGGTGAGGAAGCAGCTCATACGCCTGGAAGACGCAGCTCACCTGACGCCGTATCCTGGCGGTATGACGCCTTGGTAGTCGGTGCACCGCGATGCCATCGACCACAACCAGGCCACGCTGGGGCCGCAGGGCCCCGTAGAGGATCTTGAAAAGCGTCGACTTGCCGGAGCCGGACGGGCCCAGTACGTAAACGAACTCGCCCGGCTTTACGCTCAGGCTGAATCGGGAGAAGACCGGGTCTTTACCGTAACCAGCGGTGACGTGGTGGAGTTGTATCGAACCAGGAAGCCCTTCCATATTCACTTTCCCCCTCGGCAGGGCGTCGCTCGAGCGGCGCACCAGTTCAGGCGGGGGCAGGGCTCCGTGTGCCTATGTGACTACCCCCCGGGCACAGGCATTTACCATAACCCATCCGAGCGGCCGGCGGCGGCGAAACGGAGGTGAGTCCATGTCATTTGTGACTCGCGGGTTCAGGGGACGGCGGCGCGACGAGGAACTGGGCGCTCGACTCCCCCCCGGCCAGTATCTGGTCAACGACTTCCCAGTCCTGTCTGCTGGACCAACCCCGCGCACTGCACTCTCCCAGTGGAGTCTCTCGATCACGGGCGAGGTGGACCAGCCGAAGCGGTGGAGCTGGGAGGAATTCCGAGCGCTGCCGAGCGAGACGGTGACGCGTGACATCCACTGTGTGACCAAGTGGTCCAAGCTCGACACCGTCTGGGAGGGTGTGTCGGTGGACACGCTTCTCGCAGGCGTTGAGACGGCGGCCGGCTACGTCATGGCGTTCAGCGATGGCGGGTACACGACCAACCTGCCGCTCGAGGATGTCACAGGCGGCAAGGCATGGGTCGCCTTCCGTTATGACTCCCAGCCTCTCGAGCCCGAGCACGGAGGCCCGGCGCGGCTCCTAGTCCCGCACCTCTACTTCTGGAAAAGCGCGAAGTGGGTTCGCGGGCTGCGCCTGATGGCGGCGGATGCCCCGGGCTTCTGGGAGACCTACGGCTATCACATGTACGGCGACCCGTGGCGCGAGCAGCGGTACAGCGGCGACTGAACTGGCGGCTGGGCCAGGTTCTGGAGCTGATCCAGGAGACGCCACGAGTTCGGAGCGTGGTCCTCGCAGTGCCGGACTGGCCAGGGCACCTGGCTGGGCAGCACGTGGACGTCCGCCTGACGGCGGAGGACGGCTATCAGGCGCAGCGGAGCTACTCGATCGCGTCACCGCCTGACGACAATGAGAGATTGGTGCTGACCGTCGAACGCCTCGACGACGGTGAGGTCTCGCCATACCTGGTCGACGAGCTCCGTCCCGGCGATCGGCTCGAGTTCCGTGGGCCGATCGGCGGCTACTTCGTCTGGGACGCAAGCATGGGAGGACCGCTTTTCCTGGTCGCCGGGGGGTCGGGAATCTGCCCTTTGATGGCGATGATCCGGCACAGGACAGCGAGTGCGAACACGGTGCCCACCCGCCTCCTTTACTCATCCCGGTCACTGGCGGACGTGATCTACCGCGACGAGCTGGACCGGCGGGCGGCCATTGATGGCGGGCTGCACGTCGTTCACACCCTCACCCGCGCCCAGCCGGAGGGCTGGAACGGGCACAGCCGCCGAATCGACGCGGAGATGCTCGAGGAGGTCGGGTGGGCGCCGGCCGAGCGGCCCCTGGCGTTCGTCTGCGGCCCGACGCCGCTCGTCGAAGCGGTCGCGCGGACGCTGGTCGATCTCGGTCACGAGGCCCGGCGTGTGAAGACTGAAAGGTTTGGACCCACAGGAGGCTGAGTGAACATGGACGAGAGTCAGCTGCGGCTCGATGGAAACGCCGCCGCGGGCGTCCTGCAGGAGATCTTCGTTCAGGAGCTGACTGCCGCTCGCGGCGCCTGCGCTTCGTGCGGGATGGTCGCGCACATGGGCGCTCAGCACCTGTACATGTATCCCCGCGCGCCCGGCGCGGTCCTCCGCTGCAACACCTGCGACAGCGTCTTGATGGTCGTCGTCCATGACGGAGGCCGCCGCCGCGTCGGTCTGTCAGGGCTAACCTGGCTCGAGACGCGGGAGCCGACACCGGGAAGCTAGGGGTGCGGTCGCACCCCTGGGCGGGGTTCGTTCAAACGTGACCGCCCCCCCGCTCCGCGGCAGTTTGCCGAAGGCGATGCGGTCTGGTGCCAGGTGGCTCCGGTTGAGAAGGCTGGCTTGCAGCACCGCCCGCTCGCCGAAGCGATCCCGGAGCTGGTCCATCAGCGCTGATGTGCGATCCGAGCGCTGCTCGCCCGCAGCGAAGAGGTCAAGCTGGGTCACGGATGCCGGCGCCAGCTCGGTCAGCGAGACGGCCACGAAGCGCAGCGGACGCCGCTCTTGCATCCGCTCCCAGAGCTGCCTCGCCACGTCGTAGAGGTCCTGCGTGGCGAAGGTCGGCTCGTGCTGTCTGTGTGCGTGGCGCTCGTCCCCCTCCTCGGTGCGGACCCGGACCTCCGTCCGCCTGGCCATCAGTTCGTCCTGCCGGAGCCGGCGACCGAGCCTGTCGCAGAGACCGGCCGGCCGCGGAGTTCGGGTCGGTACAGCTGCTCGATCGAGGCGAAGGCCGAATTCAGGTCGAGGAACAGGACCGACGGGGTGGCCGTGTTGAGACCCAGGCGTTCGGAGTTCACGCGGCCGGCAGGAGGCTCAGCCGCCGGACGTGCAAACGCATGTTCGAAATCATAGCGCCCGTGGCTCGAGCGTCATCCGGCCTCTCGCAGCAGAAACCCCAGGAATCCTGCGTATCCCAGCATGATGGCGACACCGCCAAGCCGGGTCAGGCCACCCTGGACGCTGGTTATGACCACGGCGGCGAGGCTGAGAACCAGCAACCAGGGGAGCGAGCTCCAGACGCTGGGCATGGTCACACCCAGCCCCAGCACGAGCGCCGGCAGACCGAGACCTGCGGCGAGGTTCAGCGTGTTGCTGTTGAAGGCCTCGCTGACGACGGTGGCGCCCTGGCCGTGCTGAGCCAGACGGACCGCGGCGTAGAGGTTCGGCAGGCCGGTGATGCCGGCCAGGGCAACCGTGCCCACGACGGTCTCCGGGATGTGCCAGCGCCGGCCTAGCAGCACGGCGGTAGTGACCATCACGACGCTCCCCGCCACGATGACCCCGATTGCCGGCACGATGAACCAGACCGGTATCCAGCCCTTGACCGCCCGCATCGGCCTCTCGACCATCTCCTCCGGGTGGATCTGCCCAGACAGCATGGTCAGGCCTCGTGTCGCTGATCGCGGCAGCGGGAGCCGGCGGATCCAGCGCCGCGGCAGGGCCAGGAGGACAACGTATGCGGTGAGGATCAGGCCGAACAGGATCACGGTCGCGTGTGGGGAGATCAGCCCGCCCAGCAGACCCGCCGCAACCAACGTCATGAGCAGGCTCGCCGATCCATCCACCACAGGCACCGCCTTGCGGAAGGGGAGCCGTCCGCTGATGACCCCGGGCAGCCCGAGAAGGGCGGCCAGGTTGAAGAGGTTGGAGCCGATGATGACGCCGATGCCCACGTCAACGGCCCCGGAGAAGACTGCGGCCGTGGCAGAGGCGATCTCGGGCCCGTCCGCCCCGAGGGCGGTCAGCAGACCGAGCAGGCCGGCAGCCAGGCCGAGCTTGAAGCCGAGGCGGCTGAGGCCCCAGACGAGCAGCTCACTGGCCGCGAGGGTCGCGGCCAGCGCCCCAATAAACGCGAGGACCGCGACGTCTGTGGACGTTTGCGTACCTACGCGAAGCCGAGCTCGGTTTGGATGTCGATCGAGCCGCCGATGCTCCTGGCGACCGGGCAGCGGCTGGCGTGAAAGCTATGCGCGCGCTCGGCGGCCTCTCGCTTGTCTTGAGGGCAGCCGGTCAGCTGATATCGAACGCGAATGCGTTTGATCACCAGCACCTTGTCCTCGACTTCCACGTCGCCTTCAGCCTCGCACATGAGCCTGCCGTCGCCGGCGTCGATCCCGCGCGCCTCCAGCGCGCCACCCAGGGTGCCGGTCAGTCAACCGGCAGCGGCTGCCACGACATAATCGAGCGTCGTGGCGTGGTCGGGGTAGAGCCCGGCCGCGGTTCCGTAGTGCTCGCGCACCTCGTCGTGGGTTCCGAAAACGACGGGTTCGGACTCCACCGGCACATAGGCCCGGCGGATCGGGCCTCGATCGCGAACGACCCTGACCTTCGATACGTATTTCGGCTGGTCCACGCCCGGTCAACCTCCTCGGATTTCGCACGCCTTCCCCTGTCGAGCAAGGATCGCAGTCACGAAGGAGTGACAATCCTCTCGTATTGCTTGAAGGGTAAAGGACAGAACATGAGGTTCCGCTCGATGGCGGCCCGGGTAGCGTTCGCCGCCATGCTGGTGTCGGCCCTCGCGGTCGCGGTGGTAGCCGTTGGTGTCCAGGTTGTCGGTGCCGCCACCTTCGACCGCCTGATGGCTGAACACGGGGCGACGGCAGCCGTCTCCCACGCCATGTTCGACGAGTCGATCACGCGAGTTCTGCTCGCCGCCTCGGCGCTCGCGATCGCCGGGTCGCTGGCTCTGGCCATTGTCTTCGGACACGTCATCGAGCGGCCGCTGGACGAACTGGCGCGCGCCGCCCGCAGGATCGCGACAGGAACCTACGACGCCCGCGTGCGGCGACCCGCGGCTCCCGAGCTGGCGTCGGTAGCGGACTCCTTCAACCAGATGGCGGCGAGCCTCGAGGATCAGGAGCGACAGCGCCGCGACTTGATCCTCAACTTCGCGCACGAGCTCCGGACGCCACTCACGAACCTCCACGGCTACCTGGAGGGGCTTCGTGAGGGTGTCGTCGTCCCCGACGCCCAGATCTTCGCTTCCCTGCAAGACGAGGTGGCCCGCCTCAGACGGCTGTCCGACTCGCTCGATGCGCTTGCCGCGGGTGTGGACCCCAAGCAGAGTCCGGAAGAGCTGGACCTGGTGGCGCTGATGAATGCGCTCCTCGACCTGAGCAGACCGCGCTTCAACCGCGGTTCGATCACGCTGCACGTTGAGCTCCCACCCCACCTGCCGGCACGAGCCGACCCCGATTCACTGGCCCAGGTGGTCGGGAACCTGCTGCAGAACGCCGCCCGCTACACGCCACGTGGTGGGACTGTATGGGTGCGGGCCGAGCAGCAGCGAGATTCGACCCTGGTCTCGGTCGCCAACACAGGCCCGGGCATCCCGGCCGGCGACCTGGGTCACGTCTTCGAGCGGTTCTATCGCGTGGAAAAGTCCCGCGATGCCGCCCAGGGCGGCGCCGGCATCGGCCTCGCCCTGGTCAAGGAGCTGGTCGAGGCGGTGGGCGGCCAGGTCGGTGCCGAATCCGCCAGCGGCATCACCCGCTTCTGGTTCCGGCTGCCGGCATAGCCTGGCGCGCGGACGCCCGGAGCATTCGGAACCGCGCCCGAGTCACGCAGTGCGACCGGCGTGCGGATTCCGCGGGGTCTACGAGGGGCGTATCACGAGCCGGCCGATGAGCCTGACCGGCAACCAGCCGGATCGCACGGTCACCCGGCGAGCCAGGTAACCGGCGAACGCCGGGCGCGCCGCGGCCTCAGCGCGCCGCAGCGCGAACCGCAGGTCGTAGATCCAGGCCTGGCCGGCCGGCGCAAGAACGCGGCGCAGCTCGCGCATCGCAGCACGGCCGTCGGGCCAGTGGTGCTGGCTCATCGTCGACACGACCAGGTCGAACGTCCCATCGGGGTAGGGAAGTTCGGCGACGTCTCCGACGACGAAGGTCACACGATCCTCCAGACTGGCGGCCGCGGCGCTCTGCCAGGCGCGCTCGATCATGTCGGCCGACAGGTCGAGTCCGTCGATCCTCAGCCCCGGGAGTGCATCAGCGATCGCAAGTGGGACCCGGCCGGGACCAGTGCCCACGTCTAGCACTCGGTCCCCGTCGGCCAGTCCGACCGCCGCGACGTCGGCCACGACCTGGGCATAGAGGTGGCGGAAGAACCGAGTCGCGATTCGGTCGTAGTGACCGGCCTGGTGGTCGAACAGGCCCAGCAGGCTGGCTCGGGCGTGGTGGATCCTCCGCGGCAGCTCGTTCATGACGGTCTCCTTGTTCGGAATCGTAGTGAGGTCAGGGCGACCACCTCAGGATCAGGGCGCGCACGGCGGCCCTCAGCACTTTCGGCGCGGCAGACGGCGCCAGCCGGCCTGCACGCACCTCCTGGCCGGCGGCATGGATCAGAGCGAAGCAGCTGGCGACGAGCCATTCCGTCGGGAGATCCGTACGGAACTCCCCCTGCTCGCGACCGCGGTCGATCAGGCCCAGGACACGGGCGATGGCGGTCACAAGGAGCCTGTGGCCGGGTTCCCAGCTGAGCTGCTCGGCGGTGGCCTGAGCGATGGCGTCATAGCGGCCCAGCGCACGCCAGCCCACGTCCAGTGCGCGATCTAGAGCATCGGAGGCCGAGCCCTCGTCGAGCCCGGCGGCGTCGAGCGCCGCACTGGTCGTCAACGTGGCACGCTCCGCGACCGCTTCGAGCAGGTGCTCCCTGGTCGGAAAGTGGTCAACCCTCGTGCCACTGAGCCGCCATTCGGAAGGAACACGAGCGCCCACCACCCGGTTGTCGGATGCCAGGAGGAAGCGACATGGAGAAAGCAGCGGAGTTCGAGCTCCCCGACCACACCGGACGGTCCTGGGTCCTCGGTGAGCGGTTGGCCCAAGGCCCCGTCCTCCTCGTGTTCTACCGGGGCGACTGGTGACCCTACTGCAACGGGCAGTTGGCTTCGTACGCACGAAACTGGGATAGCTTCGAACGGGCAGGTCTGCAGGTGGCTGCGATCTGCGTGGACACAGTCGAGCAGAATCTGGCCATGGTGAACAAGCTGCTCCTGCCCTTCCCGGTGCTGAGCGACCCCGACGCACAGGTGATCGAGCCATGGGGCGTGCTGAACGCAGCCGAGAGAGGCATCGCCAAGCCGGCCTTGTTCCTGGTTCTGCCGGACTGGTCGGTGCCCTTCTCGTACGTGGGGGAGGACTTCACCGACCGGCCGACCGACGAAGAGCTGTTCGCCGGCGCCGGCGCCGGCGCCGCAGAGAGCGGCGGCGGGAGGCAGTGAATGGCGCGCGGTGACCCTCCGTTCCCGCTGGAGCACCTGGTGCCGTACTTTCGCGGCGGCCGCTTTGCGATGGTATCCGTCAAAGGCCGGAGGTACGGTCTGCCACAGCTCGATCGTCAGGTCGACCGGTACATCGCGATGGCCGACCGCTACATGGCAGCTGCAGTGGCGACCTACCGCCTGCACCGCCAGCGCGAGGCCCAGCAGAAGTAGCCGGCCATCTGGCGCCGGCATGGGGTTAAACGCGGCTCAGCCTGTCTGAGTACCGGCGTCGATTCGCGCATACACGGCCCTGTCCAGTGCGAAATCGCGCATTTGTACAGATGTGCACTTCCTTGCAGCCTGGAACTCCGCAACCGTACGAATGCGGATCTCCCGATGACTGGGAACTCCGCAGCCGTACAGATGCGGACCTCCCGAGGACGGGGAACGCCGCCGATGTACGAATGCGTCGTTTCCCGCTGGTCGGGTCAGCTCGCCGCCTCGGCGGCCGGCTGTCGCGCGGTGATCTGAAAGACTCCGCCCAGATGGAAGCGCCGGCGAGCGATCACGTAGGAGCTCAGCCCGAGGGCGATGGCCATTCCTGTCATCAGAAACCTCTGGATCAGCGCGGCCGCGACGGCCGCTCCCCCATCCACCCCGAAGACGATCAGCAGACCCGCGACGCTGGCTTCGTTGGCACCGACCCCACCCGGGATCAAGCTGACGGCGCCGCCGATTGACGACAGCGCGAGGACAAAGGCGGCCTTCGGCCAGTCAAGACTGTCCGGCGACAAGCCCTGGACGACCACCCAGAAGACCGTGATGGAGACCAGCGCCCGTCCCAGATCCAGCACCGACAATCCCATCGCGTCCGGTTTGTGGAGCAGATCCGCGGTCTCGCTCTGGAGCTCGTCGATCGCCGGCAGCAATCGATTCAGCAGCGGGACGTGAGCAACCAGCTTATGCACCTCGCAGAACACGCGAGACACCGTCAGGATGATCAGGATCGCAGCCATGCCGAGCAGCGTGATGACCACCACCGCCATCCCGAGGCGCAACGTGAGGACCACGGGAAGTGCGCAGAGGATCAGCATGAACGTGTAGGTCAGCTCCTGGACGGTGACGGTGGCGGCGACGGTTCCGAAGTCCCGCCCGCTGGCCTCAGAGGCGAACGCCGCGCGGGTCAAGTCGCCCAGCGGAACCAGGGCGGTGATCGTCTGCCCGGCAGCATTGAGAAGAATGCTCTCGCTCATGCGCAGCCGCGCTCCGGCGTCGCTGAGCAGGTAGTGCCAGCGCAGGCCCTGAAGTCCGTAGATCACGAGATACAGGACGATCACCAGCGGGATCAGCGCCAGCTGAAACCTGGTCAGGGCTCGCCCCACGTGAGCCGGGTTCAGGCCCAGCACCAGGGCACTGATCGCGGCCAGGCCCAGCGCCGCCGGCCCGACTCGTTGGAGCCACTGCCGCAGCGTGTGTTTCCTCGGCACGGATCGCTGCGCCGATAGCTGCTGCTCGATGCTCTTCATCTGCCAAGCCTCTACAGGCCAGCGTACGGCGCCGGGCGCGAGGGCGACGTGCTTCAGACGTGGTCGAGCGGATTGTGGGGCGGCGGGGATCAGATCGTCCGGGACTCGCCTGGCAGATGGCTCACTCTTTTGATGCCGGTGCCAAGCGCGCTGAGGCTCTGCGCGTCACGAATGACGATCCTTGTGAAGTCTCCAGTATCAACCCCAGGTACAGCTCGACGTAGCGGGGCCAGCTCACGATCTCCCGCCCTGAGATCACAATCGAGAACATGCGAGAGCTGGCCCTTGGGGCGTGACCAGGCTGGGACGCCGCCGGAGCGCCAGCCGCGTCGGAGACACCATCACCTGGGGGTAATGCCAGGCGAGATCGTCCGCGGGGACAAACCGGGGGACGCATACCTCCGCATCCGCCGTGAGAATCTGGGTGCCTTCCGACGCACCGGCCGTGGCTACCTCGTCGCCACCCCGGCCGCCAGCGCCCCTCAGTCCGCCGTTGCTAAAGGGGCACGTCAGGCTCGCGACCTGCTGATCGGGCGCCCGCTCGAATCCGAAGCGATCGAGTCCGAGCGCCTGTCTGTTTTCAAGGCCCTTCCAATCCTCTCGTCCGACGCTCTCTCGTCTGTGGCTTACGGACCCGAGGCAGCCCTGGCGGTGCTGGCGGCCGCCGGCGCGGGCGCCCTCTTCTGGAACGTTCCGATCTCGATCGCAGTCGCGCTGTTGATGCTGATCGTGACCATCTCCTACCAGCAGGTGATCCGCGGCTACCAGGGTGGCGGAGGGTCATACGCGGTAGCCAGAGCGAACCTGGGAGTCATCGTGGGCCTGGTGGCGGCTGCCGCCCTGCTGGTCGATTACGTGCTGACGGTGTCGGTCAGCGTCTCGTCGGGGGTGGATGCACTCCTGTCCGCCTTCCGCGAGCTCCTTCCCTTCCGGGCGGAGCTGGCGATCGTGCTCGTCTGCGTCCTCCTGGTCGGCAACCTGCGCGGCGTGCGGGAGGCCGGGGTCCTTTTCGCCGTCCCGACTTACCTGTTCATCGTCGCGATCATGTTGCTGGTCGGGGCCGGGCTGATCAAGGCGGCTCTGGGAGGCGCGCCCCATCCAGGCCAGTACCCGCCACTCCCGGCCCGCGAAGCGCTCACCCCGCTTCTCGTGCTGGCGGCATTCGCGTCGGGCTGCTCGTCGATGACCGGCGTTGAGGCGGTGTCCAACGCGGTACCGAGCTTCCAGGAACCACGGGCTGCGAACGCGGTACGGACTCTCGGCATGCTGGGCGGGCTGCTTATCCTGCTCTTTGTCGGAGTCGAGGTCCTCGACGTCCTGTACGCGGTCGCCCCGCACCCCTATGGGAACCCTACCGTTCTCTCGGAAATTGCCGCGGCCGTGTTCACCGGTTCCGCTCGCTGGCTCTACTACGCGATTCAGCTCTCCACCACCCTGGTCCTGATGCTCGCCGCCAACACCAGCTTCAACGGCTTCCCACGGCTCTGCGCGATTCTTGCCCGCGACGATTTCCTGCCCCACCGCCTGGGTCACCTGGGAAGCCGGCTCGTGTACTCGGGCGCAATCTTGTTCCTGGCGGCGGCGGCGACCCTGCTGATGCTCGCATTCGCCGGCAACACCGACGCCTTGATCAACCTGTTCGCGCTCGGCGTGTTCACGGCTTTTTCGCTGGCTCAGACGGCCATGGCGCGCCAGTGGTGGACGCGTCGTGGTCCAGGCTGGCGCCGGGGCCTGATGATCAACGGGATTGGGGCGACGGTCACGACGCTGGTCGACGTCGTGATCATCGTGACCAAGAGCCCACGTGGTGCCTGGGTCGTGGTCGTGCTGATTCCCTTCCTGGTGCTGGGCTTGTGGGCAATCCACCGCCACTACCGGGGGGTACGGTCCCAGGTGGAGAGCGCCGGCATCACGAGCTCCACGCCAAAGCTCGGAGCTGTGGTGGTACCCGTCCTCCGTTGGGACCGCGCGGCTGACGACGCGCTCGGCTACGCCGCCATGCTTCACAGGCCGACGGTGGTGCTGCAGACTGCCCCGGAGCTTCCTCCGAACGCAGTGAATCCAGCGGCCGAAGTCCGTCGACTGCCCAATGCGCGTCCGGTTCGCGAGATTCTGGTCGCGCTCGACGCCATCGGGCACGATTCTCAGGACACCGTCGCCACCGTGGTGCTGCCAGATGTGGCTCAGCCGTTCTGGACGCAGGTCATCTTCCGACCCGATCTCGCGAGGCTCAAGCTGGCGCTGCTGCAGCGGCCAAACGTGGTGGCGGCGAGCTTCCCCGGCTTTGTCTCGAATCATGGCCGGCGAGTGCCCGACCCGGACGCTGCCCACCTGGCTTTCGTGCCGGTTGCAGCGCTCAACGCGCCGACCGTGAACGCCCTCGGATATGCACGAGCTCTGGGAGCCGAAGTCGTCGCCATCCACGTGGTCACAGACGTCGAGGAGGTCGCCAGGGACCAGCTCGATGAGCTTCCGAATCAGTTCAATCAGTGGGCAAGCCGGCTCGACGGCGAGCGACCACACCTCGTCGTCATCGAGTCGCCCTACCGCGCGGTCGTGCCACCACTGGTGAGCTACATCGTGGGCTGGCGGGCCAGGCACCCCGGTCCGATCTGCACCGTCGTGATTCCGGAGCTAGTCGACCGCCGGTTCACCACTCTGTGGCTTCACAACCACCGCGCCTTCGCCTTGAAGGCTGCAATGCTGCGGCAGCCGGGGATCGGAGTGGCCGACGTGACCTTCCACGTCGGCGAACGCACCACGAGGTCTCGATAGGAGGGCACTGAGTGCGAGCGGGCCGGTGCGCCCGCGGCGAGGCACAATGGCCGCATGAACCTGCGCGACTTACAGGCGCCGATCAAGCGGCGCTACGAGGAGGAGCCCGAGGCCGCTCAGATCACGATGACCGTGCGGAGCGCCCCCAGCGACCTGTCCGACCCGCTCCACTGCGCCATCGCGCCGGACGCGGTGCCCGGCCTGACGTGGCGCTCCGGCGCTCACCCGGGTGTGGGAGGCGCGGGCGACGTCGCCTGCTCGGGTGACCTGCTGATGGGCGCGCTGGCCGCCTGCCAAGAGGTGACGCTGCGCATGGTCGCGGCCGCGATGGGCATCGAGCTGGAGGCCGTAGAGGTCGAGGTCAGCGGGCGGGCCGACCTGCGCGGCACGCTTGCAATGTCGCGAGACGTGCCGGTGGGCGTGACCGGGATCACCTGCGCCACGCGAGTCAAAGTGCGAGACGGCACCAACCCGGACCGCGCGCGCCGCCTTCTCGAAAATGCGGAGCGCTACTGCGTCGTGCTCAACACTCTGCGTGGCGGCGTGCCGGTGGAGAGCGACTTCCGGCTCGAGTGACGTGGCGCGCCGGTGATAGGCCCGCTTCCTCTGAGCCTCCTTCGCCGCCTGCGAATGGCTACTGCGTGCTGATCTGAGCCATGGCGTCCTCGATCTCCCGGACCGCCTCGGAGGCTCGCCACAGGTGATCCTCGGGCTGGATGCCGAAGCCGCGGTGCTCGCGGCGCCACGACCCGTCCCTTGAGTCGAACCGGCGCAGCCGCAGGTTCTCCATCATCTCTCGATCCAGCTGAGTCGCCGCCGACCAGAACCGCAACACCTTGCGCAGCTCGGGATTCCAGGCCGGGTACCCTGCCGGGCGGCAATACCAACGCACCGGCAACTTGGTCATCCGTAGACGCTCGGCGATCCACTGGCCGGCTGGATTGAGCGCCAGCCAGGTGACCTCTGCGACGGGCTGGTCAAGCACGAGGACGACGCACGTCGCGTCGAGCTCCTGTGGTCCCTCGAGGACATCGCCGCCGACCCAGAGCTCCTCAAGGGGATAGCCGATGTCGGTGTCCCTCAGCCGCAGGTCGTCCGTTGCGGCTTCGCTAACGGTCACGAGCTGTCGAAGGGCAGTGCCGTACCTCACGAGCTTCCCGTCCCGGCGTCAGTAATCGCGGCCAGCAGGCCATCCGGCGTTACCGGGAGCTCGGTGAGCTGGACGGTGACCCCCACGACGCGGAGCGCCGCCTCGATCGCGCTCAGGATTGCGGCCGGGGCGGGGATGGTGCCGGCCTCGCCCACCCCCCGGAAGCCCTCAGGGTTCTGCGTCGACCGCGATTCGAACGGGATAATCGAGAGCGCGATGGGCACCTCCGGCGGCCCTGGAATGGAGTAGTCCAGGAAGGTCGCCCCCCTGAGGCGGGCCTCGGAGTCGTAGGCAAGCTCCTCGAAGAGCGCATAGCCGATGGCGTGGGCAAGGCCGCCATGCACCTGCCCCTCGACGATCGCCGGATTGATGACGGTGCCCGCGTCATGGGCGACGGCGTGGGCCAGAAGACGCACCTCACCCGTCTCGGAATCGACCTGCGCGAGTGCCGCGTGGCAGTTCGCCCCCCACGAGCGTGGACGGGCAGGGCTGAACACCTCCTCCACCTCGAGGCCCGCCGGCGCCAGATCGGACCACGGCCGCCCGCTTTCGGGCGCGCCGCGTACCGCGGCGCCGGCAGGGCCGAGATCGAGATCGGCCGGGTCGGCCTCCAGCCGCTCGGAGGCGAGATCGAGAAGACGCTGCCTCAGCTTTGCGGCGGCTGCCGAGACCGCGCTGCCGACCTCGATCGCCGACCGGCTGGCGGCGGTCTGCGGGGACCAGCCGCCCAGGCGCGAGTCACCTGCGAACACCGTCACCGACTCCAGCGGCCAGCCCAGGCGCTCAGCGGCCACCTGGGCGAAGACGGTCCGATGCGCCTGGCCGTGCGGCGTCGAGCCCACCAGCACCGAGATCCCGCCGTCCGGATCGAGGCAGGCGCGGGCGGCCTCCGGCCGGCCGATGCCGCTCGACTCCACCGCCGCTGCGACCCCCACTCCGCCGGTCTCGCTGACCGCCGCGGCCGCCGACTCCAGCATCTCGACGAAGCCGCCACCATCGATCACCACCCCTCTGATCCCTGGCTCATACGGCAACTCGGCGTCCGAAAGCATATTCCGCCGGCGGACCTCGAGACGGTCCATGCCCAGCTCGTCCGCCAGGAAGTCGAGCATGCGCTCGATTGCGAAGTTCCCGAGCGGCCGCGCACCGCCCCGAACGAAGCGGGCTGGAGCGTGGCTGCTGAACCAGAGCTCGATCTCAGCCTGGAGGGCGGGCAGACGGTAGAGCGAGAGCATGTGGGTGGCCAGGTTCTCAGCCTGGGCGAAGGCGGCGGCAGAGTAGGCCCCCATGTCGTGGCGGAAGGCGGCGCGGACTCCCAGCAGCCGGCCGTCCAGGCTCGCGCCCACTTCCACCTCGAACTCGATGCCGTGGGCCTGCGAGGAGGCCGCAGTCTCCTCGCTCCGGGTCGCCACCCAGCGGACGGGCCGCCGGAGGGCGCGGGCCGCAGCCGCCACCAGCACCTCCTCCGGATACGGGAAGCCCTTGCCGCCGAAGGCACCACCCACGTTGGCGGCCACCACCCCGACCTCCTCGACGGGCAGACCGAGCGCCGCGGCCACGGCGTCCCGCACGCCGAACGTCCACTGCGTCGAGCTGTGCAGGAGAACACCGCTGGCGGCCAGCTCCGCCGCCGCGGCACGCGGCTCGATCGCGGCTGCGGTGACCCGCGCGCAGCAGAATTGCCGCCGCAGCCGGACCGGCACAGACGCCAGAGCCGCCTCGACGTCGCCGAAACCCAGCCGTACGGTTCCGCCGAGCCGGTGGACCGGTGGCAGCTCCTCGTACTCGACGTCGAGCGCCTCGACCGCGTCGGCGGCCTCGGCCGCCGTATCGGCCACGACGACCGCCACCGGCTCGCCCTGGTAGCGGGCCTCGTCCCCGGCCAGCACCACGCGAGGGCGGTGGTCGACGCCGGCGACCTCAGGGTCGGGAAGGAGCAGCGAAGCCACCGGCAGGGAGGCGGCGTCCCAGGCAGCCACGACGCCTGGCAGCCCGCGGACGGCATCGAGCCGTGTGCTCCTGATCCGGGCGTGGGGATACGGCGACCGCGCGATCGCGAGCACGGCGCCGCCCGGCAGCATGTCCGCCGCAAACCGGGCCTCGCCAGTGAGGAGCGCCAGGTCCTCCCGGCGGTGGACGCGACTCCCGATCAGGGCAGCCGTTCCCACCGCACCTCATAGTCGGGAACGGCAGCGCGGACCAGGCTGTCGACCGGGCAGTATCGGGCCATCAGGTCGGCCAGCCGCGCCATCCGCTCGTCGCTCTCCTCCGTGCGAACCCGCACCAGCAGCCGCACCCGGCGGTAGTGGACCGGGACGTCCGCCAGACCGAGGCGGCCCGCCGTGTCCAGCTCACCCTCCGCCTCCGCCTCCAGGTGGTCGTACCGGAAGCGGATCTTGGCGGCCATCCTGGCCGTGGAGACGTTCGCTCAAGCGCAGAGTGCGGCCAGGACGTATTCGAGCGGGCTCGGGCCTCGATCCTCGCCGCCCCGCGACGCTGGCTCGTCCGAGATCACAGGCGGCAGGTTGCGCACGGTGATCTCGGATGCAGTCGGCGACAGCATCCGGCCGCGAACGCGGTTGACCACAACCCGTGGCGCCTCGTTCACGTTCACAGCAGCGCCGCGGGCTCCTCGATCAGGTCGCCGAGCTCTGTCAGAAACGCCGCAGCCCGGGCCCCGTCGACGGCGCGGTGATCGCACGAGAGCGTGAGCCGCAGCGTTTGCCGGACCTGCGGCAGTCCGTTCACCGGCACCAGCCGCTCCCGTATGCGTCCGACTGCAAGGATGGCGGCCTGCGGCTGGTTCACGATCGCGCTGAACGCGTCGACCGCGTACATGCCGAGGTTGCTGATCGTGAATGTGCCGTCCTGCAGATCCTCGAGCCGAAGGCGTCCCTCACGCGCCCGCTCGACCAGGTGCCGGCGTCGCTCTGTGACCTGAGCCAGCGTGAGCCGGTCGGCGCGGTGGATGACCGGGACCACCAGGCCCTGCTCGACCGCCACCGCAACGCCCACGTTGACCTCTGGGTTGTGGATGGTGCGGGACCCGTCCCAGCGCCCGTTCACGAGCGGATGCCGAGGGAGGCACGCTGCCGTCAGCCGCACCAGGAGGTCGGTGAAGCTGACGGTCGGGTCGCCGCGCGCGGCGCTCGCATGCCAGCTCCAGAGGCGGCCGGCGTCGACCTCGCGCTCCAGGAAGAAGTGAGGGACCGAGGCCCAGCTCTCGGCGGTGCGCCGGGCCATGGTGGACCAGATCCCGCTCCGGGAGGCCGGCTCCGCGCTGCGGCCCACGTCGACCGCCTTGACCGCCCCGCCGGGACCGCTGCCCGCAACCCCGACCAGGTCGATCCCGGCGTCCGCGGCCAGGCGCCTGGCGAGCGGGCTCGCGGCCACCCTGCCGGCACTTATGGGGGAGGGAGCTCTGGACATGGCCGGAGGCGGAGATGCGGACACTTGCCGCCCAGCCGGCGGCTGCACCGCAGCCACGGCGGAAGCGGGGCCGCCATGGGTCTCGCCGGCCGCCACGATCACAGCCACCTTCTGCCCCACCGGCACCTCGTCGCCCTCCCGCGCGCTGATCGCCGTCAGGACGCCGCTGG
>Ga0126384_10000424_pt1 | contig 23007 bp, 21 predicted proteins | sample PanSoiMetPlot_36_FD_92543 | JGI IMG/M metagenome (GOLD analysis project Ga0126384, IMG submission 92543) | Tropical forest soil microbial communities from Panama - MetaG Plot_36 | ecosystem: Environmental > Terrestrial > Soil > Tropical forest > Bulk soil | place: Panama | collected 2016-02-17 | reverse complement strand
TGCAGAGTGATTATTTGGAGAAGGCCGTGGCCATCGCCAGCCAATGGCCGCAATTGGGAACCTGGGGAGGAAGCCTGGAGGCGGAGTTTGAAGAACCGCCGCATGAATGGACGCGGGGATATTGGAACTGGCTGGCGATACGCAAGGTCTCGGCCCCTCTTTGGTCCAATGTGATGTTTGAGACCGCAGCGCTTCCTTATGGGGCAGGGATGTGCGTGCGGCGCGCGGTGGTGGAGCATTACATCAAATCGCTGGAGCAAAACAAAGTAGCCGGGCAGTTGGACCGCACAGACGAACGTCTTTGGGGGGGCGGCGACGCGGACCTTTCCTACACGGCCATCAAGTACGGGTATGGAAACGGCGTCTTTCCGGAACTAAGGCTGACGCATCTGATGCCCAGGGAACGTTTTTCCGAGCAATACCTACTGAAACTGGTGGAAGACATGACGTGCTCGCACCACGTGCTGAACTACCGCTGGGAGGTTGAACCTCCAGGGTGTTCACGTTCGCAGCGGTTATTGCAATGGTATCAGCTCCGGTTTGTCTCGCCCCGCGAACGGCGGTTCGTAGAAGCCCGGGCACGGGGACTGGCCACCGCCCGGTCGCTTATCGGCCGATGGAAGCAAGACCATGACGGAAATCAGTGAAATTTCCCGCGCTGAAGCGGCGCGGACGATAGATGAATTGCTCGAGTCGCACCGAAACTTTTCATTGTTGAGACTGGGCGATGGCGAATTGGGCTTCCTGTTGGAGATGCAGGGCCAGGAATGGATGATTAGCATGTATGGCTTTGAGGCTTTCGCGTAGACCTGACGGTATTGCTGCCGCCGACTGACCTCTGCATCGGAGAGGCAGTAACGGTGCTATCCGCCACTTGATGTATGGAGAAGGACGAGTGGCACGTTCAAAGAAGCTAGGGATTTGTATGACACCGCGGTGAACGCATAAATAGTTCCGTAGTCGGGTTGTCAAAAGTCTTTCGTGGGCCTTGTAAGGTCGATGTCGAACGCAAAACGGATCTTCGGTCATCATAGGCCGACTAATACGGTGGCTCGCCGCGCGGAATGCGCACGAATAAGCAATTTGATGGCGACAAGGCGGCCATTCTCTTTTGTACGGCTAGGCGATATGGAACTCGCGTTCTTAATCGCGTCCCAGCAAGGACGTACTGTAAGCTGGCAGGAAACCGCTAATTCAGATCAGGAAATAGTGTCGTCCACAATGACGCTCGGGCACCCAGGACTGAGCCCGGAACATTCCAGCCGATTACAGACGTCATACGAACGGTGTACATATTTGGACTTTCACGATGAAAACCGTACGATTAAGCGAGAGCTTTCGAAGTGGAGATGCAATCGTCAACCAGGCAGCTATCGCAATCCTGGCTCACAAGCTTCGGAGCTTTTCCTCGACTGGCTGAAATACGAATTTGGCAAATATTTAGAGGGGAGGCGCTGCTTATTTGTGGGCGCTGAGGCCGGCATACTGAGAGAGCTGTTGTCCGACCCGATATACCGGCAAATTTCGGCGAACTACTGGCCGCCGAATGTAGAGCCTGTATTTTTGGTAACCAGAGGAATTGGTGCGCATCTTGATCATATCAAGGATGAGATATCGAGAGTTATTTCAGGGGAGCAAATAGATACTGCATTTATTTCGCTCGGAGGTGGCGCTAAGATTTTGTGTTATGAGCTGGCGGAAGAGCACAACATCGCGACGTTCGATTTTGGTAGTTTGCTGCGCGGACTGACCTACTCGGGCAGCGACGGCCATAGTTTTGTTCGTTCGACGCACTATCCGTATTACTTTCGGGTTCCATTTGACGTCTATATGACGGCGCTGCAACGTGCTATGCCAGGGCTCTCGGCGGAGAAAGTCCTTGCGAAGGCGCACGCACAATTGGCTTTAGAGCTGATCCGAAAAGAAGAAGGCTGGACTTGGCCGAGCGAATGGGTTGGAGAGGATTGCCTTGATCTAGGAGCAGAAAACAGAGGGTACTTTTGGAAAGCATATTCTATGTATCGTGGGAGCTATAAGATATTAGCCAGCAACGACGAAAAAGCAGCTAAGCAGGTGGAGGAGTTCGAAAGGTGGCGTAAGTATATCGGTTTGGGGTTGGACGGCAAAATGCATTGCATGTCATTCAGTGCTAAAGTCGCAGCTCGCAAAGTACTTGAGATTGTGCTGGGTACACGTTAGAATTGTAGGATCATTGACGGCTGAGCAAACTAGGCAGTAGAGCGGCTGTCGAAAGCCGTTGTACGCCTCGGAATCTGATTTGGAAATGAGGTTCACCCCCGGAGCACTCTGGCTGCGAGCTCATCAGAAGTTCAGTCATGGATTGCGGGTTGCATGGTACCGGGATGTGGTGCGTCGCCGTATTTTATGCACTCCGCCCATCGCGGGTACGACCGATCAGCGCTGCGAGATCCATGTCCTTACCTCGAAAGAGGATTGGCTCAATCTAATCTGGACACTCAAGTCCTTTTACTTAGCGAGCGGCCGCCGCTATGCCCTGTGTATTCATGAAGACGGCTCGTTGGGGGGCGGTGAACTCGATGCTTTGGCGAAGCATTTTCCGGATGGCCGGATTATCCGGCGCACAGTAGCCGATGCGAAGGTTGCGGAAGCGCTCCGGGACTTTCCTAGCAGCCTCTCGTTCCGTCAGACCAATCTGCTCGCGCCAAAAATTTTCGACTTTACTGTCTTTCTTGAGTCGGATCGAATGGCACTGTTCGACAGTGATTTGCTGTTCTTTGCTGAACCTCGAGTTTATCTGCAACGGGTTGAGGACCCAACCTACCAACGAAACACCTTCAATTCGGACGTTGCCGATGCTTACACGGTAAAGCCGGAGGCCGTTTGCCCGCTAATCGGGCACCACCTGCAATCGCGGGTGAATAGCGGGCTGGGTCTCGTGCATCGTGGCTCGATTCGTTGGGATTGGACAGAGGAATTCCTCGCACTCCCAGGTATCCTCGTTGGTGATTTTTGGCGTATCGAGCAGACGCTATTTGCATTGTGCAGCTCGCGGTACGGCGTTGAACTGTTGCCAGATGAATACACTCTCTGGCTCGACCCAGGCGTTGGTAACCGCTGCTTTCGTCATTATAACGGTGCTATCCGCCACTTGATGTATGGAGAAGGCATCCGACGGTTGGTGAAAGGTGGGTTCCTGGACGAGCGCTTGACTGGGAATCATGGGTGGACTATCCCCCACATGTCCGGTGGCGAAATGGCGCGCATCCCAATACCAAGAGAATGAGTATTGAGGACGTTCCGGTCCGACCAAACCCGAACTTCGCACGGATATGAGCGTCATCTTCATCCTGACCAACGCACTGTCATGATGCGTGAGGCAAACAAAGAAACGAACAAGAACTGCATCCTGGTCAAGAGAAGTGATTGGCTTGGAGTGACGCCACGAGCTCATATGCGTGGCATGGCTCATGAAAAGTGGTCCTGAACCCAGCGATCACTGTGCGTCCTGAGTGAGACAAGATCTCCGGCAAGCGAAGAAGACATGTTGGAGGTCCTTTTTGCGCCCGACTGGCGAAGTGGCAATCCCTACCAAACATTGCTCGCCAAAGCCCTTCGACACCAGGGCGTCAACGTACGCTTTCTGGAGGGCTATAAGCGCATCCTTCCACTTAGCCGATTGCTCGCGACGCAGCGATGTGATGTGCTTCACCTTCATTGGCCCGAGGCGTACTTTGGAGGTAGGCATGATGCGCTTGACTGGTTTCGCGGTGCGCGCTTTCCCGTCGACCTCGCAGGCGCAACGAAGCGATGTCTCCTGGTCACCACCGCGCACAACTTTCAAGTGCATAATCGCGCCAACGAAGCCTTCACCGCAAAAAACATTAAGTGCGTTCATACCAAGGCAGCTGTGGTTTTCGCCCACTCTGCCATTGCAAAGCAGCAGCTTGTCGAGGCGCTCGCACTGCCTGTCGAAAAGGTCCGAGTGATTCCTCACGGTGACTTGTGTGAGGTCCTCAGCGCACCCGTTCCCGCATCCATGGCGCGCGAGGAACTTGGTCTCGGCCCTGGGAAGATCGCCCTCGTATTCGGTACCGTTGAGCCGTATAAAGGGCTGGAAGAAATCATTGCGTGGTGGCAGCGGGCAAAGCCGGACGTTAGACTCGCCATCATCGGCAAACCTATGACGCCGGAGTACGGCTCTCAAATCGGGCTGCAAATTGGCGACTCGAGAAATATTATTCATCGCTTCGAGTGGCTCCCTGACGAACTCCTGCGGTTGTGGCTTAGTGCTGCCGCCGTTACCATCTTCAATTACCGCCACATCTTCACTTCTGGCGCGGCTAATCTGGCGCGCTCGTTTGGCATTCCGATCCTACTTCCCAAGCGGCTGGATACTGTTGTGCTCGGCGAACCCACGCCTTACGTGCGTCGCTTTACCAATTTTGCGACAGATTTCGCGGAGCAGCTTACAGCTGCCCTTGCGGTGCAACCCGATTTTGCCGCCGCTTCCTCATGGCGAGAGGCCTCCAGCTGGGACACCGTTGCCCGCCTTACCGCGGATGGCTACCGCGACGCACTTGGCTGAGCTCTAACATGTGCGGTATTGCCGGTGTTATCGATCCGACCATGCGCGACATGGAACGCACACTCAAACGCATGCTCGATTGCATGGTCCATCGCGGGCCGGATGGCGACGGCACATACATTGCGCGCGAGAACTGTTTCTCAGTGGGAATGCGGCGGCTCTCGATCATCGATCTGGAAGGCGGCTGGCAGCCGCTTTGGAATGAAGACCGCACAATCTGCGTCGTCTGCAATGGCGAAATTTACAATTATCTGGAACTCGGTCGAGAATTGCGAGACAAGGGTCACCGCTTACGCACACGCAGCGATACCGAGGTTCTGGTGCACCTCTATGAGGACCTCGGAGAGCAAATGACGAGACGGCTGCGCGGGATGTTCGCCTTTTGTATTTTGGATCTTCGCGCACGCGTGCTGTTTCTCGCGCGCGATCATTTTGGACAGAAGCCGCTGTATTTTACCAACGGGGGCGGCCGTTTCGCTTTTGCAAGCGAGCTCAAGGCCCTGTTGTGTCTTCCGTGGATCGATCGTGAGCTAGATAGCAGCGCGTTTCTTGACTTTGCTGTTTGGCTTTCGCTGCCAGCCCCGCGTACGCATTTTCGCCAAATATGCAAGCTGCCTGCGGGTTGCTTCCTTCGGGTCCCGATCGATGCACCTGCAGCGGTGCCACACCGCTACTGGAATTATGATCTTGGAGTCGAGCCCGATCTCGCCGAACTTGACATCGCGATTAGCGAACTCGACCATGCTCTTGAGGAAAGCGTCTCCCTGCATCTTCGCGCTGACGTCCCGCTTGGAATCCTACTCAGCAGCGGACTCGATAGCCGCACCGTTCTTGCCTACGCGCGCGCCTTGCAAGCCGATAAAATACAGACCTTCTCCGTTGGCTTCGGCGCTGAAGACAGCGAGCTCGCCGGTGCGGCAGAAACAGCGCGAGAGCTGGGATCCCGACACCATCAGCTTGAATTAACCGCAAGCGATTTTGCTCAAGACTTAGATCGTGTCGTCGCCTTGCTCGACGAGCCTATCGGAGATCCAGCTTGCTTTGCTGTTTTGCGCGTTTGTGAGTTTGCCCGCGACCACGTGAAGGTGCTCCTGTCGGGCGAGGGCAGCGACGAGCTGTTTGCAGGCTATGACGGTCGTTATGGTGGCATGCTTGCCGCAATGGAGCGGACTCGACGTTTTCGCTGGCTTGCTCGATTTCTCCCCGACGCGCGCGTACACGCAAGCGCATCGCGTTGGGAACGCTTCCTCGCTCGCGCACACAGCTCCTCAGGCAGCGAAGCCCTCATGCTGCGAGTGGAAGCATTGCCCGGAGATGTGCGGGCGCCGCGCGGCCTTGCTTCTTCTCAGCTGCAGGAATTGCCCGGACGTATACACGCTCTCGCTGATGCTGTTTTCCGCCCTCAACGCGACGAGCTGAGCTCGCTGCTCGCTCTCGATGTCGACTGGCAATTAGCGGAATCGCTCCTGCAAAAAGCTGATAAAATGAGCATGGGCGCCAGCATTGAGCTGCGCACGCCAATTCTGGACATCGAGGTTGCCAAGGTCGCTGCCCGTATTCCTTCTTTTCTCAAGCTCCCGTCAGGGGGTCCTGGTAAATACGTACTCCGCAACACACTTGCGCGTAAGCTTCACGAGCCTATCGATCGTCCGAAGAAGGGGTTCCCCGTTCCTTTGCAGGAGTGGTTTACGGGGCCGCTTCGTCAGCAGGTAGAGGAGGAGTTATTTGCCACCGACTCAGTCATCTTAACCTACTTGGATCGTTCTCTCCTTCGTGCTGCCTGGGATGATTTCATCGCCGGCTGGGATGGCAGTCGCAGTTTTTTTGCGCTCTGGCTGTACGAAAGATGGCGCCGAAGAACCTTGCATTGAAGCCAATTACCCCCTTTTCATTGCGCCCGTAATCCAACGAGTCGCAATTCGGACCGAGCATGAGACCACTTATCTCTATTCTGATCCCTTGCTACAACGCCGAGCGCTGGATTGCCCAAGCGATCGAAAGTTCTCTCGCACAAACGTGGCCCCACAAGGAGATCATTGTCGTTGATGACGGGTCGACGGACCACAGCCTCGACATTATTCGTCAATTCGATGGCCGTATATGCTGGGAAGCGGGTCCGAACCGTGGCGGCAACGCTGCGCGCAATCGTTTGCTTCAGCTGGCACGGGGTGAATGGGTACAGTATCTCGATGCGGATGACTATTTGTTGTGTGACAAGATCGCGCGGCAGATGCAGTTCCTCGCGACGACAGATATAGAGCTTGATGTAGTTTTCGGCCCGATAACAATAGAGCATTGGTCTGAGCATAATAGTCGGCGCGAACTGCTGCCGATATACGGGCATGATCCTTGGATCCTGTTAGCGAGCTGGGGCCTACCGCAGACCGGCGCTCCGCTTTGGCGCAAGCAGGCGATTGTGGACGTGGGAGGCTGGAAGCCGGATCAGCCCTGCTGCCAAGAGCACGAACTCTACCTGCGATTGCTCATTGGAGGGAAGCGCTTCGCGTATTATTCCACGAACGGTGCTGTATACCGCCAATGGAGCACGGGGACTCTTTGCAAACGGAACATTTCAGAGGTGCATCGCTGTCGACTGGAGATTGAGCAGCGTTTAGAAGATCATCTGCGCGAAAAACGTCAATTGACATGGGAACGGTTGAACGCGATAAATCAAGCACGTTTCCAAATCGCACGAACCGCTTGGCAATACGACTCGAACTTGGCCCAGAAAATCATAGATCAGATACAGAGGTTGGATCCGAAGTTCTCGCCTAGAGGGGCCGCGGCACCTGCTCGTTACCGATTAGCTTTCCAAGCGCTTGGTTTCCAAGCAGCGGAGAAACTGGCCGCCGTAGTGCGAAGTCGGCGACCTGCTGGCACAGGCCAAAAGCGGATGGCATGAGCAACGTGCCACAATTCTAATCCCGACATCCAATGAGCTCTCCTCAAGCAAGCTCCCCGCTCGGTTTGGGTCAAACTCATGGTGATTGGAATGGTGGCGGCAACGCTTGACAAAATCCTAGGAGATGCACGATTTACGGACTGCAAGATAAACTATGGCCGATCGCCAACGCTCATTCATCAAGTGCGGTCTTGTTAAGGTTATCGCATGTGCCTATAGAATTTAGACATTCGGCTTGTGATTGTAGCGGCTGCGCGCTAACTCGTATCGTCAAACGCCGCTATGAAAGAGATCACAGTTAACTGGATCTCATGAGCAAAACTGTAGGGTTCTCCATTGTAATCCCCACTTTCAATAGGCTTGAATTCCTTAAGCAAGCTATCAGTTCGGTCCGGAATCAAACTCATGCGGACTACGAAATCATCGTGGTAGATGATGGATCGACCGATGGTACCGTGGATTACCTTATGTCCCTGGGTACTCTCGTCAAGACCCTGCGCCAACAACACAGGGGACCCGCGGCCGCCCGCAATTTGGGAGTAAGCCAGGCTATTGGGACCTACATTGCCTTCTTAGATAGTGATGATTTCTGGTTTCCTTGGACGCTCACCATTTTGCAGAGGGTCATGCAGCACCATGAGCAGCCATCATTGATCAGTGCTGCAACAGTGGAGTTCCACGGCAATGTGCCCGATATAGAGGAGGAGGATTTTGCATCGAAGTATTTTACCGATTTTTTCCAAACCGCGCATGACCCCGGCTATGTAGGCAGTAACGCGCTTGTTGTGAGACGAGACATTTTTAATCGAGCTGGCGGGTTTGACGAGGCAATGTTCGTGGGAGAAGACTTGGATTTTTGTTTTCGAGCGGGAATATCCCGCGATTTTGTTCGGGTAGTATCCCCGGTGATGCTTGCATACCGTAGGCATAGCGGGAACATGTCGACGGCTGTCCTTCCGTTGTACTCTGCAGCGGTCGAGCTTTTGACGCGCGAAAGGAATGGCCGTTATCCAGGTGGAAGGACACGTCGGAAGGAAAGATGGAAATTGCTCAGCAGAACAGTGCGCCCGGTGGCATTGTCGTGCATTAAGTGCGGACTGCGGCACGAAGCATGGCGGCTGTTTTGGAAAAGTCTTGTAATGAATATGCGGCTTGGTCGATTTCGCTTCCTTACTGGCTTCCTGCTTTACACGCTTATTGGGGTACGGACTACTATTGGGGTACGGACTACTTTCTCGAAATAGATGCCCGCGGCGGCAATTAAGGCATGCGTTGCGGCGGAAAGTAACTTCAAGGAGGGCGGCCGTAATTAAATGTTAGCGAATGCCCGACGACGGTGGCTGCCAAGATAGCGGTCGATCTTTATAATCAAAACTGTTTGGATCTTGTAAATGCGGGTGGAATCTTTTGACGAAGCTTATAGAGCTTCTCCGCCTGTAGTGCGCAGCCACGCACGAGAGGCTTCATGCACTGTACACTGACAACCGAATCGTCAATTCCCGTTGCATCGGCGGTCATCCCCACATGCAACCGTGTCGACGAATTGCGCGCACTTATCGACTCGCTTCTTAATCAGACCATTCCCATCGAAATTCTGATTATGGATGATGGAAGGTCGGAAGACACGAGGGGTATGTTGGCACAGGAGTTTCCGAACGTACGTCATTACCAAATAGACAGCGGGCGCGGACCAGCGTTCCAACGTAACCGTGGCATCGAATTGGCTCGCTCAAATTTTGTTTTTCCTGTGGACGACGACACTTTCTTCACGTCAGCGAGCACCGTGGAGCAAACACTCTCGGAATTTGATCATCCTCGCGTAGGCGCGGTCGGAATCCCATTTATCAATGCTCGGCAGGATGACGTGGTCCGGCAACGCGCGCCGGACGGTATGAGTATCTACGCAGTTCATGCATTCGTGGGCGCTGCCCACGCAATACGCCGGGATCTGTTTCTCAAACTTGGCGGCTATCGAGATCACTTTTATTATATGGGGGAGGAAGGTGATTTGTGTCTGCGGATGCTGGCCGCCGGTTATATCACGCGCATGGGGCGTGCTGATTCCATCCATCACTTGGAGTCGCCCAGCCGCGATACCGCCTTGGCTGACCACTACGGTCGCCGTAATGACGTACTATTCGTGTGGCACAATGTTCCTATGCGATTTTTGCCTTTCCACCTTGCCGCAACCACCTGGAATGGGCTGCGTACCGCCTTGAGGGCTGATAACCGTTTGAGGATGATTCTCGGCATTGCGGAGGGATATACTGGCTGCCTGAGCAACTGGCGCGAGCGCGCGCCGGTATCGCACCAAATTTATCGACTTCATAGACGGCTTAAAAAGAACGGTTCGCTACCTTTGGAAGAATTGGAGATGTTTTTGCCATCTTTACAGCCGATTTCCGTCGATTGAGGTCGAAAAGTCGAAATGAGTGTCCTCGCAATCGTCGATATCGAGAGCCCATCGTGTGGCCTACGGTGCGGTTTTGCAGAACACGCATTCCTATTCCGCCAAAATGCTGTGCCTTGAACTATACTGGACTCGGTAATGCTCGCGTCGGGCAAATCTGATCGCCCCAGGAGCGGCGTCTCAGCCTCTGGGCCAGAGAAAAGGCTCTTTTTCCAGCTGGGTGCACGCGAGCATTACGTCCTGCCCCGAGCGTTTCACGAATGCGGGACATTGGCCGTGCTGTTCACTGATGCCTGGGTGGACCCACGATCGTTGTGGTACCCAGCTCTCAAACGGCTCTCGTCACGACTGGTTACTCGATTCGAGCCGAGGCTCCAAAATGCACACGTCGAGCACTTTACCAGTTCGCTTATCTGGTTCGAGGCGCAACGCGCGCTCTCGGGAAAGCGAAATCCCAACAGATGGGAGCATGTTATCGCGCGCAATAGATGGTTTCAGCAGCGCGTGGTCCTGCGGTTGACCGCAAACGATCTGATCGCATCCGGCCAGCGCGCGGTATTCCACGCTTTCAGTTATGTCGCGCGCGATATTTTTGTAGCTGCCAAGAGGGCGGGGCACTTCACGGTGTTGCAGCAGATCGATCCGGGCTTGGCGGAAGAGGAACTTGTCGCCGAAGCACGTCTGAAGCACCCTGAATTGGCCTCGGACTGGACTCCTGCGCCAAGTGAGTATTGGCAGGAGTGGCTAGAAGAGTGCCGTCTTGCAGACGCGATAGTCGTGAACTCCGAATGGTCGCGGCGAGGACTTGTTGCCAAAAACATTTCGTCCGAGAAAATCTTGACAGTCCCGCTCATGTATGAGACCGCCAACCACGCCGCGGCCTGCCATCAAAGCTTTCCGAGTAGCTTTGACCAGTCCGCCCCGCTTAAGGTCCTTTTTCTTGGAAATTTGTGTGTGCGAAAGGGGCTTGCCGAATTGCTGGAAGCCGTGGAAATGCTGCGGGGCGCTCCGGTAAGGTTTTGCTTAGTTGGTCCATCCGAGGTGCGAGTACCTGACCGGATTCGCGCGAATCCGCAGATCGAATGGCGTGAGGCGGTTCCTCGTGCCAAAGTTCATGATTTCTATCGGCAGAATCACCTGTTTATCCTGCCCACCCATTCGGACGGCTTTGGGCTGACGCAGCTTGAGGCTCAAGCGTGGGGACTGCCTGTGATTGCATCGTCGAACTGTGGGGAGGTTGTCAGGCACGGCGAAAACGGTCTGCTCCTGCCGGTCGTTTCTGGCGCAGCCATTGCCGAGGCTATCGAAGCAATCCTCAAGGACCCAGCCGCGTTGCCAGCGATGTCCACGCGCAGCAGAAACACCGTGGCAGAATATAGTGTAGAAAAAATCTTTCCAAAATTCATGTCAGGGTTGACGCAAATTCTGGAACAAAGGTCCTGACGAGGAAATCGGCCGCCGTGATCAGTGCTGCGGTTGCGCGGGTAGTCGGCAAGCATCCACTCTTTCACCATCGGGTAGCCTCAAACTTGGCACTTCAGATCATGCCGCTCGGTCGAGCTGCTCAGAGTTTCCCCGGTCCGCTCGTTCGACCACTGCGTGGCCACGGCACAACCGTCTGATAGCATGAACCAGTTCACAGTCGCTGCCAGCATCCTGATGTGCGCCGGTCTTGGCGTCACCTATCTTGTTCTTCCCGAAGAAGGATCCGTGTATATCTACCGCACTGCAGCCATCGGAGTCGCGATCGCTATAGGATTGGGTATCTTGATAGAAGCGCAGGCGGGAATACGAAAGTTGATACGCGCGGACCTGCTCATGCTTATAGCCTTGTACGGGTTGACATTAGTGGAGTTCTTTTTCCCGCAAGAAGCTGTAGAACAGATGATAACAGCGCAAAGTGCTACAAAAGGTGTTGGGGCTCTGCTACTCGGCTTCGTTGGTTTGACCGTCGGCCGCAACCTTGCACGTAGGGTGCGTCCGACGGCGGCAAGCTCCACGTCGGTACAATTGAGGCCAACAAATGTGTTCCTCCTCTATTTGCTAATCCTCGCGCTCGGCTATCTATACATGCTCATCGCGGTCGGTTTTGATCCCGTGGAGCTAGTGACTCAAATGCTTGGACCAAGATTTTCCCAACCATGGACACGGGGTCGGCTCGGCGGATGGGCCGACCTTCTGCACGAGTTCAGCGAGCTGCTCCTCTATCTCATTCCGGCATTTGCGGGATCAGTCCTGGCAGATCGCTCACGATACACGGCTGCGCAAATAAGTATCGTCGTTCTGGGGTTGATATTCACATTCTTTTACGCTTTCTCTAGTGGGACACGCAATGTGCTCGCGATTCATGTAGTCGTATTTTTTGGATCGTACGTCATGTTCAGCCGTACACTCGGCTGGCGATATCTTGCTCTTTTGTCGTGCTTGGCTGCCACCATCCTATATTTGTCGGCCTACTATATGCTTCAGTTCCGGCAGGAGGGGCTGGCAGCATATATACAAAACCCCCGAACGTCGACGGGCTTTCGACCGGAGACGTTATTTATTGACAACAATTTGCCCGTAATAAGCCTACTAACCGATATCTTTCCCAATACAATACAGTATCGCGGCCTGGAATTGGCATACTATGCCATTTTACGCCCTGTTCCAAGGGCGGTTTGGCCGAGTAAGCCGGAGGGTATAAGTGTCGAGACGGCTGACGCGTTAGGACTGAAAGGACTTACAGTATCATCGACATTTGTTGGCGAAGCTTACATGATGGGCGGATATGTGCCCATTTTGGCGGTGGGACTTCTATTGGGTTGGCTCGGCGGTTGGTGGAATCGCTTCGGGCAAGGTCTCCGTTCGAACCTGGACGTCGCTCTGTATTCGTCGGGCTTCTTCGCAGCAGTGGGCTCAATGCGAAGCGTGATATTTCTGACTACGGCAATGCTTCCAAGTTTTGCAATTTGGCTTTATATCAAAACGCGAAAAGCTAGATCCCGACGTGATTATACTCGCGCAATCGAGCGAAGGCCAAGGGGCTGAGTTCTGCGGCGTCTTGATGGCTGGTTGCAAGCCGGCGTAAAGCCAGCAAGTGACCGCTCTTGTTGCGAGACGGATACCCGTCAAACATGCGACGCCGTATATTGTTCGTAACGGTGATGCCCTCGCCCTATCAGCGCGAGTTATTTCATGCCTTGCATTTGGATGGGCGTATGGAAATTCGTGTGCTGTATTGTACCGGAGGGGCATTCGACCGTAATTGGTCCATCCCATCTTTGTGTGCCTACGAAGAGATTTTGCCTGGGACAACAATTAGCTTGTTGGGGCCGTCTGCCCATTTCAATCCGGGAATCATTGGCATGCTGAGGGAGGAGACCTCGGATCTCTTCGTCGTAAGTGATTATTCCGCACCGACGATGCAGATAGCGATGCGCTATCTAAATCGGCGAGGGAAGCGATGGCTATTCTGGGGAGAAGTTCCCGGGCTGCGCACGCGGGGACGATTTGGGCGCTTAATGCGACATTGGCTTCAGCAGCCTATTGCAAACGGCGCAGCGGCTATTGCGGCGATAGGATCCGAGGCCTTTGAGGTATATCAGGCTCTCTTCCCAAAAGTTCGCATTTTTGATGTTCCTTATTTTTGCGATTTGACGAAGTTCCGCGTCGCCGCGAACCAGCGACGGAAGCGAAAAAAAGAGAGTATCGATGTTCTTTTCAGCGGCCAGCTCATCGAGAGGAAAGGCGTTGATGTGCTGATCCAGGCATTCGTTCAGATTTCCCATCAGGTACCGGAGTTACGTCTTCAGCTTCTTGGAACCGGGCCTTGCCTGCACACATTGACGGACCTAATTCCATTCGAGCTGCGAGATCGGGTTCAATTCCTTGGTTTTCAACAGCCCAATGCGGCGCCGGAGATTTTTGCACAGGCTGACGCTTTTGTCTTGCCGAGCCGACATGATGGTTGGGGCGTGGTCGTGAACGAAGCCCTAGGTGCCGGTTTGCCCATCATTGTCAGCGATCGTGTGGGAGCTCGGGATCTAGTCAAGCACGGCTCGAATGGGCTCATCACGCGTGCGGGCGACATTGACAGCCTTGCATGTGCACTTCTAAAGCTCGCGCAGTCTGGGGAGCTGCGCAATTCTTACGGTGCTTTGTCAGCCGAACGAGCTGCCCATTGGGGTCTGGATGAAGGAGTGAAACGCTGGAACCAAGTGTGTGATCAGGTGCTAGCTGAACAACAATGAAAGTTCTCCTGGTCTCATCAAGTTCTGGATCGAGGGGCGGAGGTGAGATTTATTTGTACAATTTGGCAGCCGGGTTGTCTCGGCTCGGGCATTGTGTTCATGCGCTCTGCAGCAATGCCAAACCGATGGACGAGCTGGTCAAGTATCTCCACCGGTTTGGCGAGGTGACTAGAGCGGAGCTGCCTAACACATATCGACGGCCGACCCACTCATTGGGTGCGGCCCTGGATTTTAGGCAACATCGGCGTATCAGCCGAATATTTCAGGAGCTATCGCCTGATGTTGTGCATATCAATCAACAAGTAGCGGAAGACGGTCTCGATCTGCTCCTAGCAGCTCGCAGGTCGGGCATTCCGTTCTTGTCGACCATCCATGTCGCACACTCCGCAACTGGGCTAAAAGCACGACTGGGCGGATTGCGCGACCTTGTTACGAGTGCAGTTATTAGGCACGCGAATACCATCCACATTACAGTGGCGGTAAGCGCACGGGACGACCTTATTGCCCGGTTTGGCTTTCTCGACGCGGATCAAGTAAGGGTTGTTCTGAACGGAGTATTCTTTTCGAAGGTAAGGAATGATGCGAGAGATCGCACAAGAGGACGTTGGGGGGTATTTCCTGGGGAAATCGTCATAGGGAGCGTGGGAAGGCTGGAAGCCCAAAAAGCACCGAACTTTGCTCTCGAAATTATGGCCGGTCTAGTAAATAAGGGCCACCCTGTCCGGTATATCTGGATTGGAGAGGGGCCAATGCGGACTGCGTTCGAAGAGCAGGCGAAAAATCTCGGCATTGCAGGCCACGTCGCCGTGGACGGTTGGAGAGATGATGTAGCTGAATGTCTCCAGGGGTTGGACATCTTCGTACTGCCGTCAAAGTTTGAGGGCATGCCTTTTGCACTCTTAGAAGCGATGGAAGCTGGGCTCTGCTGCTGCGTGAGTGATGTCGACGGCATGGCGGAAGCAATACAGCACGGACTGAACGGTTTTCTTTGCACTCCCGGGAACGCCCCAAGATGGTGTGAACAAATCGAAACCTTCATTGCAAATCCTGCACTTCGCGGCGACATCGGAAATCGGGCCAAAAATTTTGCCCGCGAACGCTTTAGCATCAACAGTATGGCATGTAGCACTATGATGGTTTACCAGGATGTCGTCGGGTCGCACCAATGGTCAAGCCAGGGAAAAATCGGGTGAGGGTCCTTCACGTTTGCCCATACATGCATCCCTCTGCCGGAGGTCCTCCGATCGTGGTCGAAAGACTTTGTTTGTTGGCGCCTTCGGAAGGATGGGACGCCAGCGTTGTTACAACCTCTCTTTACTGCAATGACGATGGAAATGAATTGCAGAATTCACTTCGCCAGCGAATCGACGCCAAGGTTCTCCCGATTAGTGCACCCCGGATGCTGAAGCGAGCCTATGGCGCCGCCGATGTGGTTGATAAAGCGGTTCGCGTGGCTGACATCGTTCATCTGCACACCCTTTGGCATCCTCTGAATGGCATCGCGAGAAGGGCCTGCGTGCGTCACGGGCGCAAGTATGTGATGATGCCGCACGGAATGCTCGACCCGTATTCTCTTGCGCAGAAGCAGTGGCGAAAAAAAATATATTTAGCCGCCACCGAACGCAAAACCCTCCAGGAGGCATGCCGACTTATATTCACGACATTTTGTGAGCAGCAAGCTGCCCGTGAGAGCCTACCCTGGCTCGAGCCGGGAGAAATAATCCCTCTAGGGGCCGACGGTCCACCCGATATGCGGCGGCAATCTGAAAAGGAAGAGTTTATCAATTTGTTTCCGGAGGTCGCCAACCGTCGATGTCTTCTCTTTCTCGGGCGTATTCATCCGAAGAAGGGCCTAGAACGGCTTTTGGCGATATTTCCCGAGATTATTCGCAGACATCCAAGGGTCCTTTTAATAATTGCAGGTGATGGAGAGCAGTCACATGTGCGGAGTGTTAGGAAATTGGTTGACTCGGCAAACGTCGGCGCTCATGTGCTTTTTACTGGAATGCTAGAAGGGAAATCAAAATGGTCAGCATTCGCGTGCGCGGAAATTTTCGTTCTGCCATCGAGACAGGAGAATTTTGCTATCTCGATGGTAGAAGCGATGCATTCGGCGTTGCCAGTGGTTATCACTAACAAGGTTAACTCCTGGCCATTTGTGGAAGAGGCAAGCGCAGGGTTCGTTGTTGATGAAGATCAGATAGGATTGACGCTTGCGGCGCGCCTTGATGAGCTATTGAGCGATCCTGGTAAGGCCCGATACATGGGCATGCGTGGTAGAGAGTTTGCAAAGGAACACCTCACTTGGAAGAGAATGACGCGAGACATGATATCGTTATATGAACAATTAGTATGAGACTAGAAAGCTTTATTTCTTTGGGGATTAATCTCCGACTGCCCTCGTTGCCTCCCAAGCGCAGCGTTGCCGCAAATGGTAAATTCCGTTTCGCGGTGGTTGAACAATCGATCTCACAAGCGGCACGAAAAAGAAGCTTGGCTTTAAGCGGTTCGCGCCGATCCGGTTTCGGCTCATTGGCTTGTCTCACGTGGCCCGCCCGAAGTTGGGCATAAATCATTGCGCCCACGTTTGAACGACTTCGCAAATCCGCATTTCTCCCGTGGACGCGGGCGGGTTGTGGAAGCGTTGTGGCTGTTAACGCAGTGGGCGCTCGTCGCATCTTGGATTCCAGGCGCCGCCCATAGGCGATGGCTGCTTCGCGCGTTCGGTGCCAAGATTGGTAGGGGCGTGGACATCAAACCGGGCGTGCGGGTGAAGTTTCCCTGGCGGCTCGAAGTAGGCGATCACTCGTGGCTCGGCGAAAACGTTTGGATCGACAATCTCGACAAGGTCTCAATCGGAGCGAACTGCTGCATCTCGCAAGGTGCCTATCTTTGCACCGGTAACCACGACTGGTCGCGCTCGACGTTTGATCTCATAATGGGTCCGATCCGCATTGACGAAGGGGCATGGATCGCCTCGCGCAGCACTATTGGGCCCGGGGTCACGGTCGGCGAAGGGGCGGTGCTTGGGCTCGGTAGTGTGGCAAACAGGGATCTGGAGCCTTGGACAATCAATCTTGGTGTACCGGCTGTGAAAGTCCGGGCGCGGGTCATGCGTGCAATCGAAGTCAAGTCGAGTGACGCGTAGGGTGCGGTGGAAGACTGCCATCGTTCGAGGTCCCTTTAGTCATTAAAATGCGGCGTGTCATCTTCCTCAATCGTTTCTTCTTTCCGGATCATTCTGCGACCAGCCAGATGCTCACGGATCTGACATTTTACCTTGCGGACGCGGGCTGGAAAGTCCACGTCGTCACCAGCCAGCAAAAATACGATGAGCCGAAGGTGCGTCTACCCGATCGGGAGACCGCAAGGGGAGTCCACATCGATCGCGTTGCCACCACTCACTTTGGAAGGTCTGCGTTGTTGGGCCGCAGCATCGATTATCTCTCGTTCTATGCCGCCATGTGGAGGACTGTTCTCACGCTGATCCGCCCAGGCGATGTCCTAGTTGCCAAAACCGATCCACCCCTGACCTCGATTTTGGCCATGCGAGCCGCCAATTTAAGAGGCACTCAATTCGTGAACTGGCTGCAGGACCTTTTTCCGGAGGTAGCCGTCCAACTCGGCGTTCCATTTTTGCGAGGTCCGGTCAGTCAAGGCCTGGTGTCCCTGCGAGATCGTTCTCTGCGAGCAGCGACGGCCAACGTAGTTCTTGGAGGCCTGATGGCGGAACAGGTGATGAAGCGGGGGGTGCCGTCTGACCGCGTACACGTCATCCCGAACTGGTGCGACGATGAACAAATCTCGCCGATCAGCCACCGTGACAATGTATTGCGGCGGGAGTGGAGACTCGACGGCAAGTTCATCGTCGGCTACTCGGGAAACCTGGGCCGGGCCCACGAATTTGATACGGTGCTGGCGGCCGCTGAGGAACTCAAAGCTAATTCTCGCATCGTCTTTCTGATCATCGGCGGCGGCAAGAAGGTGGAGCAGCTCGCTTATTGTGTCAAGCAGCGGGGTCTCGAGCGGGGCTTCCGGTTTGTCCCCTATCAGGACCGTAATCAATTGCGGCATTCACTCGGCGCTGCGGACGTCCATTGGCTTTCGCTTAGACCTGAACTTGAGGGCCTAATCGTCCCAAGCAAATTTTATGGCGTTGCTGCTGCCGGCCGGCCGCTAGTGGCTATTACGGCAAGCAATGGAGAGATTGCACGGCTGGTTCGGAAATACGGTTGTGGTGTCGTGATTGACCCAGGCGACGCGAAAGGTCTTGTCAGAGCGCTTGTGATGCTTTCCACTGACGAAGAGAAGACGGCGGCAATGGGCACCCGCGCTCGAGCCATGCTAGACGCACATTTCACTCGTCGGCACGCTTTTGAGCGTTGGCAGCGTCTGCTCGATGCAATCTAAGCATCGGTAAAGAGAGGTCGTTGTCGGAAATGCCGACAGGTCGATCACCGCGTTGGCATGGATACCGTAATGGCTTCGGCCAGCTCGGGCTGGCGTAAGAGCGAATGAAAGCGTCGCGCTGCGTCACGTTCCAAGCATGGCCTGAACTGCGCCCGCGACGTATGGCTTGCCGCGGGCCGTGAGATGGCCTAGGGCGACCAGCGCAGCGGCTATCTTGCGCAGTGATACGCCCCGGCATGCAATTCCCTGGCAACAGAGACAACCTCGGGGCGGACCTCCGCGTACGACTTGCGCCCGCCGCATTTACCCGTGGCCTCCTTCTTTCGATCACGCGCGGCCTTGAGCTTGGCGACCAAGGACGTTTTTTCGAACTAGTGAATAGCACCGAGCACTTGCCGAACGAGCACCGCGGTCGGCGTGTCTTCCATGAAGAAATCCGGGGCTATTGCCGGGATCAGCGCGACCCCAAGTGATTTCGGGAAGTCGTGGCCGGTGAGCTGCACCATCACGTCGCAGGCAAACCGCGGGCTACCATAAAGTCAGGCCGGCTCTCGATGTGGTCGGCGCCGCTCACAGCCGGGTCATAGAATCAGTCCACCGTCTCCATGCCGACGCGCTTGGCGTAAGCCTCGATGGCTGCGCGCTGTCGTCGCCTGCGCAGAATGAGCCTATCCAGTCTCAGATCGGAAACCGCCTTGCGCAGCCGGCTGTTCTCGAGCTCAAGGTCCTTCAGGCGCTTCACTTGCTCGGTCTTCAGCCCACCGAACTCCTGGCGCCACCGATAATACGTCACCTCGCTCACCCCGATCTGGCGGATTGCATCCGCCATGTTCTGGCCCTGCGAGACTAGGGTCAAAACTCATAAATCGCAGAAGCCGTTGAGCCGCAGCCGTTTTCGTTTTCCTGGGAAGCGAAAAGAACGAGTCGGATCACTGGACCTAGAACATCGACCTGCCGCATCGCTTCCTTGCCACTACAGTCCTCCTGGTCGTGATCTTTCACGAGGCGATCGGAGCCCATACCGGCGCCGCGGTGAGCCTCGCGATCTGTAGCAACGTCGCACGGAGGATGAGGTCCCGCGCGCTGGATCAAGCAGCGGGGTCTCGAGCAAAGCTTCCGGTTTGTTCCCTATCAGAACCGTAATCTATTGCGGCATTCGCTCGGCGCTGCGGACGTCCATTGGCTTTCGCTTAGACCTGAACTTGAGGGTCTGATCGTCCCAAGCAAATTTTATGGCATTGCCGCTGCCACGGCCCGCAACGGAGAGATTGCGCGGCTGTTTCGCCAACACGATTGCGGCGTGGTGATCGAGCCAGGGGATGCGAAAGCACTCGTCAGGGCCCTTGTGATGCTTTTTACTGACGAAGACAAGAGAGTTGCAGTGGGCACCAGCGCCCTCGCCATGTTAGACGCACGGAGGGTTCGCTTGATGATAAGCGGGGTCCTAATCTCGTAACTCGGCCGAGCAACCGCGGGCGAGCGCGCCGCTAGGGTTGCGCCGTAGCGAGCTTGCGACATGATCACGCTTCTGGAAAAAAGCCTCGACCCCGATCTGCTGCGCTTCACTGCCCAGGGTTGTCTATGGCGACGACGGAAATAGTTCGTTGGTCTTACCCGTAAGGCGATACACAACAAGGCCTATCCACTCCTTCATCGCCGCATCGAGTCGAGTCAGGGCGTCGGCGCCTAGACGGACTCCCGTCGTGTATTGTACCGGATAACCTTCAACCTTAAATCCAACTCGTCGGAAGCAGCCGATGGCCCGCGGCATGTGTAGAGCCGCGGTGACCAATAGCCAGCGTTCATTTGAATTAGGCTTGATTAATTCCCTGGAGTAAAGGGCATTCTCAAACGTATTCCGTGATCGCCTTTCCATTGTAACGCGTTCTCGGTCACTGCCGAGACGGGCAAATTTGTTGAGCAAATATTCGGCGATGCGGTCATCGCCCGGTCCGCTATAAACTAGCCGCGCTTGCGGGAAATCCCGGGCAAGCTCCGCGAGGACGGTGATCCGCTCGCCGGTCTCGCCACCGAGCACAATAATTCCGTCCACGATGGGCTGCGAACCTGCTTCCCATTGAGGGAATCTATTTTCGAGCGGCAGCGTCAGCCATCTACTTACTGGCGTAAATCCACCAACAACCAGCGCGCACGCACCTGTAACCGCCAGCCAGGCGGTCCATTTCGACAGCCGCAGTGCGGCCCAAAGAGTTGCTGCTGCCGTGAGCAAGATAAGGGCATTGGCAGGGGCGGCCACTAGCCAAATCGCTTTCGAAAAGGGGTAGAACATAAAGAGCTCCTAATCGTCATTGTTCGTTGGCCACTTCGTCTCTGTGTCCTGCTCCGAAAGCATTGCATCGCGGTCGATGCCTGGCGGCAGTTGGGCGCCACGCTCCGTTGATCCTGAAACCGCGTTGTGCAGTCCGGGCGGTTAGCAGCGACCGCTCCATGCGCATTCTCATGCTCTTCGCCGATCTCGCTCCGGCGTGTGCCGAGCTACTCGATATGTCCAAATGACCAGCATCCTTCCAAATGCCAGTGGCAAGCCGCCGATTTACGGCAAATTAATGTGGATTATTTTTTTCGCCTTTGCGGTGCGTGTGGCTGTTCGGGGGCTCACTGGCGAATCGAGCTTTTGGGAAAACGGCTACACGTTCTTCTTTGCGCTGGCTCAAAACATTGCAGGCGGCAACGGCTTTGCGTTCGAAGGCGGCCCTGCCACGGCCTTTCGCGTGCCGCTTTACCCCATGTTTCTTGCTGCGGTGACCTTCGGACACCAGGCATTTCTTCCCGTGCTTCTGGCGCAGAGCCTTATCGGCGCCGGGACGGTATTGTGCGGCGCCCTGATTGCGCGAGAGCTGTTCGGCAATTCGGCGGCCATCATCACCGCAATCCTCGCGGCGATTTACCCCTATTACGTGGTGCACGACACCGCGCTACAGGAAACCAGCTTGTACACCTTTTTGATGGCGCTCGCAGTGCTCCTACTGCTGCGAGTCCGTCGGAGCGGAGCCCTCCTCACTGCTGCGGGCGCCGGTCTCACACTCGCGGCTGCGGTGCTGACCCGAGCCAATCTGGCACTGTTTGCGTTGCTTGCCCCGCTATGGCTCACGCTGGCTGGAGGATCACACGCTGTGTGTTCACGACGGCGGCTCCTGGTCGCCGTTGTCTGTGCGGGTGTGGGAATGACCGTTGCACCGTGGTTGATCCGAGCATACCAGATCACGGGATCGGTTACGCTTAGCACCCAGACCGGCTTCTTCTTGTGGCTGGGCAACAATCCGTACACCTTCAGCCGCTACCCGCAAGACAGCATCGATCGCAGTCAAGCTATTGCATTGGCGGCGCTGAGCTCGCAGGAGAATAAGGAGCTGGAGGCACGCCAGCACAACGAAGCGCTGGTAGACGAGTGGTTCCGGAAAAAGGGACTGGAATACATCCGTGACCATCCGTGGCGAACGCTCGGCAACAGCTTTCGAAAGATTGTGGATGCGTTCGGTTGGTTGCCCAGTCCGCGCCGCAGTTTTTGGCCCAGTCTGGGTTACGCGCTATCGTATGGACCTGTGATGATTCTCGGCTTGTGGGGGATGTGGACCAGCCGAAGGCACTGGCGTGAACATTCGATTTTTTATGCTCAATTTGTTGCCTTTGCCGCAGTCACTGCCGTGTTTTTCGGGCATACCAGTTACCGGGCTTATCTCGATGTTTATTGGATCGTATTTGCGTCGGGGGTTCTGGGGACATGGCCGTATGGCAGGCTTCTAGAGATCGCTTGGCAGCGCGGTGCTGTTGCACTACCGCCCGCTCCGGGGCACGGCCGAGCGGACGTATGATCGTATCGCAGATCCCTCCTCTGGAAGACGCCGGCATCGACTCATGCGCTCTCTCGATCGCGCGAGTGCGCTTGCTCTCTTCTTATCGCCTCGCGCCATGCTTGACGGCGTGCCGCCACACCCAAAGCGGTAGTCGCAGGATCGGGTAGAGAAATCGCAGCCTTTCAGGCAGCGGCACGGTCAGTATGTCGGTCTGATTGGTCAGATGGACTCTCAGTTCGGCCAACCAATAGCGCCAACCGTGACTGAGAAGAACGGTCGAGAGGCTACCGCGGGTCGTCCCGAAACGTACTTCGTGTGGATCGCGCTCGCCTTGACCTGTAGTCACAGCGTTCAGCGCCGTTGCCTCTAGCCAGCGCAGGGTGGCGCTCTTATCTAGCGTGGCCATCAGTCGGGCCGGGAGAGTTGCGCTCATGAGCCGACGGCAAAGAAGCAAGGCCTGCGCGGCGGCGCGCCCGACGCCCCTTGCTTCGGCGGCTCGGACGAGACGCTCAATCTCGTCCCCAGGTCTGGAATCGAGAAGGGCGTTGACATCCGCCACCCATTTGAGCCGACTCCACCAGTGGAGTGCTCCGTGCATGCACAGATAGGCGAAGAGATCTTCATCGCCCATCGTGCGCAGCCCCGTGGTGCCGGTCAGCGGGACGACTCTT
>Ga0126384_10000423_pt1 | contig 23034 bp, 23 predicted proteins | sample PanSoiMetPlot_36_FD_92543 | JGI IMG/M metagenome (GOLD analysis project Ga0126384, IMG submission 92543) | Tropical forest soil microbial communities from Panama - MetaG Plot_36 | ecosystem: Environmental > Terrestrial > Soil > Tropical forest > Bulk soil | place: Panama | collected 2016-02-17 | reverse complement strand
TGGCCTACTACACCGGTTAAATGGATGAACTCAAGACGCCAATGATCTGCGGCGAGCGAGCTGGGGCCAGTCCAAGCGCCGCGATCATGCGTACTTCAATCGAGATGGAGACAAGGAATGCATTGAATACACGCCCGCGCCTCCAAGCCAGGAACTGTACAGAGTTGTGGCTGCTGGCAAGGGCAAACAACAACCGCGTCATCTTGCGCCAGATGAATTTCGAAGTCCGACCCTGCGGTTCCCATGCGTGCTCAGGGCGGACTCGGAACCTCCGGCGCAGGTTTTGACGCATTGTGGGCAACGCTCGATCACGCAACCGACTGAAAGCACTGCGAAGCTCAAAAAATCTGTTGCCCCCGAATGGTCAAAAACTATGGCGACCCTTCCAAACTCATGCCACGGCCTGCCGGACTCCAGTAACGGCGACCGTCGTCGACTTTCGCGGACCAACTGGGCCTCGGCGGCCGTCTCGCGACAGCGACGTTCGTTAGTACTGACGGACTAACCCGAACGCCGCATCCAGCCGGCGAAGTCTCCGCGCCCGCCAAGTACTCGCTCAGCCCGAGCATCATGCGCATGCTGCGCCGCGTTGATTCTTCGTAACAATTGGCCGGAGGTTTGGATTGCCTTAAACGCTTCCCTCATTTGCTCGCGCGTATTCTTTTCACCTCGCCGACGGAGGATCGCATTCGCCGTCAGCTCCGCCACTTGCTTCATCGCCTGCATCTCTTGCTCTGAAGGTGTATGCACTGCTTCGAAATGCGTCGACAGCACACCCAGAAACGCGCCTCTGCTCGAAATGAGCGGTGTGGATTGCACCGCGCGTACGCCGGCGTCAATCACGATCTCGCGACAGGGGGCGAATTCTCGATCCACCAGGACGTCCTTAATGACAATCGAGCTGCGATTTCTGATCGCCCGCGCGCATGCCGAACCGTCGTCCGCGTTCACCCGCCGGAAGAAAGTCAGAAAGTCGTCATTGAAGCCGCGCTGGGCCTCGATGGTGAGATACCCCGTCCGCCAGTCCATCACCTGAAGATTTCCGAGCACGGTGCCGGTGAGCGCCAGGCTTCTGTTGAGTGCGCAGTTCAGCACTGACTGAAGATCGAGACACCGTTCCAACTGCTGCTTGAGGAGATCCGGCATCGCGTTGCGTCCCTCTTGCGGCGCTTACAATACCCTATCCGACTCGTGGGAGCACGTCGAAGCGGGACCGTGACGCAACGCGAGGTTCATGAGCGCACGTTCAACGCAGTGGTGCAGGGGCATTTACGTGCAGCGGACACCTCGCGGTGCGAACGTTGCCCGCCTGATTCGTTCGCACAAGCTGCACGCAACATTCGCGACGTCTCAGCCGGATAATGGACGCCGGGGATCCACCTTCAGGTCCGAGCTACTTGCTGAGCGCGCTTTCGATTCTTCGCCGAAGCACCGACTCCGACGCGTATCCGGAATACGATTCCAGGATGCGGCCGTCCCGTCCGATGAGAAACAGCGTCGGCAAGGACTCCACGCCGTAGCTTTCCACCGTCGGACCGTCGGCGAAGACGACGCTCCTTCCCAAGTCCGGCACCCGCTGCGCGACGAAAACGCCGACTTGCGCCGGCGCGGTCTCGTGGTCGTCTTCGCTGACGGCGAGGAAGACGAGGCCCTTCGGCTCGTACTCGCGCGCGAGCTTGGTCAGCGCTGGCATTTCCGCCACGCACGGCGGGCACCAGGTGGCCCAGAAGTCCATCATCACCACTTTGCCGCGCAACTCGTCGAGCGAGACGGTCCCGCCGCCGTACCGCGCCAACTTGAACGGCGGAGCGGCTGCTCCCGACCGAAGCGCGCTGGCGCGGTGCGCGTCGTAGATGCCGTGGTAAGCGATGACGGTGCCCAGCAGCGCGACGAGAGCGATGATCAACAGGCGCCCGGATTTCGTCGACCGCGGTCGCTCGGTTTGCGCCAGCGGCTCGTCGGTCATCGATACCCTCTTCTCATCAGCACCTGATAAAGCCATCGCAGCACAATCCTGGCAAGGCGCACCGCGTTCGGCTTCTGCGACAGCCGGTGCGCGATCCTCGGCCCAAGCCGGTAGTACGCGCGGACCAGCCAAGATCCCCAGGCGGACCGCAGCAGCGCCTGGTCGCGGTATGCCCGGAAGGTCGCAACCTCCGGCGAATCCTCGCCGAACACTGCCGTGGCGACGAAGCATACTCCGCTGCGCTGAATGCGCAGCAGCCGCCCATTTGAGAGGTTCAGCACCGCGCGGAGATCTCTTTTTGACGAGTAGAGAAACGCCACGAGGTCGCGGCGAGCGACGTTGAACTCGGCGCCGCTCGCGTCTTCGAATTCCACCTTCGACAGCCCGCCGCCGGGCTCTTCTACCTTGAAGCTGTACCTCTTCGCTCCGCGCCGGGCGTTTACTTCGACGCTTCGCGCTTCGGCCACGTACGCGGTGAACGGGGCCTTGCACTTCGCGCAGATCAGCCGATGGCTGGCGAGCCTCGGCGAGACGGAGAACTCGCCCACCGCCTGGCACGAGCCAGGGCAGGCGAGCTTCACCGTCATCATCGGCTCCGGGCGTGGGTCGAACCGCGAGGTACCGTTCGCGCGGTCGAAAACCGAGGCCTTCGCTTCGTCGGACCGGATCCACAGCCGCCGCACGCTTAGGATGCGCCGCTCGCCGTCCGCCGCGCGCCGCCACGCCTCTTCCGCCGCGCGGATGCGCCCCTCCGCCGTAAAGCAGAGCGCTGCCGCGTGAGCCTCGATGGCCTGGCGTATCGGCGCGGCCTGCTGCTCGAGCTGGGCATCCCTTCCCAGCGCAATGCAACGGGCGAGCAGCTCCGTGCTCTTCGGCAACAGGCGCGCCGCCGCCGCTCGGGCTGGGTCATTCATTCGCGGATAGAGCGGCGGCTCGGGGAGCGAATCGAAAAACGCCAGGCACTCGGCCCGCAGGCGCTCCAACGCCGCCTCGGGATTGCGCGCCCGCTCGATTTGCAGCGAACGCGATTCGGCATCCTTGAAGAGCTCCTCGGGCTGCACGGCCACTTTCATAACGGCGCCGAAAACTGGCGAGCGCCGGACCTCGGATGTAGCAGAAGGTAGGAGGCCACCATGTGGAGTTTAATCAAGTTCCTCGTTTGGACCGGCTTTGCGATCTGGTTCGGCATTTTCCTCGCCACGCACGAAGTGGCCGGGCGCACGCCGGTCCAGCATTTGGAGCGCGTGTGGAAGAAGCACGGGTTCTCAGCTCAGGTGAACCAGCTGAAGGGAAACATCAAGAGCGCGGTGGAGGACGCCAAGGACTCGGCCTCGACGGTTTGGGACAAAAAGCCGCGGGAGCGCCACTCGCAGCAAGATCGAGAAGCAATCAACAAGCTGGTCGCCAAGCGCAACGAGGAGAAGTAATTACTGGGCGTGTTGGAACCGGTATCCCTTGAGCGCCGAAGCAAGATGATGATCGGCGCTCTGATGATCGCGATCCTCGGCCTGATGCTCGTGCTGCTGCAGCAGCAGTTCAATCAGGGCGACTACCGCCGCGCAATCGAGCTCGTCGCTTCGCCGCAGCCTGGATCGAAGTGGTCCATCGGACGAGAGCTGGTCGAACGGTCGAAGGGGGGTTCGCCCGATTGCCACCCCAGGCTCATCTCCTCGTTCAGAGGCACCCTGGAAGTGACTTGTTACACTGGAGAGAATCAGCCCTACCGATTCGAAGTGGACCTGGTGCGCCGTTCGGTGAGCCCGGTCAATCCCGCGGCGAAGGAGCTGGTCAAGTCGGTCGAGGAAAAGGGCCGCTCCCTCGAGTGAACACCAGTTGACGCGCGCGCCTTCCCGCCTCAGCGACCCCGTGAACTCCAACGAGGACTCGCCTACTGAAGCGAGGGTAATCGGCAAGGACGAGCTGACCGACGTCGCGTTGCTCAAAATCGATTCGCCGCGCAAGTTCCCCGCGTCCGCATCACGCTTGGTTTTTACATCGAGTGTTCAAGATAACTCGAATTCCGAGCTTATTTTCACACTCGATGCATTCCAATGCACCAACGTATCCGTGCGAGGCCAAGCTTCGCGACTGGGCTTGGGACAGGCCGCTCGACTTTGTTCGGGGCAGGCCTCGCGCAGCGAAATCGGATCGGCAGCTTGCTGGATGCTTCCCTTGCGGGGGGTGAACCGCCGAGCTATGAACACCGCTTTCGCGAAGGAGCGCAATTGGCTGAAGAAAAGGCGGCACAAGCGAAGCAGCAGGCTCAAACCGGGTGGCCTCGGCGTGCGAAAGGGGGCGGAGACAAGAAGTGTAGCGTTGCCGACTGCAAGCGCCCCTATCGCGCCAAGAGCTATTGCTACTTTCACTACAAAAAGTGGAGGCAAGGCGAGCTTCCTCATTCTCGCTACCGGATCTGCTCCAAGCCGGAATGCCGCACGAAAGCGGCGCGGCACGGCCTGTGTGAAAAGCACTTCGACGAGACCTACAGGTCACCGAAGGCGCCCGCGGCAGAAAAGGAATCCGCCGCTGAAAAGGCCCCTGCCGCTGAAAAGGCTCCCGCGGCTGAAAAGCCAGCTGCCCCCGAAAAGGCATCCGGCGCTGAGAAGGCATAGCGCGCGCTCAGAAGGCCGCGGCCCCAAGTTGACCCTGACCGTCAAGTCGCCGGGCCGAGAAAGCGCCGATCACGAGCTGACGGTTGTCCAATCGCGGGCGATCGGAAAGAGCCAACTGCGAGCTGAAGCCGACCGTCTAGTGCCTCACTGCTCTGCGGACGTGCTCGAATGCGGAGAGCCACATCTCCGCCTCGCGCTTGGCAAGGCGTCCGCGCACCAGCGACCGTGAAAGCTCGCGCAGGACGCGATCGGGCGCCTGCGGATTGAGAAAGCCCGACTCCAACATGACCTCGCGAAGAACGCGCTCGAGCGCGTGCACCGTCGCCAGCGGCGCGCCTGGACTCTCGGACCGCCCGACCGCGGGTTGCTCCGCCCGCGCGCACAGGTAAAGGAGAATGGCCGCCGCTTGAGCGAGATTCATCGACGGTTGCGCCGGCTCGGTCGGAATCGCCAGCACCTCTTGGCAAAGCGACAGCTCCACGTCGGAGAGACCTCGCTTCTCGCCGCCGAAAACAATTGCAACTTGGCCGCGCTGCGCCGCCTCTCGCAGCCGGGCGACACCTTCCTCCGGGGTCAGCACCTTGCGGCCCTTGATCTCGGCGCGGGACGTCGTGCCGCAGGCCAGAACGCAGCTCTCCAGCGCCGCAGGGAGATCGGGCGCCAGCTCCATCCTTTCGAGGTGGGATTCGGCGCGCACCGCGAGCTTTTCCGCCGCGCGGAAGGTGTAGGTGCGGGGCTGCGAAAGAACGAGGCGGTGGTATCCGAAGTTCGCCATCAAACGCGCCATCGCGCCGAGGTTGTCGGGCGACCGGATTTGGTGCACAACAATGGTCAGGTTCTCGCGGAGATAAGCCACCTGGTAAGCTTAGCTCTGGCTGTCCCACGCGGGGCTGGTATATTTGGGGGACAATGCGGGTCGTCGGCTTCATCGTCGCCTTGGGGAGTGCGGCTACCCTTGCCGCGTGCGGGGGTTCGCCGACCCAGGCTCGCTTGCCGACCCTGCGTTGGGTGCTCACCAATGACGCGGAGCGTTTGGAGTTCGAAGCCCAACCTGTTTTGACCGACTTGTTCAACGAGGCGTCCCGTATTTCCCGATCGGAAGGGAGCTCGGCTTCGCGGCAGTCGACGCCATTTCTCATCATCCAGAATGGCCAAACCTCCGCCGCTCCCGGCTTTGATTTGCACGCCGACCTTCTTCAGCCGCCGGACGCCGGGCAGCCGGTGCAGATTTCCTTCGGAGATCGAGGCGAGGGACGCTGGCCCGAAGATCGCCGCGCTGCACTCGGGGGACTGTCGGAAAGGGAAGCAGCCGAGCAGGTCGCTCGCTCGTTGCTATCGCTCTGGGGAATTGAGAGCGACAGCGTTCTGGTGACGCGCGCGCCCAACGCGCCCTTCGCCGCCGCGTACACGGACGACGCCACGCTTCGGCTCAACCCGGCTTTTCTCTACATGGCAGCCGCGGCGAGCGGAATCTCGTCACACCCGGCCGAAGTCCAGTAGAGTCCGCGCCTTCGGTTTCCACCGGAGGCTTGATGACCAATCCACGCGTTGCCCAGCAGCTGCCGTTCGCGCTCAAGGAGACCCGATTCGACTCGCTCGGCGAGCGTTACCAGGGCAAGGTTCGCGACGTCTACCGCAAGGGCGACCAGCTGATCCTGGTCACCACCGACCGGCTGTCCGCGTTCGACCACGTCCTGACTACGATTCCCTTCAAAGGCGAGGTGCTCAATCGCCTCGCGGTCTTCTGGTTCGAAAAGACGAAGCACATCGCGCCCAACCACCTCCGCGACGTTCCCGATCCGAACGTCGCCGTGGCGCGCCGCTGCGAGGCGTTTCCAGTCGAATTCGTCGTCCGCGGCTACATCACCGGCAGCCTGTGGCGCGACTACCAAGAGGGAAAGCACACCGCTTACGGTATCCCGCTCTCGCGCGACCTGAAGAGGGACCAGAGCTTCGAGCAGCCGATCGTAACGCCTTCCACCAAAGCGGAGTACGGCAAGCACGACGAGCCGATCTCCGAGGCGGAGATTTTGGCGCGCGGTCTGGTGAGCCGGCGAGATTGGCAGCGGGCGCGCGAGCTTTCGATCGCTCTGTTTGCCGAGGGACAGAGATGGGCGCGAAGCCGCGGGCTCATCCTAGTGGACACAAAATACGAGTTCGGCAAGGCGGGCGACGAAATCGTTCTCATCGACGAAATCCACACTCCCGATTCGAGCCGCTTCTGGATCGCCGGCGAGTACGATGCGCGCTTCCAGCGCGGCGAGGACCAGAAGATGCTGGACAAGGAGAACATCCGGCAGTGGTTGATTCGCGAGCGCGGATTCTCCGGGCAGGGAAAGCCGCCGCCGATTCCGGACGAGGTTCGAGTCGACCTCGCCGAGAAGTACCTGGCGGCGTTCGCGCAGATCACCGGTTCTGCGCTCGAGCTCACGTTGGGCGATGTGAGCCAGCGGATCGAGAGGAATCTTCGGGCCAGCAAGTACCTCTGAGCATCGGCTCGACGTCAGGGCGCGGCTCGGTCCTCTGAGCGCAACTCGGTTCTCTGAGCGCAACTCGGTTCTCTAAGCGCAACTCGGTTCTCTAAGCGCCGCTTGGTTCTCTGACGCCACTCGGTTCTCTGAGCGCCAGATCGCCTTAAGCCGGGCGCGAACCCTCTCCCCGCTCGCGGCCGAAAACGCGCTCAAAAACGACGTCGACGTAGCGCAAGTAGTAGTCGAGCGTGAACGCGGCGGCGATTTCCTCCGCGCTCATCATCTTTCGCAGCTCTGGATCCGCCAACAGCGCGGACTTGAAATCCACGCCTTGCTCATGAGCCTTCATCGCGTTTCGCTGTACGATGGCGTACGCGGCTTGGCGGTCCATCCCCTTGCGGGCCAGCTCGAGCAGGATGCGCTGGGAGTTCACCACTCCGCCCAACAGCTCGAGATTGTGCTTCATACGCTCGGGGTACACGCGCAGGTTCCCAATCAGCTTGGCGAAGCGGTGCAGCATGAAATCGCAGAGGATGGTCGCATCCGGGCAGATCACCCGCTCCACCGAGGAGTGCGAGATGTCTCGTTCGTGCCACAACGCCACGTCTTCCATCGCGGTCAGCGCATAGCCCCGCAGCAGCCGCGCCAGCCCGGTCAAGTTCTCCGAGAGAATCGGGTTGCGCTTGTGCGGCATCGCCGACGAGCCCTTCTGGCCGGCGGTGAACGGCTCCTCGGCTTCGCGAACTTCCGTTCGCTGCAGGTGGCGGATCTCCACCGCAAATTGCTCGATCGAGGAACCGAGCACTGCCAGCGTGCTGAAGAACTCGGCATGGAGATCGCGCTGGATGATTTGGCTCGAGGCCCGGGCGGGTCGCAAGCCAAGCCGGGCACAGGCGTGCTCCTCCACCTCGGGCGGAAGGTGAGCGAAGGTGCCGACCGCTCCGGAAATCTTGCCGACGGAAATGCTCTCCTTGGCGCGCGCGACCCGCTCGCGGTTTCGCGACAGCTCGTCGTACCAGATGGCCATCTTCAGACCGAAGGTGATCGGCTCCGCGTGGATCCCGTGGCTGCGGCCGATCATCACGGTGTACTTGTGTTCCATCGCGCGCTCGCGCACTGCCTTCATCGCGCTTTGAATGCCGCTGAGGATGAGGGCGGCCGAATCGCGCAGCGCGATGCCCAGTGCGGTATCGAGCACATCCGACGAGGTCATTCCCATGTGGAGCCATCTGGCGGAGGGACCGATTCGGCGCTCCAAGAAAGTGAGGAAGGCGATCACATCGTGCTTGGTGCTCTTTTCGATCTCTTCGATCTCCGCAACGTCCGCGGCGGAGAAGTCGCCCGCTTTGGAGCGGCATTCGTCCAGCGCGGCCGCGGGCGCCAACCCCGCCCTGACCATCCCCTCGAGCGCAGCCAATTCGACGTCGCGCCAGCGGCGCAGCTGCGCCTGCGGCGTCCAAAGCGACGCCATCTCTTCGCGAGCGTAACGGGGGATCACGGCATGCTCACGGCATCGGCCGGGACGCAGCCGTCCCTTGCGCCTCGGCGGAGCTCGAACGAGCGAGCCAATAACCGCTTGCACCGCCGACGATCAGACCCGAAATGCACAAGACCAGGGCCCACGCCGCCGATCTCACTCGAGGCGTCCACCAGCTGTGGGGATGCAGTACGCGCTGCAAGGATTCCATGGGCTGATCGGGAACATTGCTCGCGGGCGGTTTCGGCGCAAGCAGTTTGGATTCCTGGTGCATTACCGGTTGAGTCAATTCCGCCGGTTCCTCCGGCGCGGCAGGCGCATCGGTCGAAGGCTCGACGGTCTCGAGCAGAACGACCTGGCCGCCGGCAATCGGAGCCGGCGCGCGAGCGCTGTGCGGCTGCGGCGCGCTTGCTTCCTTCGACTCCCAAAGAGCTTCCACCATCTCCCGCGCGGAGCTGAATCTGGCCGCGGGATCGGGGTTGAGCGCCTTGCGATACAGCCCTTCGAGCCGCTCCGGCAGCACTGGATTTATCTGCGTCAGCTCGGGAATCGCGCCGTCCGGAATTTGTCCCGAGAGCATCTCGCCCAACATGACGCCGAGCGAGTACACATCCGCTCGGTGATCGACTTCTGAACCGGAAATGTACTCGGGCGCGGCGTATCGATCCGCTCGGCGCAACCTCAGCGCTTGCACGAAGGGGACGCGCGGCATGGCCAGGCCGAGGCCGAAATCGGAGACCTTGAGCAAGTCCGGAAGGATGATCACGTTCTCCGGCTTGAGGTCGGCGTGCGGTCCGAGCCCATGGGCTGCCTCGAGCGCGCTGGCGATCTGGCCGAAGATCGGCTCGACCTCCCTTAGGCTGAACAGCTCGCCCTTTTCGATGCGCAGCTCGATGATTTTCCGCAGCGTCAATCCTTCGAGGTACTGCGTCGCATAAAACGGCCAGCCGAGGTCTTCGCCGTCGTCGTAGATTCGCACCAAGTTGGAATGGCTCAAGGCGCGCACGCTGCCGATTCGCTCGGCGAAAAACTTTCGCTCTTCCGGCGTTTGGAGGAAGCGGGGATGAATCAACTTGATCGCGACGTCGGCGTCGCTCTGCTGATCGCGAGCGCGAAGGACGAAGCCGAGCGGACCGGATCCAAGCACATCCTTCATCACGTAACGCTCAGCGATGACCGCGCCCGATTTGTAGGGAGCGCCCAGGACCGAGCCTTGACTCGCGCGCTTGTGCGAAAACGTTCCGGTCGCCTGCCGCAGGCCGCCGGTGCCGAGCGTCTGCCCGCAGGTGGCGCAGGCGTCGGCCGATTCAGGGACATGACTGCCGCAGCGATAACAAAGCAAGGTAACTCCAACGCCGGGATCCGGGCGGCCAACGCTCACGGCGATTCCAGAGCGGCTTAGCATTGTCCATCGCGCCAAGCCTGCGCTCAAGCAGCCGCCTCTCATCCGGTGGAGCCAAACCCGGAAGGTCCGCGTTCGCTGGGGGTCAGCTCCGACACCTCGACCAATTGCGCGCGCCAGGCCTGGGAAATCACGAGTTGGGCGATCCGTTCGCCGCGGCGCAGGGTGAAGGGCTGGCTGGAAAGGTTGACCAGAATGACCTGCACCTCACCGCGGTAATCGGCATCGATGGTGCCAGGCGAGTTCAGGCAGGTGATGCCGTGCTTGAGCGCGAGACCGGAGCGCGGACGGACTTGAGCTTCGAATCCGGGCGGAACTTCGATCGCCCAGCCGGTCGGAATGGCTCGCCGCTCGAGCGGCTGAAGAACGACGTCTTGCTCGACGTCTGCGCAGAGGTCCATCCCCGACGCGAGCGCGCTGTGGTAGCCCGGAGCGGGCAACGGATTCATCGCCGCGCGCACCCGCTTGAGCTTGACGTCGACCTTGTTCACGGCTTCGCGGATGTAACATACGCGCGAGCGAGCCGGCGAAATTCCTCCTCGGCCCGCGGCAGCGCTCGGCCGATCTCCTGCTCGTGAAGGACGAATCCGTATTGCTCCGGTTCCGACTTCGCGGCGTCCGAAGGCGCGTCGGCTCGGGTTAGCTCATCGAACGGCAGGCCGCTGCCCGCCAGCTCCGGCGGAAGAGGCGCGGGCAGCACGAGCAATAGGCGCCGTCGGTCGAGGCGCTGTACCGCGCGCACGTCGGACCAGGTGATCTGCGCCTCGCCGGAGGGCGTGCGCAGGCGCAGGATGGGAGCTGCGGAAAGGACTCGGAATCGCCATCCCGCTTGCAGGTTGCGGAGGCGGCGCACTTGGAGCTGCAGGTTATAGGCCGCGGCAAACACGCTCAGCGCACCGGTCAGCGCGATGAACACCCAGCCTTGGGAGCTGGGAGCTCGCGCTCTGGCCACAAGCGCCATCGCGAAGCCGACGATGTAGAGCGCGTCTCCCGCGGCCTGCGCGGAGATGGCGAACCTCAGCGCGCCGTAGGCCGTCAGCATCTCCGCGAGCACGCCCAGTACCGCGAGCGCAATCCCAGCTTGCGCCAGGGCGAAGGGCGGCGAGCTCGCTGCGGCGACGGCTGCGGCGAGGGCCAGCGCGACACCGGCGGCCTGGAGGAGGCGCGCGCCGGCGGCTCTGAGGCCGGGGTGCTCGACGTCGAGAAGAAGCCCGATGAGCATCACCAGGTCCGAAATGGCGGTGAGCGCGTAAGCAGCGGGCGGAATCGGCACCAGGGTAAGAATCGCCGCGCTGCCCAAGAACAGGACGATGGCGTGGCGATTCAACACCCGCGGAGCTCGCAGGCGCCCCTAGGCCTTCGCCTTCAGCTGCGCCGGCTCGGTCGGCGGAGGCATCTTTCCGCCGGCTTGCTGCCCCGCGCGATCCGCGAGCGCCTCCTTGCGCGAGAGGCGAATCTTCCCGGTCTTGTCGATGCTGATCACCTTGACCATCACTTCGTCGCCCTCTTTGAGCACGTCGGAGACCGATTTGACGCGCTTGTCCGAAAGCTCGGAGACGTGGACCAGGCCGTCGGTGCCCGGAAACAGCTCCACGAACGCTCCGAACTCGACGATTTTGCGCACCGTGCCCAGGTAGATTCTGCCCACCTCGGCCTCGCGCGTGAGCGCTTGGATCATCGCGATCGCCTGCTGAACTGCATCGGAGCTCGGGCTGGCGATGTCGACCTTGCCGGAGTCCTCGATGTTGATGGAGCAACCGGTCCTGGCGATGATGTCCTTGATCACCTTTCCACCCGGGCCGATGACGTTCTTGATGTACTCCGGGCGGATTTGAATCGTGGTGATCCGCGGCGCGTACTGGCTGATCTCCTTGCGCGGCTCGGCAATTGCTTTCAGCATTTCGCCGAGGATGTGCACCCTGCCCTGGCGCGCTTGCTCCAGCGCCCGCTTCATGATCTCGGTGGTCAGGCCGGAGATTTTGATGTCCATCTGAATGGACGTGATCCCTTTCGCGGTTCCGCAGACCTTGAAGTCCATGTCCCCGAGGTGATCTTCATCGCCCAGGATGTCCGAAAGGATGGCGATGTTTTCGCCCTCCTTCACCAAGCCCATTGCGATGCCTGCGACCGGCGCGCGAATCGGGACCCCCGCATCCATCAGCGCCAGCGTTCCGCCGCACACCGTGGCCATCGAAGAGGAGCCGTTCGACTCGAGGATGTCGGAGACCACTCGAATGGTGTACGGGAAGCCGTCGCTGCTCGGCAGCATGTCCCGCAACGCGCGCTCGGCGAGCGCTCCGTGGCCGATCTCGCGCCGGCCAGGTCCGCGGAGCGGCTTCGCTTCGTTCACTGAAAACGGCGGAAAATTATAGTGGAGCATGAACTTCTTGAAGCTCTGCCCGGAGAGCAGCTCGAGGCGCTGCTCGTCTTCGGCGGTGCCCAGCGTCGCCACCACCAGCGCCTGGGTTTCCCCTCGGGTGAACAGCGCGGAGCCGTGCACCCTGGGCAGCAAACCGACCTCGGAAGTGATCTGCCGCACCTCGTCGTGGCGCCGCCCGCCGATCCTGCCGCCTTGAACCGTCAAATCGCGCATGTGCTCGTACTTGAGATCTTCGTAGAACGCCTTGGCCGACTTTTCGACGGCGGGGGTGAAGGCCTCGCCCATCTCGGCTTTGAGCTTGGCGAGCATCTCTCTTTTCGCGTTCGACAAAGCCTCGTAGCGGGCGTGTTTTTCGGCGATCTGATAACCGGTGACGATGCTCCCCCAGGCGAGTGCGCGCACCTTCTGCTTCAGCGCCTGGTCCGGATGCGCGAACGATTCAAACGCGCGAGTCTTGGCGCCCAGCTGCCGCCGCATCTCGTCCTGAAGGTCCAGCAGCGGAAGAACCGACTGCTTTCCGAACTCCAGCGCGGCCACCATGTCGGCTTCGGAAATCTCCTTCGCCCCGCCCTCCACCATCACGATCGCGTCGCGCGAACAGGCCATCACCAGGTCGAGGTCGCTCTCTTCGCGCTGCTTGGCGGTGGGGTTTGCGATCAGCTGGCCGTTGACCCGGCCGACGCGGATGCCGGCGATTGGCCCATAGAATGGGATGTCCGAGCACCACAGGGCCGCCGACGCCCCGGTGATGCCGTGAATGTCTCCTTCGTTTGCTTGATCCGCCGAGATCACGCTGGCGATGATCTGCGTCTCGTATCCGTAGCCCTCGGGAAACAGCGGGCGGCAGGCGCGATCGATCAATCTCGAGGTCAGCGTTTCCTTTTCGGTGAGGCGGCCTTCGCGCTTGAAATAGCTGCCAGGGATCCGGCCCGCGGAGTACAGCTTCTCCTGGTACTCCACGGTCAGCGGCAGGAAGTCCACGTCCTTCTTCTCTCGAAGCGAGACGGCGGTGACCAACAAAATCGTGTCGCCGTAGCGCACGACGACGGCGCCGTCCGCCTGCTTCGCCATTTTTCCCGTCTCGATGGACAGCTCCTGCTGGCCAACGGTGATGCTCTTCTTCACGTACATTTTTCGTTCCTTTGACTCGCAGAGTCGCGATGCGCGCCGCTCGACGCTTCAGGGCGAGCTGCGCAGTAAGGGCGCGGGTTGCGTCCGCGGCCTGCGATGCCGCGAACCCTGGCGGGAGCCAAGGGGCGCGGTGGGCGTTGAATCCCTGTTCGCGACCGCCGAGCCAATCGAATCGGCAGACTCGAACGGAAACTCAAAACCCAGCCCCGCGACCCTTCCGTTCCCTCGCCTTTGATTTCAGATTTCAGTCGGGCGGCGCCCGGGGATTGCCCTTCTGCCTCCTTGTCTATTTTCGAATTCCCAAACCGTCGATGAGCTTTCTGTACCGGGTCGCATCCTTTTCCTTCAGGTAATCGAGCAGACGCCTTCGCTGACCGACCAGCTTGAGCAGCCCGCGGCGCGAATGATGATCCTTCTTGTGCGTCTTGAAGTGCTCGGTCAATTGACCGATCCGCTCGGATAGAAGCGCAACCTGAACTTCAGGGGAACCGGTGTCTTTTTCGTGGCGCTTGTACTGCGTCATGAGCGCTGCTTTGCGCTCGGGCTGAACTGCCATGATTCTCTCTCATCCTCCTCCAGAAACTTACCGACCTTCGTCCGCGGAGGGGTGCAGACGCGTTCGACCAGCTTATGTAACCGCTGATTTATAGGGCGGCAATCCTCTCAGGTCAAACGGAACGGCGCTCGACGCTAGTGCCTATTGTCGTCCAGCTCCACCAGGACGCGGCGATAGCTCAGCCTTGCTCCCTTGCCCAGCTCGGCGATTGCGAGCAGCGCTCCGTCAGGGCCGAGCACCCGCACCATGCCTGTGCCCGGGGGTGCCTCGATCGGCACGCCGTGAACAACCCGGTGCGCATCGGCCTCAGAGACGCGGACCGCGGGAAGGTGGGCCAGCGCTTGGTTCGCCGAAATCAGGCGCTTCGAGATGGCTTCCGCGCCGCCCTCGGACGTCGCGATGGCGGCAAGTTGAGCCAAGCCGAGCGCTTGCTCGAGGGCGAACGGTCCGCTCCGGGTCCGGCGAAGCGCTTTGAGATGCGCGCCGCAAGCGAGCTCCTTGCCGATGTCGTGCGCCAGCGACCGAACGAAGAACCCCTTGGAGCAAGTGAGCGAGACGGAGATTTCCGAAGCCGAAAAGTCGCGCAGGGTCAGCTGGTAAACCTCCACCGGACGAGGTTCGCGGTGGACCTCCGCTCCCTCGCGCGCCAGCTCGTGGAGCCGCTTCCCACCGACCTTTACTGCCGAGAACATCGGCGGGACCTGAAGATAGCTTCCGCGAAATCTGGCCAGGAGCGCTTCCAAGAGCTTCGCCGAGAGATCAGGCACCGGCGCCTCGGCGATCACCTTGCCGGCGGCATCTTGGGAATCGGTTTCGACCCCCAGCCGGATCAGCGCGTCGTAGGACTTCCTCCCTTCCGAGATCAGGCCGGCGATCTTGGTCGCGGGGCCGATGCAGACCGGAAGGACGCCGGTGGCCATCGGGTCAAGCGTTCCGGTGTGGCCGGCTTTCTTAACCCGGAGCAGCGATCGGACCCGACGCACGACATCGAACGAGGTGGGCCCAGCTGGCTTGTCGACTACCAGGATGCCGTTCATGACAGCGAGCCCAAGTTCAGGCACCGGCCGCGGGAGGGTTACCAGCCCTCCTTTTCCTTCACTTCGCGCAGGAGGCGATCGATTTTATCGCCCTCGACTATAGACTTATCGAAGACAAAGTATATCTCCGGGGAAACGCGCAGCTGAATTCGAGCGGTGACCTCGCGCCGGATGAAGCCCTTCGCCGCCTCGAGGCCCTTCTGCGATTCCGACCGCTCCTGATCCGTTCCCAGCATCGAGTAGTAGACCTTGGCCACGCGGAGATCCGGCGAGACCTTGACGCCGGTGATGGTGATGAAGCCGATGCGCGGATCGCGAAGCTCACCGCGGGTGATGAGCGAGGCGATCGCCGCCTGGATTTCCTGGCCGACTCGATCCGGACGGACGTGGGTAGTCATTTCTTCTCCCATTCGCGGGGATTGCGAAGACCCCGAGCGCGGGCGCGCGCCTCCTCGAGCGAGAGTTTTGCGCCCTTTCGGGGAAGCTCGGGTTTGGATCCCGGCTTGCGCTCATGCCGCTCCTCCCAGACACCCATCCCTTCCGCCTCCGCCAAGGACCGCTGTCCGGTCGCAAAAGGAAGGCCGTCCTGCTGCGGCGGCTCCGCGAAAAGCTGGTCGCCGAACGAGAGTATCTCGATCTCCCGCGAGACAAGCGGAGCGACGTACATCTCCTCGACCGAGTGAATGATCTTGTCCATTTGCTCGTTGACGTGGCGGCGCTCGTTGCCGACCACCGCCAGAGCCAGGGTGGCCTTCTGCCACAGGTCATTGTCTTCGACCTCGGCCACCGCGACGTTGAATCTGGCCTTCAGCCGGTCGGTCACTCGGCGGAGGATCTGCCGCTTGGCCTTGAGAGATCCACTCTCGGGAATCGCCAGCGTGAGGCGGGATACACAAATGAACATGAAGCCTCCCCGACCGCGTGCGCGCGGGTGGCGCCCGGCTCGACCGCTAGGTCAAGCTCGGGCGAGTCTCTTCGATCTCGTACGCCTCGATGATGTCGCCCGGCTTCATGTCGCTGTAATTCTCGATGCCGATGCCACACTCAAAACCCTGAGCCACTTCCCTGACATCGTCCTTGAATCGCTTGAGCGACGCCATTCGCCCGGCATAGACCTGCTTGTTGTCGCGCAGCAAGCGGATCAGCGCGGTGCGCTTGATGGTGCCGTCGAGGACCGCCGCTCCGGCGATGGTCCCCAGCCTCGGCACGTTGAAGAGGTTGCGCACCTCGGCGCGGCCGAGCTTCTTCTCGCTGCGGATGGGCTCGAGCATGCCCTCCATCGCCTGACGAACGCCTTCGAGCAGCTCGTAGATGATCGAGTACGTCTTCATGGCGACGCCCTGATGCTTGGCGGTCGCTTCCGCTCCCGACTCCGGCTTGACGTTGAAGCCGACCACGATTCCCTTTGACGCCGCGGCGAGCATCACATCGGTCTCGGTCATCGCGCCCACGCCCTTGTGAATGATTTCCACCTTGACCTTGGCGGTGGAGAGCTTCTCGATCGCCTGTGAAATCGCCTCGACCGAACCCTGTACGTCTGCCTTGAGGACGACGCGCAGCTCTTTGGCCTCCCCGGTCTTCATCCGGGTGAGGAGCGCTTCGAGGGATTCCTTGGAAGTCTTGCCCAGCTCCGCCTGCCGCTCTTTGGAAGTGCGGTGGTCGGCGATTTCCTTGGCCGCCTTTTCATCCGCCACAACGTTCAAGGTATCGCCCGCGGTTGGCACGCCGGACAGCCCCACCACCTCGGCGGAGAATCCGGGTCCCACCTCTTCAACCGCTTCGCCGCGGTCGTTGGTCATCGCGCGGACCTTCCCCGAGTGGACGCCGCTGACGATCGGATCTCCAACGCGCAAGGTGCCTTCCCTGACGAGCACGCTGGCCACCGGCCCCCGTCCCTTCTCGAGCTTCGCCTCGATGATCGCGCCGACGGCGGGGCGGTTCGGATTGCTGGTCAGCTCGAGGACTTCCGCCTGCAGTAGGATGTTTTCAAGCAGCAGATCGATCCCAGCTCCGGTCTTGGCGGAGACGGGAACCATGATCGTATCGCCGCCCCATTCCTCGGGGACCAGGCCTTGGTTCGACAATCCCTTCTTCACCAGGTCGGGGTTCGAACCCTTGGTGTCGATCTTGTTGATCGCGACGACGATCGGCACCTCCGCCGCCTTGGCGTGATTGATCGCCTCGATCGTCTGCGGCATGACCCCGTCGTCCGCCGCCACCACGAGCACCACGATGTCCGTCACGTTGGCGCCGCGGGCGCGCATCGCGGTGAACGCCTCGTGGCCGGGCGTGTCGAGGAAGGTGATGTCTCCCTTGGGGGTGTGCACGGTGTAGGCGCCGATGTGCTGGGTGATGCCCCCGGCCTCCCGAGCCGCGACATCGGAGTGCCGGATGTAATCCAAAAGCGACGTCTTGCCGTGGTCGACGTGGCCCATCACGGTCACCACCGCCGGTCGACTTCGGACATCCTCTGGGCGCTCCTGCACCTCCGGGAGGTGCTGCTCCACTTCGAACCCGACCTTCTCCACCTTCCAGCCGTAGTCCGATGCGATGATCGCCGCGGTCTCCGCATCCAGCACTTGGTTGGCGGTCGCCATGATGTTGCTGGCCATGAGCTTTTTGATCAGCTCGGCGGCCTTCACGCCGATCCGCTGGGACATGTCGGAGACGGTGATTCCTTCCTGGATCTTGATGACCTTCTTTTCTTCGGCCATCTCGGTGATCTGGGTCTTCGCTCCTTTTTTGGTGGGCTTCTTCTTCTTGCCCCGGAGCGGAATCGTCACCCGGCCCCAGACGAGGTCTGCCATCTCTTGCTTGGAGAAGGTGCTCTCCTTCTCCGAGGTCCTCTTCTTGCCCCGCTCCGCCTTGTTTTTGGTGACGTCGACGAGCTCTCGCCCGCGGCCCAAATGATCGGGCACAACCTTGAACTCGCGAACTTCGCCAATCGCCTTCTTGCCCGGAGCGAGCGGGATGCTCTTGTGGGCGGTGGACGTGGGTGTCACGCGGCGCACCTGCACCAGCGGGCGGCTGATCACCACTGCTTGCGTGGGCGTTGGCCGCTTGGATTGCGGCGCCGGGGTCGGAGCCGCCGCGACTGGGCGCGCCGGCGACGCGAAGCGCGCTTCTGGGGCAGGGGTGCTGACGGGCGGAGGCGGTTGATGGACGGACGGAGCCGTCAATTCTGGTTGGGCCACTGCTGACGCCTGGATGCGGGGAGTTGGCGTTGGGGGTTCGGCTGGGATCTCGGCCGCGATTGGAATCGGCGCGGGTGCGTGCTCTGATTCCACCGACTCCGCACTCTGCGGCGGCCGAGGCGCGACCTCGGCGGTTGAAACCTCGGCTTCGTGCCCGTCGCGATGATTCGCCTCGCCGGCCGCCGGGGATGGACCGGGAACCTTGCGGCGAACGACGAATCCCTTCGCGGTGACTGGCGCGGCCGGCGCCTTCGGCTTGCGCTGGCTGACGATCTTCAGGATGGCGGCGTTCGCCTGGTCATCCTCGAGCGAGCTGGAGTGGCTCTTGACGTCATAGCCCAGCGCGACGAGCTCGTTGACGACCTCCTTGTTGTCGAGCTCGATCCCTTGGGCTTTGAGCTCCCTAGCAATTTCATGTACGCGCTTCTTTGACATACTCGTAAGCCTTCTGGCCTGCTCACAATCGAGCAGTATCTACCGCGCGAGGGCAAGTTCCAAGCTCGTCAAATCCACCGATAGCATCCTTCCACGGAATGCCCTGTGGAAGGCCTTGCGCTTCAATGCCGCGGTCAAACATCCCAAGCCGCACAGGTAAGCCCCTCTTCCTCGCTGATGTCCGGTCAGATCCACGGCCAGTTGAGGACCTGCCACCAGTCGGAAGAGCTCGTCCTTGGGCCGAGCCCGGCCGCAGCCGATGCAGGTCCTCAGGCGACTGCCTCGTCCGGTATTCTTAATCGATTCGATGCGTGCCGGCATGGCGTTTGTCCCTGGGCGCGGTCGTGGACCCGTTTCCAATGCGGAAGATTACGGCTTGGCCTCCTCCGCAGAGCCCTCGGCAATTGTGGGCTCGGGCGGCAGCCCGCGCTCGGCGTTGAGCTCCGCCCGAAGCTTGCTCTCCTCGAGAAGGTAGTTCTCCGCCGCGCTTTTGATTTGCCGCGCCTTCTTGATCCCGATTCCGGGAGTCTCGCCCAGCTTGGCAATGTCCTTTTCGTTCGCAATGTCTTCGACGGTGTTGTACCCGGCGGTGGCGAGCTGGTCGATCGTCTTCTCGCCAATTCCCCGCACGCGAGCGAGCCGCTCCTGCTGTGTCAGCTCGTCCGGGTGTCGCCTCGCCTCGATCAAGCGAGCTTGCTCGCGTTCGTACTCCATCCGAGCGAGCTCCGCGGCGTCGTCCACCATCTGGACCTTGGCCGCCTCCTGCATCGCCGGAATCTTCGCCACGTCGATCCCCGGTATCTGCGCCAGCACCTCGGGCGACGCCTCCGCCACGTCTTTGGCCTGGCGAAAGCCGTGCGCGTAGAGCGTTTCGATCAGCATCTCCGAGACGCCGGGAAGGGCTCCGAGCGAGCGGTTGGCAAACTCGCGCATCTCCTTGACCCGCGTCTCGCTGTTGATGTCCAGCTTCCAGCCGGTCAGCTGCGCCGCGAGCCGCACGTTCTGGCCGCGCCGCCCGATGGCCAACGAAAGCTGATCGTCCGGGACGATGAGCTCCATGGCGTGATTGGCTTCGTCGATGATCACCCGGGAGACCTCGGCTGGGGCGAGAGCCGCGCAGACGAAGCGGGCAGTGTCCTCGTCAAAGGGAACGATGTCGATTTTTTCGCCGCGCAGCTCCTGGACCACGGCTTGAACGCGGCTGCCCTTCATCCCGACGCACGCGCCAACGGGGTCCACGTCCGGATCGCGCGACGAAACAGCGATCTTCGCGCGGCCGCCGGGCTCGCGCGCCGCGGCCTCAATCAACACGATTCCTTCCGCGATCTCCGGGACTTCCATCTCAAACAGCTTGGTCAAGAGATTTACCGAAGCGCGGGAGAGGATGATTTGTGGGCCCTTCGACTCGCGAAGCACGTCCAGAACATAGGCCTGAACGCGGTCTCCCGCGCGGTAGGTCTCCCGAGGCACCTGCTCGCGCACTGGGAGGACCGCCTCGGCGCGGCTGAGCTCGACGATGATGTTGCCGCGCTCGAATCGTCGGGCGACGCCGGTGACGATGGTGTCCTTGTGCTCCTTGTATTCGTTGTAGACGTTCTCGCGCTCGGCGTCGCGCGTGCGCTGCAGGATGACCTGTTTCGCGGTTTGCGCTGCAATGCGTCCAAAACCGTGGCGGAACGTCTTCAGCCTGAGGATGTCGCCGTACTGATCGTCCTGCGCCTTGGCCTCGGCAGAATCCTCGTCACGGTAAAAAATCTGGAAGACCAGCTCGTCCCCCGCCTCGACTTCCATGCCCTTTTTCCGGGCCTCGGCCAGGGTGAGCTGATTGACCGCCTGCACTGGATCGATGACTTCCTCCACCACATTGATCGCCTGAAACAGCTCGACGACGCCTTTTTCCGAGTCGTACTTCGCCTCGAGGTTCCGGTCCTGCCCGAAGTGCTTCTTCGCCGCGGTCTTCATCGCGTCCTCGAGCGTCGCGACGAGCACCTTGCGCTCGATGCCCTTGTCCTTCGCAACCTGATCGAGGACGAGGTTCAGGTTTACGCTTTGATTGGTCTGAGTTGCCATGACGTGCCAGTGGCTCCTTATCCATGGCCCCGAGAGGCCTGTATTTCAGTGCTTGAACTCGAATTCCAGGTTCGCCTTGGCGATGTCCCTGAATGGAATGCGCATTGTGCCCGCGCCTTCCACGTCGAGCGTTACACCGTCATCGGCGACGGCGGTGAGCACGCCGCGGAAATTTCGGCGAGGCGGCTCTCCGAGAGGACCAAAAGTCTTGAGCTTGACCGTCTGACCTTCGGCGCGGCGGAAGTGGTCGGGCTTCCTCAACCGGCGGTCGAGACCCGGGCTGGACACCTCCAGGTGGTATGCGTGTTGGACCACGTCCTCGACGTCGAGGAGCGTCTCGACCGAATGCGACACCGTCTCGCAGTCCCCGAGGCCGACGCCTCCCGGCTTGTCGATGAACAGTCGCAAGATCCAGCTGTCGCGTTCGTGCAAAAACTCCACGTCCACCAACTCCATACCCAGGCCGGCGATGACCGGTTCGGCGAGCTCTGCAGCTCTCGCTTCGACCGCCTGCTTATGACTCGGCTCCGCCATCGGCGCCCCAAAACGCGAAAAGCGGGCACGAATGGCCCACTTTTCGAGGAAAATCGAAAAATGTATCTGTTGTGCGTACCATACGCAGCGCGGAAAAGTAAAGGGACGGACGGAAGGCGGGCTGGGGCTTTGAGGTATGGGTCGGGAGTGGCGATATAAACGGGAGCCATGATGCTGGTTGCAGCGGTGCAGATGAATTCCGGAGCGGACAAGGGGCGAAACCTCGATGCGGCGACTCGCTGGATACGCCAAGCTGCGGGGCTGGGCGCCAAGCTCGTCGGAGTACCGGAGAATTTCAGCTGGATGGGCCCGGAGCCGGAACGCCCATCCGCCGCCGAGACCTTGGACGGCCCAACGCTTTCGCGCATGGCCGCCCTCGCTCGCGAGCTGTCGATCACTCTTTTGGCCGGCTCAATACTCGAGACGGGCGCGCCGGGCGGGCGCCTCTACAACACCAGCGCGCTGTTTGGGCCGGACGGCACGCGGCTGGCGGTTTACCGGAAGATCCACTTGTTCGACGTGGACGTGGGGGATGGAGCGACCTACCGGGAGTCGGCCGCGGTGGCGCCCGGCTCCGAGGTGGTCGCGGTGGACTGTCCCGTCGCCCGCATCGGGCTCTCGGTCTGCTACGACTTGCGCTTTCCCGAGCTGTACCGCGCCCTCTCCGCTCGGGGGGCGACGCTGATCACCGTGCCATCGGCGTTCACCTTGATGACCGGGAAGGATCACTGGGAAGTCCTTCTGCGCGCGCGGGCGATTGAGAATCAATGCTACGTGCTCGCCCCGGCGCAGCACGGTCGGCACTCGGAGCGGCGGGTGACCTTTGGGCAGGCGATGCTGGTCGACCCCTGGGGACTGGTGGTGGCGCGCGCTTCGGACGGAGAAGGGCTCGCGATCGGCGCGATGCAGATGGACTTGCTGGCGGACATTCGGCGCAAGTTGCCGGCGCTGTCGCACCGCCGGCTCTAAGCTTGCCGAATTGTCAACCCGCTCTACGTGCGCGGGTGTGAGGAGCGCATCCAGGGCGGCGCGACCTTCGATGCGGCTCATGTGAAGCGTTGCTCAGGCCCGTTAAACTGAGCCCGGCATCGGTGCGAGCCCTGTTCGATTGGATCGGCTGCTTAACGCGCGCTGTAGATCCGCCTGCGTCTTTATGGCGCTGGCGGCATTCGCTTGCACTTGCAGCAGAAGCGACTCCGAGAAATCGGAAGGACGCCTACCAACACGCGATTCGCCCAAAGCGCGGCTGCGGCGCGTCTCGGGCGACGTTCGGATGAAGCGAGCCGCGGGGGACGAGTGGACGCCGGCGCTGGACGGCGCACCGCTGCTTGCCAACGACAAAGTCCGTACTCTGCGCGGAGGCTCGGCACTCATTGAGTTCGCTAATGGGTCGCTCGTCACCTTGGGCGAGGACGCGCTGATAGGCATTGCGAATACGCATCCCTTGCCGGGTCAGGAGCGCAGCGACCTCACACTTTTGCAGGGCCGGCTGGACGCCGAGCTCGATGATCCGGCGAAGCAGTCGATCTCGGTAAACACGCCGACGGCGACGGTGCGCGCGGGAAGGGAGATCGTGTTCCAATGAGTTTCAGCCCGTTCGCCATCGCCGCCGTGCTCGCCGCCTCTGCCCCGGCAGTCGTTGTCCAACCGGGAGAGACGCTTGAGCAAGTCGCTCAGCGTGCGCTTGGCGATCCTCGGGCAGCGGCGGAGCTGAAATCCCTCAATGGCCTCACCGGGGATTCGGTGTCACCCGGCACCAGTCTGCATCT
>Ga0126384_10000422_pt1 | contig 23041 bp, 21 predicted proteins | sample PanSoiMetPlot_36_FD_92543 | JGI IMG/M metagenome (GOLD analysis project Ga0126384, IMG submission 92543) | Tropical forest soil microbial communities from Panama - MetaG Plot_36 | ecosystem: Environmental > Terrestrial > Soil > Tropical forest > Bulk soil | place: Panama | collected 2016-02-17 | reverse complement strand
CCACCGTCCACAGCCAGGTCCTCTGTGCCGGCCTGACCCAGCTCGACCCGCACCACCCGCCGACGCTGGTCAGTCGTGCTTATCGAGCCTTCCAGGAGGCGGTTCGCCAGCACCTGGTCGGAACTCACATGGCCGCCTGAACTCGATGCGGGCCAAATTCGGCTCGTTCTCCTGAGATAAAGGGCGTAACCGCCCTAAGGCGCATTGCCGTACGGTCCTTCAGCCGCCCAGTTCGCTGAGTGCCAGATCATCCCGGTGCCGTTCAACAAAGTGAAGTCGCGCGTGTCAGGCCGCCTCGCGGAAGTACTCGTGAAGCACGCCGCCCAAACGATCTCGGCGCAGTACTGGTCCGGCCTCCGAGGCCTGCCCGCCGCCGAGGCGTGCGCCGCCCCAGGCCTTGGTGTGGCCGGGCTTCCTCGTAGTCTGCTGGGGGAGGACGACCTGGGGCGGGAAGCGTTCGACCTTATGTCCCGGGGAAAGGTTCCCTGCCGGATAGGCGACCGCGGGGGCCTACCCCCATCACCAACGCAGCACCATGTCGGGTCCCCCATCTACATCAGAGCCACCTCCGAGGTTCGCGTCGCAACAAGAGCCGGCAGGGGGTTCTTGAGCCAGATATGGCGCCTGTGTTTGAGCTCGAAGGCATTCTCCTGCTCCTGTCGGGCCGGCCGCGACCGATGCACAGTTGAGTCCAAGTCTGGCCTGGAGGCCGTGTCGCTCTTCTGCGGTGGGAAGAAGGTGCATGCCTGCGTCCGCCACCTCCGCGAGACCGAGTAGACGCTCGTCCCGAGCACGTCCTGCCACCCAACCGACCCCGGCCGGTAGAAGGCCGCCTGGAGGACGAGTGTAGGCTCGCTGCCGCCCAGCAGCATCCGCTCCAGACCGCCCAGGTCGTGCCTCGGCAGTCCGAACGCCAGCAGCGGCGTCGCGCATGAGCTCGTAGGTAACCAGGAGCAGCGCGAGGGGCGCCCAGTCGCCGGCGAACATAGACCACCTGGACCAACCGGACACCCGGCGCCAGGCAGTGAGCAGCCCCTCTCCGTCAGCGGCCACTTGCGGAGTCGCCAACCTGACCCTCGGCGGCCGCGGGGCCTTCGAGGGCGTCGACCAGGCTGTTCATGATGCGTGCCAGGCTCTCGCGGTCGTCGGCCGAGAGGCTGTCCAGAGCGGGCGCGACTCGGGAACGCGCCAGCCCGATGAAGGTTTGGAAGATCTCGTTACCGGCCCGGGTGAGCTGGAACCACCAGATCCGACGATCCTCGAGGTCGCGGACGCGCTCCAGGTAGCCCTGGGCCTGGAGGCGGTCGCACAGGGCGACCACCGCGCTGGGTGTAACACGAAGCTCTCGCGCGAGCTGACGGCCGCTGACCCGTTCGCGCATCCAGACGACGCGGAGCGCCTGGAACTGCGGCATGGTCAGGTCCAGCCGCAGCCAGAAGTCCATGGCCTGGACCGCAAAGGCGGCGTGGAAGCGCTGCAGCGCGAAGGCCGCAGGCCGGAGGTGCTGCGGGACCTGGAACCTCGCGGCGAAATACTCATCCGTTGACGTTGACTTCATCGTTGAGATCAGTTATACCATATAAACAAGTTGAACGCCATTCTTGGAGATGCGGAAATGAAGCTGAGAGCAACGATGACGTCGGCGTGGGCCCTGCTCACCGGGCTGGCCGGAGGCTGGCTGATCCTGAGCCCCTGGTCGCTTGCCGAGCAGCCCGCCGGGCAGGCCTGGGCGCCGGCGACGCAGACAGCGGTCTTCACAGGACTCGGCCTGGTCGTCCTCGCGGTGATCGGGCTGGTCGCCGTGACCGTTCAGGTCGTCTCGGGCCTGCGGCCCGCTGGCGCGCTCGCCCACGCAGCGCGCGCTCCGGTCGCCCGGGCCGGCCAGACTGCCGAGGCACCCGAGTTCGAGACGACGCTGGTCGCGCTTGCGCAGGCGCTGGTGGCCGACCTGGCGTCGTCGACGCCAGCCGACGATGCCCACGAGAGGTCTGAAGAAAGGTGAACGGGTTGCTGACGTCCGCCCTGATCGCCGGCCTGTTCCTGATCGGCCTCCTCGTAGGGGTCTGGACCGTGATCGCGCCCTGGGTGGTCGGATTTCCCGGGGTCGGCAGTGGATCGTGGAGCAGCCTGACGTGGGCGAGTGTTGGGGCAGGCGCTCTCGTCGTGACGGCCGGCGCTGCCGGACTGGTGGTCATGGCCGCCTCTCTGGCGGCACCCCAGCAGGCGAAGTCGCAGCCGGCGGGCGGCGGCCGCTCATGACCACGGCGCAGGACACCGCCCGGCCACGGACTCGGGCCGGCGCCGGAGGCGGGCGGATCGACTACAAGTGGCTGGCCAGCGGGGTGGTGATGCTCGGCGCGGTCATGGTGATCCTCGACCAGACGGTGGTCAACGTGGCGCTTCCTTCGCTGGAGGCGGACTTCAAGGTGCCGCTCTCCAGCGTCCAGTGGATCGTCACCGGTTACACGCTGGCGCTGGCCGCGGTGATGCCGCTGACCGCCTGGCTCACCGATCGCTACGGCGGCAAACGTGTCTTCGTGACGAGCCAGGTCCTCTTCGTCACCGGCTCCGTCCTCTGCGGCCTCGCCTGGTCGAACGAGGGCCTGATCGCCTTCCGCGTGCTGCAGGGTCTCGGCGGCGGCCTGATCATGCCGGTGGGCATGGCAACGCTGATGACCATCACCCGGCCCGATGAGCGGGGCCGCATCATGTCGGTGCTGGGCGTCCCCATGCTGATCGCTCCCGCGGTCGGGCCCACGCTGGGTGGCTGGCTGATCCAGGCGGTGAGCTGGCGGCTGATCTTTTTCATCAACCTGCCCATCGGCATCGTGGGTGTCACGCTCTCCCTGCTCCTGCTCCGGGGCGACGGACCCGGGCGGGCGCGGCGGGAGCCGCTCGATCTCGGCGGCCTTGTCCTGGCGAGCAGCGCCGTCGTCGGGCTCGTGTACGGCCTGAGCCAACCGAGTACGTACGGTTGGGGCTCGGTCCAGACGCTGGCGCCGCTCGTCTCGGGCATCCTGCTGCTGGTCGTCTTCTGCGCCTACGAGCTTCGGCGGCGTCACCCGCTGATCGATGTCCGGATCTTCCGCGACGGGGCCTTCAGCGCAGCTCTCAGCCTCAACTTCCTGGTCTCGTTGAGCCTCTTCGGCGCCATCCTCCTGTTCCCGCTCTTCCTCCAGCAGGTCCAGGGCTACTCGCCGCTGAACTCGGGCCTCATAATCGGCGCGCAGGGTCTCGGCGCCGCGCTCGTGATGCCCCTTTCCGGCACGCTGACCGACCGCATCGGCGCCCGCTGGGTGGTCCCCGTCGGCCTCGTGCTCCTGGTCGGCTCGACGCTCTGGATGACGACGCTGGCCGACAACACGTCGACGACGACGATCGTCGCCATGCTGTTCCTGCGGGGCATGGGGATGGGGTTCTGCATGATGCCCAGCATGTCCGCCGCGTACGTCACCATGGCTCCCGAGCTGATCGCCGGGGCCACCTCGATAGCCAACGTGGTCCAGCGCGTGGCAAGCGGGCTCGGCATCGCCATCATGGCGACGGTCCTGAGCGCCCGGATCAACGCGAACCTGCCCGCCCTGCCGGCAGGTGCGCCGGCGCCGAGCGGCTCGAACCTGGCGGGCGCGCACCTGGCCGCACCGATCAAACAGCTGCTCCTCCAGCAGACGGCGAAGGCCTTCGACGACACGTTCTGGGTCGCGGCCGGGCTGACCCTGCTGGCCTTCCCACTGACTCTGCTGCTCCGGCGCGCCCTTCGCCCCCAGGAGGTCAGACGCTACGCTCTTCGCCAGGTCGCGGAGGGCGTCGTGCTGGGCGCCGCCGCCCGGCGCCTCCGTAACGGCCCGGCCGGCAGCCTGCCCCGGCAGATCGACCCGGGGGCCTCTGTCCCGGTCTTTCGCGACGCAGCGGTCACCCGTTTGCGCACCGGCCAGGTGCTGCTCCGCGCAGGCACCAGCGCGAGCGGCCTGGTGCCCCAGCCGGCCCTGTCCCTCGCGCTGCGGCTCACGTTCGGCGTCGTTGCCCTGGCGGCCCTGGTCGGGATGGGCGCGGCCTCGGCCTACGGCTTGCGCGCCTCAGCGGTGCCGCAGCTGCCGCATGCGGCGGCGCAGGCGGCTCCCACCTCTTCAGGAGGAGGACAGCGATGAACGGTCACAATTCACCCCGTTGACCGTCAGGCAAGCTGCCGTCCCAGACAACTCGCTATCGGCGTCGATCGCCGCGCTAGGCGGTCAAGCTCCTGGTGGGGGGAGTTAACCGGCGAACTCAACCTGGAGGCCCGCGCTGCGGGCGTGACTGGCGGCAGTCTGGAGGCGGTCGAGCGCCGGCTTTGGTGAGTTCCCATCCTGGCGCCGAATTCCCTGGCTGGACCACATGGGAACCGCCGATTTTCGAGATAGGTGAAACCTCGTACAGGAGCGGCGCTGGTCGCACCCTCCGAACACTGGTGATCACAGTGGCGGCCCCGCTGCGCAAGTCAAGGAGGTCTGGCATTACCTGACGCGACGTTCTGTCGTTCATTCAAGAACGATGCGAACCCTGACGGTAGCCCTGGCCGCCGGCGCGCTGGTCGTATGCTCGCCGCCTGTGCCGCGAGGTGGGGCCCACATCGACTACCTGCAGGTCATCCGCTTCGGCGGCATCACCTATCTCGCCCAGTCGCCTCCGGGCGGGCGTCCGCTGACCGCTGCCCGCCTCGGACCCATCGTGGGTACCGTGAAGACGCGCTTGACCGATCTCAACGATCCCTCGCACCAGCTCCGCGACGGGGACGCCGCATACCTCCCTGTCGGAACCCATGTCTACCAGGTCAGGGGCTATCGGCCGCAGTTTCGGCTCTCGGCGTTCTACCAGGCCCGGTGGTGGATCTATGAGGCCTTCGAGAACCCGTCCGCGATCAAGGGCGCAGACCTTCTCGACATCGGAACCAGGGTCGTCTGGATCGGGATCGACGATCCTCAACAGGCTGGGCGCCCGGTCGGCTCGATCGATTCGGGCCCAGACGTAGAGCGTCTGGTCGATCTCGTCCTGCACGGTGCGGTCGACCCCACGAAGCGCCCTGCCGGGGCGACCGGATACGACCTCATCTTTGTGATGAAGGACGGAACGGTCAGCCGCCGGACGTTTTTCGTGGATTCGGACATGTTGGCGGGCGGCATCCAGGTGCCCGCGGCGTTTGCTGCGGGGATCACTGCTGCCGTGGCCAATCCTCCAGCGGGCCCGATCGCGCCGGCCGCCGCCATCCCCGGGCGGACCTATCCTTACCGCCTCCACACCCATTGCGGGCGCGACTGGCGAACTCGGTTCGACGGCACGTACTGGGATCTTCTGAGCGGATCGGATGGGCCGATCGGGGATCCATTCCAGGATGGCACCATGACGTTGGCCGATCCCAACACAGCGCGGTTCGATTTCGGCCAGGGCGCCGGAGCCGCCGTGGTCATCTTCACTCGCCATCCGCCCGACCAACCGCTCAAGCCACCGGTCGCCTGCGGTTGACGCCGGCTGGCCAACCGCGATCCCAACACCGGCGGGCTCCTTGCGCGGGCCCCTCCAGAACCGCAAGCTGGCCGGGCGGGATGGCTACCGGCGGGGTCTCCGCAGGCGGGCGCGGAGACTCCCGTAGCCTCTCAGGGAACCTGCTTCAGGAGGCGTAGATAATGTTGCCGCGCACCTCTGGTTGTGCACGCAGAAAGTACCCGTGGTGGCGACGTCGGGGTTGGTGTTGGGTGTTGCGAAGCTGCCGACCTGGACCGGCTGGGCCGGGTCTTTAATGTCGAAGATGCGCAGGAAGCCCGGCGATCTTGCGCTTGCGAGGACGAGACATTTTGCCGACTTCTGCCGCCACCGCGAGCGTGATGCCCGAGAGTCTCGGCGGATTCGCCCGCCTCGCGCCCGCCAGATGAACCCAGCCTGGGCTATGCCATGTGGGTTCACCTGAGCAGGAGCTCGTCCGGTGAAAGTCCTGGTGCTGGGTGGATACGGCGCAGTCGGCGCGCGGATCTTCGCACAGCTGCAAACGACCGGCGACGTTGCGCTGTCCGCGGCTCGCGATCCCCCAAGTGCCGACCGCGTGATCGATCTGCGTGAGCGTGCCAACAGCGCGCTCCGGCTGCGCTTACCGATGTGGACGTCGTGGTCAACGCAGCCGGACAAGAGAATCCCGGCCTGGTTTCCGGTCTTTCCCCGGCCCCGCCACGTTGACCGCCATGGCACGAGGACGGCTCAATACGCTCGTACTGGCCGCCGTGATGGTCGCGGTGGTCTGGCACCTCCACGCCGGAATGAACGCCGCTCGCGACAGTACGTCCGCCACGATCGCCCTGGAGGTTTACTCCATGAGTACTACGGGGCCGCGTGATCGAGTTGACTCAGGCTGGTCTACGGCACACCCCTGATGTCGGCGTAATCACCGGATCAGAGGCATGCATTCATGGATGGGCCCGCCGTCCCTTCGCCGAGGAGTGCTGCCAGGCGCGTGCCGACCTCCGCCAGCCTGCGCTCGAACTCCTCCGCGACCCCGTTCGGCAGCTCGGCTCGCACCTCTCGATAAGCGTTACCGGCATCGCCAGCAGCCTCCGCGACGAGATCGATGACGAGCCGCTGCCCACGCCGGTAGGCGGTGTCGACCGCCGCCTCCTGCCGGCGCGCGAGCTCGGCTGCGACGGCGCTCTCGTCCTGGCCCAGCATGTCGCGCAGACGCAGTGAGACCAGAAAGATGCAGGCCGGCCACACGGCAGCCACTACGAGGTGGCTGATCGGCACCGGATTCGGCAAGAGCGCGAATCCGGCCGCGACCACTGCCGCGGTGCCGGCGAGCGCGAACCACCGAACGTGCTGCGATAGGTCTCGCCAGTAGACGACGAATATCGGTCCGAGCCATGTGAGGAAGAGCAGGAAGGGAAACCGTGCCAGATGGTCGGTGTATGGGTTCTGCATGGTGAGCGTTGCCAGAACGGCGTCTACCGCGCCCAGCGCAAGCGCAGCCAGCACGACCCCGGTGTGAGCAGCATGTGCCCGGCGGTCCACCTGCCTGTAGGCCCACAGCGCCAGCAGGCAAGCCGCAGCCGCGAGCGGGACCGTCACCTCGATGGGGACCTCGTCCGTGCGCGGCGGCGACTGGGACAGAGTCGTGCCGGCGCCGAGCAGCAGAGCGAAGGGGCCCAGGTCCAGCGACGGGGCCGCAGGCTTGGGGTCGGCGGCCAGCACCACCCGCCTGTCGCCCACCAGGAGGACCTGCTCCCGTCCGGCCGGTGCGGAGCTGAGCGCGGTCACGGTCTCGACGCCGCTCAGTGATAGCCCGTCCAGGATGCGCTCGAGGCCCTCAGCTTGAGCCGGCGACAGCAGCAGCGTTCCGGCGCCATCAAGGCAACGCAGCTCGACATCCGACCGCAGATCGGGGCTCATCGAGTTCCGCAGCCGCTGCCAGCGAGCCACAACGACGCTGAGGTAGCTGGCCTGACCGGCAGTTGCCTCGGCCAGCGCCAGCTTCCAGGCGGCCAGCCGCGAAGGCAGCAGGGCCGCACCACCGGCCGACAGCAGCGGCGTGGTGCGTGAGAGCAGGTCGACGATGCTGTCCGCGCCCGCTGCCACGCTGTTCTGGCCGGCGAGTTCGGCCCGGCTGGCGGCTGCTTCGAGCTCCCGGTCGGCGACTCGCAGCCGGCGGTCGAGGCGCAGCCGGAGGTACCTGTCGGCCAGGACTGCCAACAAGACGCCGATCAGCGGCCACACGAACGGCGCCAGCAAGAGCGGCTGTCCAACCGCGTGGCTGACGGCGGTCGACAGACCTCCCACCGCTGCCGGCACAACTAACCCTCGCCAGCCGAATCGCAGCCCGGCCTCGAGGGCGAGAGGCGAGGCGGCCAGCGACGCGACGTCCGACGAGCCGCCGATGGCCTGCGACCACGCCGCCACGTCCACCGAGTCCAGCGCCAGGCGCCACGGGAGGGCCGTGCGGCCGGTACGGCGAAGCGCCAGCGCCAGTCCGACATCGTAGAGGGCACACACCGCGGCCGCGGCAACGCCGAGGCCGTGCCCATCGTGGCCCACCGCGACAAGCGATGCCGCCTCCACGAAGCGCACCGCCAGCCGCCACCAGATGAAGTACCGGTCGCGCAAAAGCGCGGCGGTGTGGAGCTGGATGGGTGCGGTCTTGTCAGCGGCCCTGGTAAGGCTCTCGATGCTGGCGCTCACCATCCGCCGGCTGAGTCAGTTCTCTTCACTCTAGTGGCCCACGCAAGGAAGCGCGCTATCTGGGGCCGCGAAGGCAGCACTTGAGACCGGTCCGGCTGGCGTCCGTCGACTGTCACCGGGCTCAGTCGCGCCTCGCGGTTGAAGTCACGACGCAGGCGCAGCCAGGAGCGACGAGGCCGGTCATCGTCCGCCATCTCAGCCTCCAGCCGATTGTCGGTCGCGTACGCCACTGCCCGATTGACCCTGGTCTCGTCGGTCACCCCGTGGCTGAACAGACCTTCAGGATCGACCGGCCCCGGGACCCGTCTGTGGGCCTCGGGGTGGAGAACGGCGTCGCGTAGCGAGCGCGCCTCACCGACCTCGGTCCGGTGGTAGTAAAAGTCCGCCCTGGCCTCACGCATGCGCCTCCGCACGGCGTCGTCGAAGAACTGACCGGTGATGACGACGATCACGGTCTGGTCCCGCTGCCGGTGGCGGCGCACTTCCTCGACAACCGCGACACCGGGGAAGTGGTCGGCACGGTTGCGCTCGTCCGCCGCGTCGATCAGCATCACGTCTACGCCGTCCCAGGTGCTCGGCGTGTCCAGCGCCTCGGCATGGGTCAGGCTCGCGACCACATCAATGCTGGCGTCCTCGGCGAGCAGGCTCGCCATTCCGCGCCGGTTGATGTCGTCGTCATCCACGACGACCACCCGGGTTGGCCGCTCTGCGTGCCGTAACTCGGTGCCCATGGTCCCCCTCAGTGCCTTCATGATGCACTCCGGCGTGCGATTCGGGGGGCGGGAACGCACGGTCTTCGCGACAAGACTGGGTGCCTGAACGGGAAGATGAAGTCGCCGGAAGAGGACGTGAACCCGGAGACCGGCGGGGCGCGGGCGCAGCGCGCGTGGCTGGCCTTGTGGTGGAAGTGTTCGTGGGTCGGGCTGCGCGGCCGCCTGGACGTGGGTTGGAACTGGCTGTCCCGCGGGTCGGTGACCGCGCTGAAGAGCTGGCGGAAGCGCCGTCGAACCGTAGGTGAGCGTTCGCGTGTGGGCGGCATCGTTGCTGCCGCCCTCATCTGCCTGGTGGTCGTGGTCGTCGTTGCCGCCTGGCCGGGCCTGGTTGGCGGTCTCGGAGAGGCCGGCCGGGCGCTGAACTCGGTAGCCAGGCGCCCCGTGAGCGTAATGGCCAGCCGGCCGCAACTGGCGGCGGTTGGGGCCCGCGCCCAACCCGGTTCCACTGCCGGCCATGCCCCCGCGCACTCGCCCACTCCGGGTCCCACGTCGGGTCCCGTGAGCGGTGAAGTATCGCTGAGCGCGCCGGCGCCACAGCCGGCACCGCAGCTGCCGCTGTACCAGCAGACGGCACCGCAGCAGCAGCCGGCCAACCAGCCGCCCGCGGTGCAGCAGGCAGTGCAACAGCCACCACCTGCGGCGCCGCCGGCGGCGCCACCACCGCCGCCGCAAACACCGCCGGGCTCACGCATCGTCCAAACCTCCACGTCCGGATGGAACTACGTCGACCACGGCGGCTATCCGAACTTCACCGGGACGATGGTCTGGACCACCAACAGCGGTGCGACAGCCACGTGGAGCACGGCCATCACGAGCAACGCCATCTCGGTGCAGGTCTGGATACCGAACTGGATGGCCGGGGCCGTTGTCAGCTACACGGTCACGGGAGTGCAGCAGTACCCACCGGTCCAGATCACCCAGGAGTGGGTCACTGGCTGGCAAACCCTGGGGATGTTTGCTTCGAACGGGACGATCTCGATCGTCATGCGGTACGTGGCGGTCGGGCACCCCCAAGCGACACCCGACCCGGCGTGCATCAACAGCACCCAGTGCACGGCGATGGCCGCCGCGCAGATGCAGTTCTCCTGGAGCTAGCGTGACCTGCTCCACGCACTGCCATTGGCTTCCAGGTACATGAGCAGGGTTGTTGTGCAACGTCCGGCGAGGCTGCACCCGCCCCGCGTTCCAGCTGGCGAGATCACGCTGGACCCTCCGCCCACGCTCACCAAGGACGAGAGCGGCGCTGCCAACTGGGTCCAGTACCTGCTGCCTGCGCTCGGCAGCATGGGGTCGCTGCTGTTTGTCGTCACGAACCCAAAGCCCCTCTTCATCGTGGGCGGGTTGCTATTCGCGGCGGTCGCCGTGGTCGGCGGGGTGGCGACGAACCTCACCCAGCGGCGTGGCCAGCGCCGCCGATCTGAGTCGGCCCGCGAGCGCTACCTCGACTACCTGGCCGGGGTCAGGGCGCGAGCCAGGGGGACCGCCCGGCAGCAGCACGAAGCCACGCGGTGGTCTCACCCCGACCCTGAAGCGTTGTGGACGGTGACGAGCGCCCGCCCGCGCGTTTGGGAGCGACGTGCGAGCGACGACGACTTCCTGTGCCTGCGGGCTGGGGTGGGATGGCGGCCACTCGCTACTCACATCTCCCTCGCGGCCATGGATCGCCAGCACGAGACCGAGCCAGTAAGCACCGCGGCGGCACAGCGCCTGCTGGCGGCGCACGCCTGGGTGGACGGGCAGGCCATTACCGTGGACCTCCGCTCCGCCCGGGTCGTCACGGTCGTCGGGCCGCAGGACATGACGCGGGCCGTCGCTCGTGCGCTGGTCTGTCAGGCGGCCGCGTTCCACTCGCCTGAAGACGTGCGGGTCGCCGTCGCCGTGAGTGCCGAGCGGGCCGCTGCCTGGGATTGGTGCAAGTGGCTGCCGCACCTTAAACCCGGCTCGCCCGGCGACGTCCAGCCGCCGCCGACGGTCGTGCACGAGGTGGCCGGGCTGGAGGCGCTGATCTGCACCGAGCTGGACGCCATGCGCCGCGTCTCCGAGAGCCGGGGGTTCGCCCTCGGCCCGGTCGAGCGATCCTCCCGGTCTCAGCTCGCGGTCGTCGTGGACGGGCTCACTCCCTCGGCAAGCCTGGTTGCGACGCTCCAGGGGCCGGTCGCCGGCAGCGTCAGCCTGATCGTCCTGGTCGAGACCCGTCAAGACGAGCCGCCGCACGTGGACGTGCGTCTCGAGGTCGGCACGGACGGCTCGCTTGCGCTCGAGCCGGAGGCCACCTCCCCCGGCCGCGCGGACCTTCCCGGCCTGCGAACATGCGAGTCCCTGGCTCGCACGTTGGCCCCGCTGCGTGCCCTGCCCGAATCCAGCCAGCGGGCACTGGTGAGCGAGCTGGGCCTGCTGCCGCTCCTGGCGCTCGGTGACGTGGAGCACATCGGCCCGGACCAAACGTGGCTTCCGCGTTCTCAGGACGACCTGCTGCGCGTCCCGATCGGGGTGCAGGCCTCGGGTGAGGCGCTCTGTCTGGACCTCAAAGAGTCGGCTCTGGGCGGCGACGGCCCACACGGGATCGTGGTCGGGGCCACCGGCTCTGGCAAGAGCGAGCTCTTGCGGACGCTGGTGACCAGCCTGGCGATCACGCACCCGCCTGACGTCCTGTCATTTGTGCTCGTCGACTTCAAAGGCGGTGCCGCCTTCGCGGGCCTGGCGGATCTGCCGCACGTGGCCGGCGTCATCACCAACCTGGCAGACGACCTGGCCCTGGTCGACCGCATGCGAGAGGCGCTGTTTGGCGAGCAGCGGCGCCGCCAGGAGCAGCTCCGGCGGGCCGGCCACGTGGCTTCGCTCCGTGAGTACCACCGCAAGTGCGCAGCGGGCGCAAACCTCGAGCCGCTGCCATACCTGCTTCTCATCGTGGACGAGTTCAGCGAGCTGCTCTCGGCAAGGCCCGACTTCGTCGAGCTTTTTGTGGCCGTCGGACGGCTCGGCCGCAGCCTGGGTGTCCACCTTCTCCTGGCTTCGCAGCAGCTAGATGAGAGCCGGCTTCGCGGGGTAGAAGGGCATCTCAGCTACCGGATCGCCCTTCGCACCTTCAGCCCGGCCGAGAGCAGGGCCGTGATTGGCACGGGCGACGCTTACGACCTGCCCAGAATGCCCGGCTCGGGCTACTTCAAGGTCGGCACGAACGTATACACGCGCTTCCGGGCGGCGCTGGTCTCTCAACCCTACCGACCGGCGGCGCCAGGTGTCGTCGGGCAGCGGCTGGGCCCCTTCACGGTTGCCGACGTTGCGGGCACCGGCGCCCCGGCGCCGGCGCCGTCCACGGGTGAGGATGCCGGAGGGGCGTCGGTGCTGGAGACGGTGGTGAACCGCGTGCGGGACGCCGCGCCCCGCGTCCACCAGGTCTGGCTCGCGCCGCTTGAGCCGGCCGTGAGCCTGGCTCAGCTCCTGGGCAGCCTGGTCAGCCTGACGGGCCGCGGGCTCGTGGCGGCGGGCTGGCCTGGGACAGGCAGCCTGACCGTCCCACTCGGCGTGTTGGACCGGCCGGCTGATCAGCGGCGGGACGTTCTGTCCGCCGACTTCTCCGGGTCGCGCGGGCACCTCGCGGTGGTGGGGGCACCCCAGTCCGGGAAGAGCACGCTACTGCGCAGCCTGATCTCCGCGTTCTCACTGACCCATACCCCCACGGACGTGCAGTTCTACTGCATCGACCTCGGAGGCGGCACCCTGGGCACGCTGGACGCACTGCCTCACGTGGGCGGCGTCAGCGGCCGACGTGACCCCGAGCGGGCCCGGCGCACCGTCCGCCAGGTGGCGAGCCTCCTGGACGAGCGCGAGCGTCGCTTCCAGGAGCTAGGCATCGACTCAGCCCAGGCCATGCGCGTCATGCGTGCGGCGGGCGCCGGCGCCGACGGGTCTCTCGCCGACGTGTTCCTCTGCATCGACAACTGGCCGGCGCTGCGTCAGGAGCTCGACGACCTCGAGGAGGCGATACACGCCATCGCCACCAGGGGGCTGGGCTACGGCGTGCACCTGATCCTGACCGCGGGCCGCTGGATGGACATCCGGGCCGCGCTGCTGGAGGCCGTCGGTGCGCGCCTCGAGCTGCGGCTGAACGACCCGATGGACTCGGCCATCAGCAGGCGCGCGGCTGAGAACGTCCCGGTCGGGGTTCCCGGGCGCGGCCTGACAGTGGAGGAGCTGCACTTCCAGACTGCGCTGCCCAGGATCGACGGCAGCCTCGAGACGACCGACCTGCAGCGCGGCGTCGAAGACCTGGCAGGGCGTGTTGCGGGTGCTTGGCGGGGACAGGCGGCGCCCCCGGTCCAGGTGCTGCCGGCGAAGGTGCTATTCACGGACCTGCCGACGCCGGGTCAAGACCTGGAGCGTGGGGTGCCAATCGGGATCTCTGAGGAGCGGATGGCACCGGCCTACCTCGACCTTGGAGGCGGCGACCCGCACTGCCTCGTGTTCGGTGACGGCGAGTCCGGAAAGACGACGCTGCTGCGCACATTCCTGCTTGGCCTGACAGTGCGGCAGCCGCCGGCGCGAGCTCGCGTACTCCTGGTCGACTACCGGCGGACCCTACTGGGCGCCGTTCCAGCCGGTCACCTGATTGGCTACGCGGGCGGAGCAGCCGCTGCCGGCGAGCAGTTGGGCGCGCTGCTGACACTCCTTGCCGGGCGCCTGCCGCCAGCCGACCTCACGGCCGAGGCGCTGCGGCAGCGGAGCTGGTGGAGTGGGCCGGAAGTCTATGTGATCGTCGACGACTACGACCTGCTTGGGTCCGGCATGGGGAACCCGCTGACGCCGCTGGCAGAGTACCTCGCCCAGGCCCGCGACGTGGGCGTCCACCTGCTGCTGGCCAGGCGCACGGGAGGGACCTCGCGGGCGATGTTCGAGCCGCTCATGATGGGCCTGAAGGACCTCAACACCCAGGGCTTTCTGCTCAGTGGTGATCGCCAGGAGGGAGCCCTGCTGGGCGATTACCGCCCGGACGTCCTGCCCCAAGGGCGCTGCATGATGGTCCGGCGCAACCAGGGCCAGCTGGTGCAGGTCGCCTGGCTCCCGGCCGAGGGGTCGCTGGTGTGACGGTGCGCGAGCCAGCTCAGATCGCCGTGCGCACGGTGACCACCCCGCTGCCTGGCCTGCCGGAGCCGCCGTGTGCCATCGTGGCCTGCACCATCGCGACGAGCCCGACGCAGAGGGCGATGGCGATCGCCACCGCGATCCCGATCAGGAGTCCGCGGCCGGTGCCGGAGCGCGCCGCGGGCCGGGAGGCGCCGTGCAGGAAGGCGTCCAGGAGCCGGCGCCGGCGCACGGCCTCCACCTCGAGCGCGTCAGCGTCGCTGAGCGGGCGGGAGTCAGGGGCCGGCTCGGGCCGGGCCGGGCTGTCGGACGCCGGCTGGTCATCCTGGCCACCCTCGCCCCGCGCCGGAAGGCGTTCAGCAGCGTGCGTGATGTTCGTCCGCAGGTCGTCGGGCTGGTACGGGGGAGGCCTTCCGGGCATGGATAACACTATGAGGGCTGTAAGGCCTGCGGCCGCGGCCATATCGGGCATCGCGCTGTGTCGCAGGTCGTGTTGTCGGGCACTGGTCCGCTTGTTCGGGCCGCCGCCAGGACTGACTGAATGATGGCGGAGGCCACAAGCGCGGTCACCGTGGTGGGTCATGGCAAGCAGACCGACCTGACCCTGCCGTCGTCCGTGGCGGTCGCAGAGCTCCTGCCCGAACTGGTGGGGCTGCTTGATGAGCACCCCAACGGGAGCCATCCGCCAAAGCACTGGTCGCTGCACCGCCTGGGCGGCGAAGCGCTTGACGGCGAGCGCAGCCTCGAGGGGCAGGGCGTCCTCGACGGCACGATGCTCTTGCTCTGCGATACCAGTGCGGTGCCCCCGCCTCCGGTGGTCGAGGATATCTCGGAGTCCGTGGCCAGCGCGGTAGACGCACGGCCCGGTCGGTGGACCGCCGAGACGTCGCGGCGGCTGTTGCTGGGTGCGGCGGCAGTGTGGGGTGCAGGCACGGGCCTGGCGGCGCTGGTGGCCAGCCCACCAGGCCAGCGCGCGACATGGACGGTGGCCGCCGGCTTGGCACTCATGGTTGGGGCAATCGCGGCGCAGCTGGCCGGCGAGCGGCCGGCGGCCGCGGTGCTCGCGCTTGCTGCCGTGCCCTCGTGGGCCGTGACCGGAGCCGCGCTGGGCTTGAGCATGCTGCCCGGCCAGCCACTGGGGGCGGGCGGCGCGGCGGCAGGCTTGACTGGGGCCGCTGTGGGCGTGGGTCTGGGCGCAGCAGTCGCCTGGCTCATCGCGCCCGCGGCGGCCGGTGCCGCAGCGGCCGCGCTGCTGGTGGTGGCGCCACTGGCCGTGGCCGCGACCATAGGCGGAGTCCTGGAGCTAGGCACCAGTGGCGAGGCGGCGATCCTGGCTCTGTGCTGGCTCGCGCTCGCAGACCAAGCTCCCGGGCTCGCGGTACGGCTGGCGGAGCTCTCCTCGTCGGAGAAGAGCGCAGCGTCGAGTGCGCTCATGCCATTTCCGGCAGATGGAGGAGGGCAGCTGGTGGCAGAACGAGTGGAGCTAGCTCACCGGATGCTGGCCTGGCTGCTGGCGGGGATCGGGCTGGCTCTGACCGCGGCGATGGCGATACTTGCGGGTGGCCAGGGCGCTGGGCCCCGCCTGCTCTGCGTTGGGCTGACGGCCGCCGTGGCGCTGCGGACGCGCCGCTACCGGTTCACGGCCGAGATACTGCCGCTGGCACTGGCGGCCCTCGCCGGCGCGGCCGTGCTGTCCGCTGGCCTGGCCGGCGCCCTACGCGAAGCCGGCCCTGTGGCGCCGATGCTGTTCCTGGGGACGGTCGCGGTGTGGACGGCACTGGCGCTGGGTGTGACGCGGCTGAGTGAATCCTCGGCGCGGCGCCGCCGGTACCTGGACCGTCTGGAGTTCGTTGTCAACGTCGCGCTTGTTCCGCTGGTATTCGCTGCCCTGGGACTCTTCGACCTGGTTGCGCAGATAGCGCACCGCTTCTCCTGAATGGTGCATCTGGTGAAGCGAGTGGCAGGTACGCACCGATGGAGGTAGAGCGCTGTGAGCGATTGCGTAATCGACCACGACAAGGTGAAGGCGATATCAGGCGACCTGCAGAACAGTCTGGTGCCGCAGATCAAGACCAACCTGCAGACGCTGGACGACAGTGTGCAGCAGCTCTTCGCCCAGTGGGACGGCGAAAAGAAGCGCAAGTTCTATGGGACCTACGCGCAGTGGCAGACGGACAGCGGGAAGCTGCACCCGACGCTCCTTGCCTATAGCCAGAAACTGCAGGACACGGCCCAGGGCTTCGCGCTCGCGGACCAGGCATAGGCCGGACCGCACCACAAGAACACAGGAGAGATCGACATGCTGAGAGTGAGCTACGGGGCGATCGATAAGGCGGCAGGGGCCCTCAACACCGCAATGAACAGCCTCACGAGCCAGCTCGCGGACCTCCAGAGGAAGAACAGCGACCTGGCTGCAGCCTGGCAGGGCTGCGGGTCCGACGAGTACCAGAACCTTGCCAGGCGGTTTCATGACCAGGCGCTTCAAGTCGTTCAGGACCTGAAGCCGATGCAGGACTTCTTGAACGGCAGCAATGACGGCTTCAGGGCCGCTGGAAAGGCGGCGCAGAGCGCATTCAGCTGAGGCCATGGGGCTGAGGCTCGAGGGAGGTTGAGATGAGCAGCGGTACAAGGCAGCTCGTGCAGAAAGGAGGCGGGCCGGGCGGCGCCGACATCTACGTAGACCCGGCAAGCATCCAGGCGGTGGTCAACGACCCCACAAGGCAGAAGCTGCTGGGAGCGCTTCAAAAGCAGGCGGCCATATACAGGCACAGCACGCAGCTCGTGGAGGGCATGTTCGGCAGGCTGACGTTCCTGCAGGAGAACCGGGACGTGCAGAACCACTACCGGCAGCTGCAGAAGGCGGTCGCCGACTACTCGGAAACCCACCATATCAACCACGCCGTGGTCGCTGACGTCCTGGGCATCATCGGCGCGTACTACGAGCAGGTCGACGGGATCTAGGGGGAGGGACAGCCGATGGGCGCCGCGCCGGGTAGTGCCGGCATCAACCAGAACCACTTCAGTGTGGCCGAGATTCTGGGGCCACTCTGGGAGTTCGTCTGGAATGCAGATGACATCGCCGGCCTCGAGGGCGTCCTGCGCAGCCACCAGGCCGAAACCCTGGCCCTCCTGAAGGCTGTGAAGGACCATCACGACCACGTCGCCGCACTCGTTCGCAAGAACCTCAGCCTGGACAACTGGAACGACAGCGCCGGTCAGGGCTTCCAGGCGAGGCACACGGAGCTGCTCAAAGAGGGCGAGCAGCTGATGAGGACGCTCTCCGAGAAGGCGAAGGCGCTCGGCGACTTCGCCGACCAGGTGGCCAACTTCAACGACTGCTTTCACCAGCTCCTGGTCACGATCGCCATCAGCATCGGCATCTCAGTCGGAGCGTCCTGGATTCCGGTCGTCGACATCTTCACCACCGCCGGCACCGCGGCAACGGTCGCGGTGGACGCCGATGAGGCGTGGAACCTGGTCAGCGTGGTCAGGACGGTCCTGACCTTCCTGAGGTCGGGCTTTTTCAGGCTGATCAACTTCATCGGGAGGAACCTGCCCAACATCGTCCGCAACATCGGAGGCAACCTCCGGCTGCAGGAGTTCACCAACTGGGGCCTCCGGATCTTCGAAAGGTCATACCTGTTCGGGGGGGACGGCACGAAGGGGTGGAGCAAGTACGACGCGGGCCAGATCTTCTTCGCCAACCTCCAGAACGTGCTCCTCACCTCGCTCCTGATCGGACCGGTCAAGGGCGGTCCCGCCTATGGGCCGCTCGGCAGGTGGGCAGCACTGCGCCCCCCTCCCTGGTTGCCCAACGAAGCTGAGATGCCGGAGTGGGCACTCGAGCAGGTGCCCGAGCTTGGCCTCGGCAAAGAGGCCTGGCTATCGTTCCTCAGATCGTCCGCGTCCAGGCTCATGGTGGTCGGGGGCACGGCCACTCTCTACAACTTCGTCAACCTCGGGCTGATCCAGGGCAAGGGCCTCAACTTCGACATCCCTGGTTCGCTCGAGCACGGCACGCTATTCTCGCTGGGCACGACCCTCGTCTTCATCGTCGGCGGCAACGCCCTTGTGTTCGCGCTCAGCGGCGGGACGCAGGGACTTCCGCAGCAGGTCACTGTTCCCACGACGATCGCGGTCAACGGCGTACTCGACGTCGCGATCCCGGGCCTCTCGCCGGTGATAAGAGGGGCGCGCGGCTACGTCTATTACTCCTCCGCCGGGCAGATAACGCCGCAGGTTCTCGACATCCTGAAGAACACCACGGGCATCGGGGCGCAGCTGCCGACACTGACCGTCGGGGCGAACGACACGCTCGATTCGATCGCCCTGCGGCAGTACGGCGAGGTCAACCCGCGCATCATCGACGACATTCTCAAGGCCAATCACCTGAACAGTGCGACGGACATCTACACAGGCGAGAATCTGGTCATGCCCGGCCTGAGGGCCGGCGACTACTGACGCTATGGTTCCAGCTGACGGCGTGGGGCCGACGGGGACGAGGCGGCTGCTCTCGTCCCCGAGGTTGGCAGGGTCGTGGCTTCGCGCCGAGCGGAGCACCCCCTCCCGGGCTTCCTGACGCCCTCGTTCCCGGTCGATTGCTCGGGATTGCCACTGAGGTTGCCCTGCCCTTTCGGAAACACGACAGTGCCACCATGGTGCGGCATCGCCAACCTACCCTGACCTGATTCTCGATACGTCGGCGCGTGCGGCAAGGTCTTCATTTGGAAGAGCGGCGAACGTTTGGCAGGCACTGAATGCACGTGTCGACGCCGCATGATCTGCGCGTGGCGACCGCTTCGAGCACCCGGCCGCGTTGGTCCGCCGCCTCGCCGGAGCGAGTCGGCCGCGTCCCCCGCAGCGTTCGGCGCCGCACAGCACTGGCCCTCACCCTCGCGACGCTGGCCCTCCTCCTGATCTGGATCGGGGGCTCGCTCGTGATCGAGCGCCTGGTCTACCATCCGAGGCGCTCGGATATCGGGCCGCCGCCGTCCGCCCGCGGCTGGACCTATCAAGACGTGTCCTTTCGCGACCAGGCGGGCCTCACCCTACGTGGTTGGTGGATCCCCGGCACCGGGGGCCCGACCATCCTTATGGCGCACGGCTGGACGAGTAGCCGGCGCCAACCCCACGACGAGTCAGGTTACCTGCACGCCGCCGGCTACAATCTGCTGCTCTTCGACTTTCGAGGCCATGGACAGTCAGACGGCAGTTACACCACGCTGGGCTGGGCGGAGCCTGACGACCTGCGAGCGGCCATCGATTTTGCCCACTCGCGTTCGCCGGGGACGGTGGGGGTGATCGGGTACTCCATGGGGGCTGTGGCTGCGTTGGAGGAGGCAGTTAGCGACTCGCGCGTTGCGGTGGTCGTGGCCGACAGCCCCTTCGCGGACCTGCCCAGCGAGCAGCAGTACGCATGGGAGCACGCGACGAGGCTTCCCTTTGTCCCATTCGGGATGCCCCTCGACATCATGGCGAAGCTCGACCTTGGCTACGACCCGGCTCGGGTTCGTCCTGTCATGGCTGCCGGCCGGCTCCGCCAGCCCCTGTTGGTGATCGTCGGGACCTCGGACGTCGTCGTGCCGCCGACGCAGGGATACGCCGTGTTTCGGGCGGCTCGAGGCCCGAAGAAGTTGTTGGTCGTGCCGGGTGCAGACCACATCACTGCATACGGGCGAGACCCGATCCCATACGAGCGCGCCGTCCTCAGCTTTCTGGCCGCGGCTTTCCACTGATCCCTATCGCACGCCCGAGGCCGATCTGGGCACGCCAACATGCGCGGAACTGTCAGCGGACGGCGGGATCTCAGATGTACGACACCTGTGGATGCCGAAAGGCTGTGCCGTCACGCCCACCCGGTCGACTCGGCCACTGGCCCTGGCGAGCCCCCCGGAAGCCCTCAGCCTGGTCTTGTGAGCGGCGGGTCTCCAGGTGGTCCCATCATGCAGGGCCTGATCGCCGAAGGAGGCAACGTGCCAAGGTGCGAAAGCCCATTCCGATCAACGGTCGGCTGGCTGCGCCTCCTCTCCAAGCTGGATGGGCCCGACCGCGCAAGGTCGTCTGGACCGACATCCAGGCCTTCATGTTGGAGCGGCGCGCGCCTTCGTCCACCGCAAGTCCCTAAAGAATGTCGGACTCGGTGCTGATCGTCTGGGCGCGTCCGAGGCCCGGCTTCGCGCCGAAGTGCTGGCCCTGCGCGATCAGCTCGCGGTGCTTGCGCGCCAGGTCGGCCGGCCCCGGTGGTTGCCAGTCAGGATTTGGTGATCATTGTTGACAATCTGTAGTATCTATGCTATATACAGCAGCGCAGATCTGTATGAATGACGGAGGAATTGTGATGGTGAAGACTCCAGTTAGGCCTGCCACGTCCTGGATCGACCGGTTGCCCAGGCGTGCCCGGCGCCTGATCGTTATGTTGTCATTGCTCGGCCTGCCGAGCATGTACGGCTGGTCAGCCTTTTGGCTCGCCACCCCCGTTTCCAAGCTCTTCTGGGGCCCGGTCAGCTTCCTTCTGATCGGTGCGACCGCGGGCGGCTCATTCGTCCTCTACCGGTTCGTGCGCGACCGGGCGGACATGCGCGCCGACCTCGATGAGCGTCAGCGCCAGCTGCGGGACCGGGCCATGGTCCTTTCCTACCAGGTGCTCTCGGCGGTCGTCGTTGCTGCCGTAGCCGGCCTCGCGGTGCAGGTGCTGGGACTGGGCCGGACCGTAAGGCTGGACGCGGCGGTTGTGGGCGGCATGGCCCTCAGCGTCGGCGTTCTGATCCCGCTGCTGCCGACAGCGGCACTCGCCTGGATCGAGCCCGACGCCCCACCGGAGGCCTGATGGCTCGCATCCCGCAGAGGACCGAACCCGTGCTCCATAACCGACTTGCGGTGCTGCGGACCGAACGTGGACTCTCACGGCAGGACCTGGCGGACGCCGTGGGCGTCAACTACCAGACCATCGGCTACCTCGAGCGAGGCGAGTACAACCCGAGCCTCGACCTTGCCCTGCGGGCGGCCGAGTATTTCGGGCTTCCGGTGGAAGCCATCTTCAGCCGTCGACCTTTCACGCCCATGTCCGAGCAGCTCTACGCCGCCTCGGCTCGCACGGGAACGTCGCAGGAGACCGCGGGCGCACATGGGTCGGATGGGGAGGTGTAGGGAAAGTGGTTCCGGAGTTGGTCTCGATGTGCGATGGCTCGCCGAGCTCGACACGCCATTTCTCGGTCCGCGAGTGATCGTGGCTGAATTCGCGCTCGGCGAAGTCCAGGCCCGATTGAGGCAGCGGTGTCGGGGTGGTCGGGCCGAAATGGTGCTGTTCGCGCCAGACAGCTGAGATCACCTCGGTCATGCCTGCAGATCTCGAGACGGCCCTGCTGATCACCGTTCCGGATATGCCGACGGTCATTCGGGATACCCGGCTGCGCCTAGATCCAGGTGCGGCTCTTGGTGTTCCTGAGCACGTCACGGTGATGTATCCGTTTCTCCACCCGAACGACGTAGGCGAGGCGATTGTCGATCGCCTTGAGAAGATCTGCTCGGAGACCGCGGGCTTCGAGTTTTCGCTGACTGAAGTGCGGTGGTTCGGCGAAGCGGTGTTATGGCTGGCTCCACACCCTGAGGATCCATTTCGCATGCTTTCACTGCTGGTCGAGAGAGAATTCGGGACACGGCCGTACGGCGGTGCGTATGACGAGATCACCCCACACCTTACGATCGGGGACCACGGTCCGGTGGACCAGATGCGCGGGGCTCAGGATTTAGTTGCCCCATTGCTGCCGATTCATGCGCGCGCGACAGAGCTGGCTCTTTTCCAAGGGGGGCCTGCGGGATGGGTCAAGGTCCGGAGGTTTCTATTCCGCTGATTGCATCACGCTCGATCCACGAGGTCCGCGTGCTCAGTAGCACATCCGCAATGACCTACCTCGAGGCTGCCTGATGTTGAGGTTCTCAATGTTGGCGCGGAAGGAGGAATGGCCATCGGCGATCACCTTGGCCTAGAACGCGACGCTTTCCCCACAGCCCTTCTTCGCACGTCGAACATCGCCGCCAGCTCGAGGCTCGTCACGCCGCAGGCGCGGAGCATCTCTGCTGGTGCAACCCCACCTCGTCCGTCGTGGCTTCTCCTGGTGCGAACGGTGGTACGGGGGTCCCAGTCGGCAGCCTACCTATACATGTGTCCTACTGGGGCTGCTAATGCCGGCTTTTCCGGATCAAGCGTTGGAAGACCCAGATAACGGCGAGGGCCAGAATGACCAGCAATACAAGCTCTATGACGAGATACGCGGGATGAAGGTTGAATGGCACGATCACAAGATAGCCTTGCTCGGCGCCGCGTCAATGAGCGTCGCCATTCAGAGTCCAGCACGTCGATTTTGTAGCGACCCTCTGGGACACGGGGCTGTGCCTTTACCTTAGGGATGACCGCGCCGGCGGTGGCGCAGTTGGCGCCTTGTCGCCTCGCCGTGACCACCCGCAATCGCAGCTGGGCCGCAAGCCGGTGCCTCCGGCTACCCGCCGGTAGCATACGGCCCGCTCGGTTTTCCCGAACACCAAGCTCCGCCATGGGACGTGACATCAAACCCCCAAATTACTGGGTCACAGCACGCGCACAAACACACGTTTGAGCTTTGAATGGTCCGATCTTCGTCCAGACGAGTCGACGACGAACATTGGACAGTTCAGAGCTGGAAAAGGCTCTGTTCTCGAGCCCGGCAACCGGCCGTTGTTGACCCTGGTCGGCCTGACGAGAGCTTCTTGGCCCAACCAGGCATCGGCGCGTGGAGCGAGTTCGGTTATGGAATTCGGCAAGGTCCGCCGCTGCCACACCGCGTCCTGAAGCCCGTCGCAGCCGCGTGGCTCAACATCGCAAGCGTCGCCAGGGTCGTCAGCCGCCCCAAGGCGCGGACCGGCGTCGTCATGATATGGACGCGTGCGCGCGAGCGATCCGGTCCGGGGCACGCGGCTAGTGTCCTGGGACAGAAGTTCGCTGGCAAAAGCGAGCGATG